>ERZ773265.1495-NODE-1495-length-12042-cov-11.422791_pt1 | contig 12042 bp, 8 predicted proteins | sample MGYA00580512_ERZ773265 | MGnify/ENA primary metagenome ERZ773265 (study PRJEB29015, sample SAMEA2738169) | human oral metagenome | biome: human oral; feature: human-associated habitat; material: saliva | place: China | collected 2183 ... | reverse complement strand
GGCATGGACAAGGGCGCCGACATCGTCATCGCCGAGCGTGGCGACGAGGGCGCCGCGAAGGTCAAGGAGCTCACCGGCGGCTACGGCGCGCACGGCGTCGTCGAGGCCGTGGGCAACCAGACCTCGATGATGCAGGCCATCGCCTCCTGCCGCCCCGGCGGGCACCTGGGCTACGTGGGCGTGGCGCACGGCGTCTCCCTGCCCGGGGACCAGCTCTTCTTCGCCGAGATCCACATGCTGGGCGGCCCCGCGCCCGTGCGCCGCTTCCTGCCCGACCTCATCGACCGCATCCTCAAGCGCGAGATCAACCCCGGCAAGGTCTTCACCCTGCGCCTGCCCCTGGAGGAGGCCCCCGAGGCCTACAAGGCCATGGACGAGCGCCGCGCCATCAAGGTGCTCCTGGAGCCCTGATCCGAGCCGCACACCCCACCATCATCGTCTGACAACAGGAGCATTCATGAAGACCCTCGTTCTCGTCTTCCACCCCGACATGTCCGCCTCGCGCGCCAACCGGTCCCTGGCGGCCAAGGCCGAGGCCCTCGGAGACGACGTCACCGTGCGCTACATGTACGACCTCTACCCCGACCAGAAGGTCGACGTCGCCGCCGAGCAGGCCGCCCTGGAGGCCGCCGACCGGGTCGTCCTCCAGTTCCCCATGTACTGGTACTCCACCCCCGCCCTGCTCAAGCAGTGGCTCGACGACGTGCTCCTCTACGGGTGGGCCTACGGCTCCACCGGAAAGGCCCTGGCCGGCAAGGAGCTGCTCGTGGCTGTGAGCACCGGTGGCCCCGGTGACGCCTACAGCCACGAGTCCTCCTACGGCTACACGCTCACCGAGCTGCTGCGGCCCCTCCAGGCGACGGCCAACATGGTCCAGATGACCTACCTGGCACCTTTCACCACCACCGGGATCCTCACCATCACCGATGAGGCCCTGGCTCAGCGGGCTGAGGACTACGCAGCCACCCTGCAGTCCACGGACTTGCCGGTTCTGGAGCCTCGCGGCTGAGTCCGCCGGCAGGCAGCGTCCACATGCCCGAGGGCCCAGGCCGGTTCGCCGGTCTGGGCCCTCGGGGCGTCTCTCGGGTGTCTCAGTCGCCGTCGGCCAGGTCCTTGAAGTAGCGCGCCACCGGCCAGCGCTGGAAGCCGAGTCCCTCGTAGGTGGCGCGGGCCGGGGCGTGCCCCAGGTCCCCGCCGGTCTCCACCATCACCATGGCCATCCCGGCGGCCCGGGCCCGCTCCATGGAGTGGTTCATGAGGGCACGGCCAATGCCGCGACGCTGGTAGTCGGGGTCGACGACGACGATATAGACCTCCCCCATCCTGTCCTCGGGATGCAGACGGGTGCACACCCAGCCCACCGGGCGACCATCGACAACGGCAACGTCGACGCCGTCGGGCTCGCCGTCGAGGACCTCGGCAAGATCGGAGGACTGTCGCTGCCGCCAGCCCTCGGGGTAGAAGGAGCGGTAGACGAAGGCGGGCACGTCCTGCTCCATGAGTGGGAAGACCGGAGCCCAGGCGCGCAGGGACAGGTCCAGCAGCACCTGACGCTGCTCCGGCCGGTACGCAACGATCTCAACCATGCCGAAATCCTACGGCGCTCCCCACAGATACGCCGGGTCCCCGCCGGTCATTACGCCGACGGGGACCCAGTAGCTCAGGACCGCTGAAGGACCTCAGCCGAAGATGTCGAGCAGCGGGAGCTCAGGGGTCTGAAGGACCGCGGCGTAGTCCTGCGCCCGGCGGGCAATGGCCTCATCGGTGATCTCCAGGGCGCCCACCGACAGGAAGGGCACCGCGTACTTGGTGCCGATGACTCGCGAGGTTCCCTGCATGGGCCGCAGGAACTCGTGGATCGTGTAGATGTGCGCGCCCTCGCGACCGTAGGCGCTGCCGGCGCCGCCAACACTGACGGCCAGGAGCAGCTCCTTGCCGTGCAGGGCCGTGCCGGTCGAGCCGTAGGCCCAGCCGAAGGTGAGGACGTCGTCGAGCCACTTCTTGAGCAGGGGCGGGCAGGAGAGCCAGTACATGGGGTACTGCAGCACGATGCGGTCGGCGCCCAGCAGAGCCGCCTGCTCGGTGGCCACATCGATGTTGAAGTCGGGGTAGAGGTCGTACATGTAGCGCACGGTGATGTTGCCGCCGAGCGACTCCGCCGCGGCCCCGAGGGCCTTGTTGACCCGGGACTCGGAGATGTTGGGGTGGAAGACGAGAACGAGAGTGTTCACGGAGGACTCCCTGGTGTCGTTGGACTGTGTTGCGGGGGATGGCCCCCGTGAGGCGCTGTTGCTCCCGGCGCCGGACAGGACGTCGCTCAGGCTGGAGAAGCCGCCGATGATGACCTCCAGCTTGGGGGCCATCGCACCGCGGTCCAGCCAGGACTCCTTGGGGCGGAACGGAACGCGGTCGGCGTCGTCGCCACTGTGCAGCTCATGGGGCCCACGCATGCCCAGGGCAGCGTTCGAGTCGCCGAAGCGCTCGTCCCACATGCGGGTGGCGACGTCGATGCCGCGCTCGCTCCGGCCCGGCTGACGGTCGGACTCGACGGTCTCGGCCATGGCGACCGCCTGCTGGTGGGCGGTCAGAACCGTCGAGAGGGTGTAGTTGAGCGCCAGGTAGGCGTCCTCGCTGCGCAGGCCCCCGGAGACGAGGGCGTTGTGGGCGCGCTTGGCCACGGACATGAAGGGCACGTAGGCCCAGGCCAGGTTGATGAGGGTGTGGTCCAGGCCGGGATGGGCGTCGAGCACGTCCCACAGCGAGTCGGAGAGCCGGCGCAGGTAGTCCTGCCAGCTCAGGCCGGTGGGGGGCAGTGTGGCGTCGGCGGACACACGCTCCAGGCAGGCCACGAGCAGGTCGTCGCGCGAGCTGACGGTGCGTCCCAGATCAGCCGCACTCACCCCGAGCCGACGCGCCACCTTACCCATCGTGAACCGGTCCACACCGATCTCGAGGGCCGCTGTGACAACGTCATCCCTGGTAAAACCGGCATTATGCTGCATTGAGCCTCCCGGGTTGGGTCATACTCGTCAGCGTAACGAACCAATAACAGCCCGCCAAATCGAAGGCACCTATCCGCGCGATGACCGACGCCGTTCTTCCGCAATATAACGGGAAATAAACCATCGCTCCCCCACACCTCCACCATACCTCTGACCCCGCCAGGAATCTCACGGCGAGGTAACGGCTCGGCACACGCCGGGCGGCCTGCCGGGTGGCGCGCCCGACGACGGTGGAGTCTCACCGAGCCCACTCCCCCGTTACCGTGGTGCCATGAGCGAGACTCCCCGCCCACAGCGCCCCGTCTTTCCGGAACCTCCCGCGGCGCCCTCACCGGCAGCGGCGCCGCCCGCACTGACGGCTCCTCCGGCCAAGCAGCGGCGCTGGCGCGATGACCTGCACCTGGCGCACACGATCGCCAATAAGGTGGACAGCCTCACCCTGGCCCGTTTCGACGCCGGCAACTTCACTGTGGAGACCAAGTCGGACCTCACGCCGGTCACCGAGGCCGACAAGGAGGCCGAGCGCGTCATCCGCGAGCAGCTGGGGCGGGCGCGCGGGCGTGACTCCGTCCTGGGTGAGGAGCTGCCGACCACCGGGCATTCCTCACGCCAGTGGGTCATCGACCCGATCGACGGGACCAAGAACTTCGTGCGGGGCGTGCCGGTGTGGGCCACGCTCATCGGCCTCATCGAGGACGGCCAGTGCGTCGTCGGGCTGGTCTCGGCCCCCGCACTGGGGAGACGCTGGTGGGCCGTGTCCGGCGGAGGGGCCTGGACCGGGCGCTCCCTGAGCTCGGCGCGGCGGCTGTCGGTGTCCGGCGTCGACGACCTCACCCGGGCCTCGATGTCCTACTCCTCGCTGTCGGGGTGGGCCCAGACCAAGCGGCTGCGCGGGATGCTGGGGCTCATGCAGTCGTGCTGGCGCACCCGCGCCTACGGGGACTTCTGGTCCTACATGCTGGTGGCCGAGGGCGCCGTGGATCTGGCCGCCGAGCCCGAGCTCGAGCTCTACGACATGGCGGCGCTCGTGCCCGTGGTCACCGAGGCGGGCGGGCGCTTCACCTCCCTGGACGGCGAGCCCGGCCCCTTCGGGGGCAATGCCGTGGCCACGAACTCGCTGCTGCACGACGTCGCCCTGCACCACCTGAGCGCCGAGACGGACTGAGCCGGCCCGCTTGAGCCGCAACCCCATCTGCTGGACATCAGTGCGCCCCAAAGTTATAAAAGATCTAAAAGATCTAAAACGCACAAAAGTGGAGACGATCACACATGGCCAACCCCTTCAAACCGACAGCGGGCGCAACGCCTCCGTTGCTTGTTGGCCGCAACCGCGTCATTGAGGAGTTTCTGGAAAGCCTCGACGACGGCCCCGGAGCGCCTGGGCTCTTGGAGCTCATCACTGGCGCCAGGGGCGTCGGGAAGACCGTCATGCTCACCGCTCTGGGAGACTCGGCACGAGAGCGCGGCTGGGTGGTCGTTGACGAGACCGCACGCGAGGGGCTCATGGACCGACTCGCCGCCGAGTTCACTCGCCAGCTGTCGCAGCTCGCCGGCAAGGAGCGCTCACGGTTGACCTCCTTGAGCCTGAGCACACCGCTTGGTGGCGGTAGCGCAACACTCGAGCACGCACCCACTCCTGAACCCTCCTGGCGGCAGAAGGCGCGAGCACTGACCCAGTGGCTCGCGGAACACGGCACCGGTCTGCTGCTCACGATCGACGAAGTACACGCCATTCCTCGCGAGGAGCTGCGAGCCCTGTCCGCAGAAGTGCAGCACCTCATTCGCGAGGGGGCTCCTATCGGCCTGCTCATGGCTGGCCTCCCCAAGGCCGTTGAGGAGCTCCTCAATGACGACATCACCACCTTCCTGCGCCGGGCCGAGCGGATCGAGCTCGGCGAGGTGGCCATCGACGACGTCTGCGAGGCCCTGAAGTCGACCTTCGACGTGGGCGAGAAGGCGTTGAGCAACGACCTGGCCCAGGAGTGCGCGAACGCGACCGGCGGCTACCCATTCATGATCCAGCTCGTGGGGTACCAGGTATGGAAACACAGCGGTGATGGCCCAGTGACCCAGCCAGCAGTCGCCGCAGGAACGACCGCCGCCCGACTGCGCCTCGGCAACCTGGTGCACGCTCCGGCGCTGCGCGACCTGTCCGACGTCGACCGCACGATGCTCGTGTGCATGGCCAAGGACGACGGCCCGTCACAGATAGCCGACATCGCCGAACGCATGGACCGCCCCGTCAACTACGTGTCGGTCTACCGCAACCGGCTACTCGCCGCCGGAATCATCAAGACTGCCGGCTACGGCAAGGTTGACTTCGCCGCCCCCTATCTGCGCGAGTACCTGCGCGAGCACGCAGCGCACCTCGTCATGGAGTGAGTCGCAACCGCCGACCGACACCCCTCGGCCACACGCCGAGGTCGCACGGGCTGGACTTGTCCCGCATCCAACGTTATAAAAGGGATACAAACTGATATGCGGCCGCAGAGTCGGGCCTTTGCCCCGGTGTCGCCGCGCGGCTGAACCGCCACCGCTGCGGCGGGTACCACAGTGACCCGGCCGTTTCCCCACCCCGTGCGCCGGTAACCTGCCGTGAGTCCACCATCCATCCACCCCAGGAGTCCCTTTGAACTGGCTGCACGCCATCCTCCTCGGCATCGTCGAGGGCATCACCGAGTTCCTCCCGGTGTCCTCCACCGGTCACCTCAACATCGTCGAGAAGCTGCTCGGCTACGAGATCAACTCCGCAGGCATGACCGCCTTCACCGCCGTCATCCAGGTCGGTGCGATCATCGCCGCCATCATCTACTTCTGGGCCGACATCGTCCGCATCGTCACCGCCTGGTTCAGGGGACTGAGCAACCAGCAGGCCCGCCAGGACCCCGACTACACGCTCGGCTGGGGCATCATCCTGGGATCGATCCCGGTGGCCGCCGTCGGACTGCTGTTCAAGGACTTCATCGAGGGGCCGGTCCGCTCCCTGTGGGTGATCGCCGGAGCCCTCATCATCTGGTCGGGGGCCATGTGGCTGGCCGACCACCAGCAGAACCTCACCAAGGGCATGAAGGACGTGACCGTCAAGGACGCCCTCATCATCGGCGCATTCCAGGCCCTGGCCCCGGTGTTCCCCGGCATCTCCCGCTCCGGGGCGACGATCTCCGCCGGCCTGTTCCTCAAGTTCGACCGGGTGACGGCCACGCGCCTGTCCTTCTACATGGGCATCCCATCCCTGGTCGCGGCCGGACTGCTGGAGGCCGCAACGGAGGCCAGCACCATCAGCAACACCGTGGGCTGGACGCCCACCATTGTCGCGACCGTCGTCTCCGGAGTTGTCGCCTACGCGACCATCGCCTGGCTGCTGCGCTTCGTGTCCTCCAACAAGTTCACGTCCTTCCTCGTCTACCGCGTGCTGCTGGGCCTCATCATCATCGCCCTGGTAGCCGCCGGCACCATCGCCGCCTGACGGAGTTCTTGCCGCCGATCTCAGTTCACCTCCGCCGGCATTCTTCACGTGGGGCAACGGATTCTTCCGTTGCCCCACGTGATTTCTGTGCTCCTCAGCATCGAGATCCGACGCCGCACGAATCCTGTTCCAGCGGCGTCGTCCGCTTGTACGATAAGCGCCATGGCCACCCCTGGGGTACGCGCAGACTCACGAGCCGCTGAGGACGTCGGCTCAGGACATCGGGGAAATTCGTAGCATGACCAGACGCCACCCATCCGCTTCTCCCACGCACATTCGATTCGGAAGTCATCCCGCGATCGCCGCAAATTTCGTCAAGCGGCAGGGACAGGATGAGCTCTTCGACGCCGTCTTCGCTCGCTCCGAGCCTCGCACGGTTCTGACGGGGATGCGGGGAAGCGGCAAGACTCAGCTGGCCGCTGCGGTGGTGGCCAGGTGCGAGGAGGAGGGCTGGCCCCTTGTCGCCTGGATTCATGCGGCCTCGCGCAAGGATATCCTTGCCGGTCTCTACGAACTCGCAATGCGGATCGGTATCGACGCACCGAAGAACATTCCTCTGGAGGTCATTGTTCGGCGGCTCCTGGATCGGCTGCGCTCAGCAGAGGCGGCGGACCGTCTCTTCGTCTTCGACAACGTGGAGAATCCGGACGACCTGAGAGACCTCATCCCCGAGGGTGCTGGAGTCCGGACCCTCATCACCACCACGCGCCACCTCGATTGGGACGGCCTGGGGTGGCTGCGGTTGACGGTGGGCGCCTTCGATCGGGAGCAGTCGATCTCCCTTCTGTGCGAGCACACTGGCGACACTCACCGCGAAGTTGCTGACCGGATCGCGGATGCGCTGGGCGACATGCCCGTCGCAATCACCCAAGCCGCCGCAACAGCACAACAGGGTGGATACGCCTTATCCGGCTACCTCGACAGGCTCAGTCATCACCCGCTCGAGTCAAACATCAGTCGCCTCGAGGGTACCCACTACCCCGACGCCGTCGGCATCGCACTGCTCATGGCCTATGAACAGGTCTTGGAGCAGCTCAGAACCGAGCATCCTCAGCAGGAGAGGATCGCCGTATCGCTCCTCGACGCACTGTCCCTCCTGGCTGCTTCCGGAGTGCCGACTCACTGGCTCTTGAGGCTCGACGGCGACTCCGACGCAGTACACGACACTCTGTCTGTTCTGAAGAGTGCTTCCGTCATCCAAGAATCCAGCGACGGCAACAAGACCATTATTCCCTGGCTCCAAGGACACGTGTACCGGGAAACCTACCTGAATGACCAGAAGAAGCTCGATGAGGCGCGTACGTGCGCTGCAACACTTCTCGGCGGGATTGACGTAGACCGCCTAGAGAATGGTGAACAGCGGCAAGACGAGACCCACCATCTCATCGAGCAGTTTCTCTCAGTCACATCACAGGACTATTCTCAGTCATTGTTTTCTGAGCCACAGGTGTCTTCAAAGCTCGCCGAGACACTGCACGACGCGACCAGCCTTGGGATGTCGCAGCTAGCCCTTGGCCTCACTGACTCCGTGACCCGGGCCTGCGACGCCTTGGGCCCCCACCACCCCGACACCCTGGCTTCACGCAACAACCTCGCCGGCACCTACCGGGCGAGCGGCCGGCTCGACAAGGCCATCCCCCTGTACGAGCAGACCCTTGAGGACTCCATCCGCGGCCTGGGCACCGACAATCCCAGCACCCTGACCTCACGTCTCAACCTCGCCGGCGCCTACCAGGCAGCTGGCAGGCTCAGTGAGGCCATCCCCCTGTACGAGCAGGTTTTCAGCGGCCGCAGCCGCGTCTTGGGCCCCGACCACCGCAGCACCCTCATGTCACGCGACGAACTGGCCGGAGCCTACCGGGAGGCGGGCAGATTCGACGAGGCCATCACCCTGAAGAAGCAGATCCTCGCAGACGCCATGCGCATCATGGGTCCCGACAGCCCCGGCGCCTCGGCCGCACGTAGCAACCTCGCCGCTACCTACCGGGATGCGGGCAGGCTCAACGAAGCCATCACCCTGTACCAGGAGAACCTCGACAACGTCACTCGCACCCTGGGCCTCGACCATCTTGAAACCTTGGCCTCACGCCACCGCCTCGCTGGCGCCCACCGGGACGCGGGCAGACTCGACGAAGCCATCACCCTCTTCGAGCAGAACCTCACCGACTTCACCCGAGTCCTGGGCCCCGATCATCCCCACACCCTCAGCTCGCGCGGCACGCTCGCCGGCATCTACCGGGATGCGGGCAGGCTCCACGAGGCCATCGCCCTCTTCGAGCAGAACCTCGAAGACCGCACCCGCACCCTGGGCCTCGACCACCCTGAAACCTTGGCCTCACGCCACAGCCTCGCCGGCGCCTACCGGGATGCGGGCAGGCTCGACGAAGCCATCCCCCTGTTGGAGCAGAACCTCACCGACTTCATCCGCATTCTGGGTCCTGACCGCCCCGACACCTTCACCTCACGTAGCACGCTCGCCGGCGCCTACCGAGAAGTCGGCAAACTCGACGACGCCATCTCCCTGTTCGAGCAGAACCTCATCGACCGCACCCGCACCCTGGGACCTGCTCACCCTGTCACTCTCACCTCGCGCGGCAACCTCGCCAGCGCCTATCGCGCCGCTGGAAGAATGGAGGATGCGGAGAAGCTCTTCGGGACGCCGTAAGAATTCTGCTTCGACGCCACTGACCGCCTGTACGATAGCGGCATGGCCGATCCCCTCTCCTTCGCTGTCCTGTCCATGACCACCAGCCTTGCCGGGCTGGTCATGCGCGGAGCCGCTGTGGCCGTTGATCCTTCGTGGAGCAGCGCGGCGTCACTGCCAGGTGATGCCCTCAACGCATGGCGCAGCCTAAGACGTCTGCAACAGGGGCGAGGTGGACAGGAGAATCCGCTGGAAGCGCCCATCAAGTCTCGACTTCAGAAGCAGGTGGATGCCGCCGGCGAGCGGTACGAGCGGACCGGAGTCGCCCAATCCGCCCTGGCTGGAGCCGTCACCGAGATGGAGGTGGCGCTCAAGGAGCTCAGCGGGGACGACGCCGCAGTCCTGGAGGCGGTGCGGTTCCCGGATCACTTCGAGGCCTACCTCCGACGGCGGACGGCCGGCCGCCGCCAGAACGTCGAGGCAGCAGCCGAGTCCTTCTTCGATGACCTGACCCGCATCGTCGCCGAAGAGTTCATCCATCTCGCACCAGGCTCATGCGGTTTCGATAGGGCCGCATTCAAGCAGCTACTCACAGGCTCGGATCAGCTTATTGCCGGGCAGGAGCAACTGTCGAAGGGGCAAGCAGAGACTAACGACCGTTTGAGGGAAGTGGCTACCGGCACCAAGACGATGGCTACAGATATCAAGGAGATCCGTAGCGCGGTCACTCGAAACCAATCTGCCCCTCCCACGCGGATTCGCTTCGGTAGCCGCCCCAGGGTCAGCGCAGGCTTCGTCAAGCGAGAAGGGCAGGATGAGCTCTTCGATGCCATCTTCACTCGCGCCGAGCCTCGTACGGTGCTGACGGGGATGAGAGGAAGCGGCAAGACTCAGCTGGCCGCTGCCGTTGCGGCCAGATGCGAGGAGGAATGGCCCCTAGTCGCATGGATCAATGCAGGCTCACGTAAGGAACTCATTGCCGATCTCTACGAGCTCGCACTGCGCATCGGTATCGATGCACCGAAGGACATTCCTCCGGAGACTATTATTCGACGCTTCTTGGATCAGCTACACTCAGCAGATGCGGCGGACCGCCTTGTCGTCTTCGACAACGTGGAGAACCTCGACGACCTGAAGGGTCTCACTCCCAAGGGCAGCGGAGTCCGGGTAATCATCACCACCACACGTCGCCTTGACTGGGACAGTTTGGGATGGTCACCGATGGCAGTCGGCGTCTTTGATCGCGAGCAGTCGATCGCTCTTCTCTGCCAACGCACCGGTGACGCTCATCGCGATGCAGCCGACCAGATCGCAGAGGCGCTTGGCGACCTACCTGTCGCCGTAACCCAAGCCGCGGCAACAGCCAAGTGGGGACACTACTCCCTTTCAGAGTATTTCATAAGATTGAGCACCCACTCGCTCGAGTCAAGCATCAGTCGCCTCGAGGGCGATGACTACCCAGACGCCGTTGGGGTCGCGCTATTCATGGCGTACGAGCAGGCCTTGGAGCAGTTCAGAACCAAACACCCACAGCAGGAGAGGAATGTCACATCACTCCTTGACATACTGTCTCTCCTCGCCGCCTCCGGAGTGCCGACTCACTGGCTTCTGGCGCTCGAAGATGACTCCGACGCGGCACGAGATACCCTGTCATTCCTGAAGAGATCATCAATCATTCAAGAATCCACGGACGGCAACAAGACCATCGTCCACCGCCTTCAAGGACAAGTTTACCGCGAAACCTACCTGAGCGAACAAGGGAAATTTAACAAAGCATGCATATACGCAACAACCATCCTCGACAAGATTAACATAGGCCAACTAGCTAATTTTGAACAGCAGCGACAGGAAACACGAAATCTCGTTGAACAAATAGGCGCGGTCACATCTCAAGACCACTCTCGCCCATTATTTTCCGATCCAGATTTCGTCGTAATACTCGCAACGACGATACGGAATGCAGCCGACCTTGGGATGCCACAACTGGCACTTACCCTCACTGATTCTGTTACGCGGGCGGGCGACACCCTTGGCCCCGATCACCCCAGCACCCTGGCCTCACGCAACAACCTCGCCGGCGCCTACCGGGATGCCGGCAGGCTCGATGAGGCCATCGCCCTGTACGAGCAGATCCTCGAGGACCGCACCCGCATCCTGGGACCCCACCACCCCAGCACCCTGACCTCACGCAACAACCTCGCCTACGCCTACCAGGACGCAGGCAGACTCAACGACGCCATCACCCTGTACGAGCAGAACCTCAAGGACCTCGAAGGCCTCCTGGGCCCCGACCACCCCCACACCCTCCAGGCACGAAACAACCTCGCCAGCGCCTACCGCGCCGCGGGCAGACTCGACGAAGCCATCACCCTGTACGAGCAGACCCTCACCGATCGCACCCGCATCCTGGGCCCCCACCACCCCGACACCCTGACCTCACGCAACAACCTCGCCAGTGCCTACCGGGATGCCGGCAGGCTCGACGAGGCCATCGCCCTGCACGAGCAGAACCTCATCGACCTCACCCACATCCTGGGCCCCCACCACCCCAACACCCTGACCTCACGCAACAACCTCGCCAGTGCCTACCAGGACGCAGGCAGACTCGATGAGGCCATCGCCCTGCACGAGCAGAACCTCATCGACCTCACCCACATCCTGGGACCCCACCACCCCAACACCCTGACCTCACGCAACAACCTCGCCAAGGCTTATCGTGCCGCCGGCAGATTCGAGGATGCGGATAAACTCTTCGAGACGCCGTCGGGCTCAGAGGACGAGCAGGACGGCACCGAGGAGGACCCAGCTCAGGAGGCCGGCGACTGACCGCCACAGGCCGCCGTTATTGATGTCGGTGGGCTGTGAGACAGTGTCGGCATGCGGATCCTCCACACCTCCGACTGGCACCTGGGGCGCACCTTCCACGGGCG
>ERZ773265.1494-NODE-1494-length-12045-cov-51.994329_pt1 | contig 12045 bp, 8 predicted proteins | sample MGYA00580512_ERZ773265 | MGnify/ENA primary metagenome ERZ773265 (study PRJEB29015, sample SAMEA2738169) | human oral metagenome | biome: human oral; feature: human-associated habitat; material: saliva | place: China | collected 2183 ... | reverse complement strand
AGTGCTCGTTCGGTACGTTAGCCAAACTAATCCAACCTCTCTTCTGTGCGGTTGTTCAGATGGTTCATGACGCGATTCTGCGTCGTTTGAATCATCTCTATGTTTAAGCGCGGCAGACCGTTAGACCTGCTGCGCTTCTTTCTCTACTATCTTAGACCTAAAAATGGCCTTCATGGCATCAAAATGATGTTTTTGTGATGTTGTTTTCGCACTCTGGGCATCATTGAGGAAAACGGGGCTCAAAAGAGGGGGTGTTAGGGTCTAAATGAACCTATATATCAAGGGAAAACGGGTGACATGGAATTGCCGCGAAGTACCGCTTTTTACCGGGATTTTGGTTGGGGTGAAGGTGTTGTGTTCCGTGGGGTTGTGTGGGATTGAGTAGGACGCAATGAATCCTGGTTCGCGAGCCGGTCAAAAACGGTGAGATGTATAACACATGTAGATGGTTTGCGTACCCAGAAGTCGGTCTGTATAGTATTACCTTGTGTTCGGCTGACATTCGTTCAGTAGGAACTATGGGTCTTTAGCTCAGCTGGTAGAGCGCCACGTTTACACCGTGGATGTCATCGGTTCGATCCCGGTAGGACCCACCGCTAACCCCGGTACCGCACGGTACCGGGGTTTTGTTTACCCTCAGCGATTTACCCGCCCAGCGTATTCCCCGCGCGTATCCCGATGCGTGCCCCGGTGTATTTCTCCAAGAGTGAGAAGAACAGCTCATCAGGGTATAAAAGTACACTCCACCTGTATATAGCCTGCCCTCAGCGCGTATCCTTATATACATGACTGAAAACAAGAAGGCACAGATTGGTGTTACCGGCCTTGCTGTCATGGGTGCAAACCTCGCCCGCAACCTGGCACGCAACGGCTACACCGTGGCACTGCACAACCGTTCCGCTGAGAAGACCGACGCCCTGCTCGCCGAGCACGGTGCAGAGGGTGACTTCATCCGCACCGAGTCCCTGCAGGAACTCGTCGACTCCCTCGAATCTCCCCGCCGCATCCTGATCATGGTGAAGGCAGGCGCACCCGTCGACTCCGTGATCGAGCAGCTCACCCCCCTGCTGGACGAGGGTGACATCATCATCGACGGCGGCAACTCCCACTTCCCCGACACTATCCGCCGCGAGCGCGCACTGGCCGAGAAGGGCCTGCACTTCGTGGGCGTCGGCGTGTCCGGCGGTGAGGAAGGCGCCCTCTGGGGCCCCTCCATGATGCCCGGCGGCTCCGCCGAGTCCTACAAGCACATCGGCCCCATGCTTGAGAAGATTGCCGCTAAGGCTCCCCAGGACGGCGCACCCTGCTGTGCATGGATCTCCACCGACGGCTCCGGCCACTTCGTGAAGATGGTCCACAACGGCATCGAGTACGCCGACATGCAGGTGATCGGCGAGGCCTACGACCTGCTGCGTTCCGTGGCCGGCATTGAACCCGCCGAGCAGGCAGAGATTTTCAAGGCCTGGAACAAGACCGAGCTGAACTCCTACCTGATCGAAATCACCTCCGAGGTGCTCGCACAGGTGGACGCCAAGACCGGCAAGCCTCTGGTCGACGTAATCGTTGACGCAGCGGGCCAGAAGGGTACCGGCCTATGGACCGCTAAGGCCGGCCTGGACCTCGGTTCCCCCGTCTCCGCCATCGCAGAGTCCGTTTTCGCCCGCGCCCTGTCCTCCGTCGATCGTGAGCAGCGCGAGCAGGCTCAGCGCGAGCTGTCCGCCGGCCTGATTGCCACCACCGGTGTGGGCGCCGGCGACCCCGAGTTCGTTGAGGACGTGCGCCGCGCACTCTTCGCATCCAAGCTCGTGGCCTACGCACAGGGCATGGATCTGCTCACCCGCGCAGGCAAGGAGTACGGCTGGGACCTGAAGCTGGACACCATCGCATCGCTGTGGCGCGCCGGCTGCATCATCCGCGCCGAGCTGCTGGGCGACATCATGGCCGCCTACGCTGACGAGGCCCCCGCGAACATGCTTCTGGCACCCGCCTTCAAGGACCTCATGGAGGAGCTCGTTCCCTCCTGGCGTCGCGTGGTGGCTAAGGCAACCGCACTGGGCATCCCCGTGCCGGTCTTCGCCTCCGCCCTGTCCTACTACGACGGCCTGCGCCGCCACCGCCTGCCCGCCGCCCTGATTCAGGGTCAGCGTGACTTCTTCGGTGCGCACACCTACGGTCGTATCGACGAAGAGGGCGCCTTCCACACCATGTGGAGCGGTGACCGTTCCGAGGCGAACGCAGCGGATATCCACGTTCACTAAGCTCCCGTAGCTGAACGCGAAAGGCCCGCCCCGGCCGGATTTCACATCCGGCGGGGGCGGGCCTTTGCTATGTCTTCTTGATGTCTCGGCTATGCGCCGTTGTTCACGGCGCCGAAGAGCACCGCAGGGAGCCTCTCAACGCGCCGCTACGGGGCGCAGAAAGTGGGGAGGAGCTAAATCCACATCGCCGGGTCAATATACTCCACAGCGTCCACCAGGGGCTTCTTCTTCTCGGGGGTGCGCGGGCGGTGCTTCGCGGGAATACCGGTAATAATCGAATCGGCCGGGTGATCGTTGACGACCACGGCGTTCGCGCCAATCGCGCTATCGGAGCCGATCTCCACCGGCCCCAGCACCTTCGCGCCGGCACCAATGGTCACGCGGTCACCAATCGTGGGGTGACGCTTCACCTTTTCGAGGGAACGGCCGCCCAGGGTTACGCCGTGGTAGAGCATCACGTCGTCGCCAATCTCGGCGGTCTCACCAATCACGATACCCATGCCGTGATCGATGAAGAAGCGGCGGCCAATCGTGGCGCCCGGGTGAATCTCCACACCGGTCAGAAAACGGGCGAACTGCGAGAGCGTACGCGCCAGCGACTTCGTCTCTTCCTTCTGCCAGAGCTTATGCGTGAGGCGGTGCGCCCAGATGGCGTGCATGCCCGAATAGTTCAGAGCGATCTCGACAGCGCCACGGGCAGCGGGGTCGTGCTGGCGGACGTTCTCAATATCTTCACGCAGGCGCGCAATAAAACTCATGGGGTTCCCTTTCCCTCAACGGTCGTGCTCTGTGTGTGCGACCTTTCCAAAGGTACCAACAACGGTGCTCATTCACCTATTCCCGAACTCTGTCGTCGTCATAGTGAGCGCTCTCTTTAACATCTCGGTCACAATTACGTGCGGAACGTAATATTCGGGCTCGGGCGGGCCCTAAGCGGGGGAGCATCGCGGGGGAACGCAAACGCTCCGCCCCGGCGTGCAACCGGGACGGAGCGTCGAACACTGCGTACTGTTCTAGACGGCGGCCCCACGGGGGGCCGAAGACCGGGGTCTACTAGCCGCGGATGTCCTCGTAGAGGGCGGTGGAGATGTAACGCTCACCGAAGTCGGGAACGATAGCCACGATCAGCTTGTCCTTGTTCTCGGACTTCTTGGCCTCTTCCAGAGCTGCCCAGACGGCCGCGCCGGAGGAGATGCCGCCCAGGATACCTTCCTGGGTGGCCAGCTGGCGGGAGGTGCGCATAGCGTCCTCAGCGCTGACGGCGGTCACGGAATCGTAGATGCCGCGGTCCAGGGTCTCGGGAACGAAGTTGGCGCCCAGGCCCTGAATCTTGTGGGGGCCAACGCGACCCTCGGAGAGCAGCGGGGAGTCCTTGGGCTCCACGGCGACAACCTTAATGTTGGGGTTCTGCTCCTTCAGGTACTTACCCGAACCGGAGATGGTGCCGCCGGTACCGATGCCGGCCACGAAAATGTCGACCTTGCCGTCGGTTGCTTCCCAAATCTCGGGGCCGGTGGTCTTGTAGTGAATGGCGGGGTTAGCCTCGTTGGAGAACTGCGAAGCCAGGATAGCGTTCTCGGTGTTGGCAACGATTTCCTTAGCCTTCTCCACGGCGCCGCGCATACCCTCGGTACCGGGGGTCAGCACGATCTGCGCACCGTATGCGCGCAGCAGGACGCGGCGCTCAGCGGACATGGTCTCGGGCATGGTCAGGATGACGCGGTAGCCACGAGCCGCACCGACCATGGCCAGGGCGATACCGGTGTTACCGGAGGTGCCCTCGACGATGGTGCCGCCGGGCTTCAGAGCGCCGGACTCCTCGGCGGCGTCGATGATGGCGCGGCCGATACGGTCCTTGACGGAACCTGCGGGGTTGTAGAACTCGAGCTTGACGGCGACGTTACCGGGCAGGCCCTCGTCCAGACGGTTCAGGCGGACCAGGGGAGTCTCGCCGATAGCCTCGACGATGCTGTTGACAATCTTTGCCATGGAGGTGCTCCTTCTGAGCATGGGGGAGGGGACTACCGGAATAGCTGGGCCTCCCCAGTGAATAATTTGGGTACGTGGACACTCTACTACTCGGCGGCGGCAGGTTTAAACCTGCGGTCACAGTTCGTAACATGACTTTTCGTGACCGGGAAGCCTGCACGAGCGCGCATCAACGGGGTGCCCCGGCGGTGCCTCCACGTCGGATCCCTCGAGGCTTCCGCCGGATGCATCGCCTCAACCTATGCCGTGACCGGAACCTCGGCGGGTACCTTGAGTGGGCAAAAAGAAAAGCACCGCGCCTCACCTTTGTCCTAAAGGCTCTCCCTCACGGAGAATGCGCGGTGCTTTCTTGAAACATTATGTAGCCCAAAAAGACAACCTCTGTATATAAGAGTAGTGGTGAACCCCGTTCACCGCAAGTCTAGGCGGGCCATTTTATTGCTACTGGATGAAAAAATATTTGCGGCTCGCGTTACGTCTCCTGTTACGGAGGGCGCAAACCTCTCACATACACTCCGCGGACGGCCCAAAAAGCGCATCCGCGGAGCGCCCCCGGAACGAACCTTCGAGTGAACGACCGGTCCGAGAGCGAGGACAAACGCGAGGGCAAACCGACTAGTTGATGTCCATGTGGAGGTCCCACTTATTGTTCAGGTAGCGGCCCACGGCCTCACCGAACATCTTCACGTGACGCTTATCAGCCGCCACGGTCTGCTCCTTGCCGTCCTTGAACAGCTTCTCACCCAGATCCACGTTCAGGGTCACGGTCCAGTTGTACGCACCCTGAGCCAGAACCGGCTGTTTGGTTTCAATGGTCAGGGTAGCGGTCGGGTTCACGTACCAGGTCTTCTTCGCATCAATACCGGACTTGGTGGAATCTGCGTACTTCTTCATCGCGGCCAGGGTCTCCTGGTCGGTACTGACCTCGTTCATGTAGTGCATATCGCCGGTGCGCAGCAGGTACTCAAACGCCGCACCAAAGTAAGCCAGCGCCGAGGCAAAACCGGCCACCGAATTCTGGTGCATGGTCTCCGGCACGACCGGGGAGGGAACATTCTGCGGCGGGTGCTCAGCGTTACCCGGCTGGTACTCACCGTGGTCTTCCATCTTCTCCAGCTTTGCTACACCGCGGTAGTCCTTATCGTCGTTGGGTAGCGGCGAGTTCGTTGCGGTCGCCGATGCGCTCGCCGAGGGCGAAGCGGAAGCGCTCGGAGAGGCAGTCTCGGAGGCACTAGCCGAAGCAGTCGTCTCGGAGGTAGCGGAGGGGGAATCAGAGGGGGATGCGGAGGCCTCGGAGGAAGCCTTCGAACCGCAGGCCGCCAGTAGCGCCATGGAGCTGACGCCCAGCACACCCAGCGCCGCGCGGCGGGTCAGAATCTCAGACATAGTGATACCTTTCAAACATTCGGTGATTGCAACCAGTTTAACCGCAAACGCGCCTCAATACAGAGTCCAGACCGGCCCGAAGACGCGGCCGCGTGAGAAGTATCTCGTTCGGCGAGGAACGAACGAAAGCCCGGCCAAACGGCGAACCAGCTCACGAACGCGGGACGCAATCCGGGCTAGGGCTGGCCAGGGCTGGCTCGAGCTAGGAAGCGGAAGGAGAGCCCGCCGCGGAGCTCTCCACGGCGGAACCCGCAGAGGCGCTGGCCGAACCCGCAGGGGTACCGGCAGAAGCCGAAGCCGCACCTCCCTGCAGCGCGGCACCGTACGCAACGCTCAGCTCCCACGTCTTCGAATCGGCGTGGTAGCGTCCGCGGAAGTCGCACTCCTGAACCGTCACCTGAGAAGCAGGGCCCGCGGCGGAAGGAGAAGCCGAAGCCGTGGTAGCCTCACCGGAAACCAGCGCGTCCTCGGAAGGCTCGGTAGCCTCGGCCGATGCGGAGGCGCTCGCAGAAGCAACCACCGGCTGCACCTTGCCCTCGGCCACCGCCTCCGCGCCAAAGTCAAGGGTGTACTGACCCTTGAAGAGCAGGTTGCCGTCACTCATGATGGACGGCTGCGCGCTCGAAAGAGCGTAAGAAGCCGAGGGGTTCACGTACCAGGAGCCCTTCTCAACACCCGCCAGAATCGACGCCGAGAGGGCGTCCACCTCGGATCGGGTCTTCGAAGCCAGGGTGATACCCGTCGAGAACGCCTCAGTGCTACCGGTCTTCACCAGGTAATCCATCGCCGCCGCAAAGTATGCAATGGCCTCGTGAAAACCCGTCACCGTATTCATCGAAAGCGCGTCGGTCACCTGCGGCTTAGGCGCGTTACGCGGCGGGTGATCAACGGTGCCCGGCTCATAGTTCAGAGCGCCCTCAAAGTGGGTGTACTCCACCGTTCCGGAGTAGTTCTTGCCGTCGTCGGTGTAACCGTTCGGGTTAGCGCTCGACTTCGAACCCGAGAGGCTACCACCCTGGTTACTGCTTCCCTGCGACCCCGAATTTGAGGAACCGCAAGCGCTCAGCAGGAGCGCGGCGGCGGCTGACCCCGAAAGGCCCAGACCCGCGTGAATGAGAGAACGGCGGGAGACACCGCGCGAAACCCGAACGGACGCGGGGGAAACGGAAGAATCGGAAGGGAAAGTCATCGGAAATACACCTCACGTAGATGGGGTATGGGGCGTGACGTAATGATCCATAATTACAGGCCCCGACTAGAAGTCATGCCCTAACCCGACGGGCAGGTTAGGGCATGGGCGCCATTCGGCAAAGATTTAGAGCTTATCATCGGAACCGCTACCACCGGAGCTACCGGTGTTGCTGTTGCCGGAACCGCCGTTACCGCCGGTCTGCGAGCCCGCGCCGCCACTTGCCGGCGCCGAGGCCTGAACCTCGTACTCGTCCTGGATAGTCAGAGCCCAGTCGTTCTCCTGGCGCACACCCGTGACAACCAGACCGCGCTCAATGCGACGTTCCTTCTCGGAAATCGACACCGGGGCACCATCCAAGACCATGGTCGGGCCCAGATCAATCACCAAGTCGAAGGTCCACTGAACGCTCTTCTTCACCAGGGTCGGAAGGGCCGTGTAGGCCTTCAGAGTCACCTTCGGCGATACGTACCAGTCGCGTGCCTGGGTGCTTGCGTTGCCCTCGTCCATGAACATCGAAAGGGAAGAAATAAACTTCTCATCGACCTTCGATTCGCGCAGGGGAGCGGGGTCACCGGTCAGCACCAGGTAGTTGATGGCCGCGTAGACAAAACCGATTGAATCGTACAGGCCCTGCATCGAGTTCTGCGCCGCGCTCTCGGGACGCTTGGGCACCGGCACGTACTGCGCCGGGGCAGACTCCGTGGCCGCAACAAATTCGCCCTTGGACTCGAAGTGATCGAAGGTTACCTCACCGCTAAAATCGGTGCGAGCCGACGCGGAGGGAGTCACCACCGGCTCATCGGGGTCGGCCGACGCAGAGGGGTTGGAGCTACCACCGCAGGCGGCCAGCAGAGCACTCAGCGACACGCCCGCAACGCCAACACCGGCATACCGCAGGGCGGCTCGTCGGCTCAGACCGGACGCGGAACGGGGGGACTGCCCGGAGGCATGGGGGAAAAGTGCCACGGAGTACCTTTCGCGTGAAACTCTCGTACGAGAGGAGTGAAGGAGTGAGAGGAAAGCCCGTCGCCGACGGCGCGAGATGCCGGATGGCCGTACCGAATCGTCGTCGAACGAGACAGTCCTAAGTATAACGCGCACGCGCACCCGCGGCCGGGCACATCACCGACGCGCAGGGGGTGATATGCCGCCCATCGTAGGCTCGGGTCCATCCACACTCCGACCCGTGTAACGTCGGTGGGGTGGCCGGGACTTGCGGACCGCTCACTCGTTCGTCCTCTCGGCGGGCTATCGAGCCGCCGGAGCCTCGGCCGCAGCGGGGTTGGCAGCGGCGGCATCGCCCGCGGGATGATCCGCGGCACCACCGGCGGTCGGAGCCGCGGGGTTCTGCTGAGTCGGGTTTTGCTGGGCCGGATTCTGCTGGGCGGGGGCCTCAGCGCTCTGCTGGCCGGCCGGAGCCGCGGGGGTTGCAACATTCTGCGCGGGGGCGTTCTGTGCACCACCGTTCTGGGCGCCGGTGTTAGCCGCGCCGTTCTGAGCGCCACCCTGGCCGGCGGGGGCCGGCGCGTTCTGGGCACCACCGTTCTGGGCACCACCGTTCTGGGCCGTGCCGTTCTGCGCGCCGGTATTCGCACCGCTTCGCGCGGAACCACCCGCGTTGGCGCCAGAACCGGCGTTGGAACCCGAACCGGTGTGAGCCGCCGCGGTGCTGTCATCGGTCACCGTCGGCGTGTAGGTCGAGGAGGGCTGCGGGCGCGAGGTATGCATCGGCTTAGGCGTCATCGACGGATCGTATTGCTGCGCCGAAATCACCGTCCAGCGCTTCGCCTCTTCGTCGTACTCGGCGTAGAGGGCCGTGATATCCTGCGCCTCGGTGTTCTCGAGAGGCTTGGTCGTATTGGTGGCCTTTTCCACCACCAGACCGTGCGCCTGCGTCACCGAGCAGGCCCACGAGTACTTCGTGCCGCGCGTAACCGGCTGCTTCTCGGTCAGACGGTAGGTCCAGCCGCCGTCCACAAGCCAGTTCGTGCCCGGTGCGTAGAAGGCGCGTAGCTTCTCGAGCGAGGCGCGCTGCGGGGCGTTGTCGGGATGCACAACCTGCAGGGCCGGACCCGTGTCACCCGTGGTGCGCGCATAGTTCACGGCCGCCGCGAAGTACGCGAAGGTCGCGCGCAGGCCGCGAGCGTTCTTGTCGTACATGGTCTCATCCTCGATGGGAATCGGCACCGAGCTCGCCTTGGCCTCCACCGAAGCCGGGCCCGCGGTCGGCTCGATCGTGTACACCTCGCCGGTGGTCGGGTCGGTGCTGCTGATCGCGGAGGCGCCGTGGCCCGGAACGAACTTGGTCCACTTCAGCTCGCCGGAGAGGTTATCGTACGCGCCGGCAATCGTGGCGGAGGCGGTGGCGGAGGCGGTGGCCGTCGAAGTGCTCTTCGACCCGCAGGCGGCAAGCATCGCGCCCAGGGCTACGGTGCCCGTGACGGCGAAGAAGCGGCGGCGGCTGTGAATCATGATGATCCCCTCGAACATGATGTGAAACGGAAGTATCGGTGGTGTGTTGTAAGGCCCGCACGCGATGCCCCCGTCGATGCTGAAGGAAGCACAGGCGCGAAGCCCGTATAGCCCTAAGCCTATAGAGTTCGCGCCCGGCACACAAATAAACCCCCACGTCCGTGCCCTATGTCACCTGCAACGGGAGGATTTACTTGGAGCCCTGAAGATATCGGGTGGCCTTCGCCGTGGCCTGTGCCGAGGGGGCCGCGTTAGGGGTTGGCTGAGCACTCGAACCGGTCGAGGGGGTAGCAATCGCGCTGGGGGAAGCCTGCGGATCCTCCAGCATCTGCCAACCCTCCTCGCCAAAGTACACGTAGACATCAGCCTGAGACTTGTGACCGTACACCTTGGTGAGAAGCTCGCGCTGAAGCGTCTCGTGATTGAAGAGGAACGCCGACTCATCCACCTTGAGCGTGGCCTTCCAGCAGTACACGTCTGCCGTCGAGACGGGAACCGGCTGGGCGCTGTCCAGGTTGATGCATAGGGGAGCGTTGCTCTTCGACACGAGCCAACCGATGTTGTAACGGTAAATATCGCGGTACATGTTGGTCATGTGGTTGAACCGTTCCTGGCCGGGCAGATCCATGAAGGGTTCGGTGTTGCCGGTGAGGAACATGTAGTTCTGCGCGGCGCTCCAGTACTGCAGGAACGAGTGCAGACCCTCGACGCTACGCTCACCCAGCTCCTTGGGCTTGAGGGGACGGGGAACGTTGACGGCGCGGTGGCTGAGCGTTCCGGAGGAGAAGACACCCTCGCGTTCAAAATAGCGGTCGGGGAGAATCACGGGGCCGCGACCGTCCAATGCCGAAGCCGGCAGCGGCTCGGCGCGACGAATACTGCGAGAAACGACGGCCGAGGTCGGGCCGGTCGAAGCGGTGGGCTCGGGTACCGAGTCGTCCGACGCTTTGCCGTTAGACCCATTAATATCGAAAGAGGAAGCGCCGCAGGCAGTTGCGAGTACGCTAAACGCCGCCCCGGAGGAAAGCGCCAGAAGGTGGCGGCGAGAGAGCGATTCGGGCATGCAGACCTTTCACAGTGAGAGTACATGGGCAGGTTGAGACCCCTCGACTCAGCGGGCCGGTGAGAACCTCGCGGTGAACCGTAGGGGAACCGAGTGTGCGCCGGACGGTTATAAACCGGTGCGCACCGTATGCGCGGGAAGGCGAACGCGGGAGTGAACCGCGACCCGACCCGAAAAGTAAATGCGTCGTGTCAGACGATTTTAGGGACTTTTTTGGGGCCCTCACGCGGGTATATGCTTCTCAGCGTAAAAAGTTATCAAATCTTTATTTTTCTCCTTTCAATAGGGCGGGAGCGAACGAACCAATGTGTTCGGAACAACCCCTATAAAATTGCCCCCGCTGACCTCCATAACGGTGTGACGGCGCGGGCTGTGGGACAATAACGCTGTGACTACCACCGATTATGCGCAGCTTCAGGCAGTGCGCGAACTCCTCACTCGCATCCCCCTCTCATTGGACGTTGACCCCGAAGAAACCGGCCTTCCTCGGGAGGGGCACGGCGGCGCTCGCGAGGCCGCCTCCGCAACGATAGACACAGCCTCCGCCCGGACCCTAATCGCCTCCATGGCCCGGCAGCTTGACGATTACATCCTGCCCCGCAGCGCCAGCATGGACAGCCCGCTCACCATCGTGGTCGGCGGCTCCACCGGCGCCGGCAAATCCACCCTGGTCAACACCCTGTTGGGCGAACCCCTCACCCAATCCGGCGCGATTCGACCCACCACCCGCCACCCCGTGCTGCTCTACCGCGCCGAAGACGAGGCCGCCCTGGCCCCCGACCGTTTTCTGCCGACCCTGCCCCGCACCCGCGTGCAGAAGGGGGAGGGCCTGCCCGGCGCCGACCCGCTGGTTCCACAGGCGCTCGTGCCCGTACCCACGGCGGCCCTGCCGCGCGGCATCGCGCTCATCGACGCGCCCGATATCGACTCGGTCTCCGAAGAGAACCGCACCCTGGCCAAGGAACTGCTCTCCGCCGCCGATCTGTGGCTCTTCGTCACCACCGCCAACCGCTACGCCGACGCCGTGCCCTGGGAACTGCTCCATGCGGCGGCCGCGCGCTCAATCGCAATCGCCGTGGTGCTCAACCGCGTTCCCGAAGGGGACGAAGAAGCAATCGAGACAGACCTGCGCCGCATGCTCCGCGAGGCCGGAATCGAGGCCGTGCTGATCCACACCGTGACCGAGCAGCCGCGCGACGAGCGAGGGCTCCTCAACCCCATCAGCCTGGCCCCGCTCACCCTGTGGATTCGCGAGCTCGGGGCCGACGCGCCCGCCCGCGCCGCCATCGCCCGCACGACGCTTGCAGGAACCGTCGAAACGCTCGCCAGGAACCTGCGTACCCTTGCCTTCGAGCAGGAGGGGCAGCAGGCCTCCCACCGCGCCCTGGCCCAGGTCGCCGCCGAAGAGTACGAAAAGGCCCTGACGGGTATCGACGCGGCGCTCTCGGACGGCTCGCTGCTACGCGGCGAGGTGCTCTCGCGCTGGCACGACTTCGTGGGCACCGGCGACTTCTTCCGCTCCCTGGACAGCACCATCGGCCGCCTGCGCGACCGCGTGGGCTCGGCGCTGCGGGGCCAACCCGCCGCCGCGCAGAAGGTCGAGGATGCCCTCGAAAGCGGCATCTACGCCGTGGTCGTGGACGCAGCCTCCCGAGCCTCCGAAGGCACCCGCACCCGCTGGCGTT
>ERZ773265.1493-NODE-1493-length-12048-cov-6.226465_pt1 | contig 12048 bp, 20 predicted proteins | sample MGYA00580512_ERZ773265 | MGnify/ENA primary metagenome ERZ773265 (study PRJEB29015, sample SAMEA2738169) | human oral metagenome | biome: human oral; feature: human-associated habitat; material: saliva | place: China | collected 2183 ... | reverse complement strand
TCTTTCTCTAACTCTTTATCTAACTCTATCTCTTTATCTAACTCTATATCTATCTCTCCGTTGCACTTTGTTGCATCGGTGTTGCATTGCAACGCTTTTTGCGTGCTTCGATGCTTGCGAGACCTACGGGTGCTTGCGGTTTCGCTGCCTATCATCTCTGGTACTTGTTCCAGCTTATAAGTAAAATTGTCTGATGTCGTTAATAGCTTTTTTTGCTCCAGGAACATCAGTGTCATTCTGACCGCTTCAGCATCTTCATCGATAATAAGAGCCATTTCTTCTGCCAGGCTGTCTGCCAAACCCTCAAAATAGATATTTCCGTCGTCTTGCAGACTTGCTAGCATGAGTTTTAGATAGATAATCGTGTGTTCTTCGCCTCCTGGAAGACGCCGGAGGAGCTTCATTTCTTTCGATTTGAAGAACTCCTCGGACAACTGCAACCAGTAGAAGCGTCTATTTTTTGGATTTGCTATTTCAATCCCCCCCTTACTTTTTCTTATTATCGTTCCAGATTGTACCGATGCAGATTAGAGCAGATACGCCGAGAATGGACAAGAAGACGTTGCTGACCTCTCCCGTCTTCGGTAGTTCATTCACAGAGGTCTCTAATTTGCTCTCTGCTGAGTTTTTAGGTTCTTCCTTAGCACTTGGAGCGGGCGGCTCTTTTTCGAGCGATTTAGGCTCTTCTGGGACAATCAACTCTGGCAATTCCAAAACAGGAGGATCGTTTGGCACCACGCCACCGTTCCATTCAGGCTTGTCCACTGTAGGAGGGTCTAACGGTGTGGCACCTCCTTGCCACTCTGGAAGCTCATGAACAGGAGCAGGAGGCATTTCTGGAATACCTGAGATGTCAAGTTCTGGTTTCTCATGCACAGGTGGGTCTAACGGAACAGCGTCTCCTGTGTACTCTGGAATGTCATACACTGGAGCTGGCGGGACATCCCAAGAATAAGGGCGGATAGTTCCTTTAGCTGAGCCCTTAGCATTTGCCACTACAATCTCACGTTCAAAGCTGTATTCCTGGCCACTTGCTGTGAAGCGTAACACATTCACAGGGTTCTGGAGCTTATTTTTTAAGCGTGTTTTGTATTCCACACTCACAATGTTAGTCACATGGGGCAGGTTGAACTTGAAGCCATTCTTGTAGAATTGCACATTAGCCTCTGTTAGAGGGATTTCTCTAATCCCTACCCAAGGCTCTGCCGAAGACAATTCAAACAGACGCATAGAGCCTTCTACATACTCGTTATTGCTGTCCCATGTATCAGATACATTAACATCATGTAGGTCATGCTTCACAAAATTTACCCGACCTCCCCACTGGATAAGTGAAGGGTCATCTTTGTCTTGCCAGCCCCATTTGGCCACAATCTCAGTAGGATTTGCCTTGCCTTGAGGCTTAACCTCTGCCTGCTGAACTACTGTGCCATTAAAGCTTAGGTCATATTTTTGTCCTTCTGTGACTACTTCCTTCTTCCACATGGTTGAAAGTGTCATGTCAAATTGTTTGTTAAGTGGGTGCTCTTTAAAGTACCCGTTGAAAGTAGTAGTTACATTCTGTGAGTCATTTGAGGCTACAGCACGTCCTACCACTTCACCTTCTGGGCTAGTCACATCAAACTCCTGTGTAGTAGTCCATTGGAGCTGTTCAGGCAATGTATAAGTAAGTGTATCGCCTTCCACAATGTCAATCTCATCAGGGATTTCTGTGTGGTATGTCAGGTCTTTGTTCACATACGTTTCAGAAGCTTCTGCATTGTATGTGACTTCAGGCTCTGTGACCTTAATCTGAGTACCTTCTTTAGCAACCTCACTTGCTAATACATTTGTGCTGATTAGCAAGCCTGCTACAGCTGTTAGTCCTACCACTGATAATTTAATTCCTTTTTTCATTATTTTCCCCTCCTAATATTCAAACGCTGGCGTGATGCCTTTTCTAGCCATTGCCAAAGCTTCAGCTTCAGCTTTCCGTTGTTCTTCATGATACAACCGCATATCTTCTTCGTACTGAGCCACTAGCTCCGCTTCTAAGCGTGCCAGACGCTCTTTCTTCGCATGTTTACGATCGTCCATTCTATTGCCGTACCAGCCGGCAACAAATGCGATTGTTGCGATCAAAGCAACTCCCATGATTTGACTCCCTAATGTTGGTTCCATTGTTTTTCTCCTCGTTGTGTGATATAATTAAGCAAATAGTTTTTAGAAGCCCAATCGCTTCGCTAGCGCCTTGTCCGACTCTATCTCGGCAAGGCTTATTTTTTTAGCTCGGTAGCGGTTGAGCTGCTTCCACTTCCAGAACTTGCGAAAACCCTCATAGTCTACAAACATCAGCTTGTGCGTCGGATTGAAGACATATTGCTCAAACTCTGGATTTTTTCGCATTTCTTTGATGAATTTCTTTGCCGTTGGAAGTGTCAGCCCTTGCCACCTTTGCATTAGATGATCATAATCTCCGCCTGTCGGTTCTTCCGTTCCATTAGCCGGCGTGTAGATGATTTCTTTTATCTTTACCTGCGGCATCTTCTCCCTACCTTTCTTCAAAGACAGTCCAACTATCAGAGATAGACAGCTTTTTAGTGACTTCTAGCTTTAAGTCGTCACTTCCATGCCCCTCTTTGAGCAGTCGATTGATTGCAGCCGGTGTGACGCCGATGACTGTCGCCAAGTCTGACTGACTCCAGCCTTTTTCATTGAGTCGCTGCTTGACTAAATCAATCCATTTCTTGTGTTGTTGGCTCATATTTCCCCCTTAATTAAATAGTGATACTTGCTGATTTGCGTTGAAAATTTCGTCTTTCAGTTCTGGGCTGATAGACCAGCGACGAATAAATGACACTGCATCGTGGAAGTTCTTAGCTGGAATTTCACGGCGACGAACTCCAAAGTGTTTGCGGATCGCATGATTAATGTCAGAGTATGCCTTGCCTCGGATATGGTTATCCCGATAAGCAGGGGCTTTCTTCCCTTGCAGGAAACCAACGATTTTCTTGTTGACTTCTTCTGTCAGCATGTTTTCCTGTACTGCATTCACCCGCATAGTGTCTTCAAGATTAGTAATGCGGTGCTCGTGATTTTCAATGCTGTCTAGCATCTTCCGCATTACGCTGATTTCTGATAGTGATTGTTCGCTGCTTGCGCTTTTTCCAATAATTTCGTTTGTCATATGATTTCTCCCTCTAATACTTCTGTTTCCTTGAGCATACTTCCCATATCTTCGGCAAGTCTGCTGATAGCTTTTTGCAACTGTTCAAATTCATTTCTGACTTTGCTGTCAGAGTGCAATATCCGTTGTTCGTCCACATAGACCAGACCGCCCATATTTACGACCATTTCATTCCCTTTTCGGATAAATGATAGCAGGCTCTTATAGCTGCCTATTTTCGCTTGTGCTTCGCTTAGCTGGCCTTGCGACTGCTTGATAGCTTCCGTCAGCTCGTCATACTTAGCGGACTTTTCATCAACCGCCTTGCGTTCCTCGACAAGCTTGTTATATTGCTCTTCGATGAATTCTGCTCGGTTGTTCAAGTCCTCGTATTCACGATTGAGTTGGCTATTCTTCTCTAGCAGCGTAGCATTGAGCGACTTTGTAGCGTCATAGTCTGCCGGTGCGACTTCGATTTCTTTGACGACTTCCTTTTCAATCGTCTTTGTTTCAAGCCCTTTCAAGACTTGCTCTGCAAGTCGCTCGTTTTGCTCTCGCAAACTATCTCTTGCTATTCGTGCGAGGTTGAGTTGGCGCTCTAGCTCCTTGTATTCTTTATGTGTCTTGATGTTTCCGTCGAATACTGCTTGGTTAACTTCTGGATTTGCAGACGGTTTGGACATTTCATTTTTGATCCGTTGTGGTTGCTTTAAGAAAATCTCTCTTTCTTTGGGGTTGTCCAACTGTTGGACAAGCCTATAAGAATTGATGTAGTTATAGGCATTACTTTTAGAAATACCCTTGCTTGCAACCCACTTTTGAAATGTTCCGTTATCGTAGTTGGCAAGTTCCTGTTGCGCTTTATAAAGCACTTCGCCGACCACTACAGAGTAGTTATGGTAGATACCGTCTAGCTGATTGCTTAGAGCGTGTAATTTTTCAGTGGTTTCTTTGCTCACTAGGTTATAGTCAAAATCGCTTGTTATTGCTAGATCATGCATCTTTCAATAATTCCTTTCTCTTTTTCTCTAGATCATTAACTTTAGCCATTGATTGCTCGTAAATATTTTTGAATTCCTTGATTTCTGCTTCAATTTCTTTAAGGTTGTTCATTACTTTTCCTTTCTAATTTGGTATATTAGAGATAATAAAATGATTGGAGAGAATGATTATGAAAATCATTGAAATTTCATTCCATGGTGCGGGTTACCAGAGGGTAAAATTGGAATATCCTGAATATTGCCCACATTGCGGAAAAAATATCTCGCCTGAAAAAATACATTCTTCAGCCAGCGAGGACAGCTACTCTAGTGAAAATGCTCGCTTTGTTGTTACTTTTCGTTGCTCACGCTCGACTTGCAAAAAATACTTTGCTGTCGAGTATATTTTCGAATCCATGTCTAAACTTTGTTCGATTGTCGAATACAACTACCGTCCTCAAATCAAGGTTAAGCTCCCTGAAAATATAGAGATAGTCTCTCCCGTTTTTGTTGAAATCTATTCTCAAGCAACGGTTGCGGAAAGAGAGGTATTAGATCAGATAGCAGGCGTCGGCTATCGCAAAGCAGCTGAATTTCTCATAAAAGACTACGCAATTTCCAAAAATCCATCTGACGAAGAACACATCAAATCAATCATGCTTGGGAAAGTAATCGCTGACTACTTGAATGATTTTCCAAAAATTCAAGCTTTAGCAAAATCCGTCGCTTGGATTGGGAATGATGAAACTCACTACGTCCGCAGACATGACGGTAAAGATATTCAAGATTTAAAGAAGTTCATTCTCTCGGCGGCTCAATTTATCGCTGCTGATTACGATGCAGAGGAAGCATTGTCTTTTACTTCTTCTGATTGAGAAATCTTAGAATCTAGTTCATCCAACTTCTCAGCAATATGTGTTACGGTCCTCAATATCTCATTGAGGGCTGTTCTTTCTAATTCGTTCATTTTTTGCTCCTTTTGTGATATAATTTAGTTAGTTGTTTTAGTAAGCGCCTCACCCAGAGGTGCTTTTTTGTGCTATAATCATCTCGAAGGGAGGTGATTATGATGAAAACATTCGATGATTTTAGAAAGTCTTTGACAGAAGAAGATATGGATTACATAGCAAACAAAGCTAATGGTGCTATCAACCATGTCGACCATACTGACGCTCTTCAAATCGGAACTGTTAGTGGTTTGATTTCCGCTGTTACAACTCTTGAGCTTCTTGAGAAGTACCATGAATGGCTTCACAAGAATGCTGACTAAATTCTTTAGGGTCTATCATTAAATTGATAGGCTCTTTTTTGTGTCCTTTGTAATTGTCATAATATTGCTGCCACTCTTTTATAATAAGTCTGGCCGGTTTTTTTAATCTCCCTGTATACGGATAGCGTCTTGGTTTCATGTTTTTCCTCTATCTTTCTTTTATGTTATAATCTCCCTAAAGGGGAGGTGGTTGTGATTAGTGATTATCAACTAGAAGTATCCTTAGTTGCTCTTAGCAAAGAGTTGGAGATAGCCAAGAGTAATGGTCAGGATAATTTCAGCGTTCATATTAGTTTCTTTGACGGTTTGGATATTAACCGTCATCTTCAAGAGTTTGCACGACAACATCACGTACAGATTGACCGTTCGACTCCGGACCAAATAACTTTTCTAATACGCTGAATTTGTTGTAAGGAAATGCGTTGTGACTTATTCCCTCGTCGAAAGTAAGGGTTACTTCGCATTTTCCCTTTTCAATATCGTTAGAAAAGGTCAGCTCTTTGACGTTGTTTAGCAAAATGCCGTCCACGAACACAGCAGGATAATTCTTCCTTGCTGTTAGCAACACATCATGTATCGCTGTATTGATTACTAGCGTTTTTTTCGTCGTTCTTCTCCTTTCTATCGAATCTTGAAATCTTCAATCACACGAGCAACAAAACGATATGCCTGCGGATTGTTTAATTTGCCATTCAAGATGTTTGTCACATCTTGACGAGCCATATTGTATTGAACCGCTAAAGTCGCTATTTTAAGATTGTTATCTTTCAAGTAATCCAAAACTTTTTGGCGACCGTTGTCCATATTTGGCATAATATCTCCTCCTTACTTTGTAAGTTAAAAAAATGATTAATGATACAAAGGAAACGTTTCTGCTCAAACTTTTTAGCTAAAATACCTTTACAAAACTTCTTACTTTTTGTATAATCTAATTACCTTTATACAGAAAGGAGCTGATGCAAATTGGCAAAATTTTTGAAAGGTACTGTGTCTCAGTAGAGTTTGGATTCATTTTGTAGGTTACCTTTTGCCTACCGTACCTGACTAGCAGGGTTCAATAGGGAAGCTAGCTTTTTCTCGGCGTCTTAGCTAGACGACCAAATATTTTTAAAATAGCTGACATTTTTCTTTAAATTGTCGAAAAAGCTAGTCTTCCAAATCGAGAATCAAATTCTATTTCAACTACAGTGCTGGGGACGATACCAGCGAAGTGTTGTTGGCTACTGCTATTAGCTTGAGCAGAACAATTTCCGTAGCGTACTCTAGATAGCAGCTAGAGTGCGTTTTTTTGTTTTGTAAGAAAATGAGTTAGTGGATTATTTTATAAAATACTTGACAGTTTTTACACCTTAGTGTAAAATGAAAGCATAGTTAAAAACCTTGATAAAACAAAACATCTATCAATAATATCGCTCGGCAAAGCTATTCAATTTTAGATAAGTTTTACTTCGTTTTTTCTAACTCATTAACTTACAAAAACTATTTTACACTAGAGTATTATTTTTGTCAACAGAAAATAATACTTTTTTATAAAATATTTTTTGTCATGCCAAAGAAAGGCTTTATGACAATGTTTTCTACGCTTGAAAAAATAAAAGAACTATCCTATAAGCGACACATAAATCTACAAAAAGTCGCTGAAGATTTAGGTTATAGTGTAAATTATTTTTATTCACTAAAAGAAAAGACTTTAAAATCTGACCGTCTTCAAGAAATAGCAGACTATTTCGGAGTATCCACCGACTACTTGCTTGGTCGGACAGATAACCCAGCTATCGCAGGAGAAAAAGCTCCAGAGCATGAAATAGAACTTGATGACTTGGACGGACGCATCATGCTCTTTGACGGCAAGCCCTTGTCTGACGACGACAAGCGAGCAATCAAAGGCATCATAGAGGGCTACCTCAATAGCAAGAAATAAGTTTAGGTGAGGGAGATTATGGATAAAGAAAAAGAACTGTTGGAGCAGTACGAGGTATCACTTTATACTTTTGAGCCTGACCAGTGGTCTGGCCACGGCTTTTACGATGCAGAAACGAAGACTATCTACCTAAATAGCTCCTTATCGGCCAAAGAACGCTATCAAGTCCTATTTCATGAGTTAGGCCATCTCGAACACATCGGGACAGTCTATAAATATGCTGCCGTCCGCTGCGAGAATGAAGCCAATCGTTTCATGATCCGTCATCTAGTCCAGGAAGAACTGGCCAGCTATGATGACCCAGCAGCATTTAACTGGTCTAACTTTGCTAAAAAATATAATTTAAAAACGACCACAGACGAACTCATGATACAAGACGAGTATCTGAAGTTTGCTGGTGGGTTTTGAAAAGGTGAATTATGGGAAAGAATAATCATAAACGAAGATTAACTAACGCTAGAGACATCCTCTTACGAATTGCCGATAATCCACATAATTTAAAATTTCGCTCTCTTCCATCTCATGAAGTTTTGAGAGCAAAAAGTTTTCGCTCTGAAAACAAAGCGAAAAGACAAAAATTCATGCGTTATAAACGAGGGACGGTTGTATTTGTTCATTTCGGTATCAATGTTGGATCAGAATTTTCCAACTCACATTTTGGTATTGTATTAGATAAAGATGACCACCCAAGCCAAGGGAAATTAACCATACTTCCGCTTACATCAAAAAAGGGGAAAAGTAACGTTTCGATTGATAAAGAGATATTTTCCGGAATTATGAATGATACTGAGAAGCATGTACAGGAAATTCAAAAGCTAATAGGAATTACCACCGATATCGAATTTCTTCACCATGTATCCCCTCAGCCTCCGGCTTATATTTCACCCACAGAGGAACACGACAATTACTCTTTATGGATAGAGTTTTTTAATAGACACGATCCAGAACATCAACATGTGCCTGCTGAAAATACAATTGTTAGAAAATGGATTCAATCAGATATTGATAAAGTAAACCATCTAAAAAAATTGTATGATAACTATAACAAGGTGTCTTACGCAAAAATAGACTCAATAACTTCTGTCAGTAAATTAAAAATAGCCAAACCCATTAATGACTTAGATCCAGTCGGAAAGATAAAATTAAGCCATAAAGTCATGGATAAAATAGACCAAGCTATTGCTAAAAAACTTTTATCTGGCCCATGGAAAAAACATTGACAAAAACTTATTTTAATGTTACTATAAAGGTGCAATTTTGGTGACGTAGTCATCATTGTGGAATTATTTTGGGTCGAAAGACTCACTGAAGGCACCTGTCTAATAGATAGGTGCCTTGTTTTTAAATAAAAAAATCCCCACATTCTCGGCCGGCAAGCTTGAATGTAGGGAAACCTTGTATAAGAAACAACCATTCAAAAGGTCGTTTTCTTGTACTCATTTTACCAAAAATGAGGAGAAAAAACAATGTGGATAGAGAAATTAGAAAACGGAAAATATAAATTTTTCGAGAGATACAAAGATCCATATACAGAGAAATGGCGCAGAGTCTCCGTTACTTTAGATAGTGGCTCTAGTCGAGCCAAAAAAGAAGCTCAGAAGATTTTAGATGAAAAGATTGAACTCAAATTAGGTAGTCTAAAAAGCTCTGATATGCTTTTTACAGCGCTTTTTAATAACTGGTGGGGATTTTATCGACAAGGACTTAAAAACTCGTCTATAGCGTCGTTAGAGAGCAATGTACGGGAGATAAGAGAAAAGTTTGGGAGAGATACCAAAGCTACTAAAATAGACCCTCTTTATATCCAAAAATACTTGGACAGCCTAGAGGGCTCACGCAGTAAAAAAGAGCGGCATAAGTCCATGCTCAACCTTGTCTTTGATTATGCCGTTGAGAAGAATATCCTTACCGACAATCCAGCACGACGAGCAAGGTTGCCAAAACAAAAAAAGACGCTGGATGATTGGCAAAAGATCGCTAGTAAATATCTTGAAAAGCAGGAATTACAAGACTTACTAAAAGAACTCTATAGCAGACCTAATACATATAGGATAGGACTACTTGCGGAATTTATGAGTTTAAACGGCGGCCGTATAGGCGAGATTATAACCATCCGAGCAGAAAACCGAGACTATGAAAGCCGCAAACTCCAACTTATAGGAACTATAGACCGGACTGCAGGATATAAACAAGGGGTAAAGACCAGCCCGAAGACAGTGGCCGGTTATCGGACAACTGACATGACCAAGCGCGAAATGGAAATCATACAAGAATTTGAACAACTAAACCAGATAGAAAAGACTACAAATCCAAACTATCGGGATATGGGCTATATCTTCACAACTAAGAACGGCATACCCATTCAGATTAATTCTTTCAATCTAGCTATCAAGCGAGCAAACGAACGACTAGACAACCCTATCAAAAAGAACTTGAGCAGCCATATTCTTAGGCATACACTTATCAGCCGGCTAGCTGAAAAGAACGTGCCGTTAAAAGCCATTATGGAACGTGTGGGCCATTCAGACGCCAAAACTACAAATTTAATCTATACCCACGTTACCAACGACATGCGCAGCCAAGTTGTGGATGCTTTGGAAGTTGATTAGTATTTTGCCCCTTATATGCCCCTTTTGAACAAAAAAAGAACCCGTAACACGAGCTGAACGCTGGTATTACGGGTTTTTATATTCAAAATTATTTTACAGCGTCTTTAAGAGCTTTACCTGCTTTGAAAGCTGGTACTTTAGAAGCTGCGATTTTGATTTCTTTACCAGTTTGTGGGTTGCGACCTTTACGAGCTGCACGTTCACGAACTTCGAAGTTACCGAAACCAATCAATTGAACTTTTTCACCTTTTGAAAGGTATTCTGAAACTGCTGCGAATACAGCGTCAACAGCTGCTGCTGAATCTTTTTTAGTCAATTCTGTAGCTTCTGCCACTTTTGCGATCAAATCTTGTTTGTTAGCCATTTAACAAATCCTCCAAATTTTTTCTGGGTTAATAACCCTAACAAATATTATCATATCTAAAAAAAGCATTCAGGTCAAGTACTAAACCGCTATTTTCTAAATTATTATGGTTTTATTCGTAACGAATCAGCACAGCCCAAGCATTTTCCCCAGTATGCGTCTGAATAATGGACCCTGTTTCCAGCACTGAAATAGGTTTCTTGACATACGGCTGTAAACTTTCCTTCATTTCTAGCGCCAATTCTGGACTGCCTGCATAGGAAATTCCAATTTCAGCCACTTGCTTATTTTGCAGACTTGCTGTCAAATCATCCAACCATTTCTTAAAGGTCTTAGCTCCCCTCCCCTTGACAATGGGCTCCAGCTGATGATCTTTCATTTGCATGATGACCCGGATATTGAGCAGGGAGCTAATCAGACCAGAAACTCGGCCTATGCGGCCTCCTTTAACCAGATTTTCTAAGGTAGAGAGACCGATGTAGAGCTCTGTCTTTTCCTTCACTTCCTCGATTTTAGCCAGAATCTCCTCTAGGCTAGCTCCTTCTTTGGCCAGTTTAGCTGCTTCAGTGACCTGAAACTTCATAGCCTGATCAGTGAAAGAACTATCAACAACCGTCACATCAGCATTAGCCAGAGTCGCTCCCTGACGGGCCGCTTCAACAGTTCCCGACAAGGCATGAGACATGTGAACGGAGATAATCTGTGCTCCATCCTCTGCCAATTGCTCAAAAACATCAGCAAAGACTCCGACAGGCGGCTGACTGGTTTTAGGAAGATTGCGACTAGACTGCATAAGACGAAGGAACTCACCTTCCTCTAGGTCTGCATCCGAATAGACCACCCCGTCCACCATAACAGAGAGAGGCACAATAGTAATGTCTAATTCCTTAGCAACCTCTGGTTCAATGGTTACAGATGAGTCTGTTACGATTTTTATTTTTGTCATAGATTTCCTACTCTGTATCTAAATTTTAACTTGTTATTACACTACATTATACCAAATTTTTATGGTTTTGTGGGGGAATATTCGCTAAAATCACAGCTCAGGCCAAGCGTTTCCTAAATTTAATCTGCTTGTTTTAGTTTTTTAATCTTTTTGCGCTTCTTTAAAATTAGATGAAAAAGTATTTACATGCTGCTTTTTTAGCTTTATTGGGGAAAATTTTGGGAAAAAGCTGGTTTTCAAAGAGAAACTCAGCAAAAAAAGATTGGATTTTCCCAATCTTTTTTCAGTCTTCAGCTACCAAACCATCATTTTTTATAGCATACTGCTCTATGATGCCATTATGGCCAAAGAGAACTCCATGGAGGACTCCTCCATAGACAGCTCCGCCATCCATTCCAATCTTGCCATCCTCAGTCATCCATAGTTGCTTAGTACCTGGTGCTTCATGCAAGAGGTAAAATGTCGGTGTATGGCCAAAGACAATCGTTTTGCCAGTCTGATTGCTGCCTTCGTGAAAAGGCGCGCGAATCCAAACTTTTTGATAATCACTGGTCTCTCGCCAGTCTTTCAGCTCCAAATCTAGACCAGCATGAACAAAAATGTACTGTTCCGTCTCCAATAGGAAAGGCATCTGGCGAATAAAATCTACTAAATTGGCCGCCTCCGTCTTGACACGTTCCGCGTCTGCTACTCCATCTACAGGAGCATTGAGAGGTCGACCTAAAAGCGAATTAATCGTCGTATCTCCGCCATTACGCCGGTAGTGGTCATAAGACTTTTCAGGATTGTCCAGCCAGGTCAGAAACATATACT
>ERZ773265.1482-NODE-1482-length-12123-cov-6.728373_pt1 | contig 12123 bp, 6 predicted proteins | sample MGYA00580512_ERZ773265 | MGnify/ENA primary metagenome ERZ773265 (study PRJEB29015, sample SAMEA2738169) | human oral metagenome | biome: human oral; feature: human-associated habitat; material: saliva | place: China | collected 2183 ... | reverse complement strand
ACACAAGGTCCGGCCCGCCCCTTCCGCTCACATGCGCGGGCGGAGCACCCTGCTCAGGCCTGGCGACTCACGGCGAGCCCCAGATCGAAGAAGGAGCCCATCGCCTCAAGGCGGCTCACGAGCTGCGGCGCGTGAGCGACGAAGTCGAGGGCCTCGACCGTGTAGCGCTTCGTCAAACGCTTGGGCTCGTGCGCGATGCGCCACGCCCAGCCCAGGCGGGCGGCATGCACCCAGTCCGGGAAGTAGTTGTCCGCAGCACGCGCGTACTGGTCGATCCATCCGCCCGCCGTGCACGCGGACGCCTCGGGCACGAGCCCGAGTGCGACCGAGGCGACGACCTCCTGCAAGCCAGCGCCCAGGCCCACGATCACGAGCCGGGGGTCGAAGTCCGCCAGTACGGAAGGCTGCGCCTTGAAGCGGCGCAGTCCGTCGTAGCCGTCGATGACCTGGACGTCGAAACGCTCCAGGCGCCGCGCTGCCGCCTCGCCGGCCTCGGGAACGGCACCGATCAGGGTGATTCGAGTGCCGTCGTCAAGGCGAGAGAAGACGTGGGGCAGGACAAGGTCCGCCGACGTGCGAGCCACTTCGTGTCCGGCTGCGCGCAGTCGCATCTGCAGGAGCGTGCCGTCGAAGCCGATGGTGTTCATGCGCGCCAACGCACGGAAGTCGGCGTGCAGCAGCGACCAGTGGTTGAGCCACGTGGTGGCGTGCCCACGGGTGAGCACGCGCTGCGCCATCGCGTCGAAGGCGGGATCGTCAGCGCTGGCGCCGACCGCGCTGGCGGCCTCGCTCTGGTCGAGGCCGCCAGCGTTGGGCGACTGGTGAGTCATGTCGATTACCTCAGCAGGCTTGCTTTGAGATCGAAGGAAACGGAAACAGCTCCAGCGTAGTTCGCGTGCTCTTCGACCGCGATGCGATTGACACCATCTTTCAGGAGATCACGCGGAACGGTGATGGTCTGGAGGTTGTTCTTGGCCGTGCCCAGCGAGACGTTGGACTTGGCGTTCGTGTTCGGGGTGATGGTTCCTTCCGGCATGTTGATGCGCTTGACTTCGGTTCCGTTGATGTAGACAACGGCTCCGTCGTCGGCGCGGACAGTGAGCGTGAGCTCGAAGTCGGCGCTGATGGTACCGAGGTTGACGTCGCGGGCGAAGTAGTTCGTGATCGCGCGGTCGGAGGGGGCCAGGTCGAAGGGGGTACCGGCGTCACGGTCGCCCCAGCCGAGCGGGCTGGCGCCGTGCTTCCACTTGGACAGGTCGCCGGTGGAGTTCCAGTCGGCGCCCGGGTTGTCCTTGGAGTTCCAGTAGTTCCAGTACATGCCGGTGGGCAGGAACTCGCCGAAGTTGACGCCGGAGACGTCGAGGACCTCGAGCGGCTTGTCCGGGTCGGGCACGATCGGCTCGTCGGGCTGTGGCTGGGGCTGCGGCTCGGGTTCGGGCTGCGGCTCGGGCGTGGGCTCGGCGCCCTTGGCGACGACCTTGACCGTGCCATCGACGCTCATCGAGGAGCTGGAACGGTAGTTCAGGTGGGTTTCCACGGCGAGAGTGTTGGTGCCGGCGACCAGCGAGGACGCGGGCACGAAGACCAGCTGCCGGTCGGCGCGTGCGGAGGGGCTCGACACCGAGGCGGAGGCGTAGGTGGAGCCGTCGACGGCGCCCTCGCTCATGCGCTGACGCACGACCTCGGTTCCGTTGACGTAGACCACGGCGCCGTCGTCAGCCGTCACGGCGACGTTGACGCCGCCGATGGCAGAGGGGTCAGCGACCGTGAAGGTGGTACGCGCGTAGGTGGTGACGGGGCGGGTCTTGGCCGCTCCGGGCTTGAGGACGGTACCCAGTCCGGTCGCACCGTAGCCGATCGGGGCGGTGCCGCGGCTCCAGGAGGAGTCGTCGAACGAGGTCTGGGCCCAGTCGCTCGCGACCGCGTCGGTCGACCAGTGGTACGCCCAGGTGGCGTCTTCGTCGACGAGCAGGGTCGCGTCGTCGGACTGGTCGGGCTTGCCGTTGGAGTCGACCACGTAGGCGTGGGTCGAGGCGCCGACCAGGCCGTCGGAGGCGACGGCGCGCACGAAGAAGCGGTTGTTGCCGCCCAGGGGCACGGTGACGGACGTCGAGGTCGTGGTGGCGATCGTGCGGTCATCGCGCAGGATCTGGTACGAGTCGGCACCCGGCACGGAGGACCACTTGAGGGTCACCTGCTGGGAGTTGCCGTCGGAGGCGCGCAGGTTGGCGGGCACCGCGGGGGCGGTGGCGTTGCGGGCGGGCATGCGCACGAAGCCACCGGACCATTGCCCGTCCGTCTTGGAGGTGTAGGAGTAGTTGAAGTCGCCGCCGGCCCACAGGGCGCCGTCGTCGGCCATTTCCAGGGACCATGCGCCGGTCGAGCGCAGGGAGGACAGGCGGTAGGGGGTCCAGCCGAGCTGGCGGCCGGTGGCCTCGTCCCATCCGCCGACCCACTGGATCTCGTCGGCGCGGGTCCAGGTGTTGCCGAGCGCCAGGTAGTGGTAGGCGTCCTGGAAGGTGAAGTCGGAGCAGTGGCACGATCCGTAGATGACTCCGGTGGCGGAGCGCGTCGTGGCCTGCAGGTCGCCGCCGTTTTGCATCGTGATGGACCCGGAGGTGCGGGTCATGTCGGAGGTGTTGTAGCCGAACAGCGAGTGCTGGGAGCCACCGAAGTAGGCGCGGCCGTTACCAACAGTCACCGCCTGCTGGTACTTGCCGATGAGGTAGGAGTGACGGAAGGACCAGGACTGGTCGAGCGTGGCACCCGCGGACGTCTCAACGCGGGCGGCGTTCTCGGCGACGCGATCGTGGATGCGCGTGAAGAATCCTGCTGCGTAGAGGTAGGTGTCGGCCTCGTCGACGTCGATATCGACGACGGTTCCGTTGATCTCGGGGTTCCAGGAGCGGTCGGGTGTGCCGTTCAGGTCAAGGCGCCCGGCGTTACGGGCGTAGACGGAGGAAACGCCGTTGCCCGACAGGTGGGTGAAGGCACCGGCCAGGTAAATGCGTCCGTCGATCACCTTCGCGGACTTCACGCTGACGCGCCCACCGCTGCCGCTGCGCACCTGGAGGTTCCACGAGGGGTCGATCTGCCCGGTCGCGGGGTCGATGAGGACGGTGCCCACGTGGGTTTCGCCGTTGACCTTGGTGAAGTCACCGACGGCGAGGAGCTTGCCGCTGGGCAGCTCGACGAGGTCCTTAACCTGGTTGTTGAAGTCGAATGTCTGGCCGGTCCACACTCCCGTGGTCGCGTCGAAGGCGGCGAGGCCGTTGGAGGTGATCGCCGAGCCGTTCTTACCCTTCTGGACGCCGGTGAAGTTACCGCCGACGTACATGGTCGAGCCGATCTGCTCGAAGGCCTGGACCTGAATGTTGCCCTCTTGGATGGAGCCGTTGAGGTTACCGGTCACACCCCACATGGTGGGGGCGGCGTACTCGGAGACGGATGCCTTCTGGGTCTCGGCCGCGGTGCCGCCATCACCGATGGCACGGAAAGAGGAGTCCGTGGAGCGCAGCTCAGGGCGGACGTAGACCTCGGCGTAGGGGTTAATGATGGAGCCGTTGCGGTGGAAGAACGACGTCGAGGAGGAGGTGTCGTACCACGAGGATGCCAGCGGCCCGTAGCCCCAGCCCATCGTGTACTTGTTCTGGGGGGAGGCCGTCAGGTTGACGTATCCCCAGCCGGTGTTGGTGCCGAAGCCCGACCAGACGATGCCGCCGTTGACCCACCACTCGCGGTTGAACTTGACGTTCACGGGGTGAGCGCTCTTGAACGGCCAGATGAAGTCACTCATCTTGGGGAACTGCATGCGCACGGTCTGGTAGGCGGTGCCGCGGTAGTTCCAGGCGCGCTGGACCATGACGCCGTCGGCCAGGTCGGAGACCTTGGTGCCGCCGAGCAGGCCGTTGACGGTCTCGTGGGAGGCCTGGATCACGTCGAAATCGCCGGGGGTACGCGAGCGGGTCGCGAGCTTGGACTCGTCGCCCTTACCCTGGCTCCACGTCTCCCAGCCCTCACGGCCTCGACCGATGAGGACCCAGCCACCGCCGTCCGTGCTCTGGTCACAGAAGAACTGGCGCGGGGCATCCATGGTGGCCGTCTGGAGCCAGTAGGTGCCGTTTTCCGAGCGCGGATCGTTCTGCTTGATCTCCCAGCACGAGGCGGCCGCGGTGGCCTCGGAGAGGCCGTCGTGGAGGGGGTCAACAGCAGCCTGAGCTGCGACGGGACTGAGTGCAAGCACTCCGAAACCGGTTATCGATGCCAGGCCGAGGGCGAGGCAGCGGCGGAGAAATTTCATCGGATCCTCACAGGTATCACGTTAATGGTTACCACTAATAGTGTCACGAAAACCCCCGTCGCTCAACCACTTGGTTAGCGGAAAATTAGAGTCCTTGACCACATATAAGGGAGCCCTCGCCGCGAGGGCGAGGGCTCCACCTGTCAACAGGTTTTCACGAGGAAGTGCAGATCGCGTCAAGCGATGACAACCTCGCGCAAACCGCCGCGAAGCGACACGATAGTCGCATTATTTGACCATGGTTGCAGTCAGATCGAAGGTCATCGACGCGGTGCCCTTGTAGTTGACATGCTCCTCAACACCGATGCGGTTCACCCCGTCTGTCAAGGAGCTCGCGGGGATGGTGACCTCGAGCAGATCGGTGGACGCCTTGGAGACGGTGACCGCCTCGTTCGCATAGGTCGTGTGAGTAATGTTTCCATCCGACATACGCTTCGTATCGACGATGGTCCCATTGATCCGCAGGACGACGCCATCGTCCGCGCGCACCTTGACGACCAGGGAGGTCGCGGGCGTAATGGTGCCCAGGTCGATATCGCGTGCGAAGTAGTAGGTGACGGCCCGGTCCTTCTTCGCGATGTCGAGGGGGGTGGCAGCGTTCGCGTCGCCCCAGCCGATGGGCCCGGCGCCGCGCGACCAGTCGGCCAGGGAGCCGGTGGTCGCCCAGTCGGAGGCGGGCGCACTCGTCGAGGTCCAGTAGTTCCACTGGGTGGTGCCCGAGGGGATGACCTCGCCCGAGGTCATGCCGCGCACGTCGATCGGCCCGGTGGCGTCACCGAGGTTCTGGGGCTCCGCCGGCACCGAGGGCTCGTGGGAGTCGGAATTGTCCGGGGTGCCTTCCACTCGGAAGATCGACGCCTGCATGCCAACGGTCGCGGTGCGCATGTAGTTCACGTGCGTCTCGACCGCGATGACGTTGTCGCCGCTGTGCAGCAGGGCCGCGGGCACGAAGACCTCGGACATGGAGTCGACGGCGGCGCTGTAGGAGGGGGCGTAATCCGCTCGGGTCTGGTAGCTGACCGTGCCGCTTCCCATGCGGGTGCGGTCGACCTCGTGGCCGTTGATGTAGACCACGGCGCCGTCGTCGGCCATGTACCTGACGGTCACGCCCTTGATGGCGCTGGCGTCGGAGACCTGGAAGTGGCTGCGGAAGTAGGAGGTGACGGGGCGCGAGTCCTTCGAGCCCAGGACAGTCGCGATACGCGAGTCGCCATAGCCGAGCGGTGCGGCGCCGGTGGGCCACTGGGAGTCGTCGAACGAGGTGCGGGCCCAGTCCTCGGAAGCGGGGCTGTTCTCGGCGCGGTAGCGCCACGTGGCTCCCGCGTCCAGCAGGACCGGGTTGGCCGGATCGACCTGGCCGTAGGCCGGGGGAACGTAGACCGGTGTGGTGGCCGAGCGGTTCCCCGCGGCGTCAACGGCGCGCACGAAGAAGCGGTTCTCGCCGCCGCGCGGGACCTCAATGCTGGTCGACTCGGTGGAGCCGATGGCGCGATCGTCGCGCAGGACCTCGTAGGAGACCGCGTCGGAGACGCCTTCCCAGGTGAGGGTCACGGTCGAGGCCGTGGCCGAGGAGGTGCGCAGGTAGGTGGGGGCATCGGGCGCGACGTTGTCGCGCTTGTCGTAGCGGGCGAAGCCGCCGTTCCACTGGCTATGCGTCGAGTCGGTGAAGGACAGGATGAAGTCGCCGCCGGCCCACAGGTTGCCGTTGGTGTCGGTCGTGAGCGCCCATGCGCCGGTCTTGCGGCGCGAGGAGAGCTCGAAGGGGGTCCAGTGCAGGTTTTCGCCGGTGGTGGCGTCCCACGCGCCGACCCACTTGATCTCATCGATGCGCGACCAGTTCTCGTTGACGCCCCAGTCGTACTTGTCCTGGTAGGAGCCGTCGGAGCAGTGGCAGGAGCCGTAGATGACGCCGTTGGCGGAGATGGTCGAGGCCTGCAGGTCGCCACCATTACTGAGCATCAGGGAGCCCGAGGTGCGCAGGTTGGAGCCGGTGTCGTAGCCGAAGAGGGAGTGCTCGGAGCCGCCAATGAAGACGCGTTTGCCCGCGGCGGAGATGGTCTGCTGGTACTTCCCGGCGCTGACGGTGGAGGGCTGGAAGTCGAAGCTCGTATCCTGCACGGCGCCGGGCGCGGTGGAGAACTTGGCGGCGTACCAGGCGCGATCGTTGCCGTGGGCGCGGGTGAAGTGTCCGCCGGCGTAGAAGGCGCCGTTGTCCTCGCTGACGGCGACGGCTTGCACGGAGCCGCTCAGCTCGGGGTTCCAGGCGCGGTCGGGGCGTGCGTTCAGGGCCACGCGGGCCGCGTTACGGCCGTAGACGTTCGAGACCCCGCCGCCACTGAGGTGGGTGAAGACGCCGCCGAGGTAGACGTAGCCGTCGTAGTAGTCGAGGGCGCGCACGCTGACCGTGCCACCGCGCAGGGCGTTCTTAATGCTCAGATCCCACGAGGGGTCGATCGCACCGGTGGACGGGTCGATGACGACGGTGCCGATGTGGGCCTCGCCGTTGACGCGGGTGAAGTCGCCGGCCACGAGGAGGCGGCCGTCGGGCAGCGCGAGGAGGGCCTTGACCTGCGCATTGAAGTCGAAGGCCTGGCCGGTCCAGTCGCCGGTGTTCACGTCGAAGGCGGCCAGGCCGCGCGAGGACTTCTCGGCGCCGTTCTCGCCCTGCTTGACGCCGGTAAAGTTGCCGCCCACGTACATGGTGGACCCGACCTGCGCGAAGGCCTGAACCTGGATGTTGCCTTCGGCGTAGGAGCCGTTGATGTTACCGGTCACGCCCCACGAGGTCTTGGCCGCGTAGTTGGAGACGGCGCGGCTCACGGTCTGCTCGGCGCCGCCCTCGTCCGGGAGGCGGGCGAAGTCCGAGGAGTCGGAGGAGATACGCGGACGCACGTAGGCCTCGGAGTAGGGGAAGATCGTCTGTCCGCTCTTGTGGAAGAAGGAGGTCGAGGACGAGACGTCTCCGCCCCAGCTGGCCGCGCCCGTGCCGTAACCCCAGCCGATGGTCCAGCCGGTGCGGCTCGAGGGGTAGACCTGGAGCGCGTTCCACCCCTGGTCGTAGCCGGGGGTATTCCACATGTAGGTGTAGATGCTCGCTCGGTTGTCGAGGGAGACGTTGACCGGGTGGGCCATCTTGAAGGGCCACACGAAGTCCGTCATCTTGGTGAACTTCAGGTCGACCGTCTGGTACGAGCGACCCGAGGCACTCCAGGAGCGAAGGACGCGCACGCCGTCCGCCTGATCCTTGACGTTTTCGTTGTTGAGCAGCTGGTTGACGGTGGCGTTGGAGTACTGGACAACGTCGAAGGCATCGGTGTTGCGCACGCGCGTGGTCAGCTTCGAGGTGTCACCCTTGCCGCCGCTCCAGCCTTCCCAGCCCTCGCGGCCGCGGCCGATGAGGACCCACCCGCCGCCGTCTGTCGTCTGGTCACAAAAGAACTGCGCGGGGGCGTCCATCGCGGGGGTCTGCAGCCAGTAGGTACCGTCGGAAGCCGCAGGATTGCGCTGCTTAATGTCCCAGCAGGACGCCGCGGCAGTAGCGGCACTCAGACCGTCGTGCGTGACGGACTGACCGGGCTGACGGATATTATCTGCGTGCGCCATCGGGGCGAACGCGAGGGACGCACACGCAACAATCGGCGCGGTTGCAACGATTGCAAGGCGCGAAATTGCGGAAGCCATGACATGACCTTTCGACTGAACGATAACTTGTTGCATAAATAATTACACAACAAGTGCAATCTGATCAACCGGTTGGTCAAGCAGGACTTTCACAGGCGCCCCACGCGCCCCATGGTTAACCCCGTCGGTTCTTCGCGAGGGACCCAAGTCCCGTCAGATGCAGGCGATCGCGGAAAAGCCAGCAAACACAGGCAAAAACCAGGACCGAGAGGGCGGAGCCAGCGACGGTCGCCACGAAGGAGTCACGCCCCAGCGCCCACGCTATACAACCGCCCGGAATCACCGCAGATGCGCCCACAACGAGAATCGGCTTGACCACCTCGGACAATTTCGGTGTCACACCGATGAAGCGCGAGACCTGAACAGTCGCCATGGCCGCGTCAAGCACCATGCACACCGCCCACACGACGGCAGCCGCCACCATTCCTCCACGCGGAATAAAGATGAGGTTACCCACAACGTTGAGGCTCAGCACCACGATCTTGTTGACCGCGGCCCAACCCGAGCGCCCGCTCATGATGAGCAGCGAGTGAATGTTGCCCGCCATGAACGTGACGATGGAGCCGATACACAGCACCACGAGGACGGTGGCCCCCGGGGCGAAGCTCTCGCCCAGGATCCGCATGAGCGCAGGGGCAAAGATCGCCATCAGGGCGTAGATCGGAGCGGCGAAGAGGACCAGCCAAATCGACGCCGTGCTGTACAGGTCCCGCAAGTCCTTCGTGCGCCCCTGATGCAGGAGCTTGGAGAACTGGGGAGACACGACGACGCGCAGGGCCGTGTCCACGACCATGCCTGCCTGAATGAAACGAATCGCGCCACCGTAGATGCCCGAGGCCGCGTCGCCAGCGAGCAAGCCAACCAGAAGAACATCAAGCCACTGCAGGGCCTGCTCCAAGCCCGCCGTCAGGGTGCGCGGCAGCGCGAAACTGATGACCTGGCGGCGACGCTCGGCCCCGGGCCAACGCCCCACCGAATCCGCAACCGATGGCATGTGACGCAGCAACAGCCACCACGAGGCGACCAGAACGATGACGAACGGAAGCGCCCACGCGACCGACACGAAGGCCAGCGACCCGGTCAGAGCGGCCGCGAGGGCGACGAGCAGAGGACGCAGGCCCGGCAGGAGCAGGTTTTGGACGAGGACGTACTCGCGCATGTTGCCCAGAGCCCGCAGGGCGGCTGACGCAACCAACGTCAGGGCACCGATCGGCACGAACCAGAGGACGGCGCGGGTGGCCCCCGCGACTTCCTCATTCCAGATCAACGGGGCCACGGCCTCGAGAACGAGCACGCAGACGGTGGACACGCCCACCGTCATCGTCGCCATGAACGACAGGGTCGCGCGGATCTCCTCGGGCGCATCCAGGGACAGGCGGGGCATCAGGTAGATCGCCGTGGAGTCGAGGCCGACCTTCGCCAACGCCATGACGATCGCGAAGACGCCCGTCGCCTGGGTGACGACGCCCGCGCCCTGCGCCCCCAGCATCCGAGACAGGATGATCGTGAACGCGAAGCCCAGAATCGCCGACGCCGCCGCTCCGACGAAGCCGACGATGCCCCCGCGCGCGAGGGAACGCCTGGCTTGATTTGTCTCACTCATGAGTAACCTTCCCGCTACCGCGCGGTAGCCTTTCCCTATAACCGATCGATGGGATACACATGGACTTCAAACTCGATTCGCTCTCGCCCGCCCGCAAGAAAATTCTCCTGGCGGCCGCGATTCTCCTGATCATCGCCCTCGTCATCGCGGGTATCCTGCGCCTGACGGGCTCCTCCGACTCCGAGACGTCGGCAGCCTCGGGCATCCAATCCTCCCCGGAGGACCAGTCGGCCGGGCCGCAGTCCGTCGCCAAGACCATTACGCCGCAGTCCGCGGGTCCGGCCAACGCGTCGGGCTCGATGGGCACCGCGACGGAAGCCGGCGAGCAGGCCCAGTACGTCGCCAACACCCTGTGGAACGCGTACGCCGACCCCGAGCAGGCCCAGGCCACCGACCTGTCCTCCGTCCTGACTGAGTCCGCGCTCGAAGAATTCGACGCGCAGGCCCTGGAGTGGTCGAGGGACGGCACCCACGCCGAGGGCACGCCCACCCTGGAGAACCCGCAGATCATCTCCGATGACGGCGCTGGAAACGTCACCGTCTCGGTGTGCGTGGACTCCTCCTCCGTGCGCCTCCTCAACGACGCCGGGACCGCGCTGACGGACGAGACGCGCATGACCCGCGCCCTCACCTATTTTCAGTTTGTGAAGGACGGCGGTGCGTGGAAGCTTTCCGGCTTCTCGTTCCCCGACGACCCGACTTGTTGAGTCGAGCAAGCATTTGAGTGGCAAAAGCCCCGTCGTTCGCGGCGGGGCTTGTCCATTGCCCCATGCGCACCGCGCGCTCGGCGCGGACTGTCCCGGCGACGCTACCGGCGTTCGCGCGGCCGTCACGCTCGGCCTCGGCGCGCTTGATCGGATCACTCTCCTCCTCGAGGTGACGCGACAGGAGCGCCACCGCGACGACGGAGATCATGAGGCCGGTGTTCATGCCGTAGTAGAACTGTTCCACCAGGGTCGCCAGGATGATGCCGCCCAGGATCGAGCCGTACACGTCCGTGGCACGCCAGATCCGCGGGAACATGCGCAGGAAGAAGGCGAGGAACAGCGCCAGGCCGACCAGGCCGTAGGAGAAGATGACCGTCCAGAACTGGCCCTGCGTGCCCAGGGAGGGCAGCCACGGCGAGGCTGAGGGACGCGGGGCGCCGAAGCCCAGGAGCGGGGACTGCTGGAGCTCGTAGAGCGTCTCGACGTAGTTGGAGGCGCGGTCTTCCGTCGAGGAGGAGGCCGCGACGCGCTCAAGGAGCGACTGGGAGGCCGGCGTGGCGAGCCACGCGATCACACCCACGACGATGGCCGCGACGATACCCAGGACGGTACGCCAAGCTCCCGCGCGCAGGCGCTGGAAACCCACCCACACGACGATGACGATGAGGCCGATGTACATGCCGCGGTTGAGCGTTGCGGCTGCCGGGATGACCGACAGAGCGCACACGGCCGCCACGATGAAACGCCACTTGGAGCGCTCGCGCCACAGCACGTAGGCGAAAACGAGCGCGAGCGGGAAGATCAGCGAGTAGACGTTGCCGTAGGTGTTGGAGTAGATGAAGGGGGCCGACGGACGCGGGTCGGAGAGGATCCACGACGACGGGGTCCACTGGGTGGTCGCGCGCTTCGTGAACTCTTTGACGAAGTCGTTGGAGTGCAGGGCTCGCGGCACCAGGTAGTACATGAGAGTCGTGAAGCGCAGCGTCGGCGCCGCCATGGCGATGAAGCCGCCGATCGTGGTCGATGCCAGGAAGCCCCACATCGTGCCTACGATCGTGCGCACGCTGAGGGACTTGCGTGCGTTGAAGGCGTAGACCGCGAAGATGCCAGGCGAGATATGCAGCAGGAAGCGGTAGAACGCGCCGATGACGCGCCCGCCCGTGTCGAGCATGGTCATCGAGGCCAGCACCCACGCCAGGAAAAATACCCACAGGATCGATCCGGGCGGGAAGCGCAGGCCGTGTCGGCCGATCATGAACACGAGCATGATCGACGCGAACAGCGGCCACATCAGGTCACCGGAGCCGAGAACCCACCACAGGAAGTACGCCGAATAGGCCACAACGAAGGGCCACGCAGGCAGATCTTGCGCGTCCTCTCGCAACGGCCCAATTTGGGCGGGGGCGGGTTTGGCCCAGAGTCCTCGGCGTGGGCTCACGCGTTACCGTTCCCTTCGCCGGTCGTCTCCGTCGCGGACGAGGCCCGGGCCTCCTCAGCGCTGCTCGGTGCGGTCACGCTATCCTGCGCGGGGGCCCGCTCGGCCTGGCGCGGGGCGCCGAGCTTGTTGCGCGTGCGCGACGACAGGTAGAGGAAGGGGCCCTCGAGGAAGCCCTTGATCTCGGACTTGGTCAGCGAGCCGGGCACGTCCTCGTCGGTGCCGGCGACGCGAGCGCCACCGGGCTTGACGCGATTGAGGACGCCAGGCACACGAGTCGCCAGCGTACCGAGTACAGAGGGCTTGGCGATGATCGCCTTCGTCAGGAGCGCCGCCATACCCGAGCCGTTGCCGCGGATCTGCTTATCCAGGCCGGCCTCGTCGACGCGGTGACGGT
>ERZ773265.1481-NODE-1481-length-12124-cov-5.160908_pt1 | contig 12124 bp, 10 predicted proteins | sample MGYA00580512_ERZ773265 | MGnify/ENA primary metagenome ERZ773265 (study PRJEB29015, sample SAMEA2738169) | human oral metagenome | biome: human oral; feature: human-associated habitat; material: saliva | place: China | collected 2183 ... | reverse complement strand
ATTTCCGTATTTATTTTTACCGAGTCAAGGAGTTAAACATGACTAATAGTAATAGCTCAAATTCTCCCTATATTTTAGAAATGAGAAATGTATCGAAAACATTTCCTGGGGTTAAGGCATTAGATCAGATCAATCTCCGGGTCAAGCGTGGAAGTGTTCATGCTCTGATGGGGGAAAATGGAGCTGGTAAATCCACATTGATGAAAATTCTATATGGAATTTATATTCCTGATGAAGGTGGAGAACTTATTCTAGATGATAAACCTTTTAAACCAGGACGTCCTATTGATGCAATTCGTCGTGGTCTAACTATGGTACCTCAGGAAATTTCTCCTGCTGCTAACTTGACGATTGCGGATAATTTTTATTTAGGTCGGGAAATAACGAAAGGTAAATTTTTCCTTAATCAAAAAGCAATGAATGAGCAAGCCTCCGCGATTCTAAAAGAACTTGGTGTGCCGATGGATGTGACAGAAAAAATGTCAGATGTATCGGTAGCAAAAGCTCAGTTGGTTGCGATTGCGACTGCCGTTTCTAATGATGCGAAAGTGATCATTATGGATGAGCCAACAACGGCATTAACTGAAAATGAAGTAGATCAACTTTATCGCATTATTGAGACGGTTAAAGCAAGAGGCATTGCGATTATCTTCATCTCTCACAAATTAGATGAAGTCTTTAGAGTATCTGATGAGATCACGGTAATTCGCGATGGTCAATATGTGGATACGAAGCCAACAAAAGAAGTGACCAAAGAACAACTCATTTCCATGATGGTTGGCCGTGATATGTCAGAAATGTTCCAACGTGAGCGTTTTGAGTTATCTGATGAAATTGTTTTAGAAATTAAACATTTTACTCGAGAAGGAAAATATCAAGATATTAATTTTGCTGTACGTAAAGGTGAGATCTTTGGTATTGCAGGATTAGTTGGTGCAGGTCGTTCGGAAATTGTAGAAGGATTATTTGGTTATAAACCTGCGGATAGTGGTGAGATTTATATTAAAGGCGAAAAAGTAGTTATTAATAATCCACTAGATGCCATGAAGCATAAAATTGGCTTTGTAACTGAAGACAGAAAATTGACAGGCTTATTCCTAAATCTGAGCATTACAGACAATATGATTATGCCGGAAATGTCGCCTTATTTAGAGAATTTTCTCGTATCTGTTGCAAGAGCACAAAAAACGGCAAATGAACAAAAAACAAAACTCAAAATAAAAGCGCCAAATGTGGATGTGATTACGAATAATCTGTCTGGAGGTAACCAACAAAAAGTATTGCTTGCTCGTTGGTTATTACTAGAGCCTGAAATTTTGATTTTAGATGAACCAACAAAAGGGATTGACGTCGGGGCTAAGGCTGAGCTCTATAAATTGATGGTTGAGTTATCAAAACAAGGTAAAACGATCATTATGATTACGTCAGATATGTTGGAACTTTTATCAATGAGTGATCGCGTCATGGTTATGCACGAAGGGCATCAAGTTGGCATCATTCCTCATGCAGAATTGACTCAAGAGCGAGTACTTGAATTGGCTTCGGGTTAGTGTCTATTAATTAGAATGGTTTATTTATTAAGATTAAAAAAATGAGAGGTTTATTATGGAAAACGTGACACTGAAGAAAATGATTAATGCGTATGGGATGGTCTTAATTTTAATTCTTCTCTTTTTGGCATTGTCTGTTTCAATAGACGGCTTTTTTTCAGCTAGAACAGTATGGAGTATTATCGAACAAGTATCCATGTTTGGTATTATTGCAATTGGTGTAACCTTCATCATTATCACAGGGGGTATCGATCTATCATCTGGTTCTGTGGTGGCGCTTACAGCAGTCGTTTCTGCTTCAATTGTAACTGGTGGCGATAGCGTATCATCTGCGCTATTGGCTTTTGCTGCATCAATTTTAATTGGTGCTTTATTGGGATTATTTAATGGTGGATTTACAGCGCTTGGTGGCATTCCGCCGTTTATCTCAACTTTAGGTATGATGATTATTGCACGTGGTGCCGCACAGCTTTACTCTGATGGTCGTCCAATTGATGCCTCTTCAGAAGCATTTACCTGGATTGCGGATGTGAATATTTTTGGACTTCCGGGGCTGGTCTTGCTGTATATCTTAATTGTAATCGCTTCTCATATTTTACTTAGCCGTTCAACTTTTGGTCGTCATGTTTATGCAGTAGGTGGAAACCTGAATGCAGCTAAAATCTGTGGTATTAACACAAATAGAACATTAATTTGGGTTTATATTCTAGGTGGTGCATTATCTGGATTAGCAGGTGCTTTACTTGCATCTCGAACCTATGCAGGTAACCCATCTTATGGTTTGGCTTGGGAGCTTGATGCTATCGCCGCAGCAGTTATTGGTGGGGTTTCTTTAAGTGGTGGTTTTGGTACGATTCCAATGTGTGTGATTGGGGCTTTAATTATCGGTACTACCAATAAAGGCTTAAATATGCTAGGTGTGGATCCATACTGGCAACAAATTGTTAAAGGGGCAATTATTGTAATCGCAGTATTACTTGATACCTTAAAACGTCGTAAAAAAGGGTAATGTAGACAAATATCCATTGATTTCAGAAAAGGCTACCTATGGTAGCCTTTTTATTTGCATTAAGGTTTAAAGCATAAAAAGAATACATGTATGCGTTTTTATTAAGAAAAGTGCGGTCAAAAAAGAGGGCGTTTTTGAAATGACGTAGTAATTATCTGAAATGCTAGTTGGACTTATTGGAAACTAAATCTCTATGGTAAATGAGGGAATGTTTCCCATCATTTTTTGTTGTTTTAGGAGATAAAAAAGACCTAAATGTCTTTAGGCCTCTTTCCATATTTATATGTTTAGTTCTAAGCAATTTCTGCTAATTTAACTGGGCGTCCTTCATCTAATGATCGTTTAGCCGCAAGAGCGATAATTACCGGTTGTAATCCATCATTACCATTCACTAAAGTCGGTTTGTCGTTCACTACGGAGTCAACGAAACAAGTCATTTCGTCAGCAAAAGATTGCATATAACGTTCTAAGAAGAAGTATTTAGGTTTCTCGGCAATCACACCTGCTTCACAGGAATAAACCGCAGTAGAATCGGTATCATTGCGAGTTTGCACCGCACCTTTTGAGCCGAATACTTCAGCTCGTTGATCGTAACCGTAAACTGCTTTTCGGCTATTATCGATCACACCAATAGCACCGTTAGCAAGTTTTAAGGTGATAACAGCGGTGTCGATGTCGCCAGCTTTACCGATTTCTGGATTGACCAACACACCACCAGCTGCGTACACTTCTACAACCTCACTGCCAGATAAATAACGAATCATGTCGAAGTCGTGAATGGTCATATCGAAGAACATTCCACCAGATACTTTTACATATTCAATTGGTGGTGCATCTGGGTCACGCGAGGTCACTCGAATTAAGTGCGGTTCACCAATATCACCATTTTCTACGCGAGTTTTAATCGCTTTGAAGTTATGGTCAAAGCGGCGATTAAAGCCAACTTGGAATTTCACGCCAGCTTTTTCTACTTCAGCTAAGACTTCTTTGATACGATTGACATCTGCATCAACTGGTTTTTCGCAGAAAATGTGCTTGCCTGCTCGAGCAGCTTCAATAGAAATTGGCGCATGGGTATTGGTGGAAGAACAGACTAATACAGCATCAATTTCCGGATCTTGTAGAATTTGTTTGTAATCCTCATAAACATGAGCAATGCCCATGCCTTTCGCCCATTGTTTAAGTTCATCTGTCACTCTGACGTCAGAAATTGCTTTAATTTCAGCGCCCTTCACATATTTTGTAATACTTTCAGAATGTACGCGACCAATACGACCGGCGCCGATAATACCTACTTTAATCATAATTAGATCCCCGCTGTTTCTTTAATGTATTTACGGCCTTTGACGGCATATTCAAATGGGTTAGCGATGGCTGGGTCTTGTTCTGCCTCAACTACCATCCAGCCTTTATAATTGTGTTTTTCAAGAATATCAAAAATTGGTCTGAAATCGATTACACCATCACCTGGTACGGTGAATGTGCCTTTACGAACACCTTCTAAAAAGCTAAGATCATTTGCTTTTACTTCAGCAACGACTTCATCACGCACATCTTTTAAATGTACATGGCAAATTCGGTCTATGTATTTCTCTAATACGTCTAGCATCGCTTTTTGTGAGCCTTCAGAATAATAGATATGACCTGAATCAAATAACAAATACACGTCATCGTTAACGACAGCCATATATTTATCAATTTCAGCTGGAGTTTGAATACCAGTGCCCATGTGATGATGCAGGCATACTTTCATGCCTTTTTCGGCGGCTAATTTGGCTAGTTCATTATAGCCCTCAGCAAGGAGCTGCCATTCTTCTTCAGTAAAAACAGTTTTTTCTTTAAAAACAGCTTTTGTTGTACCTTGGATACTACGGCTTTGTTCAGAACAGCCAATAACCTTGGCTCCCATTGCATGAAGGAAGTCTCGATGTTTAATAAATTCTTTGATCGTTTCTTCTTTTTTGCCATCTACAAAAAAGGTACTAAACCAAGCATTACAAATTTGAATTCCACGAACACTCAATTTGTGTTTTAGCACTTCTACATCACGCGGATATTTATTTCCGACTTCACATCCAGTAAAACCGGCCAGCGCCATTTCACTAACACATTGTTCAAAGGTATTTTCTTTGCCAAGATCAGGCATGTCATCGTTAGTCCAACCAATTGGCGCGATACCTAATTTCACGTTTTCAGCTTTCATAGTTTTTCCTTCTCGAAAGAGTGGTTAAATTGGAGATAAATCAATAGCGTCTCGCTTCGTTAATGTGTTTCACACTATTTTCATAAGCCTTACGGATAGTCTCTTTTTCAGAAACCTCTGCTACGCCGACGTGCCACCAACTGCCGTAACCATGTATCATGGTTTTTGGTAGTACTTTAATATCAATTAAGGTGGAAACATTTTGTTTTTTAGCATCGGCTAAGGCGGCGTACAATTCTTCTTCTGTTGTGACTTTGTAGGTCTTACATCCGTAAGAAGCAGCGTTCATGGCAAAATCGACAGGTACAAATCCACCATCTAATTTGTTAGTTTGTGGATTTCTGAAACGGAATTCTGTTGCAAAGCTATCCATACCATTGCCGATTTGTAAGTTGTTAATACATCCGTTAGTCATGTTGTCGAATAAAACGATGTTAATTTTTTTATTTTCTTGTACGGATGTGACAAGTTCAGAATGAAGCATCATATAAGAACCATCACCTAATAAGGCATAAACCTCTTTTTCTGATTGAGCTAATTTTGCTCCTAAAGCCGCATTGACTTCATAGCCCATACAAGAATAGCCATATTCTAAATGGTAGGTATTTTCGCCTTTAGATTGCCACGCTCTTTGTAAGTCGCCAGGTAAGCTACCAGCAGCTCCAACAATGATATCGTTTTCACCTAAGGTCTCATTGAGAATGCCTAGAACACGGCTTTGTGTTAAGCAAGATTGAGTAAGCTTAATAAATTCCTCATAAACTTTTTCTCGATCCAAGGCATCATTCACTTCTGGGATGAAATCTTTTTCAGTGTAAGTCGCATGATAAATACGTTGTAATTCCTGTTTAAATTGCGCTTTAGCTTCACTAATTGAATTCCCCCATTGTGCACGATAACGATAGCCTGTTGGCGATAGAAGTGCGGTCAGTTTTTCTAGGGTTTCTTTAGCATCAGCCACCACTTGGACACCATCTAATTTATAAGCATCAAAACGGGCAATGTTAATATTTAGGAATTTCACCTCTGGATTTTGGAAGATCCATTTAGAGGAGGTTGTGAAATCTGTATAGCGAGTACCAATACCGATAATGAGGTCCGCCTCTTTTGCCAAGAGATTAGCGGCTAAACAACCTGTTTCGCCTACACCGCCAACGTTAAAACTATGTTCAGAAACAACCGCACTTTTACCCGCTTGAGTCTCTGCAAAAGGAATATGGAATGTTTCTGCAAAGTGCTTGAGTTGTTCTGCGGCTTCTGAATAACGCACACCACCACCACAAATAATTAATGGTTTTTTCGAGCTCATAATAAGCTCAATAGCAGATTTCAACATTGGCTCAGTTGGTAGTGTTCTTTCAATTCTGTGAACCCGTTTTTGTAGAAAATATTCAGGGAAATCATAGGCTTCAGCTTGAACATCTTGAGGTAACGCAAGAGTTACTGCACCGGTATCTGCTGGGTCAGTTAATACTCGCATGGCATTAATACAGGCAGTCATCAATTGCTCAGGACGGCTAACACGGTCCCAATATTTGCTTACTGCTTTAAATGCATCATTTGTGCTAATGCTTAAGTCGTGAAATTGCTCAATTTGTTGTAAAACAGGATCAGGTTGGCGGGTTGCAAACACATCACCCGGTAAAAGAAGAAGTGGGATACGATTGGCGGTTGCGGTTGCGGCTGCTGTAATCATATTGGCCGCACCAGGCCCAACAGAAGAGGTACAAGCATAAATTTTTTTACGTAGATTTTGCTTTGCAAAACCAATGGCCACATGGGCCATACCTTGTTCATTACGCCCTTGACGAACGATGAGATTACCGCTGTCTTGTTCTAATGCTTGACCAATGCCTAATACATTGCCATGTCCAAAAATACCAAAGATACCTTCAACAAATTTAGTGACTTTACCGTCAAACTCAATATATTGATTATCAAGGAATTTTATTAGCGCTTGTGCCACAGTTAGTCTTACAGTTTTCATTGTAATCTCCTTTTAGGGTAACTTGCATTAGTGCTAGTATATAAGCATTCTTCTAATTTTAAATATTTTTGAAATAAAAATTTCATTTTTGAGACATAGATCAAACTTTTTTTAGCACGAGAATTCGATTTTATAAATGAAGGTTAGACAGTGTAGTAAACAGGATTGTTTTAGACGTAGTAGAACCGTTTTTAGAGATTGATTTTGTGATTAATGTCTAAAAAATGAAATTTCGTTATTGATTTTTTTGAAATATATGTTTCAATTTGTATGGTAAAGCAACTTTATTAATTAGAAGGAATGGCATTATGAAAACGGTAGAAAAAACACTAGACCTCATTTGTCTCGGTCGCGTAGCTGTTGATCTTTATGCACAACAAATTGGTGCAAGATTAGAAGATGCATCTTCTTTTTCCAAATATCTAGGGGGATCTTCAGGTAATGTTGCCTATGGAACTGCTGTGCAAGGTGTGAAATCCTCAATGCTAGCACGTGTTGGGGATGAGCATATGGGCCGTTTCTTGCGTGAAGAATTACAGCGTGTTGGCGTAGATACCAGTCATCTCATTACAGATAAAGAACGTCTAACCGGACTTGTCATTTTAGGTATTAAAGATCAGGATACATTCCCATTAATTTTCTATCGTGAAAATTGTGCCGATATGGCTATTACAAAAGAAGACTTTGATGAAAGCTATATTGCTTCAGCTAAAGCATTAGCTATCACAGGGACGCATTTATCCCACCCGAAAACCAGGGAAGCCGTGTTAACCGCATTAGAATATGCAGGTAGAAATAATACGAAACGCTTGTTAGATATTGATTATCGTCCGGTATTATGGGGGCTAACTTCTCTTGGTGATGGCGAAACTCGCTTTATTGATTCAGAAGCGGTGACGAAATCCTTACAAGAAGTATTACATCATTTTGATGTACTCGTGGGTACCGAAGAAGAATTCCATATTGCTGGTGGTTCAACCGATACATTAACCGCACTTAAAAATGTACGTAAGTTCAGCCATGCTGTTTTGGTTTGTAAACGTGGCGCATTAGGTTGTTCAGTATTTGAAGGGGATATCCCTGATGATTTGGATGGCGGGTTAAATGTTTATGGTGTGAGAGTGGAAGTACTGAACGTACTTGGAGCAGGTGATGCATTCATGTCAGGACTCATTCGAGGTTACATTAATAATGAAGGTTGGGAACAATCTTGTCGTTATGCAAATGCCTGTGGTGCATTAGTGGTGTCTCGTCACGGTTGTGCTCCGGCAATGCCTACAAAAGCCGAGTTAGATAATTACTTAGCTCGAGCAGAATCAGTACCTCGTCCGGATTTAGATCCACAATTAAATCATTTACATCGAGTGACAACCCGAAAAGCAAAATGGGATAATTTATGTATCTTTGCTTTTGATCATCGCAAACAGTTAGTTGATCTCGCTGAGAAATGTGGTGCAGATGTCAAACAAATTCCTAAATTGAAACAACTTCTCTTACAAGCTGCAGAAAGAACAGCACAAGAAGAGGGGATTTATGATGGACAAGCAGGAATTCTTGCTGATACTACTTTTGGGCAAGCTGCATTAAATGAAATTACCGGTAAACATTGGTGGATTGGCCGTCCAATTGAACTTCCGGCTTCTCGCCCATTACGTTTGGAATATGGTGATTTAGGTAGTCAATTAGCAAGCTGGCCACAAGAACATGTGGTGAAATGTTTGGTCTTTTACCATCCGAAAGACAGTATTGAAATGAAAACAGAGCAAGATGCAACATTAAAACAAGTGTATCAAGCTTGCTGTCGAACAGGACATGAATTGCTATTAGAAGTGATTTTACCTTCAGATATGGAGCAAAATGAAGAATACTATGCTGAAATTATTACTCATTTCTATCATTTAGGCATTAAACCAGATTGGTGGAAATTACCAGGTGTTTCAGCAAAAGCTTGGGCGCATATTAGTGAAGTCATTCAAGCAAATGATCCATATTGCCGTGGAATCTTGATTTTAGGTTTGGATGCACCGGAAGATAAGTTTAAAGCAGTATTTGATGCATCAGCTAATGCACCTTTAGTCAAAGGTTTTGCTGTAGGACGAACAATTTTCGGGCAACCATCAGGAGATTGGTTAAGTGGAAAATTAACAGATGATGAGCTTATTGCTGAAGTGAGTGAAAGATATAGAAGACTTATTAAACTTTGGAAATCTCGTCAATAATTGTAAATGTAAAATGCCCCATATTGGGGCATTTTTATTATTTGGTGTTTTTATCTTTTTCTTTTTCTAAACCTAATACAATTGCGAGTGTTTGCACGAGGGTCATTGTTGAACACTGAGAACGGAAGCCGAGTACTTGTGCTTCTTTGATAACAAATGCAATATCACTAAATGCAAGTAATGGACTAATTTGGCTATCCGTAATAGAAATTTGTTTAACCCCTTTTTTAGCACAAACCTTACTAATATTAACCGTTTCAGCTGCATAAGGTGAGAAACTAATTGCGACAACAACGTCTCCTTCTTTGACTTGATTAAGCTGTTCATCAAACATTCCACCTAATCCATTAATTAAAAAAGAACGACAATCTAAGTGTTGTAAGGCATAGTTTAAATAGCAGGCAGCACTAAAAGAACGCTTTAATCCAATGATAAAAATATTATTGGCCTCTTTGAGGATTTTGGCTGCTTCATTAATTTGTTCATTTGTGGTTTGTTCGGCTAACTGATGTAACGCTTGGCTATTGGCTTGTGAGAAAATAGTCAAAATATCTTCTGGTGATTCTTCACCTTCTGATTTAGCAATTTTATGTGAAAGTTGAAGTCTTTCCGTGTAATTAGTGGTTTTTTCTATAAGATTTTCACGGAAGATTTGTTTCATTTCGTTAAAACCGGAAAAACCGAATTCAGAAGCAAAACGAATAAGCGTTGAAGGGGGAACATCAGCTTTTTCTGCAATAACGGCAACGGTATCAAAAACAATACTGTCGCTATTATCTAAGATATATTTTGCAACTTGTTTAAGTCTTTTACTTAAACTATCGTAACGAGTTTGTATTTCTGTTTGTAAATTGGTTAATTGAGATTTTTCTTTCATATAAAGTTATTTTTAGAATAAATGTTCTCAGATCTTATAGAGATGAACGAAAAATTCAAGAAAAAAGTGCGGTCATTTTTGACCGCACTTTTACTTATCAATTTAGTATTTTTAAATTACAAACCTAATACGGCAAATAACACCCAAACAGTGTAAATGGTTGCTAGACCGTAGAAGATAAATCCGCCTGCTGGCACGTGGATTTTAAGATCGTGCATCGCGTGATGGATACGGTGTAAACCACACCACATTGGGAAAATCGTTAAAACTAAGATAACTAATTTTCCGATCCAAGAATAAGCGAATGTAATTAAGTTATGTGGATCAATTAATCCGAATGGTAACAATAAACCAAGGATTAAGATTACCACAGGGAAGAAAATCGCACTGACAGTCCCGCCAGCACCAAACATCAACCATACTGGTGGTTCACCAGAGCGTTTTGGATTTTGATTGACCATTTTTCCTCTCCCTACATATAAACTAAAATTAATGCGATAACACTAATCACAGCCGTAACTGCCCAAAGTGCATTTTTTAACAAGTGATGTGGTAAACGTTCATTTTTAACAATGATGTTCATCACTTTTGGTGTCATCACGAAATAAGTTGCAGTGTGATATAAGGTCGCAATTAATGTGATGATATTTAAGAACACCACAATTGGATTTCTTAAGAAGCCAATGAAATCAACAATACCTAAGCCTGGTACAGGATTGCTTGCAAGGCAAAGTACACCATAAAGCAATACAATACAGAACCATACAGCAAAGATAGAGGTTGCTTCACGTACCATATACGCTTTGTAGAAATCCAATTTTTGCCACCAAGTAGCCGTCATTGGGCGAACATATTTTTTGCGTTTACTTACTGTTACTGACATATTCTTCCCCTTAGCCTTTTGGTTTTAGCATTGAGATAACATAATCTTTGGCACTTTCCACTTTTCCTTGGTTGATTGCAGAAGCTGGATCCACGTGTTTTGGACACACTTCAGAACAATAACCCACGAAAGTACAGCTCCAAACACCGTTTTTACCATTTAATAATGGCATACGTTGTGCTTTACCATGGTCACGGTTATCAAGGTTGTAACGGTGTGCCATTGTAATCGCTGCAGGGCCTAAGAATTCAGGGTTTAAACCAAATTGCGGACAAGCGGCATAGCATAAACCACAGTTAATACACATTGAGAATTGACGATATTTTTCAAGCTGTGCCGGGGTTTGTTTAGTACGGCTTACTTGCAATTCTTTCGATGGATGTGGTTTACCATCTAATGCTGGTGCTTCGTTACCAATAATATAAGGTTTAATTGCCTCTAAACTTTCGATAAAGTGGCTTAAATCAACCACTAAGTCGCGTTCAATAGGGAAGTTTGCCAATGGTTCAATACGCATGTGGCCGCTGTAATCACGTAAGAACGTTTTACAAGCCAATTTGGGTTTGTTATTTACCATCATCCCACAAGAACCGCAGATCGCCATACGGCAAGACCAACGATAAGAAAGAGACGGTTCAAGTTTATCTTTAATGTAACCTAACGCATCTAAAAGAGAGGTTTGGTTATCATAAGGTACTTGATAAGAGCTTAAATGTGGCTCTTGATCATTTTCTGGGTTGTAGCGTAATACTTCTACAGTCATTACCGGTGAATTAGCCATTTGCTTGCTCCTTAGCTTTCGCAGCCGCTTCTGCCGCTTCTGCTTCAGCACCATAAACACGTTTTGCTGGTTGAGATTTAGTGATTTTCACCGGACTGTATTCAATACGCGGTGCATCATCGCCATTGTAGTAAGCAAGGGTGTGTTTTAAATAATTCACATCATCACGTTCGGTGTAGTCTAAGCGTTGGTGTGCACCACGAGACTCTTTACGTTCAATTGCAGAGTTGGCAATAGATTGTGCCACATCAAGGATGTAACCTAATTCTACAGTGTAAAGCACATCGGTATTGAATACGCTTGAACGGTCTGCAACACGAATACGTTTATAACGTTCTTTAAGCTCAGCAATTTTATCTACTGCTTTTTGCATGCTTTCTTGGTCACGGTAGATACCACAACCTTCTTCCATCACGGTACCCATTTCATCACGGATTTCAGACCAAGATTCGTTACCTTCTTGGTTATAAAGTGCTTCAAGGCGAGCCACAACATCTTGAGCTTGTGCATCAACTGCTGCACGGTTTGCAGGTTGTGCTTCTGCTGCGCGTTGTGCGGCGTATTCACCTGCAACACGGCCTAAAACCACTAATTCTGCAAGCGAGTTAGAACCTA
>ERZ773265.1472-NODE-1472-length-12249-cov-6.673528_pt1 | contig 12249 bp, 8 predicted proteins | sample MGYA00580512_ERZ773265 | MGnify/ENA primary metagenome ERZ773265 (study PRJEB29015, sample SAMEA2738169) | human oral metagenome | biome: human oral; feature: human-associated habitat; material: saliva | place: China | collected 2183 ... | reverse complement strand
CTGCACCGATATCGTCCAAAATCAGCACTTGAGCTGTCTTGACCTGGTCAATCTTCTCCTTGACCAAGCCGGAACTGATCGCATTCTTAACATCCAAAACAAAGCTTGGATAGTGAAGGAGTGTCGTTGAAACACTGCGTTTTTCTGACAAATCATGCGCCAGAGCAGCCATCATGTAGCTCTTACCGACTCCAAAATCCCCGTAAAGATAAACAGCCTTCTGATAATATGGAAACTCCGCAACGAAGTTGGTCAACAGTTCAAAAGCCTTGTAGCGACCAACATCATCCAGATCCACCTGTGCTAGACTGGCCTCCTTGAGACTGGCTGGTAGGCTGATAAGATTGAGACGGCTTCTAATAGCCTCCTGTCTCTCCTGCTCAATCAACTCAGGGGTCTCTTCATAGGCAACATCCGCATAGTCTTCATTTTTCACCAAGATTGGCTTATAGCCCTTGGCAATATAGGTCTCATCCCCCAGTAAAAAGCGGTTGCGCTCCGTAATATACTGGTTAAACTTGGAGACACTGCGCTGAATCTCAGCTTGGGTCAGCTTTTCCTGCTGGATAAAGGCTGCCACATCTGGATCGGCCATAATCTGCTTGACCAGCTCCTGATAGTCAAACTGCCGCACCCTATTCATATGAGGCATATTCTGTCCTATTTTCTCCATTTATTCGCCTCCTCCTTCAAGTTTGGCTAAGAGCCGACGTTTCTGTTCTTCTAGCTCGGCCTGCTTCTCTGCACTCGTTTCATTTTTATAATCCGGCTGACTCCAGTCAGGTACGTTGCTTTTATAAGTTTTATTATTTCCTTTAAACTCCCCTTGCTTTTGAGATTTTATTTCCTTAGATAAAAACTCTACAGCATCTTCAGCTTGAATTAGTCCTCTATATGAATAATCATTCACTAATGCTTTAAAAAGATTAGCTTTTAGATTACTAGTATCCGTATATCTATTAAAATAATCAAACAGAGCTACATTTATTACTTCATCCAGCAAGCCAAGATTTTTAGCGTATTTTAATACTTCCTTTTCAGATCCAGTAATACCCGAATACTTACTCTCTTTAAATTCAGCCAGCACATCAATTGGAGTTTTAGATTTTGCTACTGAAATTAGAGATCTCTCCGAATCAGAAAATATCACTTTACTCGAATTTTGTGTTCTGCTCTTAAAAAAGTTCTTAATTCTTTTTATAGAAATAACATCATCAACAGCTGTTTCCTTAGCAACTTGATACACATCAAACCAAGATTTTTTATATTTTTCAGAAATGTTATAGAGAGCAATTATACTGTCATCCTTATTCTCGAACCTCAGTAAATCTCTAGCCATCAGTTGTTCAAAATGTTCTATTTCAAAATCATTTTTTGGTCGATTTGTAATAAAGTTTTCTCCTGAATCATCAAAAACATCTGAAAAGTTTTTTGATATTTTTTTCTCATGAATTAAATTTACTTTTTCAAAGTTCGAAACACAGGTTTCACCTATTTTTTTTTCAAGTAAAGTTCTGTATACATTATGCTTTAAAAAATCTTGAGTAGATAACGGCGGATACAATACAATCCCAAAAATTTGTTGATTTTGAGAATCTTTTTGTTCATAAATTTCAATAAGCTGCATAGCTGACAGCAAATCAAAACTATCTTGTAAAGTATTAAAACCAAAATTCAAATGATTAAGTATTTCACTAAATTGATGTGGTTTACTACCGTTATCCCAGATAGCAACAAGAAATTGGTACACAGAAGAAGAGCCCATACCGATGATAGGCAAGTAACACCTAATCAAGTCACCAATATTCAAATTTACAAAATAATTTTTAATAAAGTAAAATTTATCATTTGGTTTCATTTATTTGTCCTTTTTCTTCTTGGATCCCTTGGTAATCTGCTTGAGCAGGCTTTCCAGCTCGCCCACATCCTTGAAACTCCGGTAAACACTGGCGAAACGAACGTAGGTGATTTCATCCAGCTCTGCCAGTTCATCCATGACTAAGGATCCAATATACTCACTATTGATTTCATTGTCGCTCTGACTGCGGACCTTTTGCTCAATTCGGTTGACAATTTCCTCTATTTCGTCACTAGATACTGGCCGCTTTTGTGCGGAGCGAATAATGCCGTTAAAAATCTTATCCCGAGAAAATTGCTCACGCGTCCCGTCCTTTTTGACAACCACTAGGGTTCTCTCTTCGACGCGCTCGTATGTCGTAAAGCGGTGTTGACATTCCTCACACTCACGGCGGCGACGGATTGTATTCCCATCTTCTGCCTGTCTGCTATCAACCACACTTGATTTATTCCCACCACATTTCGGACAACGCATACCATTTCCTCCTAGAATCCTAATACTTCATTATAACACGTTTTCAAGAATAACAAAAGACAGCCGTTTGGGGTGTAATATTTCACCATTTTGCCCTAAAAATATGTTTATCAAAAAGAAAAAGAGAGGCAAACCTGTCTCATTTTCAGTCTTGCCTCATCTTTTTACTATTATAATGCCACTTGCACTTCTAAACCAAAGTGGTCACTGACAACAGGGGTTTCTTTCCCGTCAAAAACAACAGCGGAGCGCTCAACATCCATCCCTTGACTAGTGAAAACATAGTCTATCTTCAGAGCATGCTTATTATCATCCCAGCCTGCAATAGTACCTTCTACTGTCGCCTCTCCGATAGCTTCTCTCGCAACGGCATGACTATCCTGCAGCTTCAGCGGACTGGCTAAGATAGTCTGGTAGCCTTGCTGGCCGACTGGATTGTTGAAATCGCCCATGAGGACCAGAGGAGTTTTAACCTTGAGAAGCTCTGCTTCAAGCTTAGCCCATTCCCCTTGGAAACCTTTGTCCCACCAAGACAGATGGCAGGAGGCAATTGTCAGCAATTGGCCTTCTACCTCAGTCTCGGCTAGCAAGACCTTACGAGTATGATAATCCGTAGGATCATTAGCCTCTGATACCAGAACTTCTCTAGGAGCCATAGGATTTCTAGATAGGATTGCCACTCCTTCGTTATAAATATCAAACCCAATATGATTATAGGCCCAGGACCAATGATAGTCCAGTCCTGCCTCAGCCAATTTTTCTACCAAACAAAGGGCAAAATGGTCTTGATGGATCTCAATTGCGCCCTCAACCGCCTGATAGAAAGGAGCCTGAACAACCTGTTCAGACTCCGTTAATTGATTGACTTCCTGCAGGCAAATGACGTCATATTTTTCTTGAAGAATGCGTTCTGCAAGCTGATTAAGCTTGGTTTCTTGCTCTTCTTCCATCCAACTATGAGTATTTAATGTCAGGAATTTTGCCATGATTTCTCTTTTCTATATTACAATTCAACCTTAGCAACAACTGTCTTAGCAGATGATTGACCAAGTTTTTCTACTGTCACAGACTTAATGGCTGCTGCATTGGTGAAGACTACGATTGTTGAAGTTTCACGTCCTGCTTCCTTGATTGCTTCCAAGTCAGCCGTTACAAGAAGATCTCCAGCTGCAACTTTTTGACCTTCTAAAACATGAACTTCGAATGGTTTACCTTCAAGGCTGACAGTTTCCAAACCAATATGTACCAAGACCTCCAGGCCGTTATCTGTCACAAGACCGATAGCATGCTTGCTAGGGAAGACGCTAGTTACAGTACCAGCAACTGGTGAATAAATCTTACCATTTTCTGGCTCAACTGCAAATCCATCACCCATCATTTTTTGTGAGAATACTGGATCTTTAACATCTGCCAAGTCAATGACTTGACCGTCCGCAACAGTTTCAACTTCCTCAGTCACACCTTTATAGGTAACTTCAGCAGCCGCTGATTCTGCTTTTTGGCTAGGAAGTGTTTCAGGAATCACTTCACCAGAATCCAACAAGTCTTGAATATCAGACTTAAGAACGTCAGCTTTTGGTCCGTAGATAGCTTGAACGCCTTGGCCTTTCATAACCAAGCCCATAGCGCCTTCAGCTTTCCACTGTTCTTCTGTTCCAACTTTTTCAGCATCTTTGACAGTCACACGCAGACGAGTCATACATGCATCTACATCTACGATATTAGCGCGACCGCCCAGAAGGTTGATAACATTTACTGCTTGAGATGCTTCAGCAACTTTACCACCAGTTGACTCTGATGAAGAAGCTTCATCTGAACCATCTGCTGTTTCATAGTTACCGTTACGTCCTGGAGTTGCATAGTTGAACTTCTTGATCATGAAGTTAGAAATGAGGTACATCACAACACCAAAGAGGATAGTTACCCAGATGAAGTTGATGATATCCATTCCCAAGCCAGCATTGATGGCCATAGGAGTACGGGTCAAGAATTCGATAGAACCGAATGAGTGCACACGAAGGTTAACGATGTCAGCCATTGCGAACGCAGCACCTTGTACAAATGCATAAATGATATACAGTGGTGTTGCAACAAACATGAACATGTACTCGATTGGTTCAGTAACCCCTGTCAAGAAGGTTGCCAAAGCAGTCGCAATCATCATACCTTTGTATTTGTGCTTCTTGTCAGTATCCACGTTGTGATAGATAGCTGCCGCTACCCCCATAAGGATACCGAATGAACCAATCATCTGACCAACTTTAAAGCGAGCTGGATGAACTGTATCAAGCAAGTGTTGGTAAGTAGAAGGATCAGCTGATTTCGTACCAACCAAGTCAGTTACCCAAGCCAACCACAGTGGATCTTGACCAGCTACAGTTGTTCCCGCACCAGAACCAGTAATAACGTGATAAACACCACCTAGTTCTGTGTAGTTCATTGGAATGGTCAACATGTGGTGCAAACCAAATGGAAGCAAGAGACGTTCCAAAGTACCATAGATGAATGGTGCCAAAACTGGTGCAGTATCTTGTGAGTTAGCAATCCAAATACCAAAGCTGTTGATACCTGATTGAACAACTGGCCATACGAATGACAAAACAATTGCTACGATTACTGAGCGCAAGATAACAACGAAAGGTACAAAACGCTTACCATTGAAGAATGACAAGGCATCTGGTAATTTACGGAAATTATAGTATTTGTTATAAGCTGTCGCTCCAACAAAACCAGCAATAATTCCGACAAAGACACCCATATTCAGAGCTGGTGACTCCAGAACACTGATGAAATAATCAGAAACCTTAATAGATGCACCAAACATTGTTTTAACTACAGCAGCCTTATCTGAGAGCATATCGCTGGTAACACCAAACATAACACCAGTGATACGGTTAATCAGGATAAAGGACAGACCTGCTGCGAAAGCACCGCCAGCGCGTTCTTTTGCCCAGCTTCCACCAATAGCCAAAGCAAAGAGGATATGCAGGTTACCGATAACCCCCCAACCAATCTGCTCTAAAACACCACCGGTAGTGACTAAAACACCTAGATTTGGATTAATCATCGGGATAGACTTACCGATACTAATCATCAGTCCTGCTGCCGGCATAACAGCAACGACCACCATCAAAGCTTTACCGAATTTTTGCCAAAATTCAAAGCTAAAAATGTTCTTGAATGAATCTTTCATCATTCAGACCTCCTTATATTTTTTGCAAACCACTCCTTTTTGTGAAATCGTTTGCATGTCGATACATCTATTATAGCACGATTTTTTATTTTGTAAAGGCTTTTATAAAAATATTTTCTCTTTTTTTGCATCCTAAAGTTTAAAATTTTTCTTTACGAACCACATTCTTGCTATATTTTAACGAAAACGATTGCATAGAATAACCAGAAAGTCCGCATTATTTCTACTATTAATACTGTAACAAGCGCAAAAAAACTCCGTCTCTCAAGGAGAACAGAGTTTTGATTTTTTTATTCTTGCATGGCATAACCAACACCGCGAACGGTTTTGATATAGCTTGGCTGCCCTTCCACATCAATTTTACTGCGCAGATAGCGAATATAAACATCTACAACGTTGGTCTCTGTTGCACTCTCGTACTTCCAGACACGCTCCAGCAGCTGCTCACGGCTCATGACCTTATTGCTGCCCATCAGGGTTACCAGCAGATCGTACTCCCGCCGCGTCAGCGCAATGACTTCCTCACCGCGGTAAACCGTATGATTTTTAATATCCACTCGCAGATTCCTATATGAAGTCGGAATTTTCAAGAGGCTACAGTGCTGATCGATAAAGTCACGCCCGCGGAAAATGATAGAGACACGCTCCACTAAATCACTGATAATGAAAGGCTTGACTACGTAGGAAACAGCAAAATGCTGGATTGCTTCCTGCTGCTCCGCAATCTCTTCGCGACTAGCCAGAACGATAATGACGGACGCTGGCTTAATCAAGCTCAGCTGTTTAGCAAAATCGCTGGCAGTCATATCTTGAAGATCATAGTTGAGCAAGAGCAAGTCATAATCCACATCTTTAGCCAGAGTCAGTCCCTCTTGACCAGTCTCAGCTAAATCTACAAGAAAACTTTCCTTTTGCAGTTCCAAGCTCACAAACCGAGCAAGATTTTTTTCATTTTCTACTAGTAAAATTCGCTTTGCCATAGGCCTATCCTATTTTTCGTCGTACCAAGAATAGTGGTAGGTACCTTCTTTGTCTTTACGGTTGTATGTATGAGCACCAAAGTAATCACGCTGTGCCTGAATCAGGTTCGCTGGAAGATTTTCCGCACGGTAGCTATCAAAGTAAGCAATGGCACTGGAGAAGGTTGGCACTGGTACTCCTGCTTGCACAGCCAAGCTGACAACATCACGGACAGCCTGCTGGTACTTAGCTGTAATATCCATGAAGTATTCATCTAAGAGCAGGTTTGCAAGGTCAGCATCACGGCCATAAGCATCTGTAATCTTTTGAAGGAAGCGGGCACGGATGATACAGCCAGCACGCCAGATAGAAGCAATCTCACCAAACGGCAGATTCCAGTTGTTTTCCTTAGAAGCTACACGCAGCTGAGCAAATCCTTGAGCATAAGACATGATTTTTGAGAAGTAAAGAGCCTGGCGGATCTTTTCAATCAACTCTGCCTTGTCTCCCTCAAAGGTGAATGCAGCTGGTTTTGGCAATACCTTGCTAGCAGCCACACGCTCATCTTTATAGGTAGAAATGTAACGTGCAAAGACTGACTCAGTAATCAATGGCAGTGGCACACCTAAATCCAGTGAAGATTGACTGGTCCACTTACCAGTTCCCTTATTGCCAGCCGCATCCAGAATATAGTCAACGATTGGGCCAGCTTGACCTTCATCGTCCTTGCGTGTCAAGATATCCGCTGTAATCTCAATCAGATAGCTGTCCAGCTCGCCTTTGTTCCACTCTGTGAAGATGTCTGCCATTTCACTAGCTGAAAGCCCCAGCAAGTGCTGCATAAGGTCATAACTTTCAGCGATAAGCTGCATATCTCCGTATTCAATCCCGTTATGGACCATTTTTACATAGTGACCAGCACCATCAGGACCGATATAGGTCACACACGGTGCACCGTCTTCAGGAGCTTTAGCAGAGATTTCTTCCAAGACATCCGCTACCAGCTCATAAGCTTCTTTTTGACCACCTGGCATGATAGACGGTCCTTCCAATGCGCCCTTTTCACCACCGGAAACACCTGTACCGATGAAGTTGATACCAGAGTTAGCCAACTCTTCATTACGGCGAATAGTATCTTTGTAGAAAGTATTCCCGCCGTCAATCAAGATATCGCCCTTGTCCAAGTGAGGGAGCAGCGCCTGAATAGTCGCGTCTGTACCAGGACCAGCTTGAACCATCAGCATAATCCGACGTGGTTTTTCGATAGAGTTCACAAAAGACTCCACATCATAGCTTGGCACAAAGTTTTTCTCAGGATGAGAGGCAATGACGTCCTCTGTCTTGTTTGCTGAGCGATTATAAATGGCAACTGTGTAGCCACGAGATTCGATATTTAGGGCAAGGTTACGGCCCATAACAGCCATACCAACAACACCAAAATTTGCTTTAGTCATTATGTTCTCCTATAGTTTGTTTGTCTTATTTTATCATTTTTAAGGCTTAAAAGAAAGTATTAAGTCGGTGACGGATTGTGAGGGCGGATGGATAGGAAAACCAAGCTCAGTGTAACTGAACTTGGTCGTGAGAATTTATAATAAAGTAGAGACATTCATAGTAGTCTCCAAATGCCTAGTTGGAAATGCCTTCTTGCTAAACATCGTGAATATCACGACCATCCAAATAGGTATCTAGATGGTTTAATTGATAAGCCTGACGTGCATACTAATAGACTAATGACATACACTACTCTGAACTCGTTGGTCTGTTCAAATCTCAACTCAATTCCCCCCAACAACTGAGAAGAATGCTGCAATATTGTACTTCTCAGGACGGTTTGAACTTGCTGAATTTGTTATGTAGTAAGCTGCTTTCTAAAATAAATAACTAAATATTATGACGGTTTATATAAAAATCAACATTATGGAATCCTTCTACCAACACAACCCCATGTAAAAATTTCCTTTCCAAGCTCAGTCCATTTTGAATCAATAAATGTATTTTTTACAAAGTCCTCAAATATGATAATTAAATCATCACAGTTCCCTAAACTCTTATCAGGAAGGTATCCAATGACTTTTTTCAATAAACCACATTGACTAATAATAACTTTTGAAATATATAAACTTTCTAAAGTTTCACTTACTTTAAATGATTCAACACAATCTTTCCAACAAGCATTATATTCATCAGTATATGTTTTATCGGCTTGGTAGATACCCTTTTTCATATCAAAGTAAAAATACAAATTTGATTTTTCCTCATACAATCTATTTAAAAACTTTATAGTATTTTGTGCATTAATTTCTCTACTATCATATATTTCTTCAATGAGTTTTAACGGAATTAAGTTCTCGGCTTCATGGACACCCTTCTCAGCTAATGAAATACATTCAAAAAACTTTCTATCTTTTGAGTCTATTATCTTTAGTACAGCTTTTAACGTTCCACCTATTGTATCCCCGGGATATTTTTGGTCGCCATCAAATATACCGAGTAATAATCTATTTTCTTGCTTAATTAACTCATCAAGTATAGTAGCAGAATTTTGTCCACCTCCGGGAACTATATCAAACGAAAGGTGATAATTAATTCTATTTTTAGAGGCAAAATACAATCCAATATAGTGATAAAAATCAAAGTCGGTTGAATCTTCAACTAAAAGTTGTGTTTTCGATGAAAACTCGTTTTTAAGAATATCTGATACTGTAATAATATGACAATTATCACATTCGATACTATTATTAGCAACAATTGTATAGTATCTACTTACAACTTTTTTTAATTCTTTTGTTTCAAGGCTTTTTCTTCTCAAATCACCAAATAACCTCTGAGCATTAACCTCAAGAAGTGTACAGTTTTTTAAGTAATCTAGCACATCACGATCTGCAATAATTACGTTTAATCCTTTTCTCCTATTTGTCGCTAAACTATTTAGCATAGAACATACGTCTGGGTCTTTCTCTGCTAATAATTGCAGACAACTTTTATGAATTTCAAATATCATTTTAGAGATAATTCCCCTCATCAAAGAATCCAATAGGCCAGTTTTCAAGAAATCCTTCCTTATCATATGACGCGGACTCAACGATTGTTTCCATTTTCCCATTCCTCTTTGAAAAAATTTGTATGTTTACATCTTTGTTCCCTATTTTTTTATTGTAGATTAAGTCTCCAATTTTGTTAATAATTGTTTCACTGTGAGTTTCAATAATAAATCGGAAATTACGATTAGCCAAACTACATATTGCTGAAATCAGCTTACTTTGTAGTTTTGGATGTAAATGAAGCTCTGGCTGTTCAATAATAATTGTAGTAGGATATCTCAATAAATAGAATCTTTTCTTCGGATTCTTAACAATAAACCAAAGTTGAGTTACAATTGGAAGGATTTGACTATAGCCAAATCCAGTATCAGACAGGTTATAACGGTTTTGATCTCCACTTTTTTTAATATAAATAGACACATATCCTTTATTAATACCATCGTAACCTGTTACATCTTTTTCTACTTGGAAGCCTAAAAATTCATTTGTCCATTTTTGAAATTGTTGAAACATTTCATTATCAAGATTATACAAAAAGTCAACAAGATTGCCACCACTAGAGTCTACTTCTTCAATTGACAAATTTCTTAGCCTATAATATCTTTCAGCAGTAGCTCTAAGAGGAGCAATGTAAATAGAATTATTAAAATAAGACGTGATATAGTTATCAGAAATTTTTAAAATCATCTCTAAAAATTTAATCATTAGCATATCTTTATAAATTATTAACTCGTTTTTTGATAATTTCTTAACTTTTGTAATTTCAAACTCTTCATTAAACTCATGGTTTATAATAAATAACTTTACTAAATCTTTTTTAAGAATATCATTATATTCTATAAATGTCGGTAAATCATCACTGTCTATTTCTTTAATTATTGTTCCTAATTCTTTCTTAATAATCTCTTCTGAATCAAGTAGATTATTAAGATGAAAAATACTATCTAATCTATATAAAAATACATTATCTGAAGCAAGTAATCTATATTCTCTATCACCGATATTAATTTTCTTATTTGAAACATTGATCGTTATATCTTCACCAGATATAGGAACAGTTACTCTTGAAATTGCCTCTAATTCATCACCATTATTTTTTTCTAAACAAATAGAAATAGTTGTCTTCCTGAATTTCGGTATTTTTAACCAATAATCTTGTATCTTTAATTTATTAAGACGAGAAAATCGTGATAGTTCACTTTTAGGAATGTTAAATGAAAATGAAAATTCCATCTTATCGTTTCCCTCTTGATTATTGAGCGCGGTTTCAAAATCACCAAAATCTACGTCGTTTTGATCATAACCACTCCAAAATAAAACACCTCGAATCTTTCTATTAATAGTTTGTTTTAATAAAGGAAAAAAGCGTAGAAAAGTACTTTTACCCGAGCTATTGGAACCCAAAATAATATTTAATGGTTTAATTTCCAAATCCCCAGTATCTACAAGGCTTCTTAAATTCTTAAGTCTAATCGAATCCATATATCCACTCCACTTCTTTTGTTTAGTTATAGAAATCAAATAACTCCCACACTACTTAACCAACTTCTTCATCTCATCAATACGTGCCACTGTCGCATCGTATTTAGCTTGGTAGTCGGCTTGTTTGTCACGTTCTTTTTGGACGACTTCTGGTTTGGCATTGGCTACGAAACGCTCGTTAGAGAGTTTCTTGCCGACCATATCCAGTTCTTTCTGCCACTTGGCTAGTTCTTTTTCGAGACGAGCCAGTTCTTCTTCGACGTTGAGGAGGTCTGCCAGCGGTAGGTAGATTTCTGCTCCTGTGATGATACTAGACATGACTAGCTCTGGCACGGCAAGGTCTGCTGCGATTTCCAAATGCTCAGGATTAGTGAAACGCTTGATATAGTTGATATTATCCTTGAAGAAGGTTTCCAGCGCGCTGTCTGTCGTCTTAATCAAGATGGTAATCGGCTTGCTTGGCGCCACATTGACCTCAGCTCTGCTATTGCGCACCGAACGGATCAGATCCTTGAGGGCTTCCACGCCAGCTGCTGCCTCGGCATTTTCAAACTCTGGACGAACCACTGGATAAGCCGCGGTCACAATGGTGCCTTCTGAGATTTGACCAAAGATTTCCTCAGTCACGAAAGGCATGATTGGGTGAAGCAGGCGCAGGATTTGGTCCAGCGTGTAGAGGAGGACAGAGCGAGTGATGACTTTCTCGTCTTCATTTTCGCTGTATAGCACTTCCTTAGTCAGCTCCACATACCAGTCGGCAAATTCATCCCAGATAAAGTTGTAGAGGATATGACCAGCCACACCAAACTCAAACTTATCGAAGTTCTCAGTGACCTTGCCAATGGTTTCATTGAGGTTGTGGAGAATCCAGCGGTCAGTGACATTGCCTGCCTGACCAGCCGCCACCTGAGCGACATTCTCACGCGCCGCATCCAGCGTCAAGCCTTCATTGTTCATGAGGATGTAGCGGGAAATGTTCCAGATCTTGTTAATGAAGTTCCATGAAGCATCCATCTTTTCATAGCTGAAGCGGACGTCTTGACCTGGGGCAGAGCCGTTTGACAGGAACCAACGCAGGCTATCTGTTCCGTACTTATCAACAACATCCATCGGGTCAATCCCATTGCCCAGTGACTTGGACATCTTACGTCCTTCCTCATCACGAATGAGACCGTGAATCAAAGCATTTTTGAATGGCGACTTGCCAGTAAATTCCAAACCTTGGAAAATCATCCGAG
>ERZ773265.1471-NODE-1471-length-12251-cov-5.340030_pt1 | contig 12251 bp, 6 predicted proteins | sample MGYA00580512_ERZ773265 | MGnify/ENA primary metagenome ERZ773265 (study PRJEB29015, sample SAMEA2738169) | human oral metagenome | biome: human oral; feature: human-associated habitat; material: saliva | place: China | collected 2183 ... | reverse complement strand
CCGCCGGTGGGCGCCCCGTAAATCCGGAGGAACTGATCGCCCACAATATTCGTGCCTTCCGCACCGGTGCTGCTGCGGGCGAGTACCGTAACCGGTTCTGAGTTCACTGCTGGGAAGTACAGCCCCGTAGACTCTGCCCTACACCGATGATGCAGAGTTTACGGGGCTTCCAATATCTTAGGTTCTCCTAAATTTCAAGGGGTATGCTGCTACAGTGTCGTGGTTTTCCTCTTTTTTAAGTGGGAATCGGTGGATTTTTGGGGTGCTTTGGACCTTAAGACACGCTTTATGACGGTCGAAAACCCGCAATATGCATTATTGTGTAAATTTTTCGTAACAATTTTTAACTCCGCTAGTTCTGTGGGGAAAATCGTTGCTGCATCACCCGAAGAAGCCTCTGAACGCAGCGGTGGCGGTGTAAAACGCAAATGTGGGTTTGGTGGATAGATAGAGGACTATATAAGATAAAGTAACTGTAATCCTAGTGACAACAGTCACGGGGTTATTTTGACATTGGAAGTCATTACACACATGCCTACGACACCGAATATTCGAGGAGGGGAGCCGTCCCATGTTTAGGTACGTCCTCCAACGCTCGCTCACATATCTCGTCATGGTGTTCATTACTACCACGATGGGCTATTTCGCGGCGGTTATTACCCTTCAGCCTGCGCTGCTTGAGCAGGAAAAAATTCCCAGGCCGACCCCAGAGCAGGTTCAACGTAACTTTGCCTCTTTGGGCCTTGACCCGAGCAAAAGCGCTTGGGACCGTTATATCGAGTGGTTGACCAACGTTGTGACCAAGTTCGATTGGGGCCGTAGCCCCAACGGCGCGTATGTGAACGAAGAATTCGGCCAGCGCGTCTGGGTTTCTTTCCGCCTGATGATTGCCGCAACTATTCTGACGATTGTTATTGGTGTGGCACTTGGCGTGTTCACAGCGGCCCGCCAGTACAAACTTTCTGATCGTGTAATTACCAGCTACTCCTACCTGGTGTACATTATTCCCGCGCCCGTGGCGTACTTTTTGGTGCAAACCGCTGCGATCGAGATTAACCAGTCCGCAGGGGAAACCATTTTCTACGTAACCGGTATTTCCTCTCCCGGGGTGACTGGCTTCTGGAATACCACCATTGACTTGGCGGAACACTACGCGGTACCCACCTTCTGTATGACCATATTGGGTTGGTCAGCCTACCAGATCGCTCAGCGCCAGTACCTCTTGGATAACGTCAATGCCGACTTTGTCCGTACTGCACGCGCGAAGGGTTTGACCCGTAACCAGGCGATTACCCGCCATGCCCTGCGTGTGTCGTTTATTCCCGTCGCACAGTCCATCGCCTACCAGGTACCTGCGATTTTTGCCGGTGCTTTCTTCGCCGAGACAGTCTTTGCTTGGCCCGGTATCGGTAAATGGTCGATTGACGCCATTAGTCAGCAGGACGTGAACGCCGCAACCGCGACGTTGGCTTATGGTTCCGTTCTCTTCGCCATCGGTGCAATTATTGCCGATATTGCCACCAGTATCGTTGACCCCCGAGTGAGGATCTCATGAGCCAGGTAACTGAAACTCAAACCATTTCAGTGGTGAAAGGCGATGACTTTCAAGTCATCAATAAGAAGGTCATTATTCTGCGCCGTTTTATGCGGAATAAGCTGGCGGTGTTTGGCCTGGGGCTTTTCGTGTTGATGTTCCTGTTCGGAATGTTCGGTCAGTACTTCACCTCGTACACCCCCACCCAGATTGACTATCTGGCTTTGGGGGAGGAGCCCAGTACCACCCACTTCTTTGGCACCAACGCAGCTGGCAATGACCTCTACGCCCAAATGGTTGAGGGTGTTCGTGTATCGCTCTTAATCGGTGTGGTTGTGGGCACTACCTCCATCGCTATTTCCGCAGTGTACGGCTGTATTATGGCGTACTTTGGTGGCTGGATTGATAAAGTCATGCTTTTCATCTTGGAAACCATGATTATGGTTCCTTCGCTGCTGATCCTGGCAATCTCAATGAACAGCGGCATTGGCAAAGAGATCCAGAAAAATGTTCCCGCGTGGATCGTACTTTCTGCTGTTCTCATTATCTTTAACTGGATGTCACCAGCTCGTCTGATTCGAGCAATGGGCCAGTCTTTGATTGGGCGTGACTACGTCAAGGGCGCTCGTTATATGGGTGTTCACCCGTTTAAAATTGTGCTGCGCCACCTCATCCCGAATATTGGTTCGCTGCTGGTGCTCGAATTTACGCGTGGCATTATGTATGCTGTGCTGGCTGAGGTTGTCTATTCCTTCATTGGTATCGGCATCCGCTACCCCAACTACTCATTGGGCTCGCTCATTGCCGAGGCAGCAGCACAGATTAACACTCTGCCGCACATGTTCTGGTTCCCCATTATTTTCTTCTTCCTCATTGTGGCTCCATTGGCATTCATGAACGATGGTTTGCGTGACGCCTTCGACCCGACCTCCATGTCTGTTGGTTCAGTTAAGAACAGGAAGAAAAACAAGAAAGCTCAGAAGATTAAAACCGTAAAACCGGCTGAGTCCCTCACCACAGCAGAACCCGATGCTTCGGAGTCTGAGACCAAGAAAGAGGAGGTAAAGAACTCATGAGCACCTCTCCCGTTCTGAGCGTCAAAGACCTCAATGTCCGTTTCAATACTGAAAACGGCGTGGTGCACGCGGTGCGCGGCGTGAATTTTGACCTGTATGCCGGTAAAACCCTCGGTATTGTGGGCGAGTCTGGTTCGGGTAAGTCAGTGGCGTCGATGGCGATTATGGGCCTGCACCCTACGACAGCTGATATTACCGGGTCTATTAAGTACAACGGCAACGAGCTGCTGGGTCTGAGCGATAAGGAAATGTGTGAGTACCGTGGCAAGCACATCTCCATGATTTTTCAGGACCCGCTCTCCTCGCTCACCCCGGTGTATACCATTGGGCAGCAGATCGCCGAGGTTTTGAAGATCCACAATAAGGGCATGAGCAAACAGGCGATTAAAGATCGCTCAATCGAGCTAATGCGTCTGGTGGGTATTCCTTCCCCGGCAGATCGTCTGCGTTCGTACCCGCACGAGTTTTCGGGCGGTATGCGCCAGCGCATTATGATTGCAATGGCCATTGCGAATGACCCGCGTGTTCTGATCGCCGATGAGCCCACCACTGCACTGGATGTGACCATTCAGGCGCAGGTGCTTGAGGTGATAGATAAGGCGCAGGACGAAACGGGTGCAGCAACCATTATGATTACCCACGACTTGGGTGTCGTTGCCGGTATGGCGGACGATATTCTGGTGATGTACGCGGGTAAACCGGTGGAAATCGCGAAGGCCGAGGATCTGTATAAGTACCCCAGTCACCCGTACACCATTGGCCTGCTGGGTGCGGTTCCGCGCGTGGACCGTTCGCAGAAGATGTCGCTGGTGCCGATTGAGGGCACGCCGCCGAACCTGATTAACCCGGTGGAGCGTTGTTCGTTCCGCGACCGCTGCCCTGTGGCTAAGAGCGGTGGCCAGTGCTGTAAGGATGAGGCTGGCGAGCCCGAGCTGATGCCGCTCGACGGCGCGGGTGAGGGGCACCTGTCATCGTGCAGCATCTCACAGGAGCTGATTAGTAAGACAGCTGATGAGCTGTACTCGATCCCTGAAACCCCTGTGTCGAAGTTTGACGGTGTTCCGCGTGAAGAGCGTGCTCCGGTGCTTGAGGTGCGCAACGTGAAGAAGCACTTCCCGCTCATGAAGGGCTCACTTATTAAGAAGCGAGTGGGCACCGTGAAAGCGGTTAATGGTGTTACTTTCGATATCCGCGAGGGCGAGTGCTTCTCTATTGTGGGCGAGTCGGGGTGTGGTAAGACTACCACCCTGCTGGAAATCATGGAGTTCAGCAAGAACACTGACGGCGAGATCCTGATTAATGGCACCTCCACGAAGGATAGCAAGTCGGCTAGTGAGATCCTGAAGCTGCGTAAGAACCAGCAGATGGTGTTCCAGGATCCCACCGGAGCGCTGGATCCGCGTTTTACGGTGTACGAGGTGCTGGCTGAGCCCCTTGAAAATCAGGGGATGAAACGTGCGGATATTAAGAAACGCGTGATTGAGCTGATGCGGATTGTGGGTCTGCAGCCAGATCATGTGAACCGCTTCCCGAACCAGTTCTCTGGCGGTCAGCGTCAGCGTATCGGTATTGCCCGTGCGCTGGCGGTGAACCCGAAACTTGTGGTGCTGGATGAGCCTGTTTCGGCGCTGGACGTCTCAGTGCAGGCGGGTGTTATTAACCTGTTGGAGAAGCTCCGTGCCGAGCTGGGGCTCAGCTACCTGATGGTGGCCCACGACCTTGCGGTGATCCGCCACGCCTCTGACCGTGTTGCGGTCATGTACCTGGGGCGCATTGTTGAGATTGGTAGCGTGGATGAGGTGTTCGATAACCCGGTTCACCCGTATACCAAGGCTTTGCTGTCGGCTATCCCCGTGCCAGACCCAGAGGTTGAGGCGAAGCGTGAGCGCACCATGCTGGAAGGCGATTTGCCGACTCCGGTGAACGCGCCGGTGGGCTGTGGATTCTCTAGCCGTTGCCCTGTCTTCAAGCTGTTGCCTGAGGATAAGCAGAAGGTGTGCCTTGAGAAACTGCCTGAGCTTGAGCCTATTGAAGGTCAGGACCACGCATATGCTTGCTACTTCCCCGAGGGCGTTTCTCAGGTATCCCCTGAGAACGTTGCTCAGGCGGCGTAGCTTTAGAGTCGGCTTTGTCGTAAGCCGCATGTGAGCCGAGGGGCGGCCACCATCTGGTGGTCGCCCCTCGGTGCGTTTTCGGCCTGAGAAGGGAGGAGACGCACAGAAATGATGGTGCTGTGACGCTGAATGAAGGCTTTGGGACCCGCTGGGAGCAGTTAGAAGCAGCAATAATTACATCATAAATGCTGATAAAACAGGATTCTTGTGAATATATATGTGTAATGAATATTTTTTATCTACTAAAATGCAGTCCTTGTTCCCTCAGGGCAAAATTGTGGTGTAAGATACTAGACTAAGACCAGGTACTGTAGTTCAGCACACAGAATGTGCACCTGGTTGATTCGTCAGATACTCGATGGTACGAGTGCATTAGTGAAAGTTGGGCGATAGTTATGGAGAAGCAGTATATCTTCAACCGCCGCACCCTGTTGAGCGGTGCTGTAGCAGTCACTACTATTGGCTTGCTGGCAGCCTGCGGTGGAGGTTCAAAGAAAGAAGATAAGGTTAAAGCACCCGGTAAGGGGGCTAAAGCCGAGGAACTGTATAACATCAATTCGCATCCGGTGTCCGACTTGAAACAGGGCGGAGAACTCCGTATTCCGGTGACCGCTATTGGGCCAGATTTCAATATATGGAGTCAAAGCGGTAACAGCTACTCTACCGCCAGGGTACTTAGCACCATGCGTACGGCTGGCCTTTATAAGGTCGCTGCTGATGGTGCGTATACACTTGATAAGGACTATTGTGAGAAGTTCGAGGTTGGCAAGAAAGGCAACAAAGTAGCTGTTGCTATTAAGATGAACCCAAAGGCCAAATTTAATGATGGTACCCCCATCGATATTAAGGCCTTGCGTGCCACCTGGAAGATCCACCAGGAACCCGGTGGTAAATACAATATCGTAACTGCGGGGCCTTACCCTCACATTGAAAGCATTGAGCCTGAGGGCAAGGATGGTGTCATTCAGGTTGTCTTCAAGAATCCCTACTACCCGATTGAAGATCTTTTTGGTTACATCGCACACCCTGCGTTAGAAGATCCGGAGGTCTTTAATAAAGGATTTGTTGATAAGCCACGCCCAGAGTACAGCTCGGGCCCGTTCACTGTAAAAGAAGATGGATGGAATTCCTCATCTAAAACTTTCACTGTTGTAGCAAACGAGAAATGGTGGGGTGAGAAGCCCCTTCTAGACCGTATTATTTTCCGTGCGCTTGAGTCAGGCGCTTCTCGCGCGGCATTTAAGAACGGTGAAATCGATGCCGTTGTTGCCTCTACTCCTACCGCATATGCTGAACTTAAGGATACTAATGGGGCGCAGATTCGTCGCGGACAGCGTTTGTTCTCTGGTGGTCTGAATCTGAATCCAAACCATATTAAGGATGCGAAGGTCCGTAAAGCAATTTTCGTTGGCACTGACCGGCAGGCTCTGGCAAATGTTAACTTCCAGGGGCTTCCTTACGAAGAGGATGTTCCCGGTTCAATGGTTCTTATGCCGTTCTCTCCATTGTATGAGGATAACTTCCCGAAACCTGAAGGCGGCGATCGTAAGGCTGCTGCCCAGAAGATCCTGGAGGAGGCTGGGTATACCAAAGGATCTGACGGTTTCTACGAAAAGGACGGTAAGAAGCTTGAGTACCGTGTAACTGTTTTCAGTGATGACCCCACCAGTAAAAATGTTGGGCAGAACTTCGTCGAAATCATGAAGAACATCGGACTGCACATTGAGCTGAACCCTGAGGCTGGTCTCAACTTCAACAAGGTGATTAGCAACAAGGAATATGATATTACGTTCTCGGGCTATAGCGTGGGTGCAGAACCTACGACGGGAACCCAACAGTTCTACTATTCGAAGGATAACGATGGTGTAGGTACCCCCGAGATTGATAAGCTGATCGAAAAAATTCTAGTTGAGCCTGACCCTCAGAAACGTGCCCAAAAGTGTAATGAGGTTGAGAAGAAACATATGAGTGAAGTGTGCACTCTGGGTACTGTGTATAACGGACCTTTGTACACAATGTGTAAGGAAAAGCTGGCAAATTACGGCACTTTCCTCTATGACGAAAGCAATATCGACTGGGCGAAGGTTGGCTGGCTGAAGTAAACATCCAATAGCTCCATTTCATAGAGGGTGTGGTTTCCCATTTGTTGGGAATGCCACACCCTCTTGTGGTGTCTTGAACGTGTACTTTCTGCAGAAGATCGTGTGGGGAGGAAACAGTCCTTCGGCTGCTCGGAGGGTAGAAAAGCCAAAATATGCATACAATGAATATTGTAAATGAAGGAATATTGCGTATAAATATTTATATATACTGTTAAATATCCCACAAAATCTGCTTTTTCTGCCACAACCATAAAATGCGGGTGTAAGGTACTGAGATATGACCTGAACTTATAGCTTAACTTTGGATAAGTCCAAACCCGTAAAGCATATAAGCCGGGTGATGCACCGGAGCACTTGGTGCAGCAAATGAACTTGTAGACGTGAGGCAATAGCTATGCAGAAACAGTACATCTTCAACCGCCGCACCTTGCTGGGCGCTGCAGCCGCAACGACTACCGTGGGCCTGTTAGCTGCCTGCGGCGGCTCGAAGAAAGAGGATAAGGTTAAAGCACCCGGTAAAGACGCTAAGTCTGAGGAACTGTACAATATCAATTCGCATCCGGTGTCTGATTTGAAGCAGGGCGGTGAGGTGCGTATCCCCCTGGGATCCCTCGGGCCGGACTTCAACACCTATTCGACAAGCGGAGAATCCTACGAAACGCAGATTGCGATGAGCTCCATCCGTGCAGCGGGACTGTGGAATATTACGCACCTAGGAAAATACGAGCTGAATAAGGATTTTGCCCTCTCCTTCAAACCTGCAGAAGAGGGCGGTAAAGACGTCGTTTACATTGAGCTGAATCCCAAGGCAAAGTTCAACGATGGCACCCCTATCGATTACAAGGCGTTGCAGTCCACCTGGAAGATACGCAAGAGCTCCGATGGTGACTACAATATTGTCAGCTCAGGTATCTATGAGTATATTGAGAGCGTCGAAAACAACGGGGACAACTTTAAGGTAAAGGTCACTATGGCCAAACCATACTACCCGTTAAACGAGATGTTCGATGCGATTTTCCACCCCGGCATGGAAGACCCGAAAGTTTTCAATGACGGGTTTGTGAATAACCCGCACCCTGAGTTTGGGTGCGGCCCGTTTAAGCTGGCTGATAAGGGCTGGAACTCTACCGAGAACACCTTCACTATGGTGCCGAATGAGAAATGGTGGGGCGAGAAGCCCGTGCTTGACCGGGTGATTTTCCGGGGCTTGGAGGAAAGCGCGAAGGTTGCTGCCTTTAAGAACGGGGAGGTAGATGCAGTTGAGTCGCGTACCTCCACATCATATGCCGAACTGAAAAATACTGCGAACGCTGAGCTGCGCAAAGGTCAGCTGCTGTATGCGGGTGGTCTGAACTTGAACCCCAAACGGATTGAAGATGCAAAAGTGCGGAAAGCGATTTTCCTAGGTATTGATCGGAAGGCTCTTAGCAATATTGCCTTTCAGAATTTGCCGTACGAGGAAGACCCATCCGGCTCAATGCTGCACCTACCGTTCGAGGAGTATTACGAGGATAATTTCCCGAAGGCAGATGGGGATGCAAAATCTGCTGCCCAAAAGCTCTTAGAAGAAGCCGGATACACGAAGGACGGCGAGTACTACGCTAAGGGTGGTAAGCAGCTGCGGTATAAAATCACCGTGTTTGGCGATGACCCCAGTAAGAGCAGTATGGCGCGTAGTTTCGCTCAGACGATGAAGGAGATCGGCATTAACTTTGAGGTCGAAACTCGCGGCTCTGCGGAGTTTTCGAAAGTTACCGGCTCTAAAGAGTACGACATTATAGTATCGGGCTTTAGCCTCAGCGGTGCGGATGGCACTGCTGCCACCAAGCAGTTCTACTACTCTAAAGAGAACGACGGTGTGGGCAATGCCGAGATCGACGCAATGATCGAAAAGATGGCGGTCATTAAAGACGACGCGGAGCGGAACAAGATGTGCAACCAGATTGAGAAGAAGCACATGGCTGAGGTCTCGACCATCGGCACGGTGTTTAACGGCCCCGACCTGATGATGTGCAAGAAAGAACTGGCGAACTACGGGCCTACCCTTTTCAAACCCATTGAATGGGAAAAGGTCGGTTGGCTCAAGTAACAAGCTGTGTATTGCTTTTCCTGTAGGGGCGGGCTCTTCGTTCATAGCAGTGGTCCGCTCCTATAGGTTTAACTTTTAGGCAGCTAACAGCCACTGAGGCGCAGCCCATTGGTGCGGATGCGGTTCCACATTGTTTCATGCCAAAATCACCGAAGCTACTCTCATTAGCTTCTGGCAGGAAGGACCTCTCAGTGCCGTGTGAACAGCGGTGTGCGACCCATACGGTATATTAATATGTGCCTGCTATGAACCTAAAGTAAACATTAAGAACAAAGTTTCTTAAACAAATCAAAACACAGTAAAGCGTATTTTATGCCCTTAAAATATGCATGGTTGTGTGAATAAATCGGCAGCCTGAGTGCGCCACAGGTCACTTTACGGCTAAAATTGCCGCTATAATTAACTCCAAGAACTCTACTTCTATGGGGCACCCCGCCCCACATCAGGCTATCTGTGTCCTCAATGATGACAGGCTCAATGTAGCTAGCAGATGCCTTACCCTACTTCGAACGCTAGGAGATTCGATGACGAACATGTCACTCAATCGGCGCACCCTGCTCACCGGCGCGGTTGCACTGGGAACCGTCGGTTTGCTTGCCGCATGCGGTGGTAACAAAAAGAACGAGACTAACTCTGCGCTTGGTGCTGGGGACGATATCTCAAAGGCCGTATCGTTTAACCCCAAAGACCGTTCGGAACTCAAAGAAGGTGGCGAGCTGCGTCTTGCTTTCACTGGAATTCCTGAAAACTTTAACCCCTTCAACACCAACGGCTATACTTCAGGCTCCATCGCTATCCAAGCCGCTATGAACTCAGCATACGCTGGCGGGTACAAGTATGACTATACGGGTAAGCCCAGCTTAAACACTGATTACATTACAGAGTATAAAGCTGAAACTAAGAACGGCGTTCAGACTGTTACCTTCAAGATCAACCCCAAAGCAAAGTTCAACGATGGCACGCCCATTGACATTGAATCGGTACGTGCAGCCCACAAGATCTTTACAGCCCCTGCTGGTGAATACCAAATAACCGACGCTCCCATGTGGAAGCAGGTAAAGAGCGTTGAAGAGGACGGTGACAAGTTCTCGGTTAAGGTTACTATGGAAAAACCCTACTATCCTATTGACGGGGGATTCATTATTGCCACCTTTATTCACCCTGCGCTGGTGGATAAGAAGCTCTTTAATGACGGGTTTATTAACAAGCCTCTCGATAAGTACTGGGCAGGGCCTTTTAAGGTTGAAAACTGGGACACTTCTCAGAAGTCTTTGATCCTGACCCGGAACGATAAGTGGTGGGGGCAGAAGCCTCTGCTGGAGAAAATCTCTATTCGTTCTCTGGGTGAGGCAGCCTCTTTGGCAGCATTCAAGAACAGCGAAATTGACGTAATTTCCGCCAGCTCGCAAAATGTTTACGCCGATGTATCAAAGATGTCAAATATTGATATCCGTAAGGGTACTGCGCTGGGTGTTTCAGACTATGAACTTAACCCGGATAAGATTCCGCTGCCCGTCCGCAAAGCAATTGTGGCGGGTATCAACCGTGAGCAGATTCAGAAGATCCGATTCGAAAAGATCGGGTGGAACGAGAAAGCCCCCGGGTCTATGTGCTTCCTGCCCCTGCAGGAAGGCTACAAGGACAGCTACCCCACGGAGATCGGTGAGGACGTGGCAAAGAAAATCCTGGAGGACGCTGGCTATAAGAAGGACGGCGATTTCTACGCTAAGGATGGCAAGAAAGCCTCGTATGAGCTAGCTACCTTTGGAGATGGCCAGGACACTAAGACGACCTCACAGTTCTTCTCGGATCAGATGAAGAAGATTGGTATTGAGATAAAGATCGTGACCTATACCGGTAAAAATGACTTGGTGAAGGTCTCAAACGAAAGGTCTTACGGTATTAAGTCTGCCGGGTACGGCATCACCACCAACCCGGTAGATTCCGCGTACTATTTCTACCGGTCCGAGATTAATAACGGGCACGGTAAAGAACTCGATTCCCTCGCCGATAAGATGATGGCTACGGAAGATTATAAGAAACAGCTTGAAATAGCAACCGAGCTGGAGAAGCGTCACCTCGCTGAGGTCGCTATCTACATCCCTGTCTCTAACGGCCCCAACTACCAGGCGTGCAAGAAGGGGTTGGCAAACTACGGGCCTCGCCTGTTTGCTACTTCTGCATATGACCCGGATGTATGGATTAACGCTGGTTGGGAGAAGTAGCCATAGGCTAAGCACCTAAACCAGCCAAGCGGGGTCCCACCATGTGTACATGGTGGGACCCCGCTTTATAGTGGGCCATTATATTCTAAGGAGGGCACTAGCGACCTTCTGGGATTTCTTAGGCAACGGCCTCCACCCACGAATAACACCTTGTAAACCAACCCCGTGCGGCACGAGCACTTCCGTATCCTGCGTTGTGTGAGGTGGGAACCTCGGCTGCGATATGATAAGGATTTACTGCACCTTCGGTTATCGATTCTCTGGGTGCTTCACAAGGCCTAGTAAAAACAGAAAAAGCCCCCGGCTCTCCCCAACGGTAGGGGAAGGCGGGGGCTTTTATCGGGTCCGTAGGGCTACTTCGTAGTCACCCGAATAACTGTGGACTCAGGCGTTGCTGCGCCAGGCAAGCCTTCGACATCGGCGAACTTATTCGTATTCGTGATCAGTACCGGGGTGATGAGCGGATAGCCTGCCTCTTTAATAACGGCCGGGTCAAAGGTCAGCAGCTCTTGGCCAGCCTTCACGGAATCGCCCTTAGCAACTTTCACCTCAAAGCCTTTACCGTCAAGCTGAACGGTATCCAGGCCCACATGAACGAGCATCTCAACACCGTTCTCGAACTTCAGGCCCACGGCGTGGCCCGACGGCAGAGTGGCGCTCACCTTTGCATCAGCCGGAGCCACCACGGCGGTACCGGTCGGCTCAATGGCCACACCCTTACCCAGCTTACCTGAGGCAAATACCGGGTCAGGCACCTCTTCCAGCGCCACAGCCTTACCCTCCAGGGGGGCAGTCAGCTCATACACAGTGCCGGACTCAACCGCAGGCTTTGCCGGGGCTGCCTTTGCGGCAGCTGCTGCGGTGCCAGTCTTCTTCGCGGCGTCTGACTCATCGGCGCCAGCGGCCTTAGGGTCACCTTCAGACCCGGTCTCGGCAGCGGCCTGCCCGTCTTTCTTTGAGCGCGACTCATACCCAAACAGCAGCACGCCAGTCATTGCACCAAAGAAAGCAATTGCCAAGCCCAGAGCATACAGGGCGGAAGGCTGCATTGCGGGGATCGACAGGAGCGAGGTGAAGGCGAAAGCGTGCGACTTGACCCCCAGCAGTGAGA
>ERZ773265.1465-NODE-1465-length-12283-cov-7.973258_pt1 | contig 12283 bp, 14 predicted proteins | sample MGYA00580512_ERZ773265 | MGnify/ENA primary metagenome ERZ773265 (study PRJEB29015, sample SAMEA2738169) | human oral metagenome | biome: human oral; feature: human-associated habitat; material: saliva | place: China | collected 2183 ... | reverse complement strand
AGAGCGCCTGAATAGGCTTTTATGAGTGTCCAAGATTTGGGGGCCAGTTCAAACCCGCCAAATTGGTTTTCAGACGACCTTTATGCTAGGGTTTTCAAACGACTTTTGAGGTCGTCTGAAAGTTTGAAACAATGGTTTGAACGGCAAACAACGCGTGCGTGCGTACTGCACACACCCTGCACGTCGGTTTTAAAGTCTGTGCTGCCCGCAGGTAGAGTGTGTGGCGTAGCCACGCACGCGGTTGGGGTGGATGCAGGCTACGCTTGCTGTTAAATAAAACAAAAGCATAATTTCCAATCCTATAAAATTCGTTATTGGCGATAAGAAAAGTAACGTGGGTATTGTCTCCTCTAACAAGCTCAAACAACCAAAAACAGGTGGCTTTTAGATTGATAAGTAAACCGTATCTATACTTGACTTGAGACCGTCAATTTTCAGACGACATCCAAGGTTGTCTGAAAATTCAAACTGCAAAATCAATATTTGTTTTCAGGCTGCCTTTTTAATACAATCCGTCCATGCTTTTCAAAGCGATTAGCGGCGGCTCTGCGTGTTTAACGGCAGGCAGAACTGTGCGGGCGGCGTGCCGATTCCGTATCCTGCGCTACGAAAGTGGCGGAAAGCAGAAAACCAAAGGCAAAAGCGTGTTTCGTCTAGTGGGAAAGACGGCGGGCATAGGGTCCGCAAACATGGGTTCAAATCCCATAACACATCGCTGATGGAAGTGTTTAGCTCACACGGTAGAGCATCAGAATTTCATTCTGACGGTAGCGGGTTCGATTCCCGCAACACAAGCATTTGAATTAGCTCATTGGGTAGAGCAAAGGACTCATAATCCTTATGTAACAGGTTCGATTCCTGTATTCAAAACCAAGCCTGTCGGGGCTTTATCCGACACTATCCTTTCACGATAGAAAAATGGTTTGTAAAACCGACATTTATTGGTCTCAAAAACCAAAAACGCAGTACCGCAACCTGCTGCTGCCGCTTTCTGCGCGGTGCGGCGTCGGACGGCGTTTCAGGCAGCCTGCACCATTGGGGTCGTCTGAAACCTATCCGCTACCACACCGCAAGGACAACGGGCAAGGCTTGCGGCCCGGCTGACGCAAAGGCGGGCATGTTACCGGCGCACGGCAAAACGGTTTAGGCAAGATGTGAAACTTAAGCCCTGCGCTGCTTTCATGCTCCCCGATGCACACACGGGTCCGCCGCCTTTGGCTGTTGCACAAGCGGCAGCGGCAGGTTGCCCCTATTTCTTTGGGTTGCCGTTTTCAGGCGGCCTGAAACGGGATTTGGGGCAACGGAAATGCCCAAGCCCAATCCATTTTAAAAAGGAAACGTCATGTTCAAAAATTTCGTCGTCAAACCCACCGAACGCCTTATCGTTCTGCTGGACGGCAGCCTGCACACCGTTCTCAATGCGGGGAAACACACCATTTGGCATTGGGGCAAGGAAATTGAAACACACAAACAGGACGCGACCGTGCTGCATGTGCAGTGGAACGGCATCGGCAGTTTGTTGAAAATCGTTTCGGAACGCAAAAAGGCGGAAAAATTCCTGCAAATTGTCCATAACCCTGCCGGACACAATACACTGGTATGGCACGATGAAATGCCCGTGTTTACCATGACCGACACTACGGACTATTGGGCGTTTTTCCGTCCTGAAAAAGGCGAATTGAATACGCTCACATTGGCGCACAACGAATACTGGCTGCCTGAAAACGTGCAAGAAACGCTGCTGTTGCGCAACCAAGTGCCGTCAAACTGCGAGAAATTTGTCGTGGAGCAACACGAACGCCTGCTTATCCGCATCAACGGGCGTTTGCAGCGCGTGCTGGGCGAAGGGCGGTATCTGCTGCAAAGCAAGGCGAGAGCGAAAAATAACGAAATCGAAATCGAACGGCAACACACTGCTAACGCAATGTATCATCAATGGGAAGACGCGCAGAAATGGGCGAAAGAGCAGCCTGAAAATCCGCAATGGCTGGTGCTGGAAAGCCCTGTGGGGCAAAACACGTTGGCGTGGCATCAGGATTTTGGCGCAAAGGTTGTGGCAAGCGGCGAACACGCAGCGTTTTGGCTGCCGGAAAATGGAGAAATCGAAACGCACACGCAGCCGAAAACCGAATACTGGCTGCCCGAAAATGTGCAGGCTGCTTTGCTGGCGCACGCCACGTTGGACAAACCCCTGCAAAAATATACCGTTAAAGCCAACGAACGCCTGCTAATTACCGAGCGCAACCGCCTGATGCGCGTGCTGGGCGAAGGCGATTATGTGCTGCTGTTGGGCGAGGAACATAAAGCCCTGTTTGCCGATACAGGCATACCCGTTTACGAAAACACGGCGCAACTGGCGCAATGGGCGGCGCAAAATCCCGAACTCGCAGCGGCGCATTGGCAGCGCGTGGAAGCCGGTGAAAACGAATTGCTGCTGTGGTCGCAAAACGGCAAGCTGCAAAACCTGATCCGCCCCAAAGAAGCGGCGTGGTTCTGGCGCGAAGCGGCGCAGCCGTATGAAATCCAACGTATTGATTTATCACAAGGTTTGGCAATCGATGCGGATATAGTGAAGCAGTTGCAGAACATTAATTTCGGCGGCCATCCTGTGTTCAAAAATGCAGTGCATACGGTAAACGTACCCGAACACCATCAGGGATTGGTCTATATCGACAACGTGCAGCAACCGCCCCTGACTCAGGGTCGTTACCACTATTGGCTGGTAAACCAGACGGTCGGCAGCCAAGTGGCGGATTTGCGTTTGCAGACTTGCGAAGTATCGGGGCAGGAGCTGCTGACTGAAGATAAGGTTACCGTACGCGCCAATGTGGTGTGCAACTACCGGATTACGGACGCGCCCAAATGGTTTGCTCAGCATCAATCGCCCGAAGAATATCTCTACCGCGAATTGCAGTTTGCCATCCGCGCGCTCATCGGCAGTAAAAGTATGGACACACTGTTGGCGGACAAACAGGGCTTGGATACGGAGCTGACCGCGCTCATCCGCGCCAAAGTGCCGCAGGGCGCGGAAATCGACAGCGCAGGCGTGAAAGACATTATCCTGCCGGGCGAAATCCGCAGCATCTTAACGCGCGTAGTGGAAGCCGAAAAATCCGCCCAAGCCAACAACATCCGCCGCCGCGAGGAAACTGCCGCCACACGCTCGCTGCTGAACACCGCGCGCGTGATGGAGGAAAACCCGACCGCCCTGCGTCTGAAAGAATTGGAAACATTGGAAAAAGTTACCGAGAAAATCGACAAGATTTCCGTGTACGGCGGATTGGACGGCGTGTTGAAAGGCTTGATTAATATTCAGCAGCCGAAATAGGATTTTTGGCCGCCTGAACACGCCGCACGGCAGAAAAGCAGCCTGTACTTGGAAATTTGGAAGTGCAGGCTGCTTTTTTGGATAAAGTGTATGAGGTCTTTGCAATAATATAAGTTACTAAATTTTTATGCTCAATATCATTTCCAAAATGAAAAACCTTTCTGATTTTTCCTACTTTTTACTCAATATCAGAAAGGTTTTAGTTAATTGAAAATTTTTTGGCGTACTCTTAGGTGCCAAATTTCGTTAATAGACCATTTTTGCAAAGGTCTCTGTAAGTGGCTTTCTCAAATATGAGCTTTTCTGACATTGCAGTAATAGATTGCGAAGTAGGATTTATTGAACATTCAATACAAAATATGTTTCTTTAAATAGCCTGATTCAATCAGTGGGAAAACATCAGACAGCGGGGAAATCAATTTAACATCTGCGTGATGAATCATTACGTGTTCATTTTGGTTTAATTCATTCTTATATCTTCTGTACAAATTTTTATCATTATCGAAAAACCAAACTAAAGCATATATCTTCCCATGAATATTTTTTGATTCATGATATAACTTTCTAAATTTATCTCTATTTCCTTCTTTATTCAATCTTTCAAAGCTATTGCTTTGCTTGGATTTCGACCCTTCTTCTCCAATTAATTTACTTTCCAATGCTTTGGCATGGGCTAATCTTGAAACATCACTATCATTTTTACCTGAACGAAAATTCATATTTCCTCCGGCTATTGCCGTAGTTAAGAAAAATAAACCTAACAGAGCTATGAGCATTTTCTGCCATTTCGTTTTGTCGGTTTTAAAAATGAGGATTCCCATAATAATGCTCCTTTCTGAGAGGTCGTCTGAAAAATCATTTTCAGACGACCTGAACTTTATTGCGGCAAGACAAGATTGTCTAACGTCAGATCCGCATCGCGCAAGCTTTGTATGTATTGCTCAAACACGGTTTGATAATCGTCCGGTATTTGCGGACAGGTATAGGAAAATTCATCTGTTTTACGTTGGCAGTCCCAGTCTTGGCGGAGGTTTTTGATATAAGGGTGACGTGTATCGTAATGGCAGAAAATATCACGCAGATTGCTCGAAAACAGGCGGCGTATGTTTCCCAGCGGGATGCGGTCGCGACGGCATTCGGCGGTAAGTATGTCTAATATTTGGGCAATCAGATTGGCGTCGCCTTGAATGTGTCGAACGAGATAACTCAAGTCATACAAATCCTTAAAGCGTGGCCGGACAAGGGTTTGATGCAGCTTCCATGCGATTTGCGGGGCGAGCGGTACGGAATAGGGCAGCGTAAATTGGTCCATCGCTGTATTGAATACGGTGTAGTAATCGGGTTCGATAGGCAAATCCAGATTAAACGATACATCAACGCTTAATTCTACAAGCTGACCGTTGATGGTGCAGGTCAAATCGGTATTGGTGGTGGGAAAATCGTCCGACATGGCGTAATCCACATTGCGCCAAAAGGGATTTTGGGAGAATGGTGTGAACGTCACGCCATCATAGGCATAAGCGGTGGTTACGGCTTGCGCCCATTTGTTCAGACTGTTTTCGGCAACACGGCAGTCTTCCTTGTAGGGCAACATCACATAATCCAAGTCGGCAGGCAGACGCATTTGCAGATTGGGAAAATATTGGCGCGTGATGTGGCTGCCTTTGAGCATGAAGGGAAAATCCAAGCTGGCGGCGCGGCGGATAAATGCTTCTTGGGCGATAAGTTCCAGCAGTCGGGTTTCGGAAAGGTCGGGATACTGAAGGGCGTAGAGTTCGATGGGATTCATGGTGCGTTTTGAGCAAGGTTATAAACAGGAAAATGGCTTGGTCAGCTGTTCGTCGGAGATAGGGGGATTCAGACGACCTGAAGGATTCCTCTCAATGCGTCCATCCTTTATCCAAATCCAAATTGCCATCATACACACAATATTCAAATTGCTGTTTGATAAGGGATACTGAATCGGGCAGATCGTCTAACAACTTTTGTACACGCTCAACAAACTCAGTGTAAACACTCGAATGGCGCACGGTAATAAACCGTTGGTCAGGCGTATGGCGTAAAGTGTTGCGCGACAGATGGGCATGGCAGCGAGAGCAGTAGGCGCGCAGGGCGGGCAATTCTTCAGCCTCATGGCGCACCTTGCCGTGCCATTCGAAATAACAGGGTTTTTCGTTTGGATAGGTCGTCTGAAAACGGGCGGCGCAGTCGGCAGGAATTTCAATTTTTTCACGAACGATGGTAAAGCCTTGTGCAGCGAACCGGTTGGCAAGCATCTGTACATGCTGCCGAACAGCATGATAATCGTCCGACTGTATTACGGCAGAAAACATCGGCTGCTGAGGATGCTCGCCCTCGGGCAGTTCGATTAGCACGGCTTTGCCTCCTAAGTCGGCACAGGTCGTCTGAAAACGGTGAAGGGCGGAGGAAGGTTGCGGCGTGGAAGTAAGGTGGAGTTCGTAATACATGGTTTCAGACGACCTTAATGTTCTAGGTTGTTTCGTTTATTTGTTTCGGTAGGCCGGATTGCAGGAAATCGGACATTTCGCGATAAAACGCCATAACGGTTTGCATGTTTTGCCGTTCCGGTTCGCTTGTTTGAGGTTGAATGTTTATTTCATCTATCAATTCGCGCAACGGGCGGCGTTTGGTGGGATTGGCTTCGTCCAATATAAAATACAGAATCCCCCCGTCTTGTATCAACCTGCGGCGGGCATCCATTATATGACTGTTAAAAAATAGATTTTGAATCAGATTGGTGCGTTGTTCATCATTTTGTGGAGGTTTAGCGGTCTCAGGAAGCAACACGGTTTTGTTGCATACGCAGGACTGAGACTGATTGAGCGCAAAAACGGGCAGGTAAAACATCATTAACATTGCCTTCAGAATATCGCAGAAATGCCCTTCAGCCTCGTCATCGCCCTGCTGCAGACAAGCGGGGAGTTGGCAGGTTTGAAGGGTAAAGTCACATTCGCTGCGGCCTGCAGGCAAACCCAGTCCCAGATCCAAATAAAAATGACCGTCCAGTTCGATAAAATGCCATGGCGTTCGGTTGGCGCGTACGCGCGGCAGATGCAGATAGGGATTGCGGCAAATCCTTAGGTACAGGCGGATCAGATGGGCAATATTACCGCAATAAGCAGGGGTGAGTTGAAGCACGCGGTTAATGCGGGCGGTCTTTTCTTTTGGGCGGAGGAAGCAGGGCGGTTGTTTGGTTTTCATTAGAATGGTTGGATGGTTTTTGTCGTAGCCAGGTGTGTTTAAATTAGTTTGGTGTAAGGGGTGTGCAGAACGCACGCCCACGGTTTTGCTGTTTAGACGACTTCTTCTATGTCAGCCACCTTAATCCTTCTGGTTAAGGAGGTTTCTACGTTACAACAAACCATATGCAAGCAGAAAAATGGGTAGCAAGGAAGAACGTTCCTATAACACAATTTGATATACCTAATTCTGAATTGGATAAGTTAGATATTAAAAAATTCTCATCTGCTGATTTGGAATGGGGAGATTTTGTAACAAAAGGTCGAAAGGGCACTTTAAACCATAACCATGATGCGGTAAGTGGTCCAATGTTGGCAAATCCAAGTGATGCTAAAAGAGGAAAAGTACATAAAGCTATAGGTTTGCAGTTTGTTATTTTACAGAAAAAAGCATTCAATTTATTTAATCGATTTAAAAAATTTAATAAAACTGGTAAAAATTGCTCTTAATCTGCCATAAGGAAAAAAATGTTTGATGATTCTAAAGACAATATGATATTCACTGATAATGAAGCTGGTGATAGAGTTATTTTTCATAGAAAAACTTGGTTATATATAATATTTGGGATACTAACCCATTATTCATTATTTAAGATATACCGATGATTATGCGGAAAAGATAATAAATGAATCTTTTTTATGTTCTAAGGAAGAGTTAAATTTTCATTCGGTTGGTATGTTATGTCATGATGAAGGGTATCATTGGGCAATGTTGTTGGTACATGGGGACAATTATTGGAATCATGGTTTTAATATTGAGCTGCCAGATGATTACTATGACTGGATGGATAGTTATATAAAAAATAATAATTTAAAGCCAATAATATGTGATTAATTGGGGCAATTGGTAAGATTGGCTCAAGACCTAACAAAAGGATGAGCAGGCAATATAAAAACGATCTATGGTTGATTAGGAGATATTTATGATTAAAGTTATAGACTTAAGAAGTGAATATAGTACAAGTCCAATATTTGTGAATTTCAATAGACAAGCTTATGCTATTCCGACGTTATATGTTAAATCGCTTCCTAAATTTGACTCTAAAAAAATCAATACCTGTTTGATTATTTTGCATCCGCATAACAATTTCCCAGAAAAACCAAATATACAAGGATTTGCAGATTTCTATCTGTATTTTAATTTTGATAAATATTTTGTGTCTTCTGATGCTGAGAAAAAAATGATGCAATTAGAAGCAGTCAATCAAGGAATGTTGGGAATTGCAGTTGAACAGGGGTGGAATACAGAACCGTTTGAAATAGCATATCAAGCCTGTTTGGACACTGATCTTGTCTTAAATACTCAAATTAAAAAACGTAAAATGAGTCCGAATAGAAAACAATATTTGTCCATATTCGCGCATTGTGATCTCTATCATTTTAAAATTACTTGGACAGTATCTGATAAAAAAGGAAAAATCCTTCAAAGGGGACCTTTATTTTCAGAAGCCCCCTCTTTCTTGGCTATGGGCTATCGATTGAATTTCCATTGGATAGACGATGAACATTTTATTGTCGAGTCTAATTACAAAGGACTGATTTCAGATACTTGGGAAGTTGATATTTTGAATGGGATTGTCCTAGTAACTAGCAAATTGTAGCCTGCATAAACCAATAATTACAACAAAGGCCTAAATGATGATTAAAGAAATTAGCTTACCTCTCGAAGATTACACAAAATATAAAAACATTAGCAAAGGAATGTTTGCTATATCAGAACTATATCTGGTATCTCTACCAAAATTTGATTCAAAAAAAGTTTTTAAATGTAATATTTTTTTGTGTGAGGACCGACAATTTCCAACTAAAGCGAAAATACTAGGTTTTGCTATATCGTACCAATTTTTTGATTTTAAAAAATATCTTTCTTTAAATGAGGAAGATAGAAAGCTCATGGTATTACAAGTTATTCATCAGGGAATGCTGGATATTGCTGCTGATTACAATTGGGATACAAAACCGTTGGAAGAAGCTTACCAAAGTTGCTTGACTTCCGATCTAACTTTTAAAAGACAAATCAAAAAGCGCAAGCTAAGTCCGAACAGAAAACAATATCTGTCTTTATGGGCATATTGCGATCAACACCACTTTAAAATCACTTGGACAGTATCTGATAAAAAGGGGGAAATAGTTAAGCAGAGTACATTGCTGACAGAACAACCATCTTATATCGACATATTGCGTAGCTTGAATTTCCATTGGGTAGACGACGAACATTTTATTGTTGAGTCCAAATACAGAGGATTGATTTCAGATACTTGGGAAGTTGATATTTCGAATAGTGCTGTCCTAGCAACTTGCTGGTTTTAGCCTGTGTGAAACTTCCAATTTTGACGTGGCGTGTGTCTGGATACATGCAACGATTTCTGCTTTTCAGACGACCTCAATCCTTAAAGTGAAATTATGATTAACGAAATTTGTTTATACTGTCAAAACGATGAAAGGACTTCTGAATTTAATCAAGAAACCTTTGCTATTCCGGAGCTTTATCTCGTTTCAATACCTAAGTTTGATTCCAAAAAGGTGATTAAATGTAATATTTTCTTATGGGAGAATGGCCCATTTCCGCCCAAAGAAAAAATATTGGGGAGTGCTGATTCTTATCAGCTTTTTGACTTCAAAAAGTATACCTCCCTATCTGAAAAAGATAAGAAAATTATGCAGTTACAAGTAATCCATCAAGGAATGCTCGAGATTGCGTCTGATTACAATTGGTCGAGAGAATCATTGGAGACTGCTTACCAAACCTGTTTGACGTCTGATTTAACATTTAAAAAGCAAATAAAAAAGCGGAAACTTAGCCCCAATAGGAAACAATATCTTTCCTTATGGGCATATTGTGATCTTTACCATTTTAAAATTAGTTGGACAGTATCTGATAAAAAAGGGGAAATAGTTAAGCAGGGTACGTTGCTGACAGAACAACCATCTTATATCGACATATTGCGTAGCTTGAATTTCCATTGGGTAGACGACGAACATTTTATTGTTGAGTCCAAATACAGAGGATTGATTTCAGATACTTGGGAAGTTGATATTTCGAATGGTGCTGTCCTAGCAACTTGCTGTTTTTAGCCTGTGTGAAACTTCCAATTTTGACGAGACGTGTGTCGGGATACATGCAGCGGCTCCTGCTTTTCAGACGACCTCAATCCTTTTCGAGGTCGTCTGAAATATTTGTCCTTAAATAATCTCATTTTCGGCGGCGACGCATGGCTGTTGTCTGCCGAAGTTGATTTGGACTAGGGTTAGGGCTTGAATCAATTAATATTTGTAATCTTGGCGGAAGTAGAAGATATTTTGACAAAAGCTTGGATAAGAAATTTAGAAAATTATGAAAATAACTTTAGATAACTGGGACGGTTCTTCTTGTAAAGAAGAAATTTATCATGTTAATTCTTCAGTAAAGCTCTTAGGCATTTTAGAAAGATTGGATAATAAAAAACATACTCTTGTAAATTTAGTTTTATTAGAAGAAAACTATTTGATGATTGGTGGAGGAAATGGAAAATATGTTATAACAGGTGAAGAAAATGGCATAGTTTTTAATTTATTAAACCCCAATGAAGAAAGCACCTTAAAAATAGAATTAAATACGGGAGGGCAAATTGGATTATTTGAGTCTAAATATATTTTATCTAAAGAAATAGCATTCAAATGTGCTGTAAGATGTTTGACTATGGGATGTATTCCACAGAACGATTTAGATTTATCCTGGGAAAAATATTAAAGCAAACCTAGTAAGTTGGTGGAGTCAAGACAAAACTAAACCATAGGGTAGTTTGAAATATAACTTTCAGATGACCTTCGTTTGATTTCTTACGGATAAGCAAGCCGTAGCCACGCACAAAACCTTCAGTCCTGACGTAGCAAGGTAGCCGTGGTCATAATTTTACTGCCGCCTTTAAGAAGGCAGGTATTTCTAGAGCTGATGCTAAAGGCTACACATGGCATCATGTTGATGATTTTGATCCGAAAACTGGTAAGATAACAATGCAGTTGGTTAACAGGAAGAAAACCGGCTGAAAAGAGAAGGAAAAAGAAAAAAACTGTGCTTGTTAAATTATTAAAGGAGGTTGTTATGATTAATTTTTATGATTGCGATAAAAATTTATCTGAAACCGATTTTAATGAAGTTGAAAAAAACTAGAAGTATCTATTCCATCTTCATTCAAGTCACATTACTTCAAATGGAATGGAGGTACTCCCAATCTTTCTTGTTTTGTCAATGATAATATTGATTATGACTATATTGAAATTCGCGACTTCATTCCAATGAAATATTCTAAGCAGTTTGAGGATGATCCAGATTTTACATTAGAAGGAAGAGCAATAAATGAATGGAAACTTAATGAGTTACCTATAAATCTGATTCCTTTTGCTTTTGATTGGGGAGGAAATTACCTCTGTTTAGAAAAAAATAGTTGGCAAATTATTTATTATGTAAGGGACGTATGGAGTGAAAATATATCAAGGGAAGCTAATTTTAAAAGAAATTCAAATGTTATTGCGAGATCATTTGAGGAGTTTTTAAATTATTTAGAAGAAAATCCTGATGATTAATAAACTGGCGTAGCATCGTGTATATATAGTAAGCGTAACAAGCCATAGCTCGCATGAAGCATTCAATCTCGAAGGAGCAAGCCGTAGCCCTGACAAACCCTTCCGCCTTCAGAACTAGTTTGCTCCGAATACTCAAGAATGGATTGATCCTTTATTTTAGGAGGGTATTATGAAAAAGTTATTAGTATGGGGATATGCTCTGCAGAGTATGGATAAAGTAGAAAAAATGGGGTTGCCACGAGTAAGTAGTGGAGTCCTAGGTATATCAGAGGTATTCAACCCTAAAAAAACGCATCCTGATTTTGACTTTCCCTGGAGTTGGTTCGTAAAGGGACAAGAAATTCCTCCAATGCCTGAAAAGGTTTATGTCTGCTTAAAGAAAGCAAGAGGTGTTACTTTTGATTTTCTTCCATATAATGATTTCTTTATCATGTCAGCGCGTTTTTTGGAATTTATTAAAAAATACGGGTTTGATCATGATTTTGGTATGAGCAAGGTAATTATTGTCAATACAAAAGGGGAGCTATTGACGAATGAAATCTATTATTTGGTAAGAATAGTTGATTGGGAAATTGAGGATGAAATTATTTATCCTGATCTAGGAATGGATGAAGAAGGTTTTTCGCTAGAGGCATATACTAATTCAGATAAGGATATTTTATTGTCTACCAATCATATTCTTCTAAAGAACAATGTAAAGAATTGTCTTCTGCCAAGCGAAGTCAAGCTAAACATGGTATAAAAGAAGATGATTTAGTCCCCAATATTCCTCGTACATTAGGTAAAAAAGGTAAAAAAGGTAAAAAAATGAATAAAGAAACAATAACTTCTATTCTTAACGAATTTCAAGGCAACCTTTATTTTGATAATTGGCTAAGGAAAATAGGAGATTTTCCAGAAGAGCAAAGAAAACAACTTTATCCATTTTCTTGTAAAAAAATAGTAGCCTTAAAAGATGCAAAAAAATGGATTGCTGATGATGAGTTATGGGAAGGAGTTCAAAGTGCTTCTAATAACTATTTATTCAATTTATTTCAAAATGCAACTGGTAAAGGGGCTATGGTAAATGAATTTGGGCAATGTATCGCAAAATTTTTTCATTCACATGAATCTCTTTTAAAAGAAAAAATAA
>ERZ773265.1462-NODE-1462-length-12299-cov-15.260127_pt1 | contig 12299 bp, 10 predicted proteins | sample MGYA00580512_ERZ773265 | MGnify/ENA primary metagenome ERZ773265 (study PRJEB29015, sample SAMEA2738169) | human oral metagenome | biome: human oral; feature: human-associated habitat; material: saliva | place: China | collected 2183 ... | reverse complement strand
GCATATCTATTAACCGTCTGAGAGCAAAGATTTTATCAACTATTTAAAATTACTGATATTCAAAAATTAGTCTTATTGTAAAATAAAGTGAAACACAAAAGACATGTTTATCTGTTATATTATAGTCTCAAAAATATTACAAAATTATAGAAAAATGTTCACAAATCAATCATACAAGCACTTCTCAGAAGCTGAACAATACTAAATTTTAGTTTTATTTAAACAAAGGAAAAAAACAGCTTAGACTGCTCGTCGTTAGGATAGAAACCGTTCTATTTTTACTTGTAAAACTAATCAAGATTCTGTAACACAGGTGAAACAAATCAATTGATAGAAGATATACTGATAACAGTATTATGCAAATCCAATCTAGAATTTGCATTATCATTCTATAGAAGTTAGCTATTACTTATAAACTAAATAAGATTTAGCCTGACTTTCTGACAGAATTCACATAAGCGATGAAAGAAAAACCAAGGGGAGATAGTTTGAAAACTTTCGTTCACACTTATAAATTCCAACATTTTGATTCAGTTGTTTCTTTAACCAAGATGTTTTATAACTATATGCATCAAGAAAAGTTTATTGAATTACCCAGTGTTGTACAACTTTTTAATAAATCTACTAAGACTATATCTCCTAAAAACAACTAGGAGATAAAAATTTATGATGGAGCAGAAGAAATTAATAATTGGATACGTTTCTGATATTGTGAACTAGATTCTGTTATTGCTTAAAATACGGTCAGTGAACCTTCTATTCTGATCTCAGGAGAGTGACAAACTTGCTATGCTATCTCAAGTAAACTCTTAGATAAGAAGGTAGAATATGTCAATCAAGATGTGTCATAACGCAAGAAACGGTATGTAATCAAATCATTACTACTGATAATGAAATCGAGTTTTCTTTACTCGATTAAATAAGAGGTATTAAAAATTTATTTTGCCCGTACCTATTCATCCTATGGTCATACATTCGATGAGAACTTCATCACTCCTTTACGTGACTTCATTTCAAAAGCAAATTCACTCAAAGAATTGAAATAAGATTTTATAGAGGATAGTACAAAAATATTTAACGAAAGCCTAGAAAAATTAATGGGTATAAGTACTCGAAAAAGCTGCTTGAGTTGACTCAAACAGCTTGAAAGGATTAAAGGCTCTATAATATATGTAGTGGGTAAATCCCCTATGAATATTATGGAGTCTATTTTGTTATAGAAAAAAGTCCCATATGACCTATAATAAAAAGCGACAAAACAACTCATTAGAAAGATTCATATGGAACAATTACATTTTATCACAAAATTACTAGACATTAAAGACCCTAATATACAAATTATTGATGTCATTAATAGGGATACCCACAAAGAAATCATCACTAAACTAGACTAAGATGCCCCATCTTGCCCTTGTTGTGGAAGTCTAATGAAGAAATATGACTTTCAAAAAACGGCGAAAATTCCTTACCTTGAGACAACTGGTATGCCTACTAGAATTCTCCTTAAAAAACGGCGTTTTAAGTGCTATCAGTGCTCAAAAACGGCTGTCGCTGAAACTTCCCTCGTCAAGAAAAATCACCAAATCCCTCGTATCATCAATCAAAAGATTGCTCAAAAGTTGATTGGAAAGACTTCTATGACCGACATTGCTCATCAACTTTCCATCTCAACCTCAACTGTTATTCGCAAGCTCAATGACTTCCGTTTTAAGCATGATTTTTCTCGTCTACCAAAGATTATGTCCTGGGACGAGTACGCCTTTACCAAGGGAAAGATGAGTTTCATTGCACAAGATTTTGATAATCTCAACATCATCACTGTTCTTGAAGGCAGGACACAAGCTGTCATCCGAAATTACTTTCTTCGCTACGATAGAGCATTTCGATGTAAGGTGAAAATCATTACTATGGATATGTTTAATCCTTATTATGTCTTGGCTAAACAGCTTCGCTTTCTAATTTCTAGGCTCAGGCTAAAACAGTCCACTGGACTGTTTTACTCTAACATCTAAGCCGTGCTATGAGTCGTGTGCGTACCCAAATCATGAATCAATTGGATCGAAAATCCCATGAATACAAGGCTATCAAGCGCTACCGGAAGATCATTCAACAAGATAGTCGGAAACTCAGCGATAAATGTTCTTATCGTTCTACTTTTCGTATGCACTTAACCAATAAAAAATCCTAGACAAGCTTTTGAGCTGTTCAGAAGACTTAAAACACCACTATCAGCTGTATCAGCTCTTGCTTTTTCACTTTCAAAATAAGGAACCAGAGAAATTCTTTAAACTCATTGAGGACAATCTAAAGCAGGTTCATCCTCTATTTCAGACTGTCTTTTAAAAATTTCTGAAAGATAAAGAGAAGATTGTCAATGACCTTCTACTACCCTATTCTAACGCCAAATTGGAAACGACCAATAATCTTATCGAACTTATCAAGCGAAATGACTTTGGTTTTCGAAACTTTGAAAACTTCAAAAAACGAATTTTTATCGCTCTGAACATCAAAAAAGAAAGGACGAAATTTGTCCTTTCTAGGTCTTAGCTTTTCTTCAACCCACTACAGTTGACAAAGAGACTTATGAGATAGATTCCTCTTTTGACTCATTTTAGTTGAACTGTAGGACTTACTTTTTCAGAAAGCTCCAAATTTTATTTTCATTTACTTTTTTGAGCCCATAAAATATTTACCATACTTATAAAAAGTAGTAATACTCCAACTAAACTGACTTGTAATGAATTATATGTATTTTCTGAAGTGTTAGGTAAATAATTTTGAGAGTACTCTTCTCGGGCAATAGTAATAATATTACGTGTGTTTATTTGTTTAATTTCAATAGTAGTTTGAATTCTCTTTTCCAACTCAATTAAATTAACATTATCTATGAAACTATCCCAACTTTGTTCATTTTTATATTCTGATTGTAGCATATTCAAATCATATTTCAATACGTTTGGTATATTTAACACTTTTATACCATTTTTTACTGGTAATGTTTCTTCCAGAATTTTTTTTACAAACATATAATTATATGGTTGAGCTTTTAATTTGTATTTATCAATAATCATTGCAATCGCACCAGAAACTTTAGGAGCAGCAAATGAGTTTCCATAAAGATACGTATATCCTCCTAGTGTTGCCGAAAAAATCCAATCTTCTTTATATTTTTCTGCATTAATAAAGTTATTAAGTCCTAATTCTGAAAGAGACAATGTTGAGCCTGCAGGTGCATATATTGCATCAGAATCCCCTCTATTGCTAAAATCTGATAAATTACCTAAGCGATCTATGCCTCCGACCGAAATTGTAGATGAGAAATAACTTGGAACATCAACTACTAATCCAGGTTTTCTTACTTTTTTGCGTGAACTAATAAGTTTCAATAAATCTGACTGATTTGATACATTTAGCGAGTCATTCCCTAATGCAGCTACTATAATTACTCCTTTTTGATTCGCGTAATCAATAGCCTTTTTATACTTCAAAAATGTTTCAAAATCATTCGTTCCATCCTCATATTCTCCATCAATCATTAAATATTGTCCAGTACTAAGATTGATAATATCATTGCCATCATCTACAGCATCAAAAATTGCTTTTACAATCCAATCTGGACTAGCTGACGACTTACCAAATATTCTATAGACGTTAATATTAACGTGAGGATTTACTCCATTAATATTGTCATCCCCTACAATTTGAGCTACAACAGCCGTACCATGACCTAATCTATCTTGAATATCTGATATTATTCCTTCCTCTCCCTCCTCTTTTCCTAAATATCCTTTATTGGGGACATAGTTTTTTGAGTGATTTGAAAGATTTTTCAGTAATCCAGTATTTTGTAAATCGACTCCTGAATCTAAAATAGCAATTGAAACTTTAGAATTACTTTTAGAATATAATTTATAACTTTCGCCTCCACCAGTAACTTTATCTATATCCCATTCATATTTTCTTACAATCGACGATTCTAAGTTATCTTTGTCATGCTCTATATTTCCTCCTCTATTATCTAGATGAGAAACATTTTCCTTAATTTTATTATATAAATTATCTTCGCCTAGTAAATTATTACTTTCAGAGTTAACAATATCGTTATTTATTTGTGGTTCAAGTTCCAATTTACAACAGTTTTTTTCTAAATGTTTATCTGTTGTTACAAATAATTCTGTCTTATCGATTTGAATACGAAATTTATTTTGGTCTACTTCTTCTTGATTTTTATTAGAATAGTCAACCTGTTTTTCATCAGATTCAGAAAAACTTTCGCTAGTCTGAGTGTGAGTTATATTGCCATCAAGATTTTTAGGTATTTCTTGAGCAGTAACAGAATTATTGAACAAACAAAAGAATAATATCGCTAAAGTCCAATATTTTTTTTTCATAATCTTCATAAATTTACCCTTTTAATCAAAAACTAATTATTTGAATACAATTGCTTATAAATGCCTCCTAGTTCAAGAAGTTCTCTATGGGTCCCAATCTCTACAATTTCACCATTATGCATTACTAAGATCTTATCTGCAGACTTGATAGTATCTAGTCGATGGGCAATTAAAATCTTAGTGGTACCGATTTCACTTAAGTAAGAAGTTGTAATTTGTTGAGATAAATTATCTAAACTACTTGTTGCTTCGTCCAAAACAACTACCGAAGGTTTCGACAAAAGACAACGAGCTAAAAGTATCATTTGCTGCTGCCCTCCAGAAAAGTTATTACCTTCTTCAGCGATGATTGTCTCTAATCCAAGAGGTAAAGACTTAACTACATTGCTAAGACCAATTGAATTTAGATTTGTCATTAATTCTTCATCTGAAACAAAGTGTCCAAATGTCAAATTCTCTCTTAAGGTACCATAACTTAGGGTTGAATTTTGTAACACTGCTCCAAAAATCTTTCTATACGATGTTTGACCAATTTCTTCTTTTTCTACTCCATCAACTTCTATTGAACCAATATTAGGTTCTAATAAACCTAATAAAATTTTAGCTAATGTACTCTTACCTGAACCTGATTCTCCAACAATAGCAACAGTTTCTCCTTTTTTAATAGTAACATTTATTCCTTTCAAAACATAATCATCAAATAATCCATATTTATACCAAATATCTTTTAATTCTATTTTTTTATCAAATTTTATATCTTGACTGACTCTTTCTGGAATTAATTCGGATTTAGTATTAAACACATCCTCTATTCTTAAAAAATATCCCTTTAATAACATTAATTGTATATAGTTATCACTTAAAGAAATTATAGGAGAAATAAAGTATGGTGAGACTGTACTTATTGCTACAATTTGTCCTAACGTCAATTGTTCGAATGTTTTTATATTTACACCTACAATAAGGGTCAAAACAGGGAGAATAATTTGTAAAACATTCGTTATACTACTAACAATTGATAAATGTATATCAAGTTTTCGACCTATGATGAGCTGTTTTGTATTAAAATTATCCCATTTGTTAATCCAAAATTCCTCTTCTCCAGTTAGCTTAATATCACTATTTTTAGAAATTACTTCGGAAGTAATATTTTGAACATTAACCTTTTCTTTTATATTTTTATCAATTAAATTTTTTGAGATTTTTATGATTGGATACATTACAATAGATAGAGCTAGACTTAGTGATATTAAAAAGATCACCATGTACTTAGAAAAGCTAAATAAAACCACAGCATAAACCACAATCATTAACAAATCAAGTATAGCTGCTATAAAATTATTTGATAGTATTTCTCTTATATAAACAATAGAGTTAGCTCTAAAAAGTATATCCCCTAAAGTACGTTTTTCATAAAAACTGTAAGGTAAATATATCAAATGTTTCATAAAATCATAGCTAATCTCTTTATCCATTATATATTTTAAGGATGCAACATATATCTGTCTTAATAAATACATTAGTGAGAATGAAACAGTAAATATAAATAATATAGTAAATAACATTCTAGACGAATACGAATCGTCCTTGAAATTCGTGTCAATTATGTATCTATTAGCTATAGGTACTAATGATTGTATTACATACAATAATGCTGTTACAAAAAATAAAATCCCTAGCTTATTCCTATACTTAAAAAAATACTTTAAAACAGGCGACTTCTTATTATCTTTACGAGACATAAAGCTATCTAACTTTTTAAATGTTAAAATGATATTTGAATAATGCCTTTCAAATTCACTTATTGACATTCTCTGCCTGCCTTTTGCAGGATCTAAAATATAAAACTTGTTTTTACTAATTTTTTCAAGAATAATAAAATGAGAACTCTCCCAGAAGCAAATGAGTGGGAAACTGAGCGGTTTTAAATCTCTTACCGAAGCTTTAAAAGCATGAGAACTTATATTAAAATCTCCTAAAACTTTACTTATAGATAGGAGAGAATATCCAGATCTGGATGATGGGTAGATTTCACGTAGTTCATTTAAAGAAATCTCATATTTAAAATAGTTCAATATCATGGCACAGCATGCTAATCCACATTCTGAATTTTCCATTTGATATATCATTGGAATTTTCACAATACTTCCTCCTTGTTCAAAATAAAGTCGATAATTTCTTCTTGTCTAAAATCTACTAATTTCTTTAGATACTTAATCTTTTCTAAATATTTATTATTTTTCGAGTAAATATAGTTTGACAAGGTAAAAACAACTTCTTCTAAAGATAAGTTCTGTGGAATAATCCAATCAGAAGATTTATGTAGTAATTTATAGTACTCATGGATAATATTTTCCTGAATATTTGAATCAAAAACTTCATGATTAGCAATTGTAAATGCTGACCCTTCACCTTTCACTTCAAAGTAAAGGTTTATCAAACATTTTTCAAATTTTGAAAAAAAAGATTTTTCTTTAGAGGTTAATTTTGCAAAATCGTCGATTGTTATATAAGGATTATTATAGAGACTGTTCGCAAAGAATCTCTGATATGTTTTTGAATCTTTTGAATACAAAACTATCTCTCTAATAGCATTGCCATCTGTTCCATCAATTGGTAAACATACCGTGACTATAAAAAGAATTATATTCAAAATAAAAAATTCTGATGTGTACGGCACAAATCCCAAAAGTGCTAATATTGCGACAATTAGGTTAGCTCCACCTCCCCCAAAGAAGTAGAACACCAAATTCCTATCACTATTTTTTTCATTAGTAATGTTTCTATTACTCATTTGACAATAACCGAATGCTAATAACACTGGAAATTTGAAATACATTTTTTTTCTAAAATAGAAGAAAAAGGGAGTAGCAAGCATCTCTAGTTTATAAGATAAACATCTTCCCACTAAAAAATGACCTAGTTCATGTAATGTAATTGATATTAACGTAATTAAAATCAATCGAAAAAAATAGATTAATGAATCATTTGGAAAAAATATCAATAATAGGAATAATAACGGCGCCAAACATAAATATATGACAGAGTTATTTAATATTTTTAACATAATACCATTCCTCTAAACTATTAGCTTCAAAAAGGCATTTTTTCTCCCAATATATCTTCTCAAAATGTTCGGAATCATAATTTTCTAAAATTAATTTTAATGTCTGGTAAGCTCTTTCTTGATAATCCGTTGTTTTGTACTTAATTTTCCCTTCAAGTACATCTTCAATTTTATAAGTTGCCTCCATCAACTGAGCCTCTGCAATATCTTTGAGTGAATTGGTAATTGAAACTTGGTGTAAGATCTGTCCTCCCATATATGAAAATATATCTCTAAGATATTCTGACACATTATCAGAGCCGTTACTCTCAGAAACATCTAATGTTACAACAAACTTTCCAGCTAATCGAAAAAGATGACTCCACCCCCCAATCCTTTCAATAAAGTTTTTAGTGTCCACAGATACGTTTTGTAAATATACAGGAGAAGAGATAATTATAATATCAGAGTCTAATAACTCTTTTTTTATAATGCCTCCATCATCAGCATCACTTTGCCTATCAATTCCTTTCTGAAACAACTCTTCTGAATCAGAATTAGATATTTCTAGCTCTGAATTGAAAGGTGTCCTGAAAGATATATCAACATTATTTCTACTAGAAATGATACTTGAAAGTCTCTTAGTATACTCTAAAGTCTTAGAGTTACGATTTCGCACTCCTGCATATATAAATATTTTATTCATTTTAATTCATCCTCTCAATTTGAATTTAGTAGATTTTTCAAGATAGTATGGTTCAAAAACAGACTTTTGTTGGCTCACATTATTACATATGTTTTGTATTAAACTAGTCAATCTTGGTATTTTTATATTACTTAATAAGTGAACACCTCAATTTTAGAAACAAAACTATAAATTAAGCTAGATTTCAAGTAATGAGGGGATAACTATCTTTTTATCATTCTGATTCAGTGCGATATACCTTAAAAAAGTATAAGCAATACCAGTGACACCTGTATACAAAGAAAAATCTGGAAAATTGCTTGTTTGGACGATACGATACTCTCCTTCTTTTGATTTATTCATTATAACACTACACAATAAAGACTCCAATTCCATACTAGTGTCCATTTCTTTCATGAAGTCGATGTAAAAATTTATTATGGCCATACTTCCATGGCAAAATGTATCATTATCTAAACTAGCTACAATTTCCTCTGGAACACTTTGGGGATAATTAACTAATGTCCCAAATTCTCCACTACACCACTTCAAAGAATGAATTTGGACTTTCTCCCTAGGAACTAGTTGTAAAATTAATTCTTTATATTTTTTAAGTCTTGTCTCTTTATAAATATTTTTCAATGTAAAAATTACACCTGATAGTCCATGACCAAAACTATATCCAAAATTACTATTATCTCTCTCGCTTACATCATTATATAGCGTATCACCTAAACTTAATACTAGCCTTAGAACACGTTCCCTCTCTATTCCTCTCCTATAATATCTTATCAGTGTATTAATTAAAGGTAGAAGACCATTAATATAGTCAGACTTGTTTGAAACACTTGCAAAATTAGTCTTTTCAAGCTCAGTTAAAACACTCTTTATATAATTTAAGCATGCGAGAGTATTTGTATCGTAATCCTCTATAATGGATAGAACAATGAAATATCCTAGATCACCAGTTAAACCAAATGTGGTCTTAGATAAAGAAACAGATGGCGGAATTGCAGATAACATTTTATTGTACAGTTGAGTATATGATGATTTATCTTTCAATAATTTTACATAGTACATAAACAGTAGTATTCCAGCTCTCCCCCTATACATATCATTACCCGTTTGTTCAAGACACCATTTTGAATCTTTAAAATTAACAGGTATACTCCAAATTGGATATTCGTCATAAATATTATTAATAACCAAAGAGTCTGCAATATTCTCTACTTCATTATGCAGAATTGTAAGTAAACTTTCATTTTGGAGTTTTTTTCTATTAGATATGTTTAATTTGTATCCTTTTTTTCGCTGATTAAAGCTTGGAAAATAAATTTCAATGATATCAAGTTGCTTTTCTAAATCTTCCAAATTATTGTTAGGTAAATATTTCATAAAATAGTCATATCCAGAAAATTGATGTAGGGAAATAAAATGATTTCCAAAATCATCGTAGATTTCGTTGAAATGTGTATCTGTATAAAAAATCGGAATATCTAATAACCTCATTTGTTCACATTCACTTGCTACAATACCTTGATTAGAAAACTTATTGCTCCAGAGATTTTCCAATGCTTTTTCTCTATCTAACATTTCTTCATAAAAATCAGGATGATATAAAAAAGATAGTACTGAAGCATAGCTATTTGTATCTCTAAAAAGTACCCTTGTCTTTAAACCATACAAGTTTGCTTTTAATAGCATTTTAAATTCTTCTGTTTTATTTAACTCTTCAAATATCAGATAAAAATCCCTAAAACCTCTTTTGAAATCTTTTATATACTTATCAAAATCTATATCACCATCCCGAATAGGGAGGTTTTTCCCACCTTCAAAATCAATTTTCCCAATATCAAACTTTACCTTATCAGTATTTAAATTAATTAAAACTTGACCATTAAAAGCATCCTTCTTAAAACTTCCTGTAAGAGCACTCATCTCAACATCAAGACCATCCTCCCTTTTCACTCCCTCTGTTGGAAGAAGCAAAGTTCGAGTCACCCTGTGAAACAGAATATCCAGCAAACTCTGAGCAGTTTTATCATCAAATAGAGGTTGCTGTAACATTGTTTCAAAGTCTATTACTACAGGCATATCTCCATAGGAAATCAAATTTTCAAAATGTATATCACTCCCATTAAATAAATATATAAATGCTAAAAGCACACCGAAATTATAATAATATTCAGGTAATTTTTTCTTTTGCTCTAGAGGTAGATAATCAATAAATTCTTCATAGCTGTGATCCGAATAAGCAATAGTTCGAGGTATTCTTATCCTAATTTTTTCATCAACCTTTCGGATATACTCAGCAATAGTATTTAGTGAGTTATTGATTATTAAATTTTTAGGCTTGTAAACAATTTTCGCGTCATCAAAGAAGAGTATCAAAACCGTTTTTCCTTCGCTGTGTGTATCACCCTTTCCAAATTTTATATCATTTAATTTCCCCCTTAGCCCAAATTCTTCTTCTAATACACTAAAATCATTTTCTAAATTTGATAAAATTTCTATAAAATAAGTATAGAACCGAAGACAAGACTCCGATATTTGCCTCAATAAAACGGGATATTTGTTATAAAAATTTAATAGATGCTCTTCCTTGTCAAGCAATGTTATAAAATATTTGTACCGTTGCTGCTCCGATTCCCCTTCAAGCAAACCTTTTTCACGCAATGAATTTATCTCTAAAACCAAAGGTTTAACAATCCAAGGATAGATTAAATCTTCTAAATAAAATACTAGAGAGGAAAGAATATTTCCATTCTTGTCAACCCACTCGTATTCTTTATTATCTAGATAATTATTGATTAATTTAAGCAAATTAATAATAAAGGGTTCCAAAATTCTAGAAAAATCTTTCTTAAAATTAATTCTTTGGGGATGTTTTCTAAATATTTCAAATGAACCCTCCGCAAATTTATACCATTCCGAATTTTCAGCATATTCTGAATATAGTCTTATCTGTTCCTCAGTATAATCATAGTTCACAGTGTTAGAAAATATTTTTTTATTGTAATTATTTAATTTCAACATTTCTTCAAAAGTTTTTTCAGAAATAATTGACATTGTAGAACGCCAATTATTTAATGAAAAGTTATTTAAGGAATTATCATTTCGTTCAGATAATATTTGATATCTTTCCTTAATAAACAATGTTTTATGCACATTTTTAATTTTATATTTCATTTACTTACCTCCAACCTATACGACTTACTATTGTTTTTTAATAAAAAACCTCTCTCAAAATTATTAGTTACGAGAGAGGAAAATAAAGAGCAACTTTTATTTTTTAAAATTGAATATTTTATTTTTTCTTGTTATCTTTGCCACAACGAGTCTGAGCTGAACCCAAATATGATGCAATAAAACTTAATGTAGCAGAACATATAATTGTTGATCTAGGATCAGCACCATCTGTGCCACCATAAACCAATTGCATTTCTTCAAGGGATAATTCTTTCAAACTCTTTCCGATTACAAAATCATTTTTCATTTTAATTTACCCCAAACAATCATTATTGTAGCTAACTAGCCCCCCAATACCAGAAACAAGTGCACTAATACATACTTTCGAGCTAGCTGCAGCTGATTTCAAAATTAAAGGAGTAGGCGTCCAACGTGGCTCTGCACCATCAGATGCACCATATATTAAACTCATTTCATCAGCAGACAATGATTTTAAACTTTTTCCACAAAATTTTTCGTTTGAATTAAAGTTGGTCATAAGTAATAACTCCTCCTTATAAAAAGTTAAATAAGTTGCTCTATATTTTTTGTTTTTTTAGATAAATTATAACTCTATCATTCTCGTGCAAAATACCGGGTTTTAATCTGCCTTCCCAACATCAAGACCATTGGACTTCTTTTGTGATTGCACTCGAATCTCCAATTGTTTATTCTTCTGAATAAACTGTTGGTAAGGAATTGTATTACTAAACATAAAAACACCTAGTAATGCAAATGTAACTAATTTTTTAATTCCACGTTTTTTTCTCATGCAATGAAACCCCTTTCTTTTTCCTTGTTTTTATTCTAACATATGTATTTTATTCAGTCAATTATTTTTATTGCGTTTTGAACTTTTTTTTTTTTTTATTACTATAAAGAATTTTTTATTCTTTTAACTTGCTATTTTGAACTAAAAATTTTATAATGAAATTAAGCAAATAGGAAG
>ERZ773265.1456-NODE-1456-length-12323-cov-3.113955_pt1 | contig 12323 bp, 8 predicted proteins | sample MGYA00580512_ERZ773265 | MGnify/ENA primary metagenome ERZ773265 (study PRJEB29015, sample SAMEA2738169) | human oral metagenome | biome: human oral; feature: human-associated habitat; material: saliva | place: China | collected 2183 ... | reverse complement strand
TGGACACGCAGGAGCCCATCGTCTGGGACATCCTGGAAGAGGTCATCCGCGAGCACCCGGTCATGCTGAACCGGGCGCCGACGCTGCACCGTCTGGGCATCCAGGCCTTCGAGCCGGTGCTGATCGAGGGCAAGGCCATCCAGCTGCACCCGCTGGTCTGCGCCGCCTTCAACGCCGACTTCGACGGCGACCAGATGGCCGTGCACGTCCCGCTGTCGCTGGAAGCGCAGATGGAAGCCCGCGCCCTGATGCTGGCCTCCAACAACGTGCTGTTCCCGTCCAACGGCGAGCCGTCGATCGTGCCGTCGCAGGACATCGTGCTGGGTCTCTATTACGCCACCCGTGCCAAGGTCAACGGCAAGGGCGAGGGCATGTACCTGGCCGACATCAAGGAAGTGCAGCGCGCCTACGACAACGGCGAGGTCGAGCTGGGCACGAAGATCACCGTGCGTCTCCATGAGTACGAGCGCATCGGCGACAACGAGTTCCGCCCGCATTTCAAGCGCTTCGAGACCACCGTCGGTCGTGCGCTGCTGTCCGAGATCCTGCCCAAGGGCCTGCCGTTCGACCTGATGAACCGGGCGCTGAAGAAGAAGGAAATCTCGCGCCTGATCAACGCCTCGTTCCGTCGCTGCGGTCTGCGGGCCACGGTCATCCTGGCCGACCAGCTGATGCAGAACGGCTTCCGGCTGGCCACGCGCGGTGGCATCTCCATCGCCATCGACGACATGCTGGTGCCGCCGTCCAAGCCGCAGATCCTGGCCGCCGCCGAGAAGGAGGTCAAGGAGATCGAGCAGCAGTACACCTCGGGTCTGGTGACTCAGGGCGAGCGCTACAACAAGGTGGTGGACATCTGGTCCAAGGCCGGTGACCAGGTGGCCAAGGCCATGATGGACCAGCTGGCAACCGAGGACGTCGTCAACCGCGAAGGTCTGGTGCAGAAGCAGGAGTCGTTCAACGCCATCTACATGATGGCCGACTCGGGCGCTCGTGGTTCGGCCACGCAGATCCGTCAGCTGGCGGGCATGCGGGGCCTGATGGCCAAGCCGGATGGGTCGATCATCGAGACGCCGATCACGGCGAACTTCCGCGAAGGCCTGAACGTTCTGCAGTACTTCATCTCCACCCACGGCGCTCGTAAAGGTCTGGCCGACACCGCACTGAAGACCGCCAACTCGGGTTATCTGACCCGTCGTCTGGTGGACGTGGCGCAGGATCTGGTGGTGACCGAGCACGACTGCGGCACCAGCAACGGTGTGGCCATGCGTGCGCTGGTCGAGGGCGGTGAAGTCATCGAGCCGCTGCGCGACCGCGTGCTGGGTCGCGTCACCGCCGTGGACGTCATCAACCCCGAGACGCAGGAAACCGCCATCCCGGCGGGCGAACTGCTCAACGAGGACCTGGTCGAGAAGATCGAGCAGCTGGGCATCGACGAGGTGCGCGTGCGCACCCCGCTGACCTGCGACGTGCGTTATGGCCTGTGCGCCAAGTGCTACGGTCGTGACCTGGGTCGCGGCGTGCTGGTCAACACCGGCGAATCGGTCGGCATCATCGCCGCCCAGTCCATCGGTGAGCCGGGTACCCAGCTGACCATGCGTACCTTCCACATCGGTGGTGCGGCTTCGCGTGCCGCGGTCGCCAGCTCGGTGGAAACCAAGTCCAACGGTACGGCGCGTTTCACGGCCACCATGCGCTACATCACCAACGCCAAGGGCGAGCTGATCGTCATCTCGCGTTCGGGCGAGGTGATGATCACCGACGACAACGGCCGTGAACGCGAGCGCCACAAGATCCCCTACGGTGCCACGCTGCACGTCCATGACGGTCAGGCGCTCACCGCCGGCTCGCAGCTGGCCAGCTGGGATCCGCTGACCCGCCCGATCATCAGCGAGTACGGCGGTACGGTGCGCTTCGAGAACGTCGAGGAAGGCGTGACCGTGGCCAAGCAGGTCGACGAGGTCACCGGTCTGTCCACGCAGGTGGTCATCGATGCCAAGCGGCGGGGTGCGGGCGCCAAGAATGTCCGCCCCACGATGAAGCTGATCAACGAGGCGGGCGAGGAAGTGAAGATCGCCGGCACCGATCACTCGGTGCAGATCGGCTTCCCGGTGGGCGCGCTGATCACCGTGCGCGACGGCCAGCAGGTGGCCGTTGGTGAGGTGCTGGCACGTATCCCGCAGGAATCCCAGAAGAACCGGGACATTACCGGGGGTCTGCCGCGGGTGGCCGAGCTGTTCGAGGCCCGTTCGCCCAAGGATGCCGGCATGCTGGCGGAAGTCACCGGCACGGTCTCGTTCGGCAAGGACACCAAGGGCAAGCAGCGTCTGGTCATCACCGACCTGGACGGCAACGCGCACGAGTTCCTGATCCCGAAAGAGAAGCACGTGCTGGTGCACGACGGTCAGGTGGTCAACAAGGGCGAGATGATCGTGGACGGCCCGGCCGATCCGCACGACATCCTGCGCCTGCTGGGCATCGAGGCCCTGTCGCGCTACATCGTGGATGAGGTGCAGGACGTCTACCGACTGCAGGGCGTGAAGATCAACGACAAGCACATCGAGGTGATCGTTCGCCAGATGCTGCGTCGCGTGGTCGTCACCGCACCGGGCGGCACCAACTTCATCGTGGGCGAGCAGGTCGAGCGCAGCGAGCTCCTGGATGCCACCGACAAGATGAACGCCGAAGGCAAGCTGCCGCCGTCGTATGAAAACATCCTGCTGGGCATCACCAAGGCCTCGCTGTCCACCGACTCGTTCATCTCGGCGGCTTCCTTCCAGGAAACCACCCGGGTGCTGACCGAGGCGGCCATCATGGGCAAGCGCGACGACCTGCGTGGCCTGAAGGAGAACGTCATCGTCGGTCGCCTGATCCCCGCAGGTACCGGTCTGGCCTACCACAAGGCACGTCACGAGAAGGAATCGGTCGAAGCTCAGGAAGCCGCCGCACTGGCAGCGGCCGAAGCAGCCTTCGCCATGCCTGCGTCGTCCGAGTCCGAGCTGGTGACGGCCGAAGAAAGTGCGTCGTCGGCTGCCGCCACCGCGGCTGCGCTGGATCTGAGCGCACTGTTCGGCGGGCCGTCCACCTCGTCGGACGAGACCCCGGCACAGCCTTCCGGCGAAGAGGGCTGATCCTGCCATGACCGACCCGGGCCGGATGGTCCGGGCAGGAAGCAGAAGAGCAAGGCCAGGAACGGAATGTCGTTCCTGGCCTTGTTGCTTTTCGGGGAATTGTCAGAAGCGTGATTTGCAACAACTTGTGTCAGATCTCCGGTGCAAGGCGTCTGCGCACACATCCCCGAAAGGGCAGAGCGCAGGGCCGACGGCGAGGAGGAGAGCGCAAAGCCGAATGGAAAACGGAAAGCCGGAACGCAAGCGAACGCGGACCTGCTATGCCCCTTGATTGCTCTTCCTGATGGACTCGCCTTCCATGTGTCGAGTATCTCGACGCAATTACAAATAATTACCGTTCATCGATAGCTGGCAATCACAGAGTCGGCAGGCTGGGGTCAAATAGCTCGAATACGCCGAATGGGCTTTCCCCTTATCTTTCCCCTGTAAAGGACCCGGCAGCATCCTGCGCCCGTCCCTGTCCGGCCATGTTGCATCCTTGGCTGTCGGAGGGTCGTTCAGTGATGAACCGGCTGGAATTCACAGCGGGACGGTCGATTTGGCGGGACAATCGTCAGCTGAGGCGCTCCAGGCGCCCCCGTCAGGAGAGAACACCATCATGGCAGCCTATGCAATCGTGATCGAACAGCGAGGCAGCTGCTTCCGGGCCTACGTCCCGGACGTTCCCGGTTGCACGGCCACCGGGAACAGTCTCGCAGAGGCCGAGATGGCCGTGCGTGACGCCTTGCGTCTTTTGCCGCCTACCGGGGCCGTGGCGCCTTCGCCCCAGCCCGGCTATTTCTGGGTCAATCCCCAGTCTGTCGCCGCATCCTGAAGCGTGCTGCGAATGGCCCTCGGCGTGGGCATTCTGGCTCGTCTTCATTGACTGGCCGACACCTTCCTTTTATACTCCCGTGTTCCTGGGGCGGCCGTGTGCCGCGCCAGATGCGCTCTTTGGGTAGCACCGGGGCCGTCTGCGAAGGCAGTTCGGTCAAGGCGTCGGTCGAAGGGGCATCGGGCAGCAGGCAGCCCCTCACACAAGGCCGGGTTCTTCCGGCCCGGCAAATCGAATTCAGGCAGACGCCGCCGCGCGTTGCCATGGATTGATCTCCGATCGACGCAGCCCGCCGTGGCTGCTCCCAAATCCAAGCGTCAACAGCCATGCCAACCATCAATCAGCTCGTACGCAATCCGCGCAAATCTGCGGTCGTCAAGAGCAAGAGCCCCGCGCTGGAAGATTGCCCGCAGCGCCGCGGTGTTTGCACCCGCGTCTACACCACCACCCCCAAGAAGCCGAACTCCGCGCTGCGTAAAGTGGCCAAGGTGCGTCTCACCAACGGCTTCGAGGTCATCAGCTACATCGGCGGTGAAGGCCACAACCTGCAGGAACACTCGGTCGTGCTGATCCGCGGCGGTCGTGTGAAAGACCTTCCGGGTGTGCGCTACCACATCGTTCGCGGCTCCCTTGACCTGCAAGGCGTCAAGGACCGGAAACAGGCCCGTTCCAAGTACGGCGCCAAGCGGCCCAAGGCTGCCAAGTAATCATCGGTCCCATCACGGTCGCCCGTCTTCCGGGTGGTCGGCTGGAAGGGTGGTTGGTACGATCGCCTGCGATGGGCGCAGGCGGCGCCGCCATCCAGTAAGCGATCCCGCCTTTTCGCTGTCCTGCGAGAAAGGTTCGGGGTCATGGCAATGCCCAAAGGTTCCCTGTTTTCCGCCCATATCCGATGGGGCGGCGTGTTTTCCGGTTCCCGGGAATCGCCTGGAGCCCGCGTGCAAGGCCAGCTGAATGTCAATCTGAGGTAAGAAATGCCACGCCGTCGCGAAGTACCGAAGCGCGTGATCCTGCCGGATCCGCTCTATCACAACGAAGAAGTCGCCAAGTTCATCAACGTGCTGATGCTTTCCGGCAAGAAAGCCGTCGCCGAGCGCATCCTGTACGGCGCCTTCGAGATCATCCGCTCCAAGAGCGGCAAGGATCCCATCGAAGTCTTCAACACCGCACTGAGCAACTCCCGTCCGATGGTCGAGGTCAAGAGCCGTCGTGTGGGTGGTGCCAACTATCAGGTGCCGGTTGAAGTTCGCCCGGTGCGCCGTACCGCGCTGGCCATGCGCTGGCTGCGTGAAGCCGCCAAGAAGCGTGCCGAGAAATCCATGGGCCAGCGCCTGGCCAACGAACTGATGGAAGCGGCCGAGAACCGGGGTGGTGCTGTCAAGCGCCGCGACGAGGTTCACCGCATGGCTGAGGCCAACCGCGCCTTCTCGCACTTCCGCTTCTGACCCGTCTCTGACGGAACGAGGACGATACGTCCCCTTTGCACCGGACCGGCCGCCGCAATGTCAGTGGCTGTCGGTCCTGTGCCTTAATGTGCTATTCAAGGACTCACCATCATGGCTCGCAAGACCCCCATCGAGCGCTACCGGAATATTGGTATTTCGGCCCACATCGATGCAGGAAAAACCACGACGACCGAGCGCATCCTGTATTACACCGGCGTGAACCACAAGCTGGGTGAAGTGCATGATGGCGCGGCCACCACCGACTGGATGGAACAGGAGCAGGAGCGTGGCATCACCATCACCTCCGCTGCCGTGACCACCTTCTGGAAAGGCATGGACCTTTCCTATCCGGAACACCGTATCAACATCATCGACACCCCGGGACACGTCGACTTCACCATCGAGGTGGAGCGTTCGATGCGCGTGCTGGACGGTGCCTGCATGGTGTACTGCGCAGTGGGCGGCGTGCAGCCGCAGTCCGAGACCGTCTGGCGTCAGGCCAACAAGTATCACGTGCCCCGTCTGGCCTTCGTGAACAAGATGGACCGCACCGGTGCGAACTTCTACAAGGTCTATGACCAGATGAAGCTGCGCCTGCGCGCCAATCCCGTGCCCGTGGTCATCCCCATCGGCGCCGAGGACAAGTTCGAAGGCGTGGTCGACCTCATCAAGATGAAGGCCATCATCTGGGACGAGGCTTCGCAGGGCATGAAGTTCGACTACCGCGACATCCCGGCCGACCTGAAGGAAAAGGCCGCCGAGTGGCGCGAGAAGATGCTCGAGGCCGCGGCCGAAGCCGACGAGGACCTGATGAACGAGTACCTCGAGAACGGTGATCTGCCTGAAGAGAAGATCAAGGCCGGTCTGCGCAAGCGCACCATCGCCAACGAGATCCAGCCGATGCTGTGCGGCACCGCCTTCAAGAACAAGGGCGTGCAGCGCATGCTGGACGCCGTGATCGACTTCCTGCCGTCGCCGGTCGAGATCCCGCCGATCGAGGGCGAGGACGACGAGCACAACCGCGTCACCCGCAAGGCTGACGACAACGAGAAGTTCGCCGCGCTGGCGTTCAAGCTGATGACCGACCCCTTCGTCGGCCAGCTGACCTTCGTGCGCGTGTACTCGGGCGTGCTGAACTCCGGCGACACGGTGCTCAACGCCACCCGCGGCAAGAAGGAGCGCATCGGCCGTCTGCTGCAGATGCACGCCAACAACCGCGAAGAGATCAAGGAAGTGCGCGCCGGCGACATCGCCGCCGTGGTGGGCCTGAAGGAAGTCACCACCGGTGAGACGCTGACCGACCAGTCCGCCCCGATCATCCTGGAGCGCATGGTGTTCCCCGAGCCGGTGATCCGCCAGGCCGTGGAGCCCAAGTCGAAGGCCGACCAGGAGAAGATGGGCCTGGCGCTGTCGCGTCTGGCTGCCGAGGATCCGTCCTTCCGCGTCCACACCGACGAGGAATCGGGTCAGACCATCATCGGCGGCATGGGCGAGCTGCACCTCGAGATCATCGTCGACCGGATGAAGCGTGAGTTCAACGTGGAAGCCAACGTCGGCAAGCCGCAGGTGGCCTACCGCGAGACCATCCGCAAGACGGTCGAGAACGCCGAAGCCAAGTTCGTCAAGCAGTCCGGTGGTCGTGGTCAGTACGGTCACGTCGTGCTCAAGCTGGAACCGCTGGAGCCGGGCGGCCCGAGCTTCGAGTTCGTCGACGCCATCAAGGGCGGCGTGGTGCCTCGCGAGTTCATCCCCGCGGTCCAGAAGGGTATCGAAGACACCCTGCCGACCGGTGTGCTGGCCGGCTACCCGGTGGTGGACGTGAAGGTCACGCTGCACTTCGGTTCATACCACGACGTGGACTCCAACGAAAACGCCTTCAAGCAGGCGGGTTCGATGGCGTTCAAGGAAGGCATGCGCAAGGCCAGCCCGGTCCTGCTGGAGCCGATGATGGCCGTGGAAGTGGAAACGCCGGAAGAGTATGCCGGTACCGTGATGGGCGACCTGTCCTCGCGGCGCGGCATGATCCAGGGCATGGAAGACATGGTCGGTGGCGGCAAGCAGATCAAGGCTGAAGTGCCGCTGGCCGAGATGTTTGGCTATGCCACCACACTGCGGTCGCTGACGCAGGGTCGTGCCACTTACACTATGGAATTCAAGCAATACGCCGAAGCGCCGAAGAACGTCGCCGAGGCCGTCATCGCGGCCCGTACCAAGTAATCACGGGTACAGGCCGGAAGGGGGTGGGGCACACCAGCCGGGGTGCCTCGCCTTCCGACAAACGACAATCTCGATTGAAAGAATCAGGAGTGAACTGAAAAATGGCAAAGGGCAAGTTTGAACGGACCAAGCCGCACGTGAACGTGGGCACCATCGGTCACGTGGACCATGGCAAGACGACGCTGACGGCGGCGATTGCGACGGTGCTGTCGAAGAAGTTCGGCGGTGAGGCCAAGGGCTATGACCAGATCGACAATGCACCGGAAGAGAAAGCCCGGGGCATCACGATCAACACCTCGCACGTCGAGTACGAGACCGCCAAGCGCCACTATGCACACGTGGACTGCCCGGGACACGCCGACTACGTGAAGAACATGATCACGGGTGCTGCCCAGATGGACGGCGCGATTCTGGTGGTGTCGTCGGCTGACGGCCCGATGCCGCAGACGCGCGAGCACATCCTGCTGGCCCGCCAGGTGGGTGTTCCCTACATCATCGTGTTCATGAACAAGGCCGACATGGTCGACGACGCCGAGCTGCTGGAGCTGGTGGAGATGGAAGTTCGTGAACTGCTGTCGAAGTATGAGTTCCCGGGCGACGATCTGCCGATCATCAAGGGTTCGGCCCTGAAGGCGCTGGAAGGCGACACGAGCGAGATCGGCGAGCCGGCCATCATGGCGCTGGCCGAGGCGCTGGACAGCTACATCCCCGAGCCCGAGCGTGCCGTGGACGGCACGTTCCTGATGCCGATCGAGGACGTGTTCTCGATCTCGGGTCGTGGTACGGTGGTTACGGGTCGTGTGGAGCGTGGCATCATCAAGGTTGGCGACGAGATCGAGATCGTCGGTATCCGTGACACGCAGAAGACGACCTGCACGGGCGTGGAGATGTTCCGCAAGCTGCTGGACCAGGGTCAGGCAGGCGACAACGTGGGTATCCTGCTGCGCGGCACGAAGCGCGAGGACGTCGAGCGTGGTCAGGTGCTGGCCAAGCCGGGCACGATCAAGCCGCACACCGAGTTCGAAGCCGAGGTGTACATCCTGAGCAAGGACGAAGGTGGCCGTCATACGCCGTTCTTCTCGAACTACCGTCCGCAGTTCTACTTCCGTACGACGGACGTGACGGGTTCGGTGACGCTGCCGGAAGGCACCGAGATGGTGATGCCGGGTGACAACGTTCAGATGAAGGTCAAGCTGATCGCCCCGATCGCCATGGAACAGGGTCTGCGGTTCGCCATCCGTGAAGGTGGTCGTACCGTCGGTGCCGGTGTGGTCGCCAAGATCATCGCCTGATTTTCACGTCCCATCCCATCGCAGACATAGGAGCGCGTCTGCCGCGCGCTCCTCGCTCTTTAAGGAATCATCATGGCAAACCAGAAAATCCGTATCCGTCTGAAAGCGTTCGACTACAAGTTGATCGACCAGTCCGCCGCTGAGATCGTTGATACGGCCAAGCGCACCGGCGCAGTCGTTCACGGCCCGGTGCCGTTGCCAACCCGCATCGAGCGTTTCGATGTGCTGCGCTCGCCGCACGTCAACAAGACGTCGCGTGACCAGCTGGAAATCCGTACGCACCTGCGTCTGATGGACATCGTGGACCCGACCGACAAGACCGTCGATGCGCTGATGAAACTCGACCTGCCCGCCGGCGTCGACGTGGAAATCAAGCTGCAGTGATGATGCGTGCAGCGCCTGGTCTCTTGGTGCTGCCCGTCTCGTCCAGAGCCCGCCGTCTTCCTTCATGGAAGCCCGGCGGGTTTTTTTATTTGTGCCCTATCCCGGCTGTTGCGCTGCCTCCATTGGACTGCCCTTTCAGAATTCATAATTCATCATGAGCCACCTCTCCAAGCCCATTGATCAAGCCGATCTCGTCTATGGACTGGAAGATCGCCCTCCGTTCGGCAATGCGCTGCTCAGCGCCATCACCCACCTGCTGGCCATCTTCGTGCCGATGATCACCCCGGCGCTGATCGTGGGGCGCGCACTGGAACTGCCCGTGGACATGACGGCCTACCTGGTGTCCATGGCCATGGTGGCCTCCGGCGTCGGCACCTGGCTGCAGGTCAACCGCTTCGGGCCGGTGGGGTCGGGCATGCTCTCCATCCAGTCGGTCAACTTCTCGTTCGTTACCGTGATGATCGCGCTGGGCACGTCCATGAAAGCCGAGGGGCTGGACGCGCACGCCATGATCTCGGCACTGCTGGGCGTCTCCTTCGTGGGGGCCTTCCTGGTGTGCTTCTCGGCCTGGCTGCTGCCCTATCTCAAGAAGGTCATCACGCCCACCGTCAGCGGGGTGGTCGTCATGCTCATCGGCCTCAGCCTCGTGCATGTCGGCATCACTGATTTTGGCGGCGGCTTTGGCGCCAAGGCCGACGGCAGCTTCGGCTCCTTCGAGAACCTGGGCCTGGCGGGGACGGTGCTGCTCATCGTGCTCTTCTTCAACTGCATGAAGAATCCGCTGCTGCGCATGAGCGGGATTGCGGTGGGCCTGGTCATTGGCTACCTGATCGCGCTCTTCTGGGGCAAGGTGGACTTCTCGTCCCTGAATGGTCTGCCGCTGGTCACGGTCCCGGTGCCGTTCAAGTACGGCTTTGCGTTCGATAGCCATGCCTTCGTGGTGGCGGGCGCCATCTACCTGCTCAGTGTCTTCGAGGCCGTGGGAGACCTCACCGCCACGGCCATGGTGTCGGGGCAGCCCATCGAGGGTGACGAGTACACGCGACGGCTGCGCGGCGGTGTCCTGGCCGATGGCCTCGTCTCCGTCATTGCCACCGCACTGGGGTCGCTGCCGCTCACCACGTTCGCACAGAACAACGGCGTCATCCAGATGACGGGGGTGGCCTCACGCCACGTGGGCAAGTACATTGCCGTCATTCTGGTGCTGCTGGGGCTGTTCCCGGTGGTGGGACGGATCTTCACCACCATCCCGGCCCCCGTGCTGGGTGGGGCCATGGTGCTGATGTTCGGCCTCATCACCATCGCCGGTGTGCGCATCCTCATGACCAACGGCATCCGTCGACGCGAGACCATCATTGCGGCCACCTCGGTGGGCCTGGGTCTGGGGGTTGCCTTCGAACCTGAAGTCTTCCAGCAGCTTCCCGTGCTCTTTCAGAACTCCATCTCGGCCGGTGGCATCACGGCCGTGGTGCTCAACCTGCTGCTTCCGCTGGACCAGACCGAGAAGCCGGTCTTCCTCAGTGACGATCTGGAGTGATACTTGCCCTCCCGATAGGAGAATCCATGAGTGCCTACGTTGCCCCATCCTCCCGGGCGCATTCGGCACAGCCCCAGCAGGGCAGCCCCTTCCTCAGACACTCACGGCTGGCCCTGCTTGTCGGCAGTCTGCTGGTTGGAACAGTCGCATGGGCCGCCGGCCAGCACGGGCCATCGGCCTCAATGAATGGCGGCCGCGCAAACGCCTCCCAACAGACCCGCCAGACCAACATGGATACCCTCGACTTTTCTCGCCTCACGCCCACGTCCGGAAGTACGCGTGTCAATGGCAAGGCCGTGGCCTACCGGGCTTACGAGAACGTCGTCTACGTTCGCAACCCGGTCGATGCCGAGTACCAGAGCCTGAACATCTACGTGCCGGAAGCCTACTTCCAGGGCGGTACCATCAATGGCTACACGGCCAGGACGGCGCCCATCTTCCTGCCCAATCAGGTGGGGGGCTACATGCCGGCCAAGCCCGGGGTGATGGGGCAGGCAGGCTTCGGCCCGCACGACCCTGACAAGACCGACGCCATGCAGGCGGCGCTGGCACGGGGTCTGGTGGTCGTCTCGCCCGGTGCGCGAGGGCGTACCCAGGCCACCGGCAAGGCGCCGGCCGCCATCGTTGACCTGAAGGCGGCGGTTCGCTACCTGAAGCACAACGATGCTGCCATGCCGGGCGATGCCAACCGGATCATCTCCAACGGGACCAGCGCCGGCGGCGCGCTGTCGGTCCTGCTGGGGGCCAGCGCCAACCAGCCCGACTACGAGCCCTACCTGAAGGCACTGGGGGCCGCCGACGCGCCCGACGACATCTTTGCCGTCTCGGCCTACTGCCCGATTTCCATCCTGGAGCAGGCCGATGCCGCCTACGAATGGGAGTTCAACGGCGTCGATGACTACGCCAAGATCGACATGCGTCAGATCGACTTTCATGTCGAGCGCAAGCTTGTGAAGGGAGTGCTCACTTCCGAGCAGAAGAAGGTTTCAAGCCAGCTCAAGCCGCTGTTCACCGGATATGTGAATGCCCTGCACCTGCTCGGCCCGGATGGCCGCAAGCTCTCTCTGGATGCCCAGGGCAATGGCAGCTTCAAGGCGCATGTGGCTTCGTATCTGGCCGCCTCGGCCCAGAAGCAGCTGGATGCCGGCAAGGACCTGTCCGACCGTGGCTGGCTTGCCCTTCAGGACGGCAAGGTGAAGGCCGTGGACTTTGCCGCCTTCGCACGTGCCGCAGGTCGCCAGAAGACGCCGCCCGCCTTTGACGGTCTGGCGCTGGACAGTGGCGAGAATCAGGAATTCGGTACCGAAACGGTAGATGCTCGGCATTTCACCGCGTATTCGGCGGCGCACAGCACGGTGAAGGGTGCCGGCATGGCCGATGCCCAGACCATCCGGCTGATGAACCCGATGAACTATATCGCCCATCGGCAGGCAGGACCTCAGCACTGGCGCATCCGGGTGGGCACGGCCGACCGCGATACCTCCCATGCCATCGCCGTGATCCTGG
>ERZ773265.1455-NODE-1455-length-12325-cov-3.029666_pt1 | contig 12325 bp, 16 predicted proteins | sample MGYA00580512_ERZ773265 | MGnify/ENA primary metagenome ERZ773265 (study PRJEB29015, sample SAMEA2738169) | human oral metagenome | biome: human oral; feature: human-associated habitat; material: saliva | place: China | collected 2183 ... | reverse complement strand
GTCTCTACTAAAAATACAAAAAATTAGCCAGGTGTGGTGGCGGGCAAGCTGCATTTCCCCAGTTAAACGGCTTGTTGTAAGGCATTTTAAGGCACGCAAAATCACAGAGTAGAGTATTTACACATGAAAAAAATACCCCTCCCACCGAAGTGAGAGGGGTTACAAGTCTAGTCTTGCACTCTTCCGAGCAGCTCTAGACGTATTACTTAATGCAGTGAAGTCAGCCGACCAGCTTCATCGGTATCTACTTGCACTGTACTGTCAGCCTGGACAGAACCATCAGCGTTGACTGCATAAGCGTGGTCATTGTGAACGTGAACGCCAGCAGGGAGCAAGTTGCCATTCTCTGAAGCAAGATACTTCTTTCCTTCAGCATCAAAGATGCCCGTTGCCATGCGTCCGTCACTCGCAAAGTAGTAGTCGCAACTTCCAATATGCTGCATACCTGTGAGCATAGCGCATTCCTGTGGTCCTTCATCCGGGCAGAGATAGAACCAATCTGTGCCATCAAAGTACCAACCTGTAACTGCATATCCTCGTGCGTCAAAGTAATACCAAGAACCGCTAATAAACGCCCACTGACTGTAGTAGTAAGCACTATGGCTGGTCGCATACCACCAACCTGTTGAGTTCTTAACCCAGTGTGGCTCGAACTTGGACTCACCCTGTGCAAGCTGCTCCCATTCTGCATAAGTTAGCTTTGCAACATCGAGGTCAACGGTACCGCCCGCGCTAGAGTATTGCCAAATGGCCCAATCGCTCCACGCGCCAGTGTTATAGATCATCTCAGGGAGTTCCCACGAGAAGCGGTTGTCTGGGTAACCGGCTATCCAAAGACGCGATACATCAGCGCAAGACGCAACCTGCGAGCGTCCAGCAGGATAGGTGTACACAACAGGATAGATGCCCGTCTTAGCGTAGACACGGTCAACGAATTGCCTCGCCCATACCGTTGAGCCCCACGCATCATTGTCACCGTTCTCCCAGTCAAGGCACAAGAGTGCCTTGCCAATGTAGGCAGAGACGCAAGCCACGAATGCGTCAGCTTCTGCAACAGGTGAGCCACCTTCTGCGTAGTGATAGACACCAATAAGCTTACCGTCTGCCAGAGCACGCTGAAGCTGTGCAGTCAGGTAACGGTTCATTGGCTGGGTGCCTTGAGTAGCCTTGGCAATGACAAAGTCAGAACCGCTGTAGGCAGTTTCGACATTTGGGTGCGAGTATGTCGCACCCAATGCCTGATAACCGCTTACATCAATGCCCCTAAGCATTGTTTGCCTCTTCTTTTGTTGGCTCTTCTTTTGGCTTTGTGTTAGTTGGTTCAGCGGTGCCCGTCATATAACTTGCAGGACGCTCAGAAGGCTGTACGTAGGTCATTGCACGTGCAGAATCGCTTAGTCCCTTGGTAGTTGGGTCAACAGTTACGCCGATAGCACCCAGCACCGCCACAATGACTGTGCCAATCAAGTATGGATTGCTGATGAACTTAACAAATACATCAGCCAAGCTGCTCCAAGTGGTCAAATCGGAATAAGCTAATCCGAGGTATGCCAAGATAGGGCTCATGACGATTCCAGCCATTCCCAGCCACCAAGCGGGATTATGAAGACGTACTTTCCAGTTAATCATGTTGATTCTCCTTTACTTCTCAAGCTTTGTAATGCGTGAGTCTAGGTTTTTTACATCTGTCTTGACCTCGGCGAGGTCGGTTGCTGCTTTTTTTGAGACCTCATCCGCCCTTCGAGCAACGATACCAACCACCGAAAGCTCAGCCGTGTGCTGGGTCAGTGTTGCAGTCAAGTCAGAGAGTGATTGCTGATACTTGCCAAGCTGCTCGTTCATGACTTGCTGTCGTGTCTCTAAGCGGGTAAGGGTGTTGGTGATGGTGCTCTTCCATGCGTCTTCCTTCTCTTTGTCTTCTCTGCTTGCACGCTGCCAATTCGAGATAGCAACAAGACCGCCCAAAAACGCACCCACAATGGAGATGAAGAAGGAGACCATCTCAGCTGTAATGTTCATGACCTCACCTCTATTCCATACTCTTCGGAAGAATTGGAATAATTCCCGTAGCATAACCGCTACTGTTGTTATAGAGGTAAATGTGCTTATTACTACCACCAGCTGCGCCAATCCAGATCTTTGCAGTGTGGTCACCTGTCTCCGTACCCATTGGATGATACCCCTCAATGGATGGCAGAAGATAGTCTGGCATTTCTGCCGTTGTAATACGATTCGAATATCCCGCTGCAAGGTAACAGTCAAGATACATCATGCCGCCACGGATACAGTAGCGAACACGGCAAACACCGTCATCTTGTAAGGTAGTCCATGACGTGAGCTTGATTAATTTTGCGAGATTTTCAAAAGAAATAAGTTCTGCATTCTTACGATTAGCGGCACGAACGACAAATCCAAGCGGTGACATGCTCATGTTATGTGTTGTACTGCCGTCAGCACTTGAAATGTTGAACTTTATGGAAGGTGTATTGATCATGAATCCACCGCCAGTGTTAAACAGCAAGCGGTTGGCAAATACCGCAGTAACTTTAGTGTCATCGCGACCATAGTTGTATCCATCAACAATGTTGAACACACCGCCACCAAGCGATACTGCACTCTGTTCAAACTTCGCAAGCTCCTCTGAGCCTTTCAACAGCTTCATTCCGTGGCTGTCGATGGTTGTGTGAACGCCATCTTTGTCACCTACGTGAGCGCCGCTTTCATCGTGAGAAAAAACGTTTGTCATATCGTCAACTGTCGCTTTAACCTCTGTTGCCTTGTCGTTCGCTTCCGTTGCCATAGTCTTTGCATCCTTTGCTACTGTTGTTGCGTTCTTTGCGTCCGTGGCTACATGGCTCACTTCCTCTGCTGCCTTCTCAGCTTTAGCCGCGACAGTCTCGACTTTCTCCGCCGCTGCTGTTGCTGTGGTTGCAACGTCAGCAATCTTCTCTGTGGCTGCGTCAGCCTTCTTCTCAACCGCTATCGCTTTCTCCTCGACTGCCGCGACTTTGATAGTTGTTGTTGCCGCGTCTTTTGCGATATTTCTTGTTGCATTAGATAGAGAAGTAACACGCTTTGCAATGCTTTCCTGCGCAGACTCTTGTGAGCTCGTGGCCCCCTTTGTCAGTGTTGCAGTAATTGCACCAAGCTTGAATTGAGTTGCGGTTGGGTTAGTGAGGTTGATTGTGCGACCTGAGCAGATCATGTAACGCTCAATGCCATGAGGGCCGCTCTTGACGAATACACGGTCTAGGAAATCAATAGGCAACGTCTGTTCATTGAGGTTGTGCAAGTCGAATGCCGACACCTCGATTGAGTCATCAAGCTTGCCTGCCGCAAGGTCAGTCACTGCCTTGTCTGCAAGTGCCTGTGGCTTATCCAAGTCATAGGATATTGTCTTTTCAATGCGTCCGTACTTCTCGGCCGCTGTCATATCGACAACTACATCGTCTTGGATGGCAAAGCCAAAGGGAACGTAAGCGGTCTCAGCTGACACGTTGACCTTACGCTCATCTTCACCCCTGCCCGTCTTACCGTCTGGTACAATGGCCGTGTAGATGTCCTTGCCGTCTACTTGTGTGTCGAGGTCAAGAAGGTTGCTGCCCAGCTCTACTCTCTGAGTTGCTTCTGCTGCGCCCGTGTCTGGCAGCCAGTCGATAATAGATTCTGTTGCATCATACCTCACACGCAACCAACCGCCGCACGCTTTCTCGAGTTTGTCGCGCATCTCTTTGAGTGTTGCGGGTCCAGTGCCTGTACCGCGTTGCAGCTTGCCATAATTCGCGCCAGTGTTCACGCCAATTCTGAACTTCTCGCATGCGTTCATGACACGTGCGTTGTGCTGCTCAATGAACCACTCAAATAGCTTGTTAGCTTCAGCAGGTGCGTTGATGTCGCACTCAATCTCATCGGTGTCATAGGTCTTGTAAGGTCTAACGGTTGTGTCGTTGAGGTATGCCATTGCACCCTCGCAGGTAATCTTCTTACTACCATCAAACTCCATTGAGACTGCTCTGACACGGCCACGGAAAAGCACAAGACCAGTCTCAACCTCAAACAACTCAACTTCTCTATTAGGAAGCATCACCGTGTCGCGGTTAAAGTTATCCCATAGAGGATGTGTTGGCTGGATAGTAAGAGAAAGAGTCGGGGACTGTCCCGACTCTTCCTTTAAGGCACCAGATGAGATTTGAACGTCTGTACGAGGGTCATGAAGCACACTGCCCGCATACTTCAAGATGTACATTTAAGCCACCCTCTCCCACATATAGACGGCTCTGTAAGGTGGCATGTTGTTATGTGGCTGACCGCCGCCGACCGCGTCAACCTGGAAGCGATAGTTGGTGTACGTGTCAGCCGAACGTGCAGTCCACTGGCTGCCACCGCCATTATCAGTGCCATAGTGCATGGAGGTGTCATGGCTGTGGCTTGGCATTTCGTTTATAGTCAGCGTGTGAGTATCCTCGCCGCCTGTTGAGCCCGCGGGAAACTTCTGCGACTGAGCTAACAGGAATACGCCATTGAGTGCTTGCCATGTACCACCAAGAAACGTGGATGGGTCGGTTGGCTTGGTTAGCTGAATAATAATTCCCACTGGATACATAGCATCCAGGAGGTCGAAGTTCTTGGCCAAGTCCTTAATAGTCTGCGTAACATCATCTGTCACATCTGGCTTGGTAAGTCCAAGCCTTGCTGTTTTAGTACTCATTAAATGTCCTTCCACTCGAATTTGAGCGATACGTCATTGCCTGGATGATTCTCGTTATCGCCAACATACATGTTGTTCTGCCATGCGCCGCGAACGCTCTCCCACGTCTTGCCTGCGTAAGCTTGCCATTTAAGGCTCTTAAGCCTGTTCTGGCCTGCTCTTGCAAGGTAGCTAAGCGTGAGCCCGTCAAATCGATTCCACTTATCGCCGGTGTAATCACGCCACAAGGCCGTGCCGTAGTCAGGCGTAGTATTCACGGTGATTGTGTTCTTGCCATTGTGGAGACGCGCAGCATCGCTCGACCATACGCCTGGGCTTAAGAAGAAGCTCGTACCATTGATGTTTACGATTGCGTTTGCCTGCGTGGCAATAACCGCTAGAACGTCATGCGCGGGACCGTCAACAACATACGATTTGCCAAGCTCACCGTTGAGCAAATACTCGACAATACCCTTACTCTTGTAAGGCTCACAAACAACCTTTACTTTGAGCGCCATGCCTTGCATGAACATCTTCTGAGTGTCAACTTCAAAGCGCCCGTGATATGTATAACCTTCATCCCAGGACAACTTGAAGTCATAGGCTCTGCCATGCAAGAAATTACGCAGCTTAGTGAGCGATTGCTCAATCTCAACCCAATCAAGAGCGGCGTTTGGATAGCAGGTAAACTCGATTGTGCGCTTACCAAAGAGTGGACGGTGAGCAAACCACTCAGAGAGGTCTAGAACGCCATCAGCTCCTGGAATTGTGACTTGCATTGTCTTTGGTGCGGGCGGCGTATCAACGTAATCTGTCATGATCACGTTGAACGTCTCGCAAAGCGGCGTGTCATCTACATATATCTCTAGGTTCATCGACTTGCCACCACCTTGTAAGAGCCCAGGTTGGCATCCACGTAAGGAGATACGACACCGCCAACAAGTCTTGCATCCATGTAAAGCTTCATGTTCTTAAGGTCCTCACGCATATTCCTAATCTCAGCAACGACAGCGCTCCCATGGTTAGACTCATTCATTGCGTCAACCATGTAGCCTTTGATGTTATCGATTGGAAGAATTGCTTCTGGACCAGCTTCACCGCCAACCATTGGGCGTGAGCCATTCATACCAAACATCGTTGGTTTTGTTAGAATGCCTCCCTCTGCGTACCAGTCAATACTTAAATGTGGAACGGAAGGTGGTGCAATCGAGAAAGAGCCAGAGATGTTGAAGTGTGGCAGCTTAATGTGTGGCAGCTGAATAACAAGGCCAGCAAAGAAACTCTTAATTCTGCCAGGAATACCAGAAATAAAGCTAACCATGTTATTGAAGTTGCTCTTGATACCGTCACCAATCGAGTAGCAGAAGTTCTTCCATGCAAGGAATGCGGCTGTTCCAAGTGATAACGCGGCCGCAATACCGCTCATGCCATTATGGACAACTGTTGCTAGTCCCTCGATAACTGGTCTAAGACCGCCACAAATCTCACGGACAGTAACGCCAAAGTTAGCTGCGTCACTACCAGCATTGGACATATCGTCACCCATATCTTTAAAGAGAGGGGTAACAGACTGAATGCAAGCTGTGAGGTCCTTTGCAATCTGGTCAATGAGTGGCTGTAGAGCATAGAAGACACCATTGATGGTATCAATCAAGAAGCTGAGAACGCCATTCAAGCCTTCCATCGCAGCGCGAACAAGCGGTAGCACACTAACACCAAGCTCCATAAGCGGTTCAATAAATGGGGTAAGTGCATTAAAGATATTAGTAAGCAAGTCCATAAAGAACTCTAGAGCTAGTGACACCTGCTCCATGTTAGCCTTGAAGATACCATTGACTTCATCCAGGGCATTTGTGTTCTCAATAATATTGTTGAATGAATCGCCAATGCCCTTAGCAAAGTCTTCAATTGAGCTTATAAGCCCCTCAAGAGAATCAGCAACGCCGTAGACATCAAAGCCTGTTGTATCGATAAAGTCACCGATTGCAACTTGGTTGTCAGATAAGAAAGACTCAATAGACCCTGTCAGCTTCTCTGCAACGCTTGCTCCAAGGTCTTTAAGGTCCGTTGCCTTAGCTGCGTTGGTAAACGATGAGAACATACCAGACGCAATTGACTTAAAGTCAAGGCTCTCAACAACAGCAGCAAGCATGTTACCAAGTTCCTCGCCGATACCCTTCGCGACATCTGGCAGCGCCTTAAAGAGTCCCTTGGTAATACGGACGATTGTTGGAATTAAGTTCTTTGCAACCGTTCCAATAGACTTCAGAAGCTTCTCAGACATGCCCTCAATGTCACCATTAGGGTCTGCGATGGCCGTGAGCCAGTTCTCCCAGGATGCCTGCATCATCTGAATAGAGCCTTGGATGGTTTCTGCTGCTTCTTCAGCAGAGTTACCCATAATGCCTTGCTGCTCTTGGATGTCATGGATTGCCTGGACGATGTCACCATACTTCTCGATGGTTAAGTCACCAGCGCGTCCTTGTGCCTTCTCAAAAGCGTTAGCGTCTGCAATAAGACGCTCCATCTCTTGCTTTGTACCACCATATCCGAGCTTCAAGTTGTCAAGCATCGTGTAATTCTGCTTTGCAAAGCCTTGGTATGCGTTCTGAATGTCTTGGAGATTTGAGCCAAAGATTGACGCATTGTCAGCCATGTCAGTAATTGCCATGTTGCCTGCACGAGCAGCTGCGACTACATCGCCACCAAAAGACTGCTTAAGTGCCGCGCCCATACTATTGAGCTGATCCATATACTGGTTCATCGAGACACCAGCAACGGCATAAGCTGCCTGTGCATTAGCCATAACCTGGCTGGAAGCTTCACCAAAAATCTTCTCAACGCCGCCAGAAAGCTGCTCAAAGTTTGCATATGCGTCAAGCGATTGCTTACCGATTGCAATCATCGTTGCACCGATTGCAGCAACTGCCGCGGTAACTCCCAAGGCAGCCGTCTTCATGCCGTCAAACGCCGCTGTTGCTACGCCTTCATTAAAGCCTTTAGTCGAGGGAATGACAGATACATAAGCAGAACCTACTTCTGCGTTAGCCATATTCACCTCCTAATTAGTGTGATTCCCACCAGTCGTTAAATTGACTAATTGGGATTGGGTCCTTGCCGTAGACCTCCTCTTTGGCGCTCTCAACGCCAGGGCGTGTGAGTGGCTTAGGCTGAGGCTGCTTCTTAGTTGTATGAGCAGATGAATACATCCACGCAAGCTGGCTTATTTGGTCTGAGAGCCTTGCAAGAAGTTGAGGAACAATCTCTTGCGATTCCCAGAGTGCAAAGTCAATGTCATCCGGATGTGTTGCCTTCCAAAGTGTTGAAGACTTAGGCAAGTTATTGATAAAAGAAAAGAGCGCCCTAAAACTAAGGCGCTCTCCAAGGTCATCTAACGTGAAGCTTGTGAGTGTCATGAGGTCATATTCAAGCTCTCCAGTATGCTTAAGTATTAACTGCGAGAGCCAAACTATTCCCCCGCTTCAACCTCACCAGCTTCAACACGCATCTTATTCCACTCAGACATGATGGAAGATAGATCGTCAATACTAAGCTTCTCAACCTCAACAACATAAGGCTTCAAGAAGCTCACGAACCACTTTACTGCCTCCATGCTAGAAGCTTTGGCATTCTCAAGAATGCCAACACGCTCAATGTCTGCGAGGGTCAGCTGGAGAGGGATATGACACTCTGCACCGTCAACGGTAATATCAAGCGTCTTATGAGAGGTTGAGAAGTTAAGCATTATCGAGTCACTACTCCATCATCGGTAAGAATGTAGATACTGTTACCCTGTGCGTCTGGCTGGCACTGCATCTCAATCGCAAGCGAGATAGCGTCAGAAGACTGGAAGTTGGTGTCTGATGGCGGGATGGCCTGACCGCGAGGAACGATAATCATCATCTTTGCGGCGCCGTCCTTCATCTTGAACACCCAAGAACGAACCTCTGGGAGTCTTGCACCGATAGCAATCTTTAGCTGATTGCCATGAGCATTGGTCGCTGCGGTTGCAGTAACAGACTCTTTACCAAACGCACGAGTCGCTGAGCGCTCAGACATCTCAAGCTCTGTGTACTTAATTGTGCCGTCAAACTTCTCAAGAAGTTTGCGGACAGAAGCGCCGTTGGCTTCTGTGATGTCCTTAGTGGAGTAGTCAGTGGACATAGAAATGCCATCGCTGGAGATATAACCAGAGTCCTTAAATGCAGCATTAAGAGCAGAGTTCAAGTCTGTTGGAAGCGCGGTACCAACAGGAGCGTCCAGGACAGCGCCAGTAGTAGCCTGGTCGAGAGCGCCAACAAGTACTTTGGAAGCGTCAACTGCCATAGTTAATTCCTTTCATCTTTAATATTGACTGACATAGAGAATGTGACCTGCCATACGACAAAGTCGCCTTCCTGCTTGCCGTAGCTAAATACGTTTGGCGTGAAGACGGCGTTAATGTTTCTGTCGGTTGGCGGGGTCACTTTAAGAGCAATAGCAATCTCATGAGCAACCTGCTCAGAACGTGCGCTGCTCCTCGTCCATATTGATATGGTGTACTCAGGGGAATCATGCGGATAGTCCATCTCGCCGCCTGTACGGTCGACAAGAAGAAACTCGTCTGGAGTGTTCTTCTGTACTTCGGTTGAGCATGGCAAACCGATTGTGGTATGTGCCCACTTAATAACGTGCTCCATTGAGCTGAATATCATGATTACCCCCTAGCTGCCTTCTGCAGCGTGTTATGCAGAGCATTTGAGTTGATTGCGTGTACGCTTGCTGTATGAACTACCGCATGAGCGCGATTCTTGCCGACTGTGACCTTCACGCCATAGTCCTTGGCACCATACATTGAAGCGGCACGAGCTCGTATCTTCTCTGCACTCTTGCGTAAGACTTCCTGCGTTTTAGAGCCAGTCAAGATTGATGTCAGCTTGTTAGCTTTATAGATCATCTTGACTGTGCCGCCCGCGTTAGAAGCCGTGAACTGCCTAGCCATCAACAACTCCAAGCGGTACTAAGCAGCTCCATCTCCAACCTTTTGGAATCATCTGCTCTGGGAAGTCAGCCGGAGCGCCAATGACGTTAAACCAACGCTCTCCATCTGGACTAACTTGAGCACGTCTGAGTCGCTCAGCCCAGCCACGAGGGAAGTAAGCAGTTGCTGTAACTTCAACGCCTTCAGGCCTGCTTATTTCCAAGTCCTTTGGCTGAAAAGGTGCGAATAGACATCCTGGGACACTTATTGGCTCTGAGTATGTGAATGACTCATTGCCAAAGCGGTCAACTCCAGATGATGTGCGCTCTTTAACAAGCAGCGTCATTGTTGGCTTCATTAGTCCTCCTTTGGAAGAGGGTTCGCAAATACTGCATACCCCTCATCGACTCCAAGAAGTGACTTCTCAAAGGCTGTGAAGTAGATGTCCCCCGTAGGGTTTGCATATGACGTAGAACCCGTAAAGGGATACGCCATCCAAGATTGGCTTGTTACCCCAATGGGTGTCTCTTCTCCTGCCTGTAAGACCCGTATGGCTGCCTGGCAAACAACAAGCTTCAGAACAGCTGGGTCCTTAGACTCCCACTCACATAAAGAGCCAACAGCAGCAGAAATAAGAGAGAGCAGATTTACTGCCCTCTCTTCATCTGTTGCTTCTAAGGTTGGAAACATTGCTTTTAAGTCGCTTAGAGTTGCGAAGGGCTTAATCTGCCCCGCCATGACTAAGCACTCTTAAGAACTGCGAAGCCCTTAGGGTCGATTACAGCGTAAGAGTAAACAACCTCTGCGCGATAGGCAACCTGTCCAAGGCGCTTGAGGTCGCCAAGTCCGTCTGGGTCGCCAGTCTCAATGGTCTCGATGTTGATGTCACGGACAATGCCCCACTTGATGAGGTTGAAGTCGCCCATAACAGCGAGAACCTTGGTTGCAGTCTTAGCAAGAGCACCGGAGACGGTGTTGGAGGTTGCAGCTGCAAGACCATCGACTACACCAGTGTTGAGGTTGATTGGAATCTCAGGGAACATGCGAAGACCGGTGTTCTTAACACGGACTTTACGCAGGCTGGAAGCGTAAGCCTTGGAAAGACCGATACCAGAGATGGAGTAGCCTGGGTCAACTGCATCAGCGAGTGCGTCGAGGTCAGCGGCTGGGTCAGTGGTTGCGGTGACAGCGGTAGCACCAGCAGTCAGAGCGGTCAGACCAGAAGCAGCCATACCAGTTGCAGGGTTGAGAGCGTGGAAGACGAGATAGTCAAGACCACGGCCAAGAGCAGCAGCAGACTTGTCAACGATTGCGTCAACAATTTGAAGCTGGCTGTCCTCGTCTGCCCACTGAACCTCATTGGAGAAACGGACAGTGACAGAGAGCTTCTTGATGATGTGGTCGACTGGCTTCAGACCGACAGTCTGAGAAGAATGCTGCGTGGACTCGCCGACAATCTCAGCTTCTGGGTCCTGAGTGAACAGGATGGAAGCGCGATTTGCAAAGATTGCTGGAGAGGAAGCAGACAGAGTCTGAATGACGGAAGTGTCTGCAACCTTGGAGACAAGGTCCTTTGCAATCTCAACAGGGAGCTTAATGTTAGTAGTGTTTGTTGCTGGCATTGTTAAATCCTTTCTTAGTTACCAAATAATTGACGTGCAAGTTCAACCTTTGCGGAGTTATCTCCTGCTTCTGTGGTGAACTTGCCAGGGTGTGGAGCTTTTACTCCTGCTTTAGGCTTTAGGTGCTTGACGAGTACTTCTGCAAACTGGCGCATATCCTCTTCTGTGGAACCTACAACAAGCTCTTCCGGCACATTAAACTCAGACGCAATCTTTCTCTTCATCGAGGCTTGTTCCTCACGGGTCTTATAGCCCTTTATTGTGTCTTCAGCTTCCTGTGCACGTTTCTGTGCTTCTGCAAGCTCCTCTGTGGCTTTGGAGTTTTCCTTGGAGCGCTTCTCCCATTTGCGTGCTTGAGCTTTCCAATAGTCGACAGTGTCAGTCTCATCAAGCTGTGCAGCTTCCTTGACTTCCTCTGTAGTCTCTTGTACTTGCTCCTGCTCAGTAGTGTCTGGCATCTCATGCCCCTTTCTGTCCGTGCGGACCTAATAAAAAACCAGCTGTGCAGCTGGTTGATTACACAATGGATTTAATGGCTTCCCGCCTACGAATCGAACGTAGATCTAAAGAACCAGAATCTTTTGTTTTTCCGTTAAACTAGCGGGAAATGTGGTATATTACAAACAACGGGTGGCGCAGTTTCGCTCTGCATAGAGGGAGGACACGTCACCTGTTTTTTTATATTTCAAAAATACTTCCGTCTTTCAAAATTACAGTAATTTTCTCGACTCCTCTCATCTTCTTTTCAGTTTCAATTAGTTGCAAATACTCATCACTTAAAGATGAATTAACGTATGTTGTATTTAAGATAAGGTACGATGGCTCAATGCTTAAATTGTTAAATTTTGAAACTGTACTCAAACAGGCTCGCTCAATAGCATTTCTTTTAATCGAAGTGATGCTTTTAATCTCACCAAAGCTGCCATCAATTATTGCATCAATATCCATTTTTTCACGATGCTGTCGACCACGCGGTTCTGGTCTATTTTCAGCAAAACGCCCATCTTCAACAAGACGTATATATGCAATCAAGTCTCTTTGTGTCTGTTGTTTTTT
>ERZ773265.1454-NODE-1454-length-12332-cov-9.619858_pt1 | contig 12332 bp, 10 predicted proteins | sample MGYA00580512_ERZ773265 | MGnify/ENA primary metagenome ERZ773265 (study PRJEB29015, sample SAMEA2738169) | human oral metagenome | biome: human oral; feature: human-associated habitat; material: saliva | place: China | collected 2183 ... | reverse complement strand
AACCACCACCAAGTGTTCCATCCGATTGTAAAAGGAAAAAACATAGCGTTTGACAATTCCTTTTAGGAAAAATGGAATCTTCAAACTCCCCTCAAGCGTATCAGGCAAAAAATGCACATAGCCAATTTTTCTCCCAGAGCGTTTCTTTTGGAAAGTAGATAAATAATAAGGGAAATCAATGGTATGAAAGTGAGTTACATCTGCCTCTACAGGAAGATTCTCCGTAACAATCAACTGATCTTGGGCATCACGATGTAGGAGACGTACCAACTCACGGTAGGCTCCTGATACTCCTTGACCAGCGACTTTCTCACTTGAACTTAGCATATTGACACGCAATTTTTCGTTTTCCATACCATTCATTATACCATTTTATTTCCAGAAAATCAGCAAAAGAAAGAAGAGACCAGAGGAAAAAGGAGGAATTTATCCTTTTTTCCAATCGTCTCTCATATTCTTCACTGTTTATTTAATTCCTAATGCGATACGTGCATAGCGACTCATTTTTTCAACAGTCCAAGCTGGATACCAGACCAATTTAACTTCGGTATTGGTTACCTCAGGAACATCTGTCATCGCATCGTAAATTTGGTCTGTCAAGAGATCTGCTAGCGGGCAGCCCATAGTTGTCAAGGTCATATCAATTTCAGTGTGACCAGTTTCACCATCAAAACGAATTTCATAAATCAAACCTAGGTTGACAATATCAATTCCCAACTCAGGGTCGATAACTTCTTCCAAGGCGTTTAAAATGCGTGTTTTAATCGTTTCAATTTGCTCTTCTGTATAAGCCATGTTCATCCTCACTCTAATCTTCAATAAAATCACGAAGCGGTTTGCTGCGACTTGGTTGGCGCAATTTTCTCAAAGCCTTGGCCTCAATCTGACGGATACGTTCACGAGTCACGTTAAAGACTTTACCAACATCTTCAAGAGTACGCATTTTCCCATCATCCAAACCGAAGCGCAAGCGCAAGACGTTTTCTTCACGGTCTGTGAGAGTATCCAAGACTTCATCCAACTGCTCACGCAAAACGATACGAGTTGTGTAGTCCACTGGATTTTCAATCACTTCGTCTTCGATAAAGTCCCCAAGATGACTATCGTCCTCTTCACCAATCGGTGTTTCAAGAGATACTGGCTCTTGAGCGATTTTCAAGATTTCACGCACCTTATCGGGTGTCATATCCATACGCTCTGCGATTTGTTCAGGAGTTGGATCTTGGCCCAATTCTTGAAGAAGGTTCCGCTGTTCACGGACAAGCTTGTTAATCGTTTCCACCATGTGAACTGGTATACGAATGGTACGAGCCTGATCAGCAATGGCACGGGTAATCGCCTGACGAATCCACCAAGTTGCATAAGTAGAAAACTTAAAGCCTTTTGAATAGTCAAATTTGTCCACGGCTTTCATCAAGCCCATATTTCCTTCTTGAATCAAATCAAGAAACTGCATACCACGACCTACGTATCGCTTCGCAATCGAAACCACCAAACGAAGGTTGGCTTCTGCAAGACGCTGTTTGGCTTCGATATCACCAGCTTCAACAGCTAAAGCCAATTCTTTTTCTTCTTCGTTGGTCAAGAGAGGAACAACCCCAATTTCCTTCAAATACATACGAACAGGGTCATTAACCTTAGCAGAAGTTGAACCAATCAAGTCCTCATCACTGAGCTCTGGCTCTTCTTCTGTACTAAGGACACGTGCACTTGGATTCCCTTCGTTATCCGTGATAGAAATTCCAGCATCCTGGATCCGTTGCAAAAGGTCTTCAATGCCGTCTGCATCTAAAGTAAAAGGAATCACCAGACTTGAGTTGATTTCATCGTCTGTTGCTGTTCCTGTTTTTTTGTGGTTACGGATAAAGTCTGCTACTTGCACATCAAATGTAGTTACTTCTTTTTGTTTTGTTGCCATTATTACTCCATTCTTCTCTTTTGGGAAATCAATCGTTGCAATTCTTCCAAGGCTGTGTCTGTATCTCCTACATGACTAGCTTCCTGCACTTTCTTTTTAATTCTTAAGTTGTCCTTGCTGAGGAGGGCACGATTTCGAGTCGCTTCGACTTCCTCTAGCTCTTGAGGCGATATCTCAACTGGCAAATCCAAGCTAAGCACGTGGTACCAAGCATTTTCAACCTCAGGCGTCTGATGAGAAAGCTCCTCTGAGCCGATTTCTCCCTGCTCACTTAATAATTCGTAAAGAATCTGAAATTCTGGGGTATCAAAGAAAAAATCTTCTCTTAATCGGTAGTCATTTAACACAACTGGATTCTCAGCCATCCTATAAAGGAGATGAGCCTCTGCTCTCATAACTGCTGTCAGTTGCCGCGTCACAGGCAAACTAATCGCTACTGGCGTAGGATGCTCTTTGACCCTCTCCTGCCTTTGAACAATCCGACTTTCATTTACAATCTGTTCTACCTGCTGGTAATCAAAGGAAGGTAGGTTATCCGCCAGAATGTGGATGTAAGAATTCTGGGCTGTGATCGACTTTTCTTTGGCGATTAAGGGCGCAATCTTTTCAATGAACTCGATTTGCGCTTGTAGGTTATCACTATTCTCAGGTTTGAGTTGGTGAATATAGAACTCTATGGGACTGATACGTGTCTTGGTTAAGAGGTAGGCCAGATCTTCAGGAGAATTCTTTTGTAAATACTCATCTGGGTCCATGGCATCAGGTACTCGGACAACTTCCACTGAGAAATCTTTTAATTCTTCCAGAGCTTTGGCTGTCGCTGCCTGTCCTGCCTTGTCACCATCATAGCTGAGAACTATCTTTTTGGTAAAGCGTTTGAGGTGATCAACATGTTCCTTGCTCAGAGCTGTCCCCATGGAAGCTACAGCATTTTCTATACCAGCACGGTAGGCCGCGATAACATCCATGAAACCTTCCATCAGATAGAGTTCTGTGATCTTACCCGTTCCCTTTTTTGCCTTGTCCAAATGATACAATTCGTAACTCTTGTTAAAAATTGCAGTGGAACGACTATTTTTGTATTTGGCACTCTGATTATCGACTTCTTGCCAAATACGACCTGAAAAGGCAATGACCTGCCCCTTGTCGTTGGTCAAAGGAAAGACAATACGTCCGAAAAAGGTATCCAAGAACTGATTGTCATCTGACAAATAGAACAAGCCCGAATCCAATAAATCCTTTTCCTCAAACTTGCCAGATAAACGTTGGTAAAGATAGTTTCTCTCGGCTGGAGCTAGTCCAATTTGGAAGTGCTTCAGAACATCATCCGTCAATCCACGTTTGTAGAGATAAGCCCTTGCTTCTTCTCCCATCTTGGTCGTCATGAGGATTGCATGGTAAAAGCGTGCTGCTTCTTCATGCATATCATATAGAGCTTGATGAGGAGAAACCTGTTGAGGACGAGACTGGATAGGCTTAGCTAGTTGAATACCGACGCGCTCTCCTAAGAGCTGAACGGCTTCCATAAAGGACACACCTTGGTATTCTTCGATGAACTTAAAGACATCTCCTGAGCGCCCACAACCGAAACAATGGTAAAACTGCTTGTCTTCCACAACGTTGAAAGAGGGGGTCTTTTCACCATGAAAAGGACAGAGCCCTAAATAGTTCCGTCCAGCCTTTTGTAAAGAAATCACGTCACCTATGACTTCCACAATGTTGGCATTGTTTTTGATTTCTTCAATGACTTGCTTGTCAACCATACACAATACCTCCATCTTATCATAGTTTCACGTTAACTAGTATAGCTTATTTCTGAAAAAAAGTAAACCATTTCATACACTTTCCGTAATTCTCTTTGCCTTATTTTTCTTGATAGAAAGGGAAGATAAAAAACTTAGAATCACTTCCGTGTTTCTAAGTTAATCTTCACTATTTTTGATGAAATTATGGCTCATCTATTCAAACAATTGATAGTAGTCTGAAATCTTCATTTTTGCTTTTTCTTCTTTGTTCAAATTTTGAATGATGCGGCCTTCTTTCATAACGATGAGACGATTGCCATACTTTAGCGCGTCCTCCATCTGGTGGGTAATCATCAAGGCTGTTAGATGGTCTTTGCTGACAAATTCATCTGTCAACTCCATCAATGCAACACTGGTCTTTGGGTCGAGAGCTGCTGTGTGTTCATCCAACAAGAGCAACTCTGGTCGCTTCAAGGTTGCCATCAAGAGACTTAAGGCCTGACGTTGACCGCCTGAAAGAAACTCAATCGGAGTATCCAGATGTTTTTCAAGACCATTTCCAACCTTTTCAATGGTAGCCTGAAACTCTTCTCTATGGCTTGATAGCCTTCTAGGAAGGAGTCCTCTCTTCTCACCACGAAACTTGGCAATCAAGAGATTTTCCGCTACCGTCATACGAGGAGCCGTACCCATTTTAGGATCTTGAAAGACACGAGACAAGTACTTAGCCCGCTTTTCAGGTGAAAAATTCGTCACGTCCTCGCCCATGATACGGATACTTCCACTTGTTAAAGGTAGGGTACCTGCAATAGTGTTAAAAAGTGTTGACTTCCCAGCTCCATTGCCACCTAAGATGGTAATGAAATCATGTTCAAAAATTTCAAGAGAAACATCATTCAGAATGATTTTTTCCTCGTCAAAGCCATTCGTGATGACTTTGGTAGCATTTTTTAATTCTACAATTGCTGTCATTTGCTAAACTTGACTCCTTTCAGGTATTTGCTTTTGAAGGTTGGAATCATAAGGCAAACTGCCAAAATCAAGGCGCTATACAAACGAAGATAACTTGTATTAAATCCAAGAGCAATCACTCCCCAAACGAGGAACTGATAAGCGATAGATCCTACAACGATGGTCATGAGTCGCTCTGCCAAGGTCAAACTCTTGAACAAAACCTCACCAATAATCAAGCTAGCAAGCCCTACGACAATCACTCCAATTCCTCGAGAAACATCTGCATATCCTTCTTGTTGAGCAATTAAGGCTCCTGCAAGCGCGATAATCCCATTTGAGAGAACCAAGCCCATGAGTTCCATACGTCCCGTATTGATACCAAAGCTACGAGCCATATCAGGATTATCACCTGTAGCGATGTAGGCTTGACCTAGTTTAGTATCAAGGAAAAAGAGCATAAGGCCAATAACAAGAGCTACAAAGATTAGTCCAGTCAGGAGTTGGTTAAGGTCCGAATCAAAAGGTAAGACATCCTGAATTTGCTTGGTTCCAAGAAGCCCCAGATTGGCACGCCCCATAATCATGAGCATGATGGAATGGCAAGAAGTCATGACCAGAATCCCTGATAAGAGAGTTGGAATTTTTCCTTTGGTATATAAGAGACCTGTCGCCATACCAGCTAGACAGCCTGCTCCTACTGCAGCCAAGGTCGCTAAAAATGGATTCACCCCTTGTGTTATCAAGGTTACAACTACTGCTCCCCCTAGAGGAAAAGAGCCTTCAGTTGTCATATCAGGAAAATTCAAAATTCGAAAAGTCATAAAGATTCCCAAACCTAAAATCGCCCAGACCATCCCCTGAGAAATAATGGATACTATCATAATCTTTCACTCATTTCTTTCTTTAGTAAAAACGGGAGGAGATGTCCCCAACTCCTCCTTTATCCTTATTCAATCACTTGCCCTGCTTCTTTTAGAACGGACTCAGGAATGGTGATACCAAGTTCCTGCGCTAGTTTTTTGTTAATCACTGACTTACCAGTTGAAAAGACATTAACTGGCGTATCAGCTGGTTTTTCACCTTTCAAAACTTTGGCAATCATTTTACCAGTAGCCACTCCAAGATCGTGTTGGTCAACTACTACAGATGCTAATCCACCTGCTTCTACCATGGCAGTAGCACTTGGGTAGATTGGCTTTTTAGCTGTTTGGTTGCTTGAAACAACTGTTGAGAATGCTGATGCGATGGTGTTGTCAATTGGAACCCAGATTGCATCGACCTTGCTGGTCATAACATTGACTGTTGAAGCAATTTCATTGGTTGATGGAACGGCAAATGTTTCGACTGTCAAACCTGCTTTTTCAGCATAAGCCTTGAATTCTTCTACCTGTGTTTTTGAGTTATCTTCGCTACTTGAGTAGAGAGCGCCGATTGTTTTGACATTTGGTGTGAGGGTTTTTATCAACTCCACTTGTTGTTCAGCAGGGTTGTGGTCTGATACCCCTGTGATGTTGCCACCTGGTTTTTTCAAATCTTTGACCAAGTTAGCACCGATTGGGTCTGTAATAGCAGCCATGATAACTGGTAGATCTTTAGTAGCACTTGCAAGTCCTTGAGCTGCTGGTGTTGCAATCCCAACAACAAGGTCATTTCCATTTGCTACTAACTGTTTACTCATGGTTGCAACCTTGCTCTGATCCCCTTCAGAGTTCATAAAGTCGATTTTCACTTGGTCACCTTTATAGCCTTCTTCAGCTAGTCCATCTTGAATCCCTTGGTAAATCAAGTCCAAGGATGGGTGACTAACAAATTGAAGGACACCAACCTTAGCAACCTTTTGCTCCACCTTAGCTGCTGGCTTGTTCATTGAAGAATAAATCAAGCTAGCCACTACCAATACTGCTAATCCAGCGATAATTCCAATCAAACGTTTATTTTTCATTTTTCTTTCTCCTTAATTCTTTTATCTTAACTTTTTAAATCACATCATCAAGCGATGCCATCGTTTAAATTCCAATATCTTTCCTCCCCATAGAAAAAGTCCTCACACAAAAAACTTGTGTGAGGACGTCGATGCGCGGTGCCACCTCAATTATAGGGAATATCCCTATCGCTCTTTCTCGCATTCACGAGTTGCACTGTAAGGTGTGCTCACCGAATTTTTATGATTTCAAATTCTTTATAACACTCAGCCCAATTTTCATCACTTTCATCTATCTGTTTCCACCAACCACAGACTCTCTAAAAAACTTCAATGATTACTTTCTGAATGTTTAAATTATATCATTTTTCAATTACTTGTCAAGACTATTTTTAGAATTTTTTAAACTATTCAAAAACTTCCCCTTGAAAAAGAGGAAGTTTAGAAAATATCAGCCTGAATTACGCAAACCTGTTGCAATTCCGTTAATGGTTGTATGAATCAATCTTTCTTCGTCTGCTGACAATTCACCACGGCGTTGACGTTTAATCAACTCCAACTGGATGTAGTTAAGGATATTAAAGTAAGGCATACGATAGTTTAGACTATCTTTTAGATAAGAGTTTTCTGCCAAGAGTTCGTCATAACCTTCAATAGCTAAAATAACGTCCTTGGTCAATTGCCATTCATCTAAAATAGTGTAGTAGATAGCCTGCACTTCTTCATCTTCACAGAGCTTGGCATATTCAAAGGCAATGTTCATGTTAGACTTAGACAAGACCATGTCTACATTGGAAAGTAAAGATTGGAAGAAAGGCCAGTTTTGGTACATGTCACGAAGAAACTCGATATTTTTCGGATCTTGATCAATAAACTCTTTAAAGCTCGATCCTACTCCATACCATCCAGGGAACATGACACGACTTTGTGACCATGAGAAGACCCAAGGGATAGCACGTAGACCACCGATTTCTGTAATGGTCTTACGAGCAGCTGGACGCGAACCGATATTAAAGCTTGAAATAGCCTTAATCGGACTGGACTCAAAGAAATAGTCATAGAAATGTTCATTTCCAAAGACCAAGTCACGGTAGATATCGTAGCTACGATCCACTACTTGGTCCATAATGGCTTCGTAACGGTTTGATGTGTTGGTATCACTCTTCTTCTTGGTAATCATACGGTTAATAGCTGCAGAAACCAGCATCTCAAGGTTGTAGTAGGCTGCGTCTTTGTTTCCGTATTTGTTTCCAATCACTTCTCCTTGCTCAGTCAGACGAATACGGTCCTTGATAGACTTGAGCGGTTGAGATGTAATGGCTTCATAAGTTGGGCCACCACCACGACCCACAGTACCACCACGACCATGGAAGAAAGTGACCTTAACGCCAAATTCATCACCGATAGCAGTTAGTTGTTGCTGCGCCTTGTACAGGGTCCAACATGAGGACAGGTAACCACCATCCTTGTTACTATCAGAGTAGCCGAGCATGATTTCCTGATAGTTATCTTTTGAAGCAATCCATTTTTTAGCTAAAGGAAGTGAGAAATATTTTCTCATCGTTTCTTCCGAATGATCCAAGTCTTCGATCGTTTCAAAGAGGGGAACAATCTGAACTCGGGCTTTTTGGGCATCAACCAAGCCTACTTCTTTGAGCATAATTGCTAGCTCGAGCATATCGGATACACTTGTTGCGTGAGAAATGATGGTTTGACGGATGACATTTTCACCCAGTTTATCCTTCAACTTGCGAGCAGCTTTAAAGATAGACAACTCTTTCTCAAGAAGTTCTGACTTTTTAGCATGAGTTGCTGAAAGGATACGAGGGTCTTCTTCCAACTCTTTTAAGAGGAGGACGCATTTTTCATCTTCAGAAAGGTCGCTATAATGGTCGTTAATACCAGCTGATGCTAGCAATTCTGCCACACAGGCTTCATGAACACTAGAATCTTGGCGCATGTCGATAGAGGCAAGGTAGAAGCCAAAGATTTCAACTGCCTGCATCAACTCTACAAATTCTCCTGAAATCAGGTACTCACCCTTGTTATCTAATAGAGAATCTCGGATGGCCAACAAGTCTTGGTAAAATTCATCTGCGGTAGCATATCTTGGATGAACATCCTTATCTTCGATAAGGTAGGTCTTGGTTGCCTGCATCTTAGCTTGGATATCAAAGAGGGCACGACGATAGAGTTCTTTTTCACGGTAAATCGAGTTATCTTGTGACTTCAGCGCCATCTCACGAACCTTGTCACTAACATTTACAATACTGGTTGAAAGTGAAAATTCACGATAAAGATTATAAATCTTTTCATCATAGTAGTTCATGATGACTTCGCACTGGGTCAAGGCTGATTTGTTGAGGGTTTCTGCCGTTACGAAAGGATTTCCATCACGGTCTCCTCCGATCCACATCCCCATGGTAATCGGTTTTGGATGTTGGAGTTCGATACCTTGTTCCTTAGCTAGTTTCTTATACTCAGCTGTCAAACGTGGAACAGCATTCAAGAAAGAACTTTGATAGTACTCCATCACGTTGGTGATTTCGTTGGTTACTTTCAATTTCTTCTCGCGAATCATGTCCGTTTGCATGATAATCTCAATATAACGACGGAGATCCGTGTGCCATTTTTCTTTGTTAATCAAGCCTAGTTTAACATCGCGGTATTTACGCAAGAGAGTATGGATATGGTTGGTCAAGTCCAGCATACTCTTGCGTTGTACTTGAGTCGGGTGGGCAGTTAAGACTGGTACAACATTTAACTGTTCCAAGATTTCGGCTGCATTTTCCTTCTCAGCCACCATCTTAATGGTAGTGGACAATTTGCCTAGATAGTCCTGGTCGATATTATTTTGATGGTTAATCTCATAAGCCAAATCCACATCCTCAGAGATATTGATCAAGAGTGGAAGGATTGAGAAATAGCGAGAAATATAAATCATTTCTTCGTTTGAAAGGCTGGTCACCAATTTATTGAGCCCTTGATAGTCTTCGCTTGTAGACAAGTTCTTCAACTGCATGATTTTATCAAAAGTCTCAGGCGCAAGCATATTTTTTGTGATGTCTTCTAATAGCTCTGTCAGAATCAAGACTTCTTCTTGGACGACGGCTTTATTGCTATAGTTTTCTAATTTTTGAAGTGACATAAACTTTCCTTTCCATTCAATCCTTATAGAGTAACAGAAGTTTGACCTTCATATTCCCTGATAAGTTTGGCACGTTTTTCACTAGCATCGATATTTAGTACAAAGGCAATGGCTACGGATAAGACTAGGAGACTATTCCCACCTTGTGAAAGGAAGGGGAAGGTTACCCCTGTAGAAGGAATCAAACCGGAAATCCCACCGATATTGACAAAGATCTGAACAAGGATCATCCCTCCGACACCGATAGCAACCATAGAGTTAAAGGGATCCTTAGCCCGAATACCGACTAGGATGATTCTCAAAATCAAGAAGAAGAGGAGGGCCAAAATCATACTCGCTCCTACAAACCCGAACTCCTCGATGACAATCGAAAAGACGAAATCCGTGTGGGCTTCTGGCAAATAACCACGTTTCTCAATGGAATTTCCTAAACCAAGTCCAAACCAACCACCATTAACCATGGCATAGTAAGAATTTGCAAGCTGGTGTCCAGCACCTGCTAGGTCGTTAAAGGGATTAAAGAAGGCACTGAAACGTTTAGCAACGTAACCAAATATCGGAATTTGAGAAAACTTTTCAACCCCAACAAGACGAATGACAGACAAGGCCAAAATGGAACTTCCTGCTAAGAGAGCTAGAATAGTCGAGAACCAACGATAGGCAATTCCACTAACCGTATACATGATGAGAGCCACCAAAACCAAAATAGTCGCATTTCCTAAGTCGGGGAAAATCCCCAAGCTACCAATCAAAACTAGCAGAACGAAACGCCAGTCATTAAAAGCACGAGGCAACCACTGATTCTGGGTCAAGACTTGGAAATCATAAACAGCTATCTCATCCTGCTGTTTTGAAAAACGATGCGCCAGGTACCAGATGATGATAATCTTAAGATACTCCGCAGGTTGAATCGTTACAGGTCCCACAGAAATCCAACCGTAGGCACCATTAACTGGTGTCCCAATTAGCCGCGCCAAAGCTAGGAGAATCATCTCTACAAACATGACGATAAAAATCAAGCGTTCATTTCTTAAAAACCCAAGTTTCAGTTTATAAATTAAGGCAATCAAAACCAAACTAACTACCCAAAACATTCCTTGGTTCCGAGCTAACTGAAGAGCACTTTTCCCTTCTTGGATCAAAGTAGCACTCGTCGTTGAGTAAACGACGATTAGACCCAAAATAGATAAAAGGAGGTAAGGAATCAAAATGGAATAGTTCAATAGGTGCCTTTTACTAATTTTCATATGTCACCACTCTAATAGAAACAGAGAAAACTGTTCCCAATTCCGTTTTATTTTCTAGTTTTGATTGCTATTATACCATTTTTTCAGAAAGAAAAAAACTCTTATCCTCCAATCCTTCGAATTTTGCTCTTTGGTCGAAACTGTTTACTAAAAAATACAAACTTCAAAACAAAGTTTGTATTTTCTTTTTTATTCTGCTGATGAACTGCTGCTTGAGTTTGAGTTTGAGTCTGCACCACCAACATATTGGGCAAAGATATTTTGGAAAACAGGATCTTTCACTTTAATATTTGCAGCTTGGAATTCTTTTCCGATGACACTCTGAACGAAGGATGAATCGTTTTGTTTCTGAGCCAGGATGACCGTTTTCAATTTTTCTTTGTAGTCATCTAAGTTTGATGATTTTTCTGTTTTCTTAGTTAGCTTAATAATGTAGTATTGAGTACTGTAGGCTTGTGTTCCAGTCGCTGTAATGACATCAGATACCCCATTTACATCCAAGGCAAAGGCAGCCTTCTTAACTTGTTCTGGAAGTTCTGTAGAAGCAGAATCAAAAGTGATCTCTCCACCATTTTCTTTTGTCTTGTCATCGTTAGAGTTGTCTTTTGCCAACTGAGCAAAATCAGCCCCTTCGGCTTTTGCCTTTTCGAGAACTTCTTTTGCCTTATCTTCATTATCCATACGGATGATTTGTGCTGTCACATCGGGTGTGTATGCTTCGAAAGCCTTTTGGTAAGCTTCGTCAGTTAGTTCATTTTCTGCTGCTTTCTTAACTGCCAATTCAACCAATTTGCTGGTGCGAATTTGAGCTTTACGAGTCTCAGGAGTCATTCCTGCACGTTGAAGTACACTTTGATAGCTATCACCGTATTTCTTCTGCTCTTCAGCAACAGCATCATCCACTTCTTTATCAGTTACTTCTGAACCATATTGTTTTTCAAAAACTTTTTCAATGGCCATATTAAGCAAAACTTGTTGCGCAGTTGGGTTATTTTTGACTTGTTCATAAAATTGATGCTCAGTAACGACATCACCCTTCATACTGATGAGGTCAGCTCCTTCAGAACTTTTTGAACAAGCAGCCAAAGTCGCTACAGATAATAAGGTAATGGCTCCTGCCAATAGTTTTTTCTTCATGTTTACTCCTTTTATGGTAAGTTACCTTCTCTATTTTACTAAATTGTCTTAAATTTTTCTAAAAATCATTCACTTTCAGGAAGTTGGACATCTGCTACATTCTTTCGTAGCATGAGAATGCCGTCTCCAAGTGGAACTAGAGTCGCTGTTAAATCTGGATTGTCCAAAGTTGCGTCGAACAGTCTTTGCAAACCACGGTAAATGGTTCGTTGACCCCGACGGACTTCCATGATATCCTTGGCAACATCGCCTCCTTGGAAAA
>ERZ773265.1451-NODE-1451-length-12341-cov-3.174833_pt1 | contig 12341 bp, 15 predicted proteins | sample MGYA00580512_ERZ773265 | MGnify/ENA primary metagenome ERZ773265 (study PRJEB29015, sample SAMEA2738169) | human oral metagenome | biome: human oral; feature: human-associated habitat; material: saliva | place: China | collected 2183 ... | reverse complement strand
ATTGATTATTTGTTAGGTGATTATTTGGAAATATCTAAAGAAAGGTATTTAAAGTTAAAAAAATAAAAAGAAGAAGAAAAAAAGAATTTATTTTCAGTCAGACTAAAAGAATTACGTTTACAGCATGGATTTAGTCAAGAAGAATTAGCAGAACAAATTGGTATAAAACAAAATTCTTATAGTGATTGGGAACATGGTAAGAGTAAACCTAACTATGAAAAATTAGAAAAAATAGCTGATTTTTTTGGTGTTTCGTTGGATTGGTTATTTGGGAGAAAATAAATGAGAATTAAGAAACGTTCCCCTGCTTAGTTGCTGGGAAATAAAAAATAAAAGCTAAAAAATAGAAAATGAGGTATAAAAATGGAATTACAAGGAAAAGATAAGCAGGTTCTTGAGTTTGCAAGTGAACTTGCGAAAAAGTTGAAAGAAGGTGATTTCAAGTCTGCTTACAAGGTAGCAGGTGATTTGCACTATCTTTTAAAAGGCGAAGGGGATTTAACTTTGTCTGAAGAAGTTGTTGAGGAAATTAGGAAAGATTTGAAAAGCTATTATTCCATGAATTATGAGTATAATAAGGTTTCAAAACGTGCATTTGCGATTGGTTGTAGTTTTGAGCGATCAGCTTCAATTTAAATAAAGGAATGAAGGAAGTCTAGTATGGCTTCCTTTTTTTATATGGAAAAGGAGAATAAAAAATGAATAAAAAATTTGATTGTCAAGTAGGAGGAGTGTTGCCTCTCGTGGATAGAGAAAGTGTTAGTGACATTGATTTGGTTAAGCAGGCATTTGTGGTCTGTAAGGCTTTACGGAGTGAAGAGTATTCTTATGAAAAATTTTTGGTAGAATATGAACTTTTAAAATCAATGGTAGTCAATGATTTAAAAGCTAGAAGGGAAGCAGGTTTTCCTGATGATTTATCTTATTTAGAAGAAGGTTCAGATATGTGTTCTCGTGCTTATCAGACTTATATTTGGGCAAGATTTAATGTGGATATGTGTAAATTATCAGAAGATGAATTTCTACAAAAAATTTCTGAAATGAGTGTGAATTTGGATTCAAAAGATAAGTATAAAGTTAGCTGTTTAATTAATGCATATTCTGATATTCTTAGTCTTTTGAAAAAGAAATATATTTATTTTGAAGGTATAGAAGTTATTGAAAATTACATTTTTGATTGGAATTTGATTTTAGATGATCATTGTTAAGGAGTTAGAAATATGGAATTTACAGTAGTTGTTGAGAATCCAAAAAATGGAAGGCAGGCTTGGTTTAGCTTGCCTTTATATTTGGGAAAGAACAGTTGAATAGACAAGTAGAAAGTTGATTAAGAAAGGATAAGAAATGGAATTAACAGCTTTAATTATGGATAATCGGTCAAAGAAGGCTAAACAGTTTTCTTTGCCTGTTGAATTTGAATATGTAGCTTCTGAACTTGGATATGCTGTAGAAGATGTTTCTATAACAATTCAATCTATTGAAGAATTACCTACTTTGGAATGTGAACGTTTGACCTTAGATTTAGCGAATGAACTTGCTGAAAATTTGAAAGATGTAGATGAAGATATTGTTTTATCATTCATTGAATCAGAAAGTTCTGATCCAAAAATATTAGAAAGTATTGATTTTGATAATTGTAGTTTATATCGTGATGTTTCAACTGATAGAGAATTAGGTGAATATGTTGTAGAAGAATTGGGTGCTGAATTGTCAAGGGAACAATTAGAACTCTATTTTGACTATGAAAAGTATGGTCGTGGTGTTCGCTTAGAAGAGGGTGGTAGCTTTGTAGATAAAGGTTACTTTTTATCAAAATGATAGCGAATATAAGAGTTTTGAATGAAGGCAATTTCGATTATCTTTGTGAGTTAGATATTATGAAGTACAGTCAAGAACAGGTTCTTGAAAGAATGAATGAAAGAGGGATTGATAAAAGTAACTTTTTTGTTTGTGGTATATCTGATTGGGAAGTTGATATGATCATGTCGCTGGACGAGGTTTACTTGCTTAAGAAAGCGGTATTGAAATTGTATGATGGTGATGAATATATTGTGAAATTTCAATTGCAACGTTATGTGCCTGTAACTCAAATTGTGACTACATATTATAGATTTTGTTCTAAAGATGAAGCACAAACTTTTTTTGAAGTAACAAAAGGATTGGACTATCAATCTGTTGTAAATTATATCTGTGAGACTGGAAGTTGGGTAATAGCTTTTCAGGGATTTGTGGATCAAGGAGAAATCTTAAATACTCCTCAAGGATTTTATAGAAAGGTTATTCTTTAATTTTAAAAAAGGAAGGAAGAGAATTGAGGTAATCTATTTGAAATGATAAGAAAATTTAAAAAAAGAGAAATGAATCAAGAAAGATTAAAGAAACTTTCTGATAAGAAGGTATACACTCCTAAGAAAATCAATCAAAAGAGTGCGAATCTAATTTTTGGCTCTTTGTTGATTGGTTTTGTGGTCTTTGTGGGTGTTGCTGGAGTTTTATCAATTAAGAATGTATCTAAAGTAAAGGAATTTGAAAAGAATCAGATTGCTAAAGTAGATAATAAGGAAATTGATAGACGGCTGGAGCAATTTTTGGATAGCTATGTAAGCTATTATTTTACTTACAAGGTAGGTGAGAAGGATAGTGAAGAAAACGCAAAGCGTTTGAGTGACTTTTATGGAACACCGCCTAGTGTTAAAAATCAAGGGCAGTCAAAACAAGATATGTCTATTGTGAGTGGTCGTTTGCTTATGGCGAAAGATGGAGTTGCAGTTTATGCAGTGACTTATGATACAAAGATTGATAATAAGGTTCAACGTGTATCAATCGAGTTTTCAATCCCATACGTTGAAAAAGACGGTCGCTATTATGTTGATGGCTTGCCTTGGTTTGCTCCTGTTACGGATTTTAAGAGTCAGGAGATTGACAAAGAAAAACAACTGATTTTGACTGCAAATGATGGTTTGAGTGAAAATGATAGAAAAGATTTGGTTGCTTTTATAGAATTGTTCTTCAAGAATTATACAAGTAGTCAATCGAATCTTGATTTAATCTCAAAAAATATCAAAACAATTGGTGGAGCAACTGTTAAAAGCATTGATTATACCTATTTTGTAAAAGGTAGTGATAAGACATTAGCTTATGTACAAGTTACTTTTGATATTTTAGGTACAAGTCATAGTGAGAATTTTTCTTTTGAGTTAAGGAAAGATAAAGATAGTTATTTTGTAGATAAAATGGAACATCAGATTCCATTTGATTATGCGAAAGATAAAACAAAAGAAAATTAAGGAGAATGAAATAAATGAGTTTTTTTCAGTATTTAGTTGATAAGTTAGGTGTTCCTGTTATCGGATTGTTTGTATTTGGCAAAGCAATTCATGCTTGGAGGGAAGGGAAGACTTGGGGGGTTTTTGTGGCGATTTTGACTGGTGCTTTAATTTTATGGTTCTTGTTAAGTCCAGAAACTGTGTTGAGAGCTCCTAAGTTTTTATTTGATAAGTTTTTAGAAATTTTCAATTAAGCTATGGAAAAAGAAGAGAAACAATTATTTTCGTATAAGCGTGGTTTTGACCAGCCTATATTTGTAAAAGAGTTATCGGATAATTTCAGTTTGCCTTTTGCAGTTGAAATTTTATCTTTTTTACTCCGATTTTCTTTTTTCTCTTGATGTCAGTAGGTTTTATTGAGTGGGGTTGGTGCTTAGTTATTGGTTCTGCTTTAGGCTGGAAATTGGGGAAAATTCTGACTAATAATAAAATTGATGGTAAAACGATAGTGATTTATCTTCGTGATTACATTTTTTATTTTTGGCATTATGGGAAATACAGTAAAAAGTATTATATAAATAAAGGTAAACGATATGTAAAAATAGAAAGGATTTATCGTGGAAATTACGAGTAATTACTGGGACTTTGCGGACAGTTTGATATTACGTAAAAATGGTGGTGTATTTGCAGTCTTTGAAGTTCCTAGTGAGGTTTTGGTTACGATAGACAAGAGGGGACGTGAGCGGTTTAAACAAACCGCTTTCTCAGCTTTTAGTCAACTATCGGTCTATGGTGATTTTGAATTGTATACGATCCCTATTCCGATAGATTTGTATGAGCGATTTGAACTCTTGCGCCAAGATATTGACCAAGATAGCGGTACAGCGCCTTTAGCAAACTTGATGATGGATAGTCTTCAAGAAAAGATTGAGGATGAAATTGAGTTTTTGTTTGAGTACAAGCATTATATCTCTGTTCCATTAAAATCAAACAATATCAGTCCAGACTTAGTTTCGACTTTAAAAGACAGCATGTCTTTCTACAAAAAAGAAACGTTGAAGTTGCTTGGGCTGGGTGAATTACCTCCTCTAAATTGGTATGAGGATTGGCAACTAAAAAAGAATGCTTTGAAAAGTGCTTTACATCAGTTGAGGGTTCGTGAGGTTGAAAAAACGGAGTTGGAGTTTTTAGCCCGTTTACAATTCTTACGAGGTCAATTTTATGACAAAGAGACAGAAGTAAATGCAATTAGGAATTGTATCGATAATATCGATGATACAAATATCTATTTTGAGAATCACAAAGTGTTGCGATTGGAAAATAAAGATGATGATAATTTGGTCGCTTGTTTTCCGATTGTGGACTATCCTCAAAATGTATCTTCTATTCATCTACAAGAAGAATTGCAGTTGTTAGATTTCCCTGTAGAAAGTATCTATAAAGTTGCATTCTCGGCAGATAGGGGAGTTTCTTCTTCTAAAAAGAAAGCGAGAAACAAACGTAAAAATTTGGAAAATGTGGTTGCTGAAATTGAGGAAGATGGCGATATTCAACGTTTAGAAGTGCTAGAAGCTCATGAAATGTTAGTTGACTATCAAGAAAAGGTTGAAAGTAAAGAAAAAATGGTTGAATTTCTCCATTTCTTGGTTGTGACTGGTGATGATGAGGATGAACTTGAAGAAAGATATGATATTTTAAGTAAGCTTATAGCTAACTTAGGAGGTTCTCTTGCAAGAGGTTATGCCGATAGGTTGTATCTTTTCTATAAAGGTCGCTTTACAGAATTGTTGGATAAAAAACGTGAAAGTTATGTGCAATATACTTCTTTAGAAGGTTTTTGTCAGAATATGTTTTTTGTCACGAAAGAGGTGGGAAACAAGGTTGGCTTCCCTATTGCACGAATAGACAATGAAATTGCGAGTTGGGGTGGTGATTTTATGGCAGCCTTACAAGCAAGTAATAGTCTAGTCTTTTCAAATTTGCTTCAGGCGAATAAAATGGGGATTAAGGATAAGATTACCAATAATCCTCATGTTGCCATTACTGGAGCAACTGGAAATGGAAAATCGTTTCTAACAAAATTGTTGTTTACGTTGAATAGTTTCTTAAAAATCAAGTCGGTTTATATTGATCCTAAAGCTGAAATGCGAAGTCAGTATATGAAGATTTTGAAGGAGTATGAGGAACAAAATATTAATGAAGAAGTACAGGAGTATATCAAATCTATTCACTTTGTAACACTGGATATGAAGGAAGATAGAAATATTGGAGTGCTAGATCCATTTGCTTATGTTGATGAAAAGACGACGTTGACTGAAATTGCTTCTGTTTTAATCTCAACCGTTTTAGATAAAGAGGATTCTAAGAGGTTGAAGTCTTATTTGTTGGAAAATATTGATAAGGTCTGGGCTAGAAAACAAAATGGAGAAACGGTTGGAATGTTACATCTGTTTAAGACTTTTGAAGAAGAAGAAGACAAAGACGTAGTACGAATTGGTCGTTATTTATCAAAAATGGGCGAAAATACCTTGTTGAAATTGTGCTTCTCTGATGGCTCTAATAAGTCTTTGCAGTCGGACAATAAGATTACGATTTTTGAAATTGCTGGCTTGGATATGCCTAAGACTTCTAAGTATGAGGATATGACAGATACTCAATTGCGAAGTCTTGCGGTTATGTACGGATTAACCTTTTTCTGTGCTGATTTTGGAGAAAGAGATAGAACACAAGAAACTTTGTTGTATGTGGATGAGGCTTGGCAAATTTTGTTGACTCCTAGCGGTCGTCAATTGTTGGCGAGAATCAAGCGTACAGGTCGTTCGTTTAATAATTTCTTAGTGTTGGTAACTCAGTCTGTAAAAGATGTTTCAACTGAAGATGATGGTACTGGCTTTGGTACAGTCTTTGCTTTCTCAGAAGATAGTGAGACTTCTTCGATTTTGGATCATCTTAAAATTAAAGAAGATGATTTGTCTAGGGCATGGGTTGAAAATCAGACAATGGGTCAATGTATCTTTTCGGATGTTTTTGGTCGAAGGGAAAGAATTACAGTTGATGGTACTATATATGATCCGATAACTCCATTGTATGCGACGGTCACAACGAATCTGAAGTCCACAGGCTAGAAAAGGAGAAAAGATGAGGAAGAAACTAGCTCTGTTTGTTTTTTTACTTTCTATCCTTTATCCTTTCTTTGCTTCGGCAGATATAGGAACAGTTTCGCTTCCGAATGGTACGCTATCTGAAACTCCAGCTTTTGTGAAGGATAAAACTTCTTCTTCGACAAGTTCATCTAGTTCTAGTGATGGCTTAACGCTTCCGAATAGCGGTAATACAGGAGCAAGTTCTAGTATTGTTAAGCCTAGTCCATCTGAAAATAAAGATCCTTTAGAAAAAATTGCTGATGATACATTAAGAAGAAGTTCGGATGTTGTCGGTGCGAATGCCAATCAAGATGTTGCTGATAGCGTTAAGGAAATTCAAAGAAAGCAAGAAGAAGAGAAGAAAAAGAAGGAAGAGGAGGAAAAAGCCAATACAAAATTAAGCTATGCCAATTTCAAGACAAAAATGAAACGCTTGACCAGCTATGTCTATTTTGACAAAGGTTTGTTTGGTCTTGGTGAGGTTGGGAATTACTGGATAAATAAAGTCGTTCAAGCTATTTTCTGGTTCTCTAAATTCTTGTTTGGAATCATTGTAAGTCTAGTATCTGCGGTTGAAAAAATGACGGATGTATCGCCATTCTTGAGCAAGGTTGTAGAAATGGCAAGTGCTGTCTTCTCTGTCTTGTTTGGTCCAACGATAAAATATATCGCAGGTGTTTTTATGGCTGTCTATATTCTGTCTGTATGGGTCAAAGGCGACCAGGTATTCAAAACGGCTTTGAAACTTGGCTTGGTCTTTGCGGTTGTTGGTGGCTTTTTCACCAAAATTTCAATCAATGGCAGTCCTGAGCGCTATCTTCCTATTCACCTATATAATGTCACGGATGAGATTACAAGAGAATTTCAGACGGAGATTGTGAAAAAGGTGGGGGCTGTAGATGCTTCAATGGCTGAAAGCTATTTTAACTCAACGATTATTCCTGCATACAAGAATATGAATTCTAAAAAAGATAGTGAGGGAAATTATTATCTTTCGGAGCAGGATTTTCAAGATTTAACGAATTATCAGGAAGGCAAAGGAAATTTCAAGTTATCAGATAAAGAAATTAAAGCCCTTACCAAAAAGAATGATAAAAATGAAACAGAAGATGTCAAAGGTCAAAATTTGGTTGATGAATGGTCTGATAAGTTCACTTATGCTTTTACCTCAATTTTTGATGTAGTTGTGGTCGGTGTTGTGTATCTTTCAATGGGGCTAGGTCGAGTAGTGATATTGCTTTCTTATGCCGTATTGTTATTGATTTTACCATTTGCTTTAATTTTAAGTCTGTTTCCACAGTTTAACCACTATTTTAGTGGTATCTCTAAAAAAGGGATCTCTTTCTTGTTGATTTCATCTGCTATTAGTTTGGCAAGTGTGATTGTTCCAATCATTTATGGAAATATGTCAAGTTACATAGAAGATTTTAGTGGTGGCTCTGGTCTTGTAGCAACGTTTTTGAAATGTATTGTGATTTGGTGGCTATTTAAGAATAGATATAACCTCCTATCCTTTATGAATGGAAGGGGAAATTACTTTCCTAGTTTGACAAGAAGACAACTACTAGGTCATCTAGGCAATCGGATGAATTTGAATCAAAGGGCAAAAACATTTGCAACGAAGGTTGGAGATAGAGTTCCTAACCGAGTCAAATCTTTGGCGAGAATTACTAAAAATAATGCTCAAAGATGGGTTGGTGACAAGGCAAAACCGTTGAAAAATTGGAATGAAAACCGCTTGGAAAAAAGAAGCAATCTAGCCAAAATGGAAATTCCACAAAACGATGACTATATGGCTCGTAAGATAAAACGTGCTAAAAAAGTTGAATTGAGGAAAGCCCATAGACGAGAAATGCTTAATAGAGCCAAAATGAAAGTTGAGAAATTCAAAAATTATGGAGAAAAGGATAAAGATAAGAAAATTGTAAATGATGAAAATTACGAGACTTTAAAAAATAGAGTTCGTAAAAGCATGTATAGAAAGCAGGAAATAAAAGGCTATACACCAAAGGCAAGAAAATTTGAAAATGGTGTATGGAAGGCAACGGCTGATTTGCCATCTTTGAAACGCATGGAACGCAAAGAAAGAATCCGCAAACTACAGAAGAAAAAAGGTAGACTTTCTTTACAAGAAAGGTTAGCTACGTAGATGAAAAAGACTAGACGAACTTTTGCCCTGCTTAGCTTTTTTCTACCTTTGCTTTCTTTTTTGTTTTTGATGTTTCTTTTTGGTGGACTGATTACGAGTTCTGCTGGTGGTTCATCAGGAAGCACTACTGGGAAAAGAACACGATTAACAGCGCAAGAAGTGGCTCAAAAAGCCAATATCTCCGTCGAACGTGCAGAAGATGTGATTAAGATTCTAAATTGGCAACTCTCTAAAGAGAAATTCACTTTAGAGGGTGCTAGCGGTTCTCTTGCCAATGCCGAAAGAGAAAGTGATTTTGATCCTAAACTAACGAATCCATCAGGTGGAGTTGCTGGCTATTTTCAGTGGTCAGGCTGGAACGGTAACACAATCAATGGTGATCGATGGGCGAATGCAAGCTCTCGAACGTTAGATAGTACAGTTCAACTAGAATTGATGTCCTATGAGTTGAATCATGGCTATAAAAAAGTCAAAGACTACATGCAAAAAGCAACTGATCCTTTTGAAAGTGCCAAGTATTGGTCTGAACATTATGAAGGTGTTTCCTTGTCAGATGGTCAAACAAAACTAGAGAAGCTGGAAAAGGACAGTAAGAAGTGGTATGAAGTCTTTAAGGGTACGATTGAATCGGATGGATCAAGTGGAAATGCAATAGCAGGTAGCTTAGATATTCCTGTTGGTCAAGTGGCTATGGAGATACCTAGTGGATATTCGATTGATAAAGAAATAACAAAAGAAGGTTATATTACTCAGTCTTATCCGTATGGTGAATGTACTTGGTATGTCTTTAATCGTGCTAAAGAATTTGGAATACAGTTTGATCCATATATGGGTAATGGTCAAGATTGGGCGCATAAGTCAGGGTATGAAGTGTCTAACACTCCTACGAAGCACTCTGCTGTTAGCTTTCAAGGAAGGCAAGCTGGAGGTCACCCTACTTATGGTCACGTAGCATTTGTAGAAGATGTAAAAGATGATGGCTCAATATTGATTTCTGAATGTAACTTTGTCCGAAGTGGACAAGGAACGGGGATAACAGACTATCGAGTATTTAGTGCTGATGAAGCTAAAAATTTTTATTATGTGATTGGAAAATAAAGAAAAGAGGAAAAAATATGAATAAGAAATTTGTAACATTGTTGTCTGTGGCTATCTTGAGTTCGGCAACGACGACTTTTGCGGATACACTTTCGCTTGGTGGTGATAGTACGGTCACGAATGATACGACAAGTATTGTAGCAACTCCACCAATGGAAACAAAACCGACGGAGGAAAAACCAAAGGAAGACAAGTCGTCAACGGTTGTGATTGGTGGTGAAAGTGAGAAGCCTATTGATGATAAAACAGGTGGTATTATTGTAACACCTACGAAAAAAGAAAAGCCATCAGAAGCGCCTGCAGGGACACCAGCGCCTAAAGTGAATGATAATTTGGATTTGGGCGGAGATTCTGAGAAACAGCAGGAGAAGGACAATAAAGGTATTGTGGTTGATTCACCTACTCCGTCAGACAAGCCGAAAGAAGAAAAACCAGCAGAAGATACTCCTGAAATTAAGGAGCAGAAACAAAAAGCAGAAGAAATTGTTGGGGTGAAGGAAAAAGATACTCCGCAGCCTTTGAATGTGACCAAAGAAGAAATTAAGGAGACTCCGATTGAAACCAATACAGGTCATAAAGTAGTTTCTACGAATCAAGGAAAAGTAGTAATTGAAACTGATGAAGGAAATTATGTTGAAAAAGAGCCTTATGAAGTAGGTGCTGTTAAGCAAAAAGATGGTACAATCGCTTTGAAGGATAAAGAAGGTCAACTAAAAGTTCTTCCGAATACTGGAACAGCAAGTACAATCTTTGCGACAATTTGGGGCTTGATTGGACTGATTGCGACTGTTTGGGGGCGACGTAAATTGAATTAAGGGAGATGGTATGAAAGAGTTGTTTAGAATTTGAAAAGAATCAGATAAGGTAGGGGCACCCCTGCCTTTTTTGTCGTTTTAAGGAGTAGAAAATGGATCAAGTAGAATTGTTGAAAATGTATGCTGTAAAATTGGCTCAAAGATTGCATGAAGGTCAAAATTATTTAGAGTTTACAGCTAGTCGTGATACTGGTTATGGGATTGAAACTATGTTAGTTGAGGTTAGAAGGGATAAGCAGTGTGTTCGTGTTGCTTATCATTATAAGGGTTGTCATGCCAACCAAAAATTACCAAAAAGCCATTATGCTAGTTTGTCAGTTATAGAAGAATGTGCATTTTTTACAAGAGGAGTAGGCTATACTTATTTTCCTGATATAGAGAAATTGTTAGAACAGTTATAAAGTAATTGAAAAAAGTGGTAAGATAGAAAGGTAATTAAAATGAAAGCGCGTAAAAAACCAATCGAAGTTTTCGCTGTACAATATAGTCACGACATTATTTTAGAAGAGTTCTTAAAACTCTTAAGAACGAATGAAAAGGAACCTGTTCGGTATGATGAGTCTGATGGGACAATTTACATTGAAAAAGAAAGAGGTGAGATTTCTTTACCTAAAGGTAATTGGGTTATCCGTGAGGACAATACAGATGGTTGTTTTTGGTCAATAAATCCAGATATTTTTTTGCAAACGTACAATCGTGTAAAAGGAACTTTAAATACCTTTGTAAAAAGGGTGTATGAAGTTGACTTTATTAAGATGGATATAGACGATACTAAAAGTATTATTGAAGTCCTCAATTTCTTGGGGTATTTTGTTACTACTCCTTTAGAGGAACTGCAGAGGGACGAATTAGTAGAATCTATAAAAGAACAGGGGTTTCTTGAAATAAACACCTTGGAAGGTGTTGAGCGTTTATTCTCAGGCGAGGTTGTAGTGAGAGGTGTTAGGGGTGAGTTTTATCCTGTATCTTACGATAATTTTATTAAGGTGTATGATATTTTGGATGAGGGCTTATAACATGTAGATTAACTAACTGCTATTTTGAAACGTGTTGAAAGTGAATTGTTGGAATTGAGTAACTAGCATGGAAAGAATGGCAAGTCAGGAATGGCTTGCTGTTTTTTGTCATTTTATGGATAAAAAAGTGAACATATATAGAAGAATATTCATTTGATGTCATTAGAGGAGTAGCTTATACTTATTTCCCTGATATAGAAAAATTATTAGAACAGTTATAACATAATTGAAAATGTGGTAAGATAGAAAGGAGAAAAAATGATAGGAGACTATTCAATTATGGATTGGGTTACATTGGGTGGAATTTTGACAACGATAGCTTCATTAGTTGGTATTGCTATTAAGTTAGCTAGAGATAATAGTGGTCTTAAAGCTAAAATGAAGGCATTGTCAAAAGAACGTGAAATGGAACACGATAGCTTGTCTAAAGAACACGATAGCTTGTCTAACGAACATGATGGTTTATCTAAAGAGCATGCTTCTATTAAAGAAGATACAAGATATATTTCTGATGAAATGAAATATGAAAAAATGGCTAGGGAAAATCTGTATAAAAATAGTTCACGTGCTAAAGAAATCTTGGAAACAATGGATTTGATGAAAGAAGTTGTGTTACAAAATTCAAGATTGCATAAAGAAGTAACAAGATTGACAGTAGCGAATCAAGAACTATCTAAGCCTAAGCAAAATAATGAACTAGACAAAGTGTTACGTATTTTAGGAAGGATAGAAGGACAGTTAGCTTCTCTCGAAGGTTATCGTGGTACAGAAGAAGTACAAGTAGTTTTGAAACGTGTTGAAAGTGAATTGTTGGAATTGAATAATTAGTATAGTGTTATTTAGATGGAAAAAGT
>ERZ773265.1450-NODE-1450-length-12349-cov-20.363267_pt1 | contig 12349 bp, 19 predicted proteins | sample MGYA00580512_ERZ773265 | MGnify/ENA primary metagenome ERZ773265 (study PRJEB29015, sample SAMEA2738169) | human oral metagenome | biome: human oral; feature: human-associated habitat; material: saliva | place: China | collected 2183 ... | reverse complement strand
GGAATATTCGCTTTGAAAATGTCTCCTTCTCCTATGATGGCAAGCACCAGATTTTAGATAGTATTTCCTTCTCTGTCAATAAAGGAGAAACCATCGCCTTTGTCGGTTCTACAGGTTCCGGAAAATCCTCTATTATCAATGTCTTTATGCGTTTCTATGAGTTCCAATCAGGACGAGTTCTTCTTGACGGTGTGGATATTCGCGATTATAGTCAGGCAGAGCTACGTAAGAACATTGGTCTTGTCCTTCAGGAACCCTTTCTCTATCATGGTACAATCAAATCCAATATTGCAATGTATCAGGATTTAACTGATGAAGAGATTAAAGCCGCTGCTGAGTTTGTAGATGCCAATCACTTTATCGACAAACTTCCAGAAGGCTATGATTCCCCAGTTTCCGAACGGGGTTCAAGCTTTTCAACCGGCCAACGTCAGCTTCTAGCCTTTGCTAGGACCGTTGCTAGCCAGCCTAAAATCTTGATTTTGGATGAAGCGACAGCCAATATTGATTCGGAGACAGAGGCTATTGTTCAAAACTCTCTAGCGAAAATGCGTCAAGGACGTACAACCATTGCCGTTGCCCACCGCCTATCGACTATCCAAGATGCCAACTGCATCTATATCTTAGACAAGGGTCGCATCATCGAACACGGTAGCCATGAGGAGCTCCTAGCCCTCGGCGGCACCTACCACAAGATGTACAGCCTGCAAGCAGGTGCAATGGAAGGAGAGTAGTCTAGTCTAGTCTAGACCATAGCTTCTATATTCGAAAAGATTTCTTAAAAATCAAAATCGAGTAGTGACATTTATGTCACTACTTTTTTGTTGGCCCACAACCTATAATAAAACCATAGCTTGAGAGAAAAAGCTAAAAAATAATATTTTAGGAGGTTGTTAGAATGACAACACAAACAATTAACACTTTTGAAACACTCGATCTCGAGGCACTTGCAAACGTTGAAGGTGGCGGATGGGTTAAGTGTTATGCCGGCACAATTGGATCTGCTCTAGTAGGATCAGCAGGAGGCCCAGTAGGTTACTGGGGAGGAGCTTTAGTTGGTTACGCTACATTCTGCTAATATTTAGGTGACCCTATGCTTAAAGATAAAAAAATGTATTTACTAGCAATTTTCCTTTTAGGATTTGGCATTGCTAACCTTTTTAGAAATTTAGATTTTGTTCATCATATCATTAATTTGGTAGGGTTAACATTAATCACTTTTAGTTTGATTTTTAGTAAATGGGAGCGACTCAAAAAATAGAAGTATTCGAAATGTAGAGTTACTAAAACACAAAATCGAGTGGTGACATTTATGTCACTACTTTTTTGTTGGCTACCACCCTATAATAAAATCATAGCTTGAGAGAAAGAAGTTAAAAAATAGTTTAGGAGGTATTGCTATGACAAGGCAAACAATTAACAATTTTGAACTCCTTGACCTTGAGGCACTTGCAAACGTTGAAGGTGGTGATGATTATGTTTGATTTGAAAAGTTATATTTTAGGGATGGTTTGCATGGCTGTGATGACTTTTTTGGATAAGCCTATTATGTCATTTCTTGAAAAACACAAAGCTACCAATTCAGCTAAAAAGAAATCCTAATTGAGATACCTTGTCAATTGCTAGTCTGTGAATAGCATGAACACAGAACGCTAAAAACACTTTAAGGAGAAAAGTATGTTCAAAAACTCAAAACCGTATTTACTGGCTACCATTCTCATCGGAATGGGCCTCGCTAATCTATTTAGAAGTTTGGATGCAGTCCACCATACCATTAACTTGTTGGGGATAACCTTGCTTCTTTATAGTCTGCTTTTTAAAAAATGGGCACAGTTTAAGAAATAATGTCGGGTTCTAGATAATTCGATTACTTGTGTTTTGGCACTATCTTGAGGAAAAAGACTTTAAAGGTCACTTAAAACCTACCATTTAGGACATATAATGGTCATTTGTGACAAGAGATATTTTACAGATAAGAATTTGTCATACTATAAATAAAAACTAAATGAAAGGGAATTTCATGTTTCTTTATCGTAGGACCTTTGTTCCCCAAATGGATATTAGAGACTGTGGTGTTGCAGCTCTGGCTTCAATTGCCAAGTATTATGGGTCGGACTATTCTTTAGCTTATCTTCGAGAATTAGCAAAGACAACCAAAGAAGGTACGACGGCTTTAGGAATTGTTGAAGCTGCTAAGAAAATCGGATTTGAAACAAAGGCTATTCAAGCTGACATGTCTCTATTTAACATGGATGATGTTCCTTATCCTTTCATCGCTCATGTAAACAAAGAAGGTAAACTTCAGCATTATTATGTGGTCTATAAAAATGGAAAAAATAAGCTAGTTATTGGTGACCCTGATCCTAGTATCAAAGTAACTAAAATGTCTAAAAAGCAATTTAAAAAGGAGTGGACGGGTGTCGCTTTATTTATAGGACCAGAACCAAGTTACAAACCACATAAGGAAAAAGGAATCGGTCTGTTGGCTTTTCTTCCTCTCATTTTTAAGCAAAAATCATTAATTACTAATATTGTATTAGCTAGTTTTTTGGTTACTTTGGTAAATATTGTTGGTTCGTATTATCTTCAGGGTATTTTAGATGACTATATTCCTCATCAGATGAGGTCAACACTAGGAATTATTTCCATTGGCCTAGTTGTTAGTTATGTTTTACAGCAGATGATGACATATGCTAGGGATTATCTACTGACTATCCTCAGTCAGCGTTTTACGATTGATGTTATTTTGTCTTACGTACGACATATTTTTGATCTTCCGATGTCTTTTTTTGCGACTAGGCAAACCGGTGAAGTTACCTCACGTTTTAGTGATGCCAACTCTATTATTGACGCACTAGCATCAACTATTTTGTCTCTCTTCTTAGATGTCTCTGTTCTTGTTGTTATTGGTAGTATATTACTATTACAAAATGTTAGTTTGTTCTGGATAGTTCTTTGTTCAGTTCCTATCTATACAATAATAGTGCTTGTGTTCATGAAGCCCTTTGAGAAAATGAATCATAAGGTCATGCAAAGTAATGCTATGGTAAGCTCGGCTATTATTGAAGATATCAATGGCATTGAAACGATTAAATCTTTAACTAGTGAGGAAATTCGTTACCAAAAGCTTGATGGTGAGTTTATAGACTATTTAGAAAATTCTTTTCGTTTGTCAAAATTATCTATTTTACAGACATCTTTAAAACAAGGAGCTCAGTTGATTTTAAATGTGCTCATTCTTTGGACAGGTGCTCAGTTAGTTATGTCAAATAAAATCTCAGTTGGGCAACTTATAACCTTCAATACGTTATTGTCATATTTTACAAAGCCGTTAGAAAATATAATTAATCTTCAGACCAAACTCCAATCTGCAAAAGTTGCTAATGCACGTCTCAATGAGGTCTACCTTGTTGAATCGGAGTTTAAAGAAACTAATGGTAATATATATCAAAAACAGCCAATGAATGGAGATATTATTATTTCAGGCTTGTCCTACAAGTATGGATTTGGACAGGATACATTATCTGACATTGACTTAACTATTAGACGAGGTGAGAAGGTAAGTTTTGTTGGAGTCAGCGGTTCGGGAAAAACCACATTAGCGAAGATGATAGTGAATTTTTACCAACCTTATAAAGGCAAAGTTAGCCTAGGTAGTCAAGATATCAATCTAATCGATAAAAAAAGTCTTCGTAGGAAGATTAACTATCTCCCTCAACAGTCCTATATTTTTAGTGGAAGTATTTTGGAAAATCTGACTTTGGGAGCCGATATAACTGTAACAGAGGAAGATATTCTTAGAGCGTGTGATATCGCTGAAATTCGGAGGGACATTGAAGAAATGCCAATGGGATTTCAAACGGAGCTTTCTGATGGTTCAGGGTTATCTGGAGGACAAAAGCAACGTATTGCTTTAGCGCGTGCTCTATTAACTAAAGCTCCAGTTCTTATTTTAGATGAAGCTACAAGTGGATTAGATGTCCTAACGGAGAAGAAAGTTATAGATAATTTATTGAAATTAACTCAAAAGACGATTATTTTTGTAGCTCATAGACTTAGTATTGCTCAAAGGACTGATAAGATAATAGTAATAGAACAGGGGCGTTTAATAGAGAGTGGTTCACATAGTGAGTTGATGTCTAGGCATGGTTTTTACTATCATTTATTTAAGAAATAGAAAGAAGAAAAATGAATTCTCAATTATTTAAAAGTACGGAATTTTATCAGAAAAGGTATCAAAACTTCTCAACAATTATTATATTTCCATTAGTCCTTTTGATAATGTTCCTTCTTTCGTTTTTACTTTGGGCAAAAAAAGAGGTAACAGTTGAAGTCACAGGAACGATAGAGCCTACAAGTATTGTTGCAACAATCCAGTCAACCAGTGACAATACTATTATAAAGAATCAGTTAAGGTCCAATAAAGAAGTCAAAAAAGGTGATTTATTGATTCAATATTCCGAAAAAATGGAAAGCTCTCAGAAAGAGAGTCTTCAAAAACAATTTGATCTTTTAAGTCGTCAGGAGACAGGGCTAAAAACCTTAGAAGATAGTATCAATCAAGGAACTAGCCTTTTTCAGGAAGAAAATGATGAATTTGGCTATCAAAGCACATTTACTACTTTCTTAGCCCAATACGATTCTATTGGTCAAGGTGTTAATAGTTCTAATCGGGAATCAAGTCCCAAAACTAATTTGGGTAATGAAACAGATACTGCTAGTTCTTTTGAAATCAGTGGATTTCCAGTTCAATCTGAGACATTATCAAAAACAAATAAGAATCATAAGATGACTTCTAAGAGAAATAGTTATAAGTCTATCCCACTTACATTGGATAGTCAATACGATACTGATTTATCAAGTCAAAGGGAGGTATTGAAAGCTCAGTATCTTAAGGAAGCTGGACAACAATTAGCAACTGTTCAAATACAGAAGTCTGAAGTAGAGGGAAAACTTAACCAAGCGAATATACTATTGTCTAATACAACAATAAAGGCACCTGAAGATGGAATAATACATCTTAATCAATCTTATGAAAATCTGTCAACGGTTTCAACAGGTAAGGAACTAGCACAGATTTATCCTAAAATAGAGTCTACTAAGGAAGTTTTTATTAGTTATTATGTTAGTTCAGATTATATCCTTAAATTAAAAAAAGGTCAGTCAGTTAGACTAACACTTGATGAGGTTGGTAATCATAATATGATGGTTTTAGGTAAGATTGAGAGCATTGATAGTTCAGCAATTGAAACAGAGAAAGGAAATATCTTTCGAGTTAAAGCAAAGGCAAAACTAACTGCTCAAGAATCTAGAAGTCTTAAATATGGTTTTCAAGGGCGAGTAACTAGTATAATAGATAAAAAAAGCTACTTTGCTTATCTTAAAGATAAGTTATTTAATCAGCTTAATTAAATTCAAGGAGTGGAAAATGAAAAAACAAAGAAATGTCACTGAGTTTCAAAAGCTCAGTGACCATGAGCTTGAACAGGTATATGGAGGAATCAGTTGGGCAAATTATCTGTCAAGCTATTTAAAAGAGGATTATAAATACTTTCTTTCAGATGGCAGTAAAAATCTGTTATAGTTAAAAATTTTAAAAGCTTGAAACTAGTCAAGCTTTTTTCGATATATTAAGTTCCTGTGTAAATGCAAAAGTCATACTTTCAGTTTTTAAAGAAATATTTTGATAGTTGTCTAATATATTCCTAACGTTGGCCAAACCTATACCGCGATGATCCCCTTTACTGGAGACACCTCTCTCAAAAAGTGATGAGATAGGAATAAATTCTTCCTGGGTTGAGTTTTGGACAATAAAGATTTGCTTATTACCATGATTGAAGTAGCCAATATGCATTTTTGGTATGTCAGACTGAATCGATGCTTCCATCGCATTGTCTAGAAAGATAGAAATGACAGTAATAAAATCGACCATCTCCATACCCTCGAGTTTGATAGTTTCAGGAATATCTAAGGAGACATCAATGTTATTTTCTTCTGCCTCTAGGAACTTAGCTGCAAGTAGGCTTTTAATAGTGTTATCTTCTATGTTTATTAAGCGAGTTAAATCAAATGTTTTCGATTTTAAATGCTTATCGGAATCTTTTAAAACTGAGTCGTAGACTTCTTTTACAATAGCTATATCATTTTGTTCGATACCAAGTTTGAGTGTTGTTAAAATATTGGCATAATCATGACGAAAACTTCGAACCGACTGATAGAGGTTTTCAATCTGTTTGTTATAATTCTTAAGATGCGATAGTTGAATGTCTTTTTGAAAGTCCAATTGACTTTGTATTGTTGCTCGGATATTTCTATCTAGTAAGATAAGCATGATAAAGGACAAGACTAGATAAATAACCACAATTAACTTTCTGATTATCAGAGTGGATGTATGAGTAGTGTTTTCGAGGTAGACGAGATATTGCTGGGTAAATGTATAACCAATCATAATGAAATCAGCAACAATAATACTCTTTGATATGAGAGGGGCTAATCGTCTTTTTTGTATAACTCCAAAGCTTTCTTTGAATAATTTTATTAAAAGAAAGGATAGTAAAATAGTTAGGAAAGAAGATGAGACAGCTATAAGATAATTAACTTTTATTGTTTCAACACTGATTCCAAACAAAGGAAATATAAAGAAAATGATTACTCTAAAACTGATATTATTAAGAGTTGTGAGGAGAAGAGCATTGAATATTTTAAGCTTTGATTGTAAGTAGGGCTTTCGTGATATAAAAAAAGATAATAAAAGATAGAATATTTCTTCGTTAAAGTAGAATAAGAATTTCCAGGATAGACTGTTACATATTTTGGTATATGCTATGCGACAAAATAAGATAATAAGAAAATGCCCAATTGAAACTCTTTTGTTTATTAAGTAAAGAAATAGGCAAATATTGAAACATTCAGAGACAACAGTAAGCAAAAATAAAAAAATAATCATTGAAGGTTCCTTCTTTTAAAAGTATCCATCAGCATTTTAGCTTTGGTACGTGAAAAAGGACAGATACTACCATCAGTCATTTCGACTTCACGTTTTAATTTGTTGATTCTTATAATGTTTTTAGGATTAATGAGATACGAACGATGGCAAGATACGAGTGAAGGACTAGCTTTTTCAAGATCCTTTAGATTTGCACGAAAGGTCATTTGGTTGTTTGTACCATGAAGTATTACATAATGCTTTTGAGGAGAAGTTTCAATATAAATAACTTGGTTTAAAGGGATGTGAATAGCTGTATGTTGTGTTTGAAAATCAAACATCTCGTCATTCTCTATTCCAAGTGGTTTCATAGTTATAGCTAAAGCTCTGGTTATCTTTTTCCTAAATTCTATTTCAGAGAGACTTTTGTCGATATAGTCTAGGGCAGATACTTGGTAATCAAAAACTAGTGGCATGAACTCTGAGTGAGTAGTGACAAAGATAATAGTAGCATAGGGATTTTTTTCCCTAATGATTTTAGCAATATCAAGCCCTTTTAATTTTTCTCCTTTAATTTCGATATCAAGAAAAAAGAGCTGGTTAGAAGTTGTTGACTCAAACGCTTCTATAAGTTGCTTAGGCTTATCAAACGTGTGGACAATAGATAAGTCTTTGTTGTATTTTTTTAACTCTTGAGACAATACCATCTCCAGTCTTCCTTGTTGAATGAGATTGTCCTCTAAGATATATATATCCAATTGTAGTTCCCTCCAAATTTTTGTATGCTGTTGTTTTTATACTCATAAATATGTAATATTATACCATAATTTACATATTCCATCCAACTATTCTTAAAAAGATTAGAAATAAATGTGATTCATTATCTATCAATACCATTTAGGACATATATTGGTAGTTTGTGACAATATTTAATTTTCTTTAATAAGATTGTTATATTACAATTGTGATTGAGATATCACAAAAAAATTATAAAGGAGGTTGTTATGATGACAATATTAACAGAAAATTTTAAAACACTAGATTTTGAATTGCTCTCTAGTGTTGAAGGGGGAGGACGACGTGCGTCTGATGCTATATTAAATGGAGCTTCGGGAGCTGTTGAAGGACTTCTAATTTGTGGTGATTCAGGTTTATTAGTTGTTCCTTATGGTGTATTTGCATGTGCTGCAGGAGGTGCAGCCTTATACTGTTTCTAATTTGTATGGGAGGAATTTATGAATAATAAACAACTTGAAAGATTTAAAAAACTGGATACAAATGCATTGTCTAATGTAAGTGGTCAAGGCTATGGTTCTCAATGTGTTATTGGTACTGCCGGAATGACGATTGTCGGTGCAGCTTTCTTTGGCATCGCAGGTGCAGGAGCTGGATTTGCAGGCGGTAGCACAGCATTTTGTTATGGTACAGCTGAATAATCTTCATTTGAGATAGGTGATACAAATGAAGAAATACCTAATCATTTTTTCGACTATTGCGATGATATATTTATATAGCAAAGTACTATTGTCATCAGGAAATATCTATCAACTTTTGTTAGCATCAATAGGATTCTTTTTCTTTTTATTTGGAGTCTATAGGCAGTATAGAAAGAATTAGTTAAAGCTTTTTCAATAAGACATGGACTGAATCAAAAATGATATTCAGTCTTTTTTTTACTATTCGGGACATATAGCCACTTTTTGGTACGCTGGCTTTTAAATGACTATCAGAGTGCTATACTAAAGATGTGATTGAAAGAACACACGATAAAAATTTTAGGAGGTAGTTGCCATGGCAACTCAAACAATTGAAAACTTTAACACCCTTGACCTCGAAACACTTGCTAGTGTTGAAGGAGGACGAGTCAATTGGGAACGATGGGGAATGTGTGGGGCCTCTGTCGCCGTAGGTGCTTCAGAAGGATTCTCTGCAGCTGCAGGTGGAACGGCTTTCTTCATTGGACCGTATGCAATTGGAACTGGTGCAGTAGGTGCAGCTATTGGAGGTGGAGTAGCCTTACTTGGCTGTTAAGGAGAACAACAATGACACATAGAGTTTCAAAAAGGGATATAGTGCTATTTGTCATTGCCCAAGTAGTTAGCATATCCTTACTGGTACTTTTTTTTAGTCAATTACTTCATAACTTATCATCCGTATTCCAATTGGTCTACATCGTAGCAGCCCTCTTAGTGGTTGTGGTTGATATATTGCTCATTCGAAAAATAATGACAAGAAGAGAAGAACCAACTGTGTTAAATCAATTAAAAGCTTCCCTAGCTTGTTTCTTGTTACTGACACTTAGTTGCCTTCGTTTTTTGACAACAGATTTCTATTATCAAAAAGTTATCGCTATATTTGTAGGTTTTTTTTCATTATTGGGTTTCGTACTATTTTTATGGGGCATCAAGTATATCAACCATAATATAGAGAAGTAAGTAATTGACAAAATAAGGAGTATAAGCAATGTTTATAAAATTAACTCATAACGACCTTGAAGTAATTCAAGGTGGTGCTGTTTGTCTTATGCCAAATGTGAATAACAAGGAGGGTGACCCCCTTAAAGACGGTTGGGTATCACCACCTAGATATCGAAGCGGTGAAGCCTATCCCATGGTATATTTACCTGTCTGTGCTATTATGTAAGAACTTTAATTTAAAGGCTCTTATTTGATAAGAATATAAAAGTCCCCCTTATTACCCGAACCTTCTGGTGATAGTGGGATTTTTTATATTCTTACCATTCGGGACGTATAGTCACTTTTTGGGACGTTAGCTTCTATGAGAGTTGTAAATTGTTAAACTAGACTAAGTAATCGAAAGGAGTTTATGATGAAAAAACGGACATTAACGCTATGGCTGATGAGTTCAGCCTTGTTACTGAATCTATCGGTAGGAACTGCTTTAGCGGATGAGGTGGTAGAAACGGGAGCTGATAATTCTCCAAAGGTTGAAGCAACTGAACCTACTCCAGTAGAACAACCATCAGATAGTCAGGAGCAGTCGCTTCCTGAAGATAAAGAGGCACCAGCAGCGACTGAATCAGTAACCTTGGCTGAGTCTGAGGAGGAGACTACAAATGATATCCCAGCAGTATCTCGTGAGGAATACGACGCTAATGTTGCTGATTTACCTAAAGTAAGTTTAGATGATGTGCGTAATGCCTTTACCGAGGATGGTCAGGCACATACGATTTATTTTGGACGTGGAACCTGTTACTATTGTCGTCAATTTTCACCAGAGTTGAAGGTCTTGAACCAACTGATGGATGGTCGTTTAGAGTATTACGATACAGATCGTGAGGATTTTGACCGAAACTATGTGTTTGGTGAGATTGGTATTCCAGGTACACCTACACTACTTTATCTGGAAAATGGTCAGCTATTATCAGGATGGGTTGGTGGTGGACCTGCTCAAACAGTTTATGACCATTTAGCCAGCTCTAGTCCACGTTTTATGACTTTGAATCAGGAACAAACAACCATCTCTGAACCTCAAACTAAAACTGTTCGTCCTACACGAGTAACCGAAGAGAGTACGAAAGAGAAATCTTTGCCAACTGTTCAACCACAGCCGATGTCAACGGTTCAGAAGGAACTGAACGCTCAAACAGGGCAAATGGCACCAATGACTGATAAAGTAGCAGACACAAAAGAATTCCCTAAAACAAATGACGGTGAGCAATCACTTGTCTCTTTTGTGGGGGCATTAGCAATCTTAGCTTCACTCATGTTAGCACTGAGATATTATATTAAATAGGTAAAAAGATTGAGTATCTCCCTCAATTTTTTTCATTTTGTATATGAATGACCATTCAGGACGTATAGCCACTTTTTGGGACGCTAGCTCTGATAGAGACACTTGAATGCTATACTAAAGATGTGATTGAGAGATCACACGATAAAAATTTTAGGAGGTAGTTGCCATGGCAACTCAAACAATTGAAAACTTTAACACCCTCGACCTTGAAACACTTGCTAGTGTTGAAGGAGGAGGGAAAAGAACAGCAGATGTCTTTTTAAGTTCTGTTGGGGGTGCTGCTGAAGGAGTTTACTATTGTGCTGGCGTTGGAGCTCTCACACCGTATACTGTTGTTGGTTGTGCTGGCATTGGAGCGGTGGTCGGAGCCTTCTTTCCACACTAGAGCAAGCTAAATTTATTTAAGGAGAAAAAATAATGAAAACTGAAGAACTTGAAAAATTCTTGAACTTGAACGATACAACTCTTTCTAATATTGAAGGAGGTAATCTTTCTGCAGGTGAGGTAGGGAATGCATTTGGAATATGTGCCACAGCAGGTGCTATTATTGGAGGTGCCTTTGGTGCTGTACCGGGAGCGCTTGGTGGAGCAGTATTAGGTGCACAATATTGTGGGGGCACATGGGTGATTATTAGAACTCACTAATAGTTACCGTGATTCTAGAAACGTATGATTGACTTTGAGGTATAATGAAATGTTGCATCTTAACCGACTTCGTTCAAGTACTTTACGTTATTTACGATTAATAATTGTCACTTTAGGATTACTAGGTGGGAATATTTGTCTTGAGTTATTTTCTAATGGTTATTCATTCCTTTTTTGGTTGCCGTTAGGTCTGGTTTCGTTACTTTTCCTGATTTATCTACCACTGCTTATTAAACGAGAACTGAGCCTTCGTCCAGTAGAGGAACAAAACTTTACACCTAAACAGATTTATGCAGTGCTAGGACTGGTTAATTTAGGTGTTATTTTATACGCGATTTACAGTATTTGTATCAGTACTGATGAAGAATGGAATAACTATATGGTTATTTTACTTTTTCTTGACATTTGTTACTTAGCTTATATAACTCCCAAAGTGTTAAAAATAATCAGAAAGGAAAAGTAATCTACAGGAATAATGGGGCCTAGAGTTAACTTAGTATCTCTAGTGACACCTTGAGGAATAAATTCTGCCCTTATATCAATACACTTCTGTCGTACCATAAGGAGGTAAACTAATGCTTATAGAACTAACATATAAAGAACTTGAAGCTATTCAAGGTGGCGCTGTCTGTCGTATGCCAAATGTGAATAACAAGGAGGGTGACCCTTTTAAAGGAACCCTAGTGCCACTGCCTCGGCATCCACGAGACGAAGCCTATCCGATGGTATACTTACCTGTCTGTGCTATTATGTAAGAACTTGAAATGACAACTCTCATTTGATAAGAATATAAAAGTCCCCCTTATTACCCGAACTGAACTGCACCCCAAAAGTTAGACAGAAAAAATCTAACTTGGGGTGTTTTTATTATGAAATTGACTTATGAAGATAAAGTTCAAATATACGAACTGAGAAAGCAAGGAGAAAACTTTAAACGACTTTCAAATCAATTTGGGGTGAACGTTTCTGGTCTAAAGTACATGGTGAAATTAATTGACCGTTATGGAATAAACATCGTCAAAA
>ERZ773265.1446-NODE-1446-length-12378-cov-3.295788_pt1 | contig 12378 bp, 2 predicted proteins | sample MGYA00580512_ERZ773265 | MGnify/ENA primary metagenome ERZ773265 (study PRJEB29015, sample SAMEA2738169) | human oral metagenome | biome: human oral; feature: human-associated habitat; material: saliva | place: China | collected 2183 ... | reverse complement strand
GTAACGAGCTTCGTACTTGGCAAAACCTTTCTTGCCTTCTTCACTCTTGATCGCATTAACTGCAGTAGTATGGTACCCTTCTGCATCTTCCAAAGCATACTGCAAACTTTCCTTAGTATCTGAATCATCTGGATTGAATTCATTGATTGCTTTTTCAAATTCATCCATTTGATTTTTAAAGTTCGCTGCTGCTTGCGCTTCAGATGCATCTGGAATTTCCTCATCCTCTCCAGGCTGTTCCTCTGCATAGACAGTAGGTACATGTGTCAGCTCAGGATATTTATAAACGGCTACTGCTCCCAAAGCATTAACAGCTAGCACTGAGATTCCTAACTTAATTAACTTTTTTCTATCCATAATGATTTTCCTTTAATCTTTTTCCTAATAATACGATAGTAACCAGAAGAGCATAGCTCTCCTGGACTATCTTACATTAATGCTTTGGTTTTCTTCTCAAAAGAAGTCCCATCAGCACAAGGATCATTCCGATAATCACCTCATTTACCATAGTAGCAGAAGTACCTGTTTTTGGCAAGATATTCTTAGGTTTTTCTGGCTCTGGTGTTGGTGCCGGTGGCAAGTCACCCTTAGGCGCTGGTGGCGTATCAGGTGTAGTTGGTGGCGGCGTACCCGGTGTTGTCGGTGGTGTATGTGGTGGTGTTTGCGGCGGTGTAGTTGGCTCTGGCGGATAAACGTTTACTGTATTCGTTACTTTCGGTTTATCGTTGAAGGTTACAGTAGCCTTATTCGGAATCTTCGTCTCATTATTCTCTTTGTTCAGGTAGCTAGACAAGTCTGCTCCGTCTTTAATAGATGAATAGATGATGACGCGGAAGGTGCTACCCTTCAAGGCTTCCAAAACAGCCTTATCAGTAACTTCAACGGTAACTTTCTGACCTTCTACAGTTACTTTGGCGATTTTCGCAAGAGCTTCATCCGTGATCTCACCCTTGTCATTCACTGTTGTGAATGCTTCGAGAGCTTTTTCGAGTTTCTCTTTGCTCTCTTTCAGTTGTTCAAGGTTCTTATTCAGTTTATCTTGTTCAACTTTTTGTTCTTCAGGTGTTGCGAGGTTACCAGCTTTCGCACCATCTGCTTTCAGTTGTTCCAATTCAGCTTGTGCTGCTTTGAGGCTTTCTTCAAGGGATGCCACTTCAGCGTTATTGTCTGCTGGAGCAGGTGTTGCTGTAGCATCGCCTGCGTCAGAATCTGAAGCTGGAGCTGGAGTTGCAGGTGCTGCTGCAGCTTTTTCTTTGGCTGCTGCCAATTGTGCTGTCAGCTCTTCAACCTTCTTCTCAGCTTCTGCCAGTTTCTTAGCGAAAGTACCATTTGTCTCTTTGCCTTCGAGCTCTTTCAGGTCGCTTTCTGCTTTTTCAATCTTAGCAGTAATCTTCGCAATGGCTTCTGCGACTTTATTTTCCTCTACCTTAACAGCTACACGGTCTACCTTCAGAACTTTTTCAAGTTCATCTGTTACCGTAAAGCTATTCAATTCAGTCTTCACATCACGGCCTTGAGCGTCTTTGATAGGGTTGCCTGATTCATCAACTGGATCAGTTGGCACCTTCGCTGTCACATCAAAGCGGAAGCCTTCCTTGAGTTCTTTCAGACGGTAAGCAGTCGATGGGTTAGATCCATCAGCTGGACCTACTGTCTTAGCTGGTTCGTTTGGTTTTGGTTCCTCAGGTTTTTCTGGATCCCGTGGACGAACGGTTACTGGGTTAGATTCTTTTGTACCGTTCTTGCCATTGCTATCCTTGAAGGCAATTGTTGCCTTGTTTGGAACAGTTTGGTTTTCGTAAGCTGATAAGTCACTATCTGCTTTCAGCTTAGCTGGAATGTAAAGTTGGATTTCTTTATAGCCACTGATACGAGCGAAGTCTTTCACTGTTACAGTAACTGTATTGCCTTCCACTTTTGTTTCCACAGCGTCTGTTGCATAACCATCCACGTAAGCTACAGGAGTTCCTGTGATTTCAAGAACTGGTTCCAAAGTATCCGTAACGGTGAACTCTTTGTAGAGGCGGATATCTTTTGGAATTTGTGTGTTGACATTGTACATGTAAGGAACATCACGGTCAACATCTAAGTGATCCAATGTACGGTTAATCTTCTTCGTAACCTCTGGTCCAGGTTGTTTTGGAACTTCGACCGTAACTGGCTTAGTTTCTTTCTTGCTTGCTGGATTATTGTTAATCAAGTAAGAAGCTGTATTTGGTACAGAGTAGCTATTAGCTGTTTCATATGGAGTTAAGTCGGCGTCCGCTTTAATCTTCGCTTTGAAGGTTACTTGGACTTTCTTACCACCATTTGCTTTCACAGTCTCTTCTGGGAAGGTTACTTCCAGAGTTTGGCCATTTTTCGCTACAGCTGCGTCTGCTTTCTTACCACCAAGAGTGACTTGGACATCACCGGCAAATTCAAGAACGTCTTTCAATTCATCGGTAACTGTAAAGCCTGTCGCATCTTGAGGCATAGTTGTATGGATGTTGTATGTGAATTCTTCTGTTCGATCTGCAATTGTTTCAGAAGGTTTTGAATTCACATCTTTTTCAATCGGTGGCTGTTCTGGAGATGGAGGAGTGACAGGTACTACGTTAGAGTCCTTCGTTACAGCTGGTTTGTTAGGGAAGCCAACTGTGTAAGAAGCCTTATTCGGTACTTCTGCCTTGTCTGCTTTCATATAAGCTGACAAGTTTGCACCCTCTCTGATCTTAGCCTTGAAGTTGAGGACAACTTCTTTACCACCGTTTGCTTTCACCTGGTCTTCTGTCAGGGTCAACTTGATGATTTGACCGTCTGTTGTAATCTGGTCTGCCTTCAAGTCTTCACCAGCTAGAGTCGCAGATGATTCACCCGCAAACTCAAGAACATCTTCCAGCTTATCGCTGATAGAGAAGGCTGTCGCATCTTGCGGTACAGTTGTCTTCACAGTGTAAGTGAAGACATCGTCACGGTTAGCTAATGTTTCAGCTTCTTTACCGTTTACTTCCTTCTTCAGTTCTGGTTCAGTTGGGGTTGGTGGAATGACTGGAACTGGTTTAGAACTTTGTTCTGTTCCTGGGTCATTGTTAAAGTTGTATTTAGCGGTGTTGTAAATCCGTGTCGTACCATCTTTTTCGATGTAGTCTGACAGGTTTGCTCCCGCTTTGATCTTAGCCTTGAAGCTGACATGAACTGCTTTGCCTCCTAGGGCTTTCGCTTCGTCTTCTGTCAGTTTGACTGTGATCTTCTGACCTTTAATGGTAATGTGGCTGGCATCTAGTGGTTGACCATCTACCGTTGCGCTTGCTTGGCCATTTTCACCTGAGAATTCTAAGACTTTCTCAATCGTATCGTAAACTGCGAAGCCTGTAACATCAAGCGGCACAGTTGTGTCGATGGTGTAGGTGAATTCTTCATCACGAGCTCCTAAGTTCGCTGATTCAGCCTCATTGACCTTCTTCTCAATCGGTGGATTTTCCGGACTTGGAGGGGTCACTGGGACGATGTTTGAATCCTTAGTTACGCCTGGGTTGTTCGGGAAGTCCACTCGGTAGCTTGCCTTATTCGGAATGCTAGTCTTACCATCTTTAATGTAGCCAGATAGGTTGACACCTTGGCGGATCTTAGCTGTGAAGGTTAGGTTCACATCTTTACCGCCATTGTTCTTGACTTGGTCTTCGGTTAGGTTAACAGTAATGGTTTGACCATTGACTGAGATACGATCGGCATCAAGAGCTTGGCCATTTAGGCTAGCAGTCGCACGGCCGGTTCCATCCGCAAATTCAAGAACGTCTTTCAGCTCATCGTTGATAGAGAAGGCTGTTGCATCAAACGGTACTTTCGTATTGATGTGGTAGGTGAACTCATCGTTACGGTTAGCCAGTGTTTCCTCTTCCTTACCATTGACATCCTTCTTAATTCCAGGTTCTTCTGGAGTTGGAGGAGTTACTGGTACTCTGTTTGAATCCTTATGGATTTCTGGACGATTTGGGAAGCCTGCTGTGTAAGAAGCTGTATTCGGGATGCTAGTCTTACCTTTTTCAATGTAGTCAGACAAGTTTGCACCTTCACGAATCTTAGCCTTGAAGGTCAAGGTTACTTCCTTACCACCATTTGCTTTCACTTCGTCTTCTGTCAGAGCCATAGAGATTGTTTGGTCTGCAACGTTGATACGGTTGGCATCAATTTCTTGACCATCAAGAGTCGCTGTTGCTTGACCTTTCTCACCTGAGAATTCTAATACTGGTACAAGAGTATCTGATACTGAGAAGGCTGTCGCATCTTGAGGTACAGAAGTTGTTACTTTATAAGTAAACTCTTCATAACGTTCTTTCAGCGTTGCTTCTGGCTGACCATTCACTTCTTTCTTAATACCAGGTTCTTCTGGGCTTGGTGGAATCACTGGAACTGGTTCTGTGCTCTTTTCTGTCTTCGGATCATCGTTGATGATGTATTTAGCAATGTTAGGAATCCGAGTTACGCCATCTGCTTCAATGTAGCCTGCCAGGCTGACATTCTTACGAATCTTAGCCTTGAAGCTTACATGAACAGCTTTATTGCCGTATTTCTTCACTTGATCCTTCGTCAGGGTCACTGTCAGGACTTGTTTATCTACAGTGATTTGTGAATCTTCGATCACATCTTTGTCACCATCTACTGTGACTTCTGCTTGGCCTTTCTTACCTGAGAATTCAAGAACGTCTTTCAATTCGTCGGTAATCTTGAAGCCAGTCGCATCGACAGGTACTTTCGTATCGATGGTGTAAGTGAACTCTTCGTCACGGCTGTCCAGAGTTGCAGATGGCTTGTTATTAACCTTCTTCTCAACTGGTGGATTTTCTGGTGATGGAGGAGTCACTGGGACGATGTTTGAATCTTTCTCAACTTTTGGACGGTGTGGGAAGTTAGCCACATAAGACGCCTTGTTAGGTACACGCGTTGCGCCGTCTGCTTCGATGTAATCTGCTAGGTTTGCACCTTCACGAATCTTAGCTTTAAAGTTGAGGACAACTTCTTTACCACCGTTTGCTTTGACTTGTTCTTCAGTCAACTCAGCACTGATGGTTTGGTCTTTCAGCTTGATTTGTTTTGCATCCAGCTTTTCACCATTGAGTGTGAGAGATGCTTCTGCATCTTCGCCTGCAAATTCAAGTACTGGAACTAAACTATCGCTGATAGAGAAGGCTGTCGCATCTTGCGGTACAGTTGTCTTCACAGTGTAAGTGAAGACATCGTCACGGTTAGCTAATGTTTCAGCTTCTTTACCGTTTACTTCCTTCTTCAGTTCTGGTTCAGTTGGGGTTGGTGGAATGACTGGAACTGGTTTAGAACTTTGTTCTGTTCCTGGGTCATTGTTAAAGTTGTATTTAGCGGTGTTGTAAATCCGTGTCGTACCATCTTTTTCGATGTAGTCTGACAGGTTTGCTCCCGCTTTGATCTTAGCCTTGAAGCTGACATGAACTGCTTTGCCTCCTAGGGCTTTCGCTTCGTCTTCTGTCAGTTTGACTGTGATCTTCTGACCTTTAATGGTAATGTGGCTGGCATCTAGTGGTTGACCATCTACCGTTGCGCTTGCTTGGCCATTTTCACCTGAGAATTCTAAGACTTTCTCAATCGTATCGTAAACTGCGAAGCCTGTAACATCAAGCGGCACAGTTGTGTCGATGGTGTAGGTGAATTCTTCATCACGAGCTCCTAAGTTCGCTGATTCAGCCTCATTGACCTTCTTCTCAATCGGTGGATTTTCCGGATTTGGAGGAGTCACTGGGACAATGTTTGAATCTTTATGGAAGTTAGGATCGTTAGGGAAGGCAGCGTTATAAGACGCTTGGTTATTGATGACTGTCTTCCCTTTTTCAATGTAGCCAGACAGGTTAGCACCTTGGCGAATCTTAGCCTTGAAGGTCAGAACAACTTCTTTACCGCCATTGTTCTTGACTTGGTCTTCTGTCAGAGTCAAGGTAATCTTTTGATCAGCGATAGAGATACGGTCTGCTTCTAAAGCTTCTCCATTGAGAGTAGCACTTCCAGCATCCGCAAACTCTAGAACATCCTTAATGGTGTCATCGATAGAGAAGGCTGTTGCATCAAACGGTACTTTTGTCTTCACTTTATAAGTAAAGATTTCGTCACGGTTAGCAAGAGTCGCTTCTTTTGCATCATTAACAGTCTTTTCAATCTCTGGTTTTTCAGGACTTGGAGGAGTCACTGGAACGATATTTGAATCTTTATGAACTCCAGGATTGTCTGGTAAATCTACATTATAAGAAGCTTGGTTATTGATAACAACTTTATCACCAACGACATAGGCAGCAAGGTTGGCATTTGGACGAATCTTAGCCTTGAAGGTTAACTTAATTTCCTTATCTGCATTGGCTTTCAGTTCTTCTTGGTTCAGTGTAACTGTGATTGTTTGGCCATTGATCGCGATATGATCATCTGACAGTTTCTTACCATCTACAGTCGCTTCTGCCTGACCTTTCTCACCTGAGAAGTCCAAAACATCTTTCAGAGTATCAGTGATGTTGAAGGCTGTTGCTTCATAAGGAATCTTGGTTTTCACATGATAAGTGAATTCTTCATCACGTGCTTCCAAGGTTGCTTCTGCCTTATCATTGACATCTTTTTCAATTGGTGGTTGTTCTGGAGATGGAGGAGTTACTGGTACTTCATTGGAATCCTTATGGAACTTAGGATTATGATCGATGTCATAAGAAGCCTTGTTCGGGATCCGGATGCCTTGACCAGGAACTAGGTAATCCAGAAGATTTGCTCCTTCACGAATTTTAGCCTTGAAGGTTACTTCGATTGATTTACCAGCATTAGCTTTCACTGCTTTTTCCGCAAAGGCCACTGTCAAGGTATTCTTATCTGTAGAAATAGTAGCTTGATCATTGGCAACCTTGCCGTCAATCTTCACTTGGACATCGCCCTTGTTGCCAGCGAATTCAAGAACGGACTTCAGTTCATCTGTTACGGTGAATTCAGTCGCATTTGTTGGCATCACTGTATTCAGACTATAAGTGAATTCTTCAAGACGGGTTTGCAGATTGTAACTGTCTGCACCGTTAACCTTCTTCTCAATTTCAGGAGTGTTTGGTGGTGGCGGTGTAACAGTAACTGGGTTAGAGAATTTCTCTGTTTCTGGATTGTCATTGACCACAAAGCTAGCTTTGTTTGGAATCGCTGCTTTATCTCCATTTGGATACTTAGCAACTAATTGGTCAACTGTGTAGCCAGATTTAATCTTAGCATCAAAGGCTACTTGAACAGCCTTGCCTGCATATTTCTTGACTTGGTCCTTATCGAAGGTAACTGTCAGTTTTTGGTCTTTCTTCGCAACCGTTACATCTGTCACGGCTTGACCATCTATCGTTACAGTCGCATCTCCATCAAAGGTCAAGACTTCTTCCAAGGTATCAGAAAGTACAAACTTATCTGCTACAGTTGGAACTTTTGAATCCACTGTATACTTGAAGGTGCTTGTTAAGCTTGCCAAGTCTTCTTGATCCTTACCATTTACTTTCTTCGTAATTGGTGGAGGAGTCACTTTAACTGGCTCTGTTTCTTTTTCCTTAGACTCGTTATTCTTATTAGTATAAGTAATCTTAGCCGTGTTTGGAATTTCTGGAAGAACAGATTCTTTCTTCACTTTAGCGTGGATAACCAACTCAATTTCTTTATTTGCAAGAGCACTTGCTTTAGCAAAGTCCTTCATTGTTGCTGTAACAGTATTTCCTGAAACAGTAATATCGAAGAATTTCTTGGCTTCTTCAGAAATGCTTGGTTCTGGGTTCACCACTCCAAGATTTTCATCTAGAGTATCGGTGATGACAAATGATTTATATGTATCAATATCATTTGGCAAAGTGGTCTTAATATTGTAGGTGAAATCTGTTTCTGCAGCAATCGTTGCATTATCTTGATCACCGTTAATCTTCTTAGAAACATTTGGTTCTGTTGGTGGAGTCACCGTTACAGGAATTGTTTCTTTTTCACCTTTATGGTCGTTCTTATCCTTGAAGCTAAATGTCGCTTTGTTTGGAATGTTAGAACGAGTGACACCGTCATTAATTTTCGCTGGGATAACCAGTTCAATTTCTTGACCAGCTAGGGCACTTGCTCCGGCAAAGTTTTTCATTGTTGCCGTTACTTTTTGGCCACTGACAGTCACGTCAAAGAAGTCTGCAGCAGGACCGCTGATAACTGGTTTGTCTGCACCTTCATTAATAACGCTTAACTCATCTTCCAAAGTATCGGTAATCACAAATTCTTTGTAGGATGTGATATCACTTGGAAGTGTAGTCTTAACATTGTACTTGTATGGCTGACCAGTTGCAATATCCAAGTGATCCAAGTTTTCATTGATCTTCTTAGTTACTGGTGGAGGAGTCACCGTTACTGGATTAGACTCGACTTCCTTAGCCACATTGTTTTCATTAGTAAATGAAATCTTAGCCTTGTTTTCAATAGTCTTACCTGTCACACCAGCTTTAACTTTTGCTGGAATCGTCAGTTCAACGAATGAATATTTAGCGAGTTCTGCGAACTTACCTTCTTTCACTGTTGCAGTAACAGTTTGGCCATTTGTTTGGATTTCAAAGACATCTGCCAATGGACCGCTGATGCTTGCTTGTCCATCAAGTTCAAGATCGGCATCCAGCTTATCGCTAATGACAAATTTCTTGTATCCTGCTACATCACTTGGCACAGCTGTTGTGATGTTGTAAGTGTACGGTTGACCATCGAAGGTTACTAGACTATCCAAGGTGTTGTTAATCTTCTTAGAAACAGTCGGTTCTTTTGGTTTCGGCGGAGTAACCGTTACTTCTTTCGAAGTTTTCTTCTTATCATTTAGAATAACATCAGCTGTATTCGGAATGTTTACCGCACCATTCTTCTTATATTTAGAAAGGTCGGCACCTGGACGAATCTTAGCTTTGAAGATCAGTTCGATTTCCTGTACTTCGCTTCCACCACGACGAGAGATCAAACGGTTCAGTGAAGTCAATTGATCCTTGTCTAATGTAATCTCAATTGTTTGACCATTGATTGAGATCGCTTTGGTTAAACCACTGTAGGACTTGCCTGCTACTGTTACTTTAGCTGAATTTGGTACAATTTCAAGTTCATCTACAACTGTATCTGTCAAGGTGAACTTGTCAGCAATACCTGGCCATGGAGCAGTTACCTTGTATTCAAACTCTTCGCCATCTGCTTGTAGACCTTCGTGTTCTTTTTCGTTAACCTTCTTGTCTACTTCTGTATCAAGTGGTGGTTTAACATAAATTGGGTTTGAACGACGAATCGTACTTGCCTTGTCTTTTGTCTTGGCGTGGGCATCTTGGTTTGGTGAATCATCTTCACCATTCCACATGATGTTACCTTGGTTAACTAAACCGTAACCATTGTTGTTTTGTAAGATTGCCAAGTAAGCCTTGCTAGCTTGGTTCTTACGGTACTCTTCTTTCAGGCGGACTGTCATTTTCAGCTTCGCCTTCTTCATGATCAGGTAATTATAATCCTTACCTTGCGGTGGAACATCTGCTACAACGACGCTTTGTGAGTTTCCTCCAGCATCTTGTTGTGTTACCACACGAGTCGGCCAGCTTTGTCCATCTGGACCTTGAGCAGAATGACTCACCACTTCCAAGCGGTAGTCAATTGGGTCTGTCAACATAACGTTCTTTTCAAATTCGTAAGGAACGTTATTGAAGTTGTAATCAACTGTGTAAGTGAACTCTTCATCTTTCTTGCTTAGTTGTGCAGAATAAGATGGTTTCTTAGTCAACTCTAACGGATCCGAAATGACACCAATATCGTTGCTGGCATCCGCATCTTTCACTGTCTTCGTTGCACTTGGATAACAGTATTCCAGTTTTTGAACTTCTACTGTTTGGTTCCGACCACCGATTTGACGTGTTTCGAAGTCACCTGCTTTAAATTTACCAGTCAATTCTGGAACTGTGATTTCTTCCTTCTCTGGAACATAATTCTCAGGAGGATCTACTTCGCTATCTTCATCTGTCTCAGGTGCACGAGCTTCCTTACTCAAGTCGTAGTCAAAGCTGTTTTTACCTGGATTGAAGACACTATCTGGAACAGAAATTTTAACCTTGTTACCAGTCTGTGTGATTGTACCGCGGATTTCCTTGTTAGGATCTGTTACTTTCGGAACAATCTTCTTACCATTGATTCGGATAGCATCTACCTTGTAGCCATCGGTGATATCAAACTCACCAGTGATATCATCTTTAACTAAAGCGGCCGCTACTGATTCCAAAATCTTTTGCGAGAATACATCAATGTTATTTTGCTCATTAACATAGAAAGAAACATTCTTGCCGTTTACAACCTTGTCTGGTGAAGCCATGGATTGAAGTGCATCGTGGAAGATAGCTTGAACGGAACGGTCGTCCCCAATATTAATCGTATTGCCAAAACCATTCAGATAAGCACGACCATATTGATAATATGGTTCAGTGAAGTTATCAACACGTTCCCAGAAACCTACAACCACAGAACCTTCTGAACCAACCGCTGCTTTCAGCTGGTTACCAGCATCTCTCAACTCATTGGCACGACTAGTAATATCTTGAGCTGCTTCTGGATAGCTATCTACCCCCCAAGCACGTTGGATATCCCACGTTCTTGTATAGCTCTTATCCATTACAACTGTGTTTGATCCTGGTAGGCGGTAACCGTTAGCTACCCCATCCGTTACCAGGAGGAAGACTGTCTTACGACCGTGTTCCATATTGCCTTTGACACTGTTGTACTGAGCGATCGTATCTTGAATAGCTGGAACAGTTGGGGTTCCACCATCAACAGCAATATTATCAATAAAGTTATGAATTTTATTTTGATCGCTTGTTAAGCCGCTATTTCCATAGGTGTAGTGTTTACCGGTTGTATCCGGATCAGTAAATGTATCTGCAGGGTTGCCACTGAAATCGTTATTATTAAAGTAACGCACCTGATCCAAACCTTGGTAAGAAGCTACGAAAACGCGGTCAGTTGTCCGAGGGTCGTCAGTCTTAACGAGATAAGGATTGGTCTCATCGTATTGTTCTGGACGAACATATGTTGTCAAACGTTTGAGAGCACGTTTTACACTTGGAATAGTTGTCCGGAATGATCCACTGGCATCCTGCAGGATAACCAAGTCAATTGGTTGCCGCGGAACTGTCCAGTCCGTTGCGTCCGTTTTTTCAATCTTACGATAACACCCATTTTGTGTGATCGTTGTATGCTCATCAATCCGTCTCGTCTCAATATTCAGAGGATCATCAGCTCGAACAACTGAAGTCCCTAGATTCAAGACGCTGGATGGCATTGACATCAACAGGACGGTAAATAGTATTAAAACCTTTTTCAAAAAATCTTTCATGCTATTTTAAAGCCTATATAATAGTAGAAACTTTTATACAAGCTCTCCCTTCTCTTTCTTTTATTTAAATCTCTTCTAGCTGTTTTTCAAGCGCTGCTTCATCGTGAAAGTCTGTCATTACTTTCTTTATCTTTTGATTCTTATCGACTAGATAAATCGTGGGGATTGATTGAACATGGAGGATATCCGCCGCTCGCTCATCTGTGTCATAGTAATATGGGAAAGTATAATCTTTTTCACTGATATACTGATCCGCTCTTTCTTTCGTTTCTCTTTTGGAATCAAGCATATCCAACATAACAAAATGAATGTTACCTTTATACTTTTCATATACTTTTTGAATCTCTGGTAACTGTTTTTGACAATCTGGACACCAGCTAGCCCACTCTACTACCAGCATGGGTTTACTATAAAACTCTGTACTCTTCTTTTGATACCCTGCTTGGTCTACCATTTCAAACTCTGGCAACTGTTGTCCTGTCAGCTCATGTTCTACAGCTGAACTAACATCCTTTTGTGTCGATCCTTTGTTATGCCTGTTAGGACCTGCGATGTAAAACAAAGCAAAGATCGCTACCAGAATGACACCAACAGTCAAAAAAGGTAGCCACCACTTTTCCTTTAACATGTTCCCTCCTAGTTAAATTCCGTCTCTATCAAATTTTGACATAAGAGCAAGCACTGTACAAATATCGATCTTTTCTTGCTAAAAAAACCATGAAAAAAGCCGTCATATACAATGCGCAAATTATATGGTTATTATACCAGTTTTATTTGAGCATATCAACCATTTGAACTGAAATTTATGCAAAATACTTTGAAAGATGACACTATTTATTAAAAGGAAAACGATTGCCTAAAAGCTTAAAATTTTCAGAATTTTTAAGCCGATTTTCTTTGCCTTTTTGGAACCTATATTCAAGCCAGTCGAAGGCTATTTTTTAGCCTTTGTCACAAAAAACACTTGAACACAAAAATAAAAAAGCAGATAGTGATCTGCTTTT
>ERZ773265.1444-NODE-1444-length-12381-cov-3.863946_pt1 | contig 12381 bp, 14 predicted proteins | sample MGYA00580512_ERZ773265 | MGnify/ENA primary metagenome ERZ773265 (study PRJEB29015, sample SAMEA2738169) | human oral metagenome | biome: human oral; feature: human-associated habitat; material: saliva | place: China | collected 2183 ... | reverse complement strand
ATTCATATTTTTAGGTTTTATATATGGTTATTTTTAGTGGTTGCGCACAGAACGGAATGGGAAAAATAGATGCAATAGAAGGTATTTTTATGAGTGGGGTAGGGTAGTTGGTATGGTTAGAAAATGGATATTTGAACGGAAAAATATATTCAGCAGAGAATGAAAAGCGAGAGAATGGGCAATAAAATTATATTCGGTGGCAACGCAATTGCACGAAAATAGTGGCAACAATATACAATTGAATGATACAAATTATACGAGTGCATAACACAATTTCTACGAAGAGAGGGTCAAATTCTAAGAGAAGGCAATGTGATTTCTACGAATGGGTGGTGCAAATTCTAGGAGTATGCAACGTGATTTCTACGAGAGGGTGGTGCAAATTCTAAGAGAAGGCAACGTGATTTCTACGAGAGGGTGGTGAAAATTCTAAGAGAATGCAACGTGATTTCTATGAGAGGGTGGTGAAAATTCTAAGAGAATGCAACGTGATTTCTACAAATGGGGTGCGAAAGGAGTGGGAGGCGTGAGAGCAAATTATTCTGTCCATGCATAGTTTGGTACAGTTTCGGGAAGTGAAAATTCGGGTGTGCACGTGTTTTTTTTCTCCATTCTGTGTATGAAAACGGTAAAGAGGTGAAATAAATCGGGGTTCTACGCTGGGAATAGGGAGGATAATTGGAACGCAATTTCTACCAGACGTGAGAACGAAATTAGGGTGCATACATATATATAAGGTGGAGTGTAAGGCACGATTCTGCATTTTTATGAGAAAATAGCCTAAGAAACAGTTTATGCAGTTTACGTGTATATATATGCTGTATTGGGTTGTTTTATATTCAATATTATAGATAACAAAAAACGAATATATTGGTATGGTAATGCAAAGATGTGTGCGTGGTGAGATGAAAACACGTAATTAATAATGTGGATATGCATATTTGATAACGAATATACACGTATCTGGTAATGTGGAAATGCGTATTTGGTAATGAAAATGTACGGATTTGGTGAATCGGATATACATATATGGTTATGTGAAAAGTGTATGCAGTGAAATGAATGTACGAATTTGAGAATGAGAAGAATATCGATTCGGTGATACGAATGCCAGATTTGGTAATGCGAATATGTGTAATTGGCAATGTCAGGATACAGGCACGATAAATCTGCCCCTACACCTAGCGGAGTGTTTCGCACCAATTTCGTGGTGGACGTGGGGAATTGGGGAGAGTTTCGCAACCAATTTCGTAGGTGTTAAGGGAAACATTAACCAAATGTTCGCAACGTGTTCGCAATCTGTTTGATATACATTCGTAAAATGTTTGCAACGTGTTGGTTATCTGTATGTTACATTCTCACAAAACAAAAGTATGGTTTTTGCATTGCAAAAGTATGGTTTTTGGCGTGCAAAAAGGGGGTTTTTGATGGACAAAAATAGGGTTTTACATTTTTAAATTGGGTAGAACCGAAACACTGTAAATGGTATAGCGTTTAGAAAACCCAAAAGTTTTGGCGACAAAAACGGAAGATTTTTTGAAGCAAAAAACGCAAGTCTATTTTGGAAAAAAATAGAAACGAACGCAAAAAACAATGGAACGGAAAGGGTGGGGGAGGCGTAGAAAAAAAGCAGGAAAATGGGAATGGGGCAGCAACGGAATTGTTGTTGCAAAACAAAAGGGGTAGTTTTGGCGACAAAAAGGGAGGAAATATGCTGTAAAAACTATGTACGACAAAATGGGAATATAGTTTTTAAAGGTGTAAAAAGGTGTATAAAGCACTGATACACATAGCAGATAAGAGATGAATTAAAGGCGAATGGCGACAAAAAAGTGAAAAGTTTGGTTAATTGTTTAAGTGTTTCTGTAGTTATATATGTTTATTTTGCTGTACATTAGATATTTATATATAGCTTATGAGGTATATTTCGAACAATATTTGTTCCTAATTTGTCGTTCGAAAAATGGGCTATTTTGCAGCAGTTTTGTGGTATGGGTAGCAGAATTTAGGCAATATCGAGGAGGAAAGGTATAGAAAAGTGCGACAAAATAGTAGGGTATCAAAAAACAGAGGTATAGCCATTGTGCGACAAAAAAGGAAGTATGCTTTTGCAAAAGTGGTGCGACAAATTGGGAGAGAAAACCGAACGCAAATAGAAAGTAGGTGTATGGTGTGTTAGGGGGGTAAAAAATGGGTGGCGTTGCCTGGTTAGGAAGACTTCCGAATGTACGCAAACAGAGAATGTAGCAATATGTTTGCAGGGGCTACGGATAGAGTTTTGAGGGGTGAGTACCAGATTGTTAGCAGCAGTAGGGTTGTTTGTTGGTAGCTGAATGGCAGGTTATTAGCAGCGGTAGGGGCAGCTTTGTTGTGTCTGCGTATATGTATACACCCACGAAAGGGGAATTAATGGAGGCAGAGGAGATGAATATTCAGCCACGAAACATTAACGGAGGAGAGGCGAGCACGATGAATCTACCCATACGTCTGGCGGTTTGTGCGTTGCAGAATTGTGGAATGTGTGGTGTAGAATAGTGAAGTGTGCGTTGCAGAATTGTGGAACTTTAATGGCGATAGTGTAGATTGTTGGCAGCTGACAGACAGTTTGTTGGCAGGCGCGGGGGGCGACTTGTTGTGCCTGAATATGGAGAATATTCAGCGAAGGTGGCAGCTTTGTTGTGCCTGAATATTGCAAATATTCAACAACGATGTGAGAAATGCGTGCATATAGTTTCCCAAAGTGTCGCTGAAAGGTATTTTTTAGGCATATAAATATTGCTCCCATTGTGTCGTAAGCAATATTTAAGAATATGTATTCAGCACGTTATCAAGCATTTACAAGTATGTAAATGTAAAAACAGTAATGGTATTCAGCACCACAAAAAACAAATTTTGGTGGGGTGGGGGAGTAGTATTTAGAAACAGAAAGTGGTGTTTTTGGCGCATTTGAGATATGTTTTCGGCGTCAAAAAAGTGAAAAATTCCCATTATGTCGCCCATATTCTCCCATTCTGTCGTGCCGAAATGGTGGCGAGTTACCTATTTGTCGTAGACAAATTACGTATTTGTCGCATTCAAATTACTAATCTGTCGCAGATAAGTTCCATATTTGTCGTATGTAGAAATCGTTATAAATTGAATGTCAGATAGTTATCCGTACCCTATATAATCTATTATAATGATTAAGAAAATGATATTCTAAGAGAGACGATAGAGTTTTTTTTTGAGTATGGGAGATGTTCGTTTCAGCTACAATGATGATTTTAACAAAATGTTTTTGCGACCCTCCCAATTTGTCGCCGATAGGTTTTTGCAGTGCGAAAGTATGGTTTTTGTAGTGTAAAAGTATGGTATTTGCGGTGTAAAAGTATGGTATTTGTGGTGCGAAAGTATGGTGTTTGTGGTGCAAAAGTATGGTATTTGCGGTGCGAAAGTATAGTTTTTGTAGTGCGAAAGTATGGTATTTGTAGTGCGAAAGTATGGTATTTGTAGTGCGAAAGTATGGTGTTTCGTGGGTGTACGTGTGTATATTGCAATTTGTTCGCAGCGTTGTTGCAGACCGTTAGCAGCATTATCGCAATCCGTTCGCAGCTGTAGGGGTCCGATTTATCGTGCCCGTATATACGTAAACGCCCACGAAATGGAGGGGGGAAATGCGTATTTGGTTATGTGGAAATGCGTATTTGGTAATGGGAATATGCGTTTTTGGTTATGTAAGGATACGGGCGCGATGAATCTGCCCCTACGCCTGGCGGAGTGTTCGAGAGGCATTTCGTGGGTGGACGTTGAGTGTTTGCGGAGTGTTCGTGAGGTTTTTGTGGGTGGGTGTGGGTGTTTTATGGACTGTTAGGAACGATTTTTGGGTTTTAGAAAGAGTCGGACAGCTATATGAAGTGCATTTAGAATTAGCATAAATATCCAGAAAGTTAAGAAAGAATGGTCGTATTTAAAACTTATAAATATTCCTAATGCGGATATAAATGGCATAATATACAATGTGGTGTTTAATGTTTTGATTTGTTTTTGTGGGAATAATTTTCTTCTAAATCCGTTTATTATGGTTGAAGTTTGGGCGATGAACCCCACGCCAAACAGTATGTATATGGCGCACCAATATAGGTTGCTCGATTGTAAAAGGGGTTTTAGCGCAAATAAGAGTAGGAAAATGGTGATGCAAATGTTTACCATTAGTGTTGTTTTTTTCATATTCTGTTGTAAATTTTATACGTTTTTTTATGTTTGTATGTTGGTGCATTATTGTGTGGAGTGCGAATGATGCAGCGTGTTTCGCAGCGTTTTGGCAGACCGTCAGCAATGTTTGGCAATTCGTTTGCAGCGCATCCGCAATCGGTTCGCAGCCAATTTCGTGGGTGTATGTGGGTATATTGCGGAGTGTTTTGCAATCCATTTCGGGGTGTTCGTAACGTGTTCGTTTTCTGTATGTTACATATTCGCATTACAAAAGTATGGTTTTTGCGGTGCAAAAGTATGGTTTTTGACGTGCAAAAAGGGGGTTTTTGAGTTGCAAAAGTATGGTTTTTGTTTTTTGAATGTTGCATTGTTGCAATCCGTTCGCCACGCATTTGCAATTTGTTCGCCACGTTGTTGCAATTCGTTTGCCACGTATCCGCAATCTGTAAGCAGCGCATTCGCATCCGTCCGCCACGTTGTTGCAATCTGTTTGCCACGTTTTCGCACCTCATAAGCAGCGTTGTTGCAATTTGTTTGCTACGTTTTCGCACCTCATAAGCAGCGTTGTTGCAATTTGTTTGCAAGCAAAAAGCCTAAACCTTCTATGTGTATAGAAGAGTTTAGGCCACCAAAAATATTATGAAATGAATTAGTTTTGTATCTTATTTTGCTGCAATACACTCCACTTCAACCAGTGCGTTCTTTGGCAAAGTCTTTACTGCTATTGCCGAGCGAGCGGGGAATGGTTCGCTAAAGAACTCTGCATACACTTCGTTCATGGCAGCAAAGTTGTTCATATCCGATAGGAATACGGTGGTTTTCATAACGTTTGCCATACTTATTCCTGCTTCTTCCAGAATAGCTTTTGCGTTTGTTAGCGATTGTCTGGTTTGTTCTTTGATGCCTCCGGGTGCAAATTCGCCTGTTGCAGGGTCTATTGGTAGTTGTCCAGAAGTAATAACCAGTCCGTTAGCTTCTATAGCTTGGCTGTATGGTCCAATGGCTTTTGGTGCTTTGTTTGTGTTTATAACTTTCATAATAATGGTTTTATAAATTGTTATTATACCCTAATTAGGTGTGTGTGGGGTGCGTTTTTTCTGTCCGCTTCCCTTATTTTACACAAAGGTACTATTTTTTTTATAATCTGCAAATTAGTTTATTACTTTTTTATATCGTATTTTTGGAAATATAGAAGAGTTTATTTCGCGAACCGAAATGGTTATGAAAGTTTAACAAAAAATATTTTTTACGTTGAACATATACTGCACAATGGTGGTTGTATATTTGCACCCGAAACGGGTCGAAATATGGCTAACGATCTGTAGAAGCGTGATTATTAATTAGTTGTGTCTGCCCTTTGGCTACTCCATAGTGGTTTGTGCACGACGGGTTTATTAACCTTAATTTTATTATTTGGCAATTTTAGGTTTTGTGTTTATTAACATTTCCTATGCCGTTAAACTTTTTTTTAATTATTATGAAAGTAGTTTCGAAGACCCATTTGGGCAACAATCGCTGGTCTGGCGATGATGAATTGAAGATGAAAGCAATGGTAGCTGCCGATTTTTCGGAGTTATTGAACCACGATTATGTGGAGGGTTTACGGTGGACGAGTACTAAAACCGATTTAGTGGAGCTGTCTCATCTTGTTTGGGAGACGGGTTTGCTGCTCGATTCGCATGGCATTCCAATGAGTTTTTGCACTATTGTGCGTTGCATTTGTGCTGTGTTGAATGTTGTTCCGCCCGATAATCCTTCGAGTGTTTTAGACAAGTTGCGTCGTAGAAAGAACATTCGTGTGCGTCCTATAGTGGAGCGTTACATGTTGTTGTATAGCGAGCAGGGCATATTGCACCCTATGCGTTTAGACATTAAGCGTAGGCGTGTGCGCTATGTGTAGTGTTGTTGTGGGGTGGGGTGTGCGTGTTTGGCATAGTTGCTACGGGTAGTGGCTTTTCTGGTTGCTCATTTTTGTTGTGCAGCCCCGCCTTTTTTAGAGAGTAAAAACCCCCTTTTTGGCGTGCAAAAAGGGGGTTTTTGTGTTGCAAAAGTATGGTTTTTGGCGTGCAAAAAGGGGGTTTTTGTTTTCAGAATGCGTAACAACCACGAAATAAACGAGTTGCGAGCGAGTTACGATGATGTTGCGAGCGAGTTACGATGATGTGTTACATATATTATAATAATGTGGCGAACAATCCGCAAAACACCAACGAACATTCCGCCAGCGTAGGGGACCGATTCATCGTGCCCGTATTTTTGCATAACCAAATATGTGTATTTCCATAACCCAAAACGCATTTTCACATTATTAAATACGTGTATTCGATTCATCGCACACGCATTTTTTCGTTCTCGAATTTGTGTATATTCGTTCTCGAATTTGTGTTTTTCTGTTACCGAATCTGTGCATTTATTTCACCGCACGCACATATCCGTTTGCCATTATGTGTGTGTTTTTGTATATGCGGGCACGAAAAATCGGACCCCTACGGCTGCTAACGGATTGCCAAAATGTTGCTAACGGATAACCATAATTCTGCAAACGGATTGCCAAACTATTCGTGGTGATACGGTTCGCCCCGTATAATGCTGCATGCGCGGTATAGTTGTTCAACGAAAATAAGCCGTACCATCTGGTGCGAGAACGTCATTTTAGAAAGCGAAATCTTTTCGTTTGCCCTGCTATACACAGCTTCCGAAAAACCGTATGCGCCACCAATAACAAACACAAGATGCTTTGCTGTGTTCTGTTTCTTTTGTAACCATGCGGCATAGTCTATCGACCGAAACTCTTTTCCGTGCTCATCTAGCAGCACAACCGTGTCGGCAGTTTGTATTTCGCGTAGAATTGTTTCGCCCTCGCGTATTTTTTGTTGTGCTTCAGACAGTTTTTTAGTGTTTTTTAGTTCGGGAATGGTAACTATTTTAAATGGAATGTAGTGTCCAATGCGTCCCACATAGTCGGCTATTGCGTGTGCAAACAGTTCGTTGTTAGTACGTCCCACCAATATTAAAGTGGCTTTCATTTGCTATTTTTTGTAGGTGTTTTTGCGTTTAGGGTTCATTGGGAACCACCCTTTTTCTACCCTTTTCACTTGTTCAAACAGTTCTCCTATGCCCCAAAGAAGCGATGCTCCCGTTACGCCAAGTAGTGCCGACCAGAATATATCTGCCACAAACAGAGCCGAAACGCAGCAAACTATGCCTCCCACAAGCCATAGCCACCAGCCTTTTGTGCCAAAATAAAATTCCCATTTCACTACTACGGGGTGTAGCAATCCTATTATAAAAAAGGTGCAAACCGCCAAAATTACACCTTGAAAATATATTTCCATTCTGTTGTATGTTAGTTTTAATTTTGAAAATCGGACACAAAAATACAAAAATAATCCTATATTTAAGGTATATATTCTATTTATTTCTGTATATTTGCACTGTTTAATGCCCTTCAGCACACCCCTCTGTGCAAATGTAAAATGGGGTGGGGGCAACCAAACTATATAGTAATAACGTCCGAGGGACGTAAAAACACCCCTCAATAAAACTATCAGGTAACTATGCAGAACAAAGAACTTATTGCCCAATGCGAGCAAAAGGCACAACAATGGCTTGCTCCTGCTTTCGACGAAGATACACGAAAGGCAGTTGAAAACATGCTAAACAGCGACAACAAAGATGCTCTTATAGAGTCGTTTTATAAAGATCTTGAGTTTGGAACAGGCGGTTTGCGTGGCATTATGGGCGCAGGCACAAACCGAATGAACATCTATACCGTTGGAATGGCTACACAAGGCTTTGCCAACTACCTAAAAATGTGCTTCAAAAATATGCAACAAATATCGGTAGTAGTGTGCCACGACTGTCGCAACAACTCTCGTTTGTTTGCCGAAACAGTAGCCAACATCTTCTCGGCAAACGGCATAAAGGTTTATCTTTTCGACGATTTGCGACCCACACCAGAGTGTTCTTTCGCCATAAGACACTTTAAAGCGCAGGGCGGAGTGAACATTACGGCAAGCCACAACCCACGCGAATACAACGGATACAAAGCATATTGGGACGATGGCGCACAGGTTTTGGCTCCTCACGATAAGGGAATTATCAACCAGGTGAACCAAGTTAAGATAGAAGATGTGCAGTTTAAGGGCAACAAAAACCTTATTGAAATAATTGGAGAAGACGTAGATAAGGCATACCTAAACATGGTAAAAACAGTTTGTATAGACCCCGATGTAATTAAACGGCAGCACAATCTCTGCATAGTTTACACACCTTTGCACGGCGCCGGACGAGTTATTATACCACGTTCGCTACAAGAATGGGGATTCACAAACGTGCATTGCGTAAAGGAACAAATGGTAAAAGATGGAAACTTCCCCACTGTAGACCGTCCAAACCCCGAAATTGCCGAAGCATTAACATTGGGCTTGAGAGACGCAAAGGCATTAGATGCCGATATTTTGATGGCTTCCGACCCCGACGCCGACCGTGTTGGTATGGCTTGTAAAGATAGTAACGGCGAATGGATTCTAATAAATGGAAACCAAACCTGCCTTATTTTCCTATGGTATATCATAACAAACAGACAGGCTTTAGGCAAAATGACACCTAAAGACTATATTGTTAAAACCATTGTAACCACCGAAGTAATTGCACAAATTGCCAAAAAACAACACATAGAAATGCGCGATTGCTACACCGGATTTAAGTGGATAGCACACGAAATAGCACTTACCGAAGGACAAAAAAACTATATTGGCGGCGGAGAAGAGAGCTATGGATTCCTTGCAGAAGACTTTGTGCGCGACAAAGATGCCGTTAGTGCATGTTCGTTGTTGGCAGAAATATGCGCGTATGCTAAGGATAAAGGCAAAACTCTCTACGATTTGCTAATGGATATATACCTTGAATATGGCTTCAGCGAGGAACATACGGTGAACGTAGAACGCCCGGGCAAGAGCGGAGCAGACGAAATTCAGCAGATGATGCGCAACTTCCGCACCACACCACCTACCAATTTGGGAGGCAGCACCGTGTGTTTGTGGAAAGACTACGAGGCTCTTGAAGCAACCGATGCCACAGGAACGAAAACAAAAATAACAATGCCCGAAAGCAGCAACGTGCTACAATGGTTCTGCACAGACGGCACAAAGGTGAGCGTTCGCCCATCGGGAACAGAACCTAAAATTAAGTTCTACATAGAAGTAAAGGACAAGATGCAAACCGCAGCCGACTTTAAAGCTTGTCGTGCACGTGCCTACGAAAAGATAGAAGCTATAAAAAAGAGCCTTAATCTGTAGGCTGTTTTAGTCTTAAAATATCTCCTAAAACCTTTTTTACCCAAAGGTTTTAGGAGTTTTTTTTGTATATACGTGGTCAAAATAAGGCGTTTCGCAGTGTGTTCGTGGGTGTTTCGGGGTGTGTTCACCACCCATTCACCGTGTGTTCGCTGCATTATTGCAATTCGTGCGACACATTATTATAATATGTGTAATGCGAAATGAAAAACCATTCGCAACGTCATCGCCACCTGTTCGCCACCCATTTTGTGAATATGCAATGCGTCATAGAAAACTGGGCGTAACTTGTTTGTTCTGTGGCTGTTACGTATTCAGAAAACAAAAAGGGGGTTTTTGCAACATAAAAACCCCCTTTTTGCACGCTAAAAACCCCCTTTTTGCACGACAAAAACCATACTTTTAAAACGCAACAATATTCTTATGGTGGCGCACCTACCATACTTGCCAAATGCAATGCACACATTTTGGCACAACAAACACGCTATTTCTGCTTTGCTAAAACTATTTTGTGTGCCTGCAATGCCCTGTTTATTGGCTATCTGGAAACTGCCTAAATACTACCCACAATACTACCCATAAGAAACTTGATATGCCTTTCGCTATGTTGTACCTTTGCAAATGTAAAACAACAAACGGTTTTCTAACAACCAAATGCTACAAAAACGCTACAACATATTTATATATATAGTTAGCCAAAAACGTAAAAGCATAAAAACAAAACTATAAAAACATATAACGAGACAAAAATATGAAATTAACATTAGACGACTATTTATCGCCCCACTTCACAGTTGGCGAGTTCTTTAGATCGGGAACTGCCATTAGGTTGGGCATAAACAACACACCCGATGCCTATCCCGACGAAGGCATTAGCACCGAAGAGGTGGTTGAAAACCTAAGAGCACTGTGCACAGAAGTGCTCGAACCACTACGGCAAAGGGTGGGGCGGGTGATTATAACAAGTGGATACAGGTGCAAAAAACTAAACAAAGCAGTGGGCGGAGTGTGGAACTCGCAACACCTAAAGGGCGAAGCTGCCGACATTTTTGTGCCTAACACAGAAACAGCAATGCGCTATGGCAACATTCTGGAACAGCATTCGGCGGTGCAACAACTATTGTTAGAACCGCTCGGAGCTAAGCAAAAACGATGGATTCACGTGGGATATAAACGACAAAAATAGGACTTTCGGCGACAAATTAGGAACAAATTTGCTTGCTAAATATGTTATGCCGATACACCTTATTATATATAACGCAAAACGTAGGTGGGTAGTCTGCCTATGAATATCAGTTTTAGTTTTAAATTTTTATTAACCTTTTAATTCTTAAAAAATTATGGCATTAAAGTACAAAATGTACCAATTACACACTGCAAAGCACAAGTACAACAATTATTGGTATGCCCGTGTAGCCTATATGGGCACCTTAGACACTCGCCAATTGGCAGCTCGCATTAGCGAACGATGCACAGTTACAGAGTCGGACATACTTGCTGTGCTCAGCGCTTTGGTAGTAGAGATGACGCATAACCTGCAAAACGGAATGCGAATAAAGCTCGACAACTTCGGAACTTTTAAGCTTTCCATCAGTTCAAAGGGCGAAAAGGAACGCAAAGACTTTATTCCTGCAAAGAATATAAGGAAAACTCGCGTGCTGTTTCAACCGTATACACGCGTGGGAGTAGACAATTCGCGCTTTAAAAGCTTCGTTACTGGTGTGCAAGTAGAGGAACTTACCGCCTACAAAGGTAGCCGAACGAAAAAGAAAGAAGGCGAAACCACCGGAGGCGGAACTAATCCCAGTGGCGGACAATCGCACCCATAAGTAGCCAATGTTGCCAAACTTTGCTAACCTTAAGGGGCTTAGGGTCTGTCAATAATGGCACTAAAAACCAGAGAAACCAATGTGCACTGCTTGCTAAAAACAGTTGCAAACAATGCGAAAACAGTGCTGCGTGGTTTCTTTGGTAGTTCCAAAAACACACAAAAATCTTTTTATTAACCGTTTAAAACCGTAAAATTATGAACAAAGACAAATGGAAATTCATTGTACAGTTAGTTCTTTCAGTGCTCACAGCCATAGCAACCACGCTGGGAATGGGGTCGTGCAGATAAGCAAAAAATACGCATAGAGCGGACGAATGCTATCTGTGTTGCGCAAAAATCAATAGAAAACACATTGCAAAAACACTCATCAAACAACTTAGAATATCGTTTTCTAATCAGTTATAATGATTATATAGCAATGTGTAAACAACTGAAATACAAGGTCTTTTGGCACATAATAACCGACAAAATAGTAGGTTAGAGCCGACAAGAAAGGAAGAACGCTTCGACAAGTTTGTAGGTTTTGTGCGACAGAAAGGGAATGTACACACGAAAAAAACGACACATTGGGAGGCAGGCAATTACCAAAACGGGAGTTGCTTGCCTCTTTTTTGTGTTTTGGGCGTATATTTATGGCATTTGCATAGTGTAGCAACGCTTTTCGTGAGTATGTGTTCTGTTTATTGGTTGCTATATTTCGGTAAAACCAAACTGTGCCCATCGCATTGCACTTTTAGCCTTTTTGCATAACAATCTTACTACCAACGTGTTGCAAAGTAGTGGCAACAAATAGGGAATATGTATAGAAACGTGTTGCAAAGTAATGGCAACAGATGGGGAATATGTACAGAAACGCATTGCAACGCTATGGCAACAAATAGGGAATATGTATGGAAACGCATTGCAACAGTGTGGCAACAAATGGGGAATATGTATAGAAACGCATTGCAACAGTGTGGCAACAAATAGGGAATATGTACAGAAACGCATTGCAACAGTGTGGCAATAAATGGGGAATATGTATAGAAACGCATTGCAACAGTGTGGCAACAAATAGGGAAT
>ERZ773265.1440-NODE-1440-length-12414-cov-15.801926_pt1 | contig 12414 bp, 8 predicted proteins | sample MGYA00580512_ERZ773265 | MGnify/ENA primary metagenome ERZ773265 (study PRJEB29015, sample SAMEA2738169) | human oral metagenome | biome: human oral; feature: human-associated habitat; material: saliva | place: China | collected 2183 ... | reverse complement strand
GGCCGAGGCGCGCACCTCGACGTCGTCACGGGTGACGACCGACAGCCCCCAGCGGGTGCGGCACAGCTCGAACGCATCCCAGCCCAGCACGTGGGTGCGCCAGGCGTTGCGGATGGTGAGGGCCCGCGGGGCCAGGGTGATCTGCGGGGCCCACCACAGCAGCCAAGTGAGGAAGGTGAGCAGCCCCGCCCAGGCCATGGTCCGCAGCCCGTGGGCAGCGCCATCGGCCAGGCCGATCGTCAGGGACATCCCCGCCGAGGCCAGGCCGATGAGGGCGGTGCCGAGGCGGGCCGGCAGGGAGCGGATGACGACGGTCGGCATGACAGGAGGCACAGTGGTGGACACGGTGGTGGGCACGTCTTCTTGCACGGGCGCATCATGCCGCACCGGCTCTCCTCCGTCGTCATCCGCTCCGGTTAAGCGCACCGGCTCAGCTCTTGACGTAGCCGATGCGCTCGGGCAGGAAGGAGGCCAGCCCCTGGGCACCGAAGTTGCGCAGCGTCCTGGGCACGGCGGTCAGCTGCATGCGCTGGTAGATCGGGATGCTGAAGACGTTCTCCCACAGGACCTTGTCGAGCTCGTTGGCGAGCTTGTTGCGCTCGGCACCATCGGGGGTCGAGCCGATCTTGGCGACGTACTGGTCGACCTCAGGGATGGACAGTCCGGTGTAGTTCGACTGGCTGGTCGAGGCGTAGTACTGGCCCACGTTGGACAGGGGGTACTGGGTCTTCTCGGAGGTGAAGGCCGTCAGCGCGTAGTTCTTCTTGTTGATGTACTCCGGGAAGTACTTGTCGATCTCGACCGTGGAGACACTGAGCTTGATGCCGACCTCGTTCAGCTGCTTCTGGAGGAGGTTGGCCTCGTTGGTGGCCACAGGAGCGTTGCTGGGGATGGTCATCACCAGCTCGAGCTTCTTACCGTCCTTGGCGCGGACCCCGTCGGAGCCGGCCACCCAGCCGGCGCCGTCGAGCAGCTTCTTGGCGGCCTCGACGTCGTGGCCCCAGCTGGTGGAGTTGTCCTGGTAGCCCTCCTGGACGGGCAGGAAGAAGCGGTTGCCCAAGAGGGTCTTCTTGGCGTCCACGGGCAGACCCGCCAGGTCGGAGGCGGCGATGGCCTCACGGTTGCAGGCCCGGGTGATGGCCTGACGCACGGCCTTGTCCGCCAGGGGGCCGGAGGAGGCGTTGAACATGATGTGACGCCACTGCAGGCCGGTGTTCTGGCGGACCTCGGCGTCGTCGCGGCCGCTGGCCTGCTGGTAGACGTCGGCGGAGAAGATGTAGTCCAGGACGTCGATCTCCTTGTTGGCGAAGGCCTGTCCCATGGCCGAGTCGTCCAGGACGTGCAGGGTGACGGTCTCGAGCTTGGGGGTGGCGCCCCACCACTTGTCGTTGCGCTCCAGGGTGATGACCTGCTTGGACTCGTCGTAGCTCTTGATCTTGAAGGGGCCGGCGAAGTAGTCGTTGTTGAACTTGGTGGCGCCGGCCATCGACTCGTTGAAGGTCTTGGCATCGGCCATGAGCTCCCTGGGGGTGACGCCGGACAGGGCATAGGACCAGTCGGGGTAGACCGAGTTGAAGGTGACCTTGGCGGTCTGCTTGTCCACGATCTCGACCTTCTCGACCTTGTCGAGCCCCTCGACGGAGGCCCAGGAGTAGTTGGGATCCTTGACGTGATCGAAGAACGCCTTGATGTCCTCGGAGTCCCACTTTCGCCCATTGCCCCAGGTGGCCTTCTCGTTGACGGCCACGGTGACCACGGTCTTGCCTCCGACCTCCGCGGCCTCGAGCTTGGTGAGGAAGTCGGGGTTCGGCGTCGCCTTGCCGTCCTCGGCCCAGTCGACGACGTAGGGGGCGACGAACTTCATGACCAGGCGCACGTCGACGACGTTGCCGTCCACGGTCGCGGCGTTCCAGTTCGCCGGCGCCGTGGCGATGCCGAAGCGCAGCGTGCCCCCGTCCTGGAGCTCGTCGGGGGCGGCGGTGGGCACGCCGGCGGTGGAGCCCGAGGAGCCGGAGCCGTTCTTGGCGCAGGCGGCCAGGGCGGTCAGGACGGCCGCGGAGGCCGTCGTGGCAAGGAACATGCGACGGTTGAGCTTCATGGGAATCTCCGTTCACTAAGGGCGCCGTCGTCGGCGCGCGGTGGTGGGCAGGATCGGTGGACTGGATCGGTGGACAGTGCGATGGGTGGACTCGGGGGCGAGGGACGTCAGAAGACCGCGGTGCGCTCGGGGTAGTAGCAGGCGACGTCGTGGTCCTCGCCCTGGGAGCGGAACTCCGGCATGGCTCCCAGGCAGGCCGAGCGCTCGTCGTCGGTGAGTCCTGAGGCGAACTTCGGGCAGCGGGTGCGGAAGCGGCAACCCGAGGGCGGGTTGGCGGGGCTGGGCATGTCGCCCTCCAGGACGATGCGGCTGCGGCCGCGCTCCTTGGCCGGGTCCGGGATGGGGATCGCCGAGAGCAGGGCCTGGGTGTAGGGGTGGGCCGGGGCCTCGAAGATGGTGTCGACGTCGCCGATCTCCACGATCCGCCCCAGGTACATGACGGCGACGCGGTCGGCGATGTGGCGCACCACTGACAGGTCGTGGGCCACGAAGAGGTAGCTGAGCCCCATGGTGGCGCGCAGCTCGTCGAGCAGGTTGATGACACCGGCCTGAATGGACACGTCCAGGGCGGAGACCGGCTCGTCGAGGACCAGGAGGCTGGGTTCGAGGGCCAGGGCGCGGGCGATGCCGATGCGCTGGCGCTGCCCGCCGGAGAAGTTGCGCGGGTAGCGGTTGGCGTGGCTGGGCTCGAGCCCGACGAGCTCCATGAGCTCCTCGATGCGCGGCCCGATATCGGCCTTCTTCCACCCGTTGGCCCGCAGCGGCTCGGCGATGATGTCGAAGATCGGCAGGCGCGGGTCCAGAGAGGCCATGGGGTCCTGGAAGACGATCTGCAGGTCGCGGCGCACCTGGCGGCGCTGGGCCCGCCCCAGGTCGGCCGTGTCCTTGCCCAGGACCACGATCGTGCCCTCCTGGGGCGCCTGGAGGGAGAGGACCTCCATGAGGGTGGTGGTCTTGCCGCATCCGGACTCGCCGACCAGGGCCAGGGTCTCGCCCCGGCGGACGTCGAAGGAGACGCCGTCGACGGCGTGGACGGTGCCCACGCGTCTTTTGAAGACGGCGCCCTTCATGAGGGGGAACTCCTTGACGAGGTCGGTGACGCGCAGGACCTCGGGGCGCTCGGCGTGCGGCAGGCTCATGGTCTCGGGAGTCTTGAGAGCCGGCACGGGGTAGATGTGGGAGTAGTCGAGCTGGTCCCGCTCGATCTCGTCGCGGCGGTGGCAGGCCGAGTACTGGGCGCCGGAACCGGCCTCCTGGCCGTCGGTCCCGTCGCGCTCCACGAGGGTGAGCTCCGGCTCCTCCTGGGCGCACTCGGCCTGGGCCATGGGGCAGCGGGGGATGAAGGGGCACCCTCGGGGCAGCTCGAGCAGGGAGGGCGGGTTGCCCTCCAGGGTGGCCAGGGCCGAGTCCTTGCGCGCGTCCAGACGGGGCAGGGAGCCGAGCAGGCCGATCGTGTAGGGCATGCGCGAGCGGTAGAAGATGTCGTCGACGTCGCCGGTCTCCACGATGCGCCCGGCGTACATGACGGCCACCCGGTCCGCCATGCCGGCCACGACCCCCAGGTCGTGGGTAATCATGATGACGCCGGCACCGGTCTCCTTCTGGGCGGTGCGCAGCACGTCAAGGATCTGGGCCTGGATGGTGACGTCGAGGGCCGTGGTGGGCTCGTCGGCGATGATGAGATCGGGGTCGTTGGCGATCGCGATGGCGATGACGGCCCGCTGGCGCATGCCGCCGGAGAACTCGTGGGGGTAGGCCTTGGCACGCACCTGCGGGTTGGGGATGCCCACCAGGTCGAGCAACTCGACGGCGCGCTTGTGGGCGTCCGCCTCGCTCATCTCGGGCTGGTGGATCCGCAGGGCCTCGACGATCTGGGCGCCGACCGTGTACACGGGGGTCAGGGCGCTGAGCGGGTCCTGGAAGACCATGGCGACCTGGGAGCCGCGGATGCGGGACATGTAGCCGTCGGGCCGCCCCAGCAGCTCGGTGCCGTGGAGGCGCACCGAGCCGGTGACCTCGGCGGACTCGTCGAGCAGGCCCATGACCGCCGTCGAGGTGACGGACTTGCCCGAACCGGACTCGCCGACCAGGGCCAGCACTTCACCGCGGGCGACGGACAGGTTGACTCCGCGCACGGCGTTGACGCGCCCGTCCTCGGAGGGGAAGGAGACCTTCAGGTCGGTGACCTCCAGCAGCGGGGCGGTGCTGGTGGGGTCCGGCAGCGCGTCGTCGCCTCTGCGGGCGTCGACGGCGGGCACGGTCGCGGCGCTCTTCGTGGCCTCGGCGGACGTGCGGGTGCTGCTCGTGGGGCTCATGCCTTGCCTCCTGACTTGGACGAGGGATCGATGGCATCGCGCAGGCCGTCACCCATGACGTTGACGCACAGGAGCATGAGGACGAGCACGGCGGCCGGGGCCAGGAAGATCCAGGGGTAGGTGGTCGCGGAGCGCTGCCCCTCGGCAATGAGGGTGCCCAGGGAGGTGTTGGGCGACTGGACTCCGAAACCGAAGTAGGACAGCGTCGTCTCGCTGATGACGGCGTAGGCCACGTTGATGGTGGCGTCCACGATGAGCAGGGAGGCGATGTTGGGCAGGATGTGCCGGGCGATGATGACGGGACTGGGCACGTTCATGAAGCGGGCGGCATTGACGTACTCCAGGTTCTTCACGCTCAGGGTCAGGGAGCGCACCACGCGGGCCGTGAGCATCCACCCGAAGCCGGCCAGCAGGATGATGAACAGCGCGATGGAGCCCTTGGCGGCTCCGGCCCGCTGGGAGAGGATCGCGATGATGAGGAAGGAGGGCACCACCAGGAGCAGGTCGGTGGCCCACAGGGCGATCTTCTCCCACCAGCCGCCGAAGTAGGCGGCCGAGGACCCGATGACGGCGGCGATGCCCGTCTGGAGCAGGGCGACGAAGACGCCGATCATCATGGACTTGCGGGTGCCCTCCACGACCATCGCGTAGACGTCGCGGCCGCCCTGGGTGGTGCCGAACCAGTGATCGGCACTGGGGGCCTGCAGGAAGGCGGAGGAGTCGACGTCGGTGAAGGTCCAGTGGGTCGCGGCGTCACCGAGGAGCGCGAAGAGCACCATGAGCAGGAAGCCGATCGCGCCGACGACGGCCCCCTTGTTGCGCCAGAAGCGCCGGGTGATGATCTGCCTGCGGGTCAGACGCCGGGAGTCCCTGGGGGTCTCCTTGGTGATGTCGCCCAGGTCCTCGGGGCTCAGCGGGGCCTCCCCGCCCTGCTCGACGGCGGCGTAGCCGCCCACCGTCATCTGCTTGCCGATGGAGGCCATCCCGTTGGGTTCAGCATTGCGCGCCATGGGTCAGCTCACCCTCACTCTCGGGTCGACGATCGCCACGAAGACATCGGACAGGAGCGCGCCGGTGAGGGTGCACAGCCCGGAGAAGGCGACCACGGCCGTCACCCCGTTGATGTCCATGCCGGAGATCGCGCTGATGGAGTACTCGCCCATGCCGTGCCAGCCGTAGACCCGCTCGGTGATGGCGGCACCGGTGAACAGGGTGGCCAGGGCGAAGGCGAAGTAGGTGGCCATGGGGATGAGCGCGGTGCGCAGCGCGTGGCGGGTCAGTGCCTTGCGCTTGATGAGGCCCTTGGCGCGGGCGGTGCGCACGTAGTCGGCGCCCAGGGTGTCGAGCATGAGGTTGCGCTGGAAGCGGGAGTAGGAGGCGATACCGCCCAGCGACATCGACAGGGTGGGAAGCAGCAGGTGCTGGAGGCGACCGAGGGCGCCCTCCCCCTCACCGGTGAACTCGAAGATCTGGAAGCCGGAGCTGCGGTTGATCTGGACGGCCAGGACCTGCAGGAGGATCGCGATGACCATGGCGGGGGTGGAGATGATAATCATGGAGATCAGGGAGGTCACGCGGTCGGAGAAGCGATACTGGCGCGTGGCGGTCCAGGCCCCCAGGGCCACTCCCCCGACCATGCCGATGGCGGCACCCAGGAAGACCAGCCGCACCGAGACGAAGATCTTGGTGCCGATGAGGGTGTTGATGAGCTCACCCTTGGGGGTGCGCCCCCAGTCCCAGTGGAAGAGCACGTTGCGCAGCCAGGTGACGTAGCGGTCCCACACGGGCAGGTCGTGACTGATGTTGTACTTCACGAGGTTGGCGTGAATGGCGTCCCAGTTGAGGGAGGGATCCTGACGGTTCCATAGGGCCGAGGGATCCAGGGAGGCCGAGGCCAGCAGATAGGCCAACGACGTGGCGATGAACAGCAGGACCGCGTAGTTCGCGATCCGGCGCGCCAGGTACGGGAGCATGCGTTCTCCTCCTTCGGACAACCCACCGGTACGTGGAACACCGGCCCGTGGCACGAGCACCTGACAGCCGTGAAGGTGACACCGTGTACGAACAAATGAACGGGGTCACAATACCTGTTGAGTGAAACTCAATGGATACATTTCCAGCATTCAGGAAATGCCCAACTGGTCTATATTCGAGGGGAAATGAAACGCGGCGGTGGATTGACGTCCACCGCCGCGTCGTCAGATGTCCATCCTCAGCTCTCGGACCCGGAGGGTGCCTCATCGCCGTAGAGGTCGATGCCGGCTCCGGGGACGGCCCGGATGAGCTCGCGGGTGTAGTCCTGGCGCGGGTTGGCGAAGAGCTCGTCGGCGGCCCCGGACTCCACGATGCGCCCGTGCTCCATGACGACGACGTCGTCGGCGATCTGGCGCACGACGGCCAGGTCGTGGGTGATGAACAGGTAGGTCAGCTCCAGCTCGGACTGCAGGTCGGACAGCAGGCGCAGGATCTGGGCCTGGACCAGCACGTCCAGGGCGGAGACCGCCTCGTCGAGGACGACGATCTGCGGCTTGAGGGCCAGGGCCCGGGCGATGGCGACGCGCTGGCGCTGACCGCCGGAGAGCTCGTGGGGGTAGCGGCGCATGACCGAGCGCGGCAGGGAGACCATGTCGAGCAGCTCGGCGACGCGCGCCTCGCGCTCCTTGGCGGTGCCGATCCCGTGGACCCGCAGCGGCTCCTCGACGACGCGGAAGATCGAGTACATCGGGTCCAGGGAGCCGTAGGGGTTCTGGAAGACCGGCTGCATGATGCGCCGCAGGGCGAAGAGCTCCTTGGGCCCCAGGGTGGACAGGTCCACCCCGTCGTGGAACACCTTGCCGGAGGTGGGGTCGATGAGGTTCAAGATGATGTTGGCGACCGTGGACTTGCCCGAGCCGGACTCGCCCACGAGCGCCGTCGTCGTGCCCTTGCGGATACCGAAGCTGACGTCGTCGACGGCGGTGAGGGTCTTGTCCTTGCCCTTGGCGCCGCGCACCTCGAAGACCTTGGTGAGGTGCTCCACGCGCAGGATCTCCTCGGTGGCGCTCGATCCCAGGCTGGCGCCCAGGAGCTCATCGTCGGTGACCTGGATGCCGCGGGCGTGGGCGGACTCGATGCGCCGGGAGGCCAGGGAGGGGGCGGCCTTGACCAGGCGCTGGGTGTAGGGGTGACGGGGGTCCTGGAGCACCTCGAGGCTGGGACCGGACTCGACGACCCGGCCGCGGTGCATGACGACGATGTGCTCGGCCCTCTCGGCGGCCAGCCCCAGGTCGTGGGTGATGAAGAGCATCGCGGTGCCCAGCTCGCGCACGAGGGTCTGGAGGTGATCGAGGATGCGTCGCTGGACGGTGACGTCCAGGGCACTGGTGGGCTCATCGGCGATGAGCAGGTCGGGGCGGGCCGCCAGGCCGATGGCGATGAGGGCGCGCTGGCGCATGCCGCCGGAGAACTCGTGGGGGTACTGCTTGGCCCGCCGGGAGGCCTCGGGCAGGCCGGCCTGCTCCAGCAGGAGGGCCACCTGCTCGTCAACATCGATGCGCCCGCCGGTCGAGGTGGCCGCCTTCTGGGCGCCATCGGCGTGCCCAGTGCGCCCGGCATGTTCGGCATGTTCAGCCATGAGGTGGGCGAGGCGGTCGTCGGCGACGCCGGCCAGGCCGTTGGCCCGCAGCGCCTCCTTGACCTGGAAGCCGATGGACCACACCGGGTTGAGGTTGGACATGGGGTCCTGGGGCACCAGGCCGATGGAGGAGCCGCGCAGGGCGGTGAGCTCCTGGGTGCCCAGGTGGGTGATGTCGCGGCCCTGGAAGCGGATCGTGCCGCCGGTGACCCGACCGGTTCCGGGCAGCAGCCCGATGACGGCGTGGGCCAGGGTGGACTTGCCCGAGCCCGACTCCCCCACGATGGCGACCGACTGGCCGGGGTAGAGGGTCAGGTTCGCCTTGCGCACGGCCGGGACGAGCCCGGTCGAGGAGCGGAAGGCGACCTCCAGGTCGCTGATCTCCAGGAGGGGGTCGCTCTCGGCCTTCCAGGAGGCCGCGGGGGCGAAGGTCTTGTCGGAGGCGCCTGAGGCGGTGGCGGTGGATGCGTTGGAGGGTGTCACTTGCGGGCCTTCGGGTCCAGGGCGTCGCGGACGACGTCGCCGAGCATGATGAAGCCGAGCACGGTCAGGGCCAGTGCGCCGGCGGGGAAGAGCAGGACGCTGGGGTGGCTGTTGAGGGCGTCCTTGGCGGCCGCGATGTCCGCGCCCCAGGAGACGACCGAGGAGGGCAGCCCGATGCCCAGGAAGCTCAAGGTGGCCTCCGAGACGATGAAGACGCCGAGCTCGACGGTGGCGGTCACGATGATGGGGGCGGCGGCGTTGGGCATGACGTGGCGCAGCAGCATGGCCATGCGTCCCGAGCCCAGCGCCCGCGAGGCGGTCACGTAGTCCTCGTTCTTGACGCTCATCACCGAGCCTCGCGTGATGCGGGCGATCTGGGGCCAGCCGAACAGGGCCAGGACCAGGATGACGGTGAGGATCGAGCGGTCGTTGCGGAACATCTGCATGACGACGATGGCCGCCAGGACGAAGGGCACGGCGAAGAAGATGTCGGTGACGCGCGAGAGCAGCGCGTCGAAGAACCCGCCGAAGAACCCGGCCAGGGCCCCGACGGCCGAGCCGACGAGGACCACGATGAGGGTGGTGAAGATGCCCACGCTCACCGAGGCCCGGGCCCCGTGGACGGTGCGGGCGAAGATGTCGCAGCCCTGGATGTCGAATCCGAAGGGGTGGCCCCAGGAGGGCCCCTGGTAGGAGTTGACCAGCGTGCAGTAGCCGGGGTCGCGCGGGGCGATGAGCCCGGGGACCAGGGAGAAGGCCACGGCCACGGCGATGAGCACCGAGGCCACCCAGAAGATGGGCCGACGGCGCAGCTGCCTCCAGGCGTCGACCCAGACGGAGGCCGGGGCGGACTCGTCGGCGACGGCGTCGACGGCCCCCAGGCCGATCTCGTCGTCGGCGATGACGAAGCGCTCCTGGCCCGGACGGGTAGTGGGGGACGTGGTGTTCTCAGGCATAGCGGATCCTCGGGTCCAGGGCGGCGTAGAGCAGGTCCACCAGGAGGTTGGAGACGATGAAGACGAGCACGAGCACGGTCGTGAAGGACACGACCATGGGGCCGTCACCGCGGATGATGGCGGAGTAGAGGGTGCCTCCCACTCCCTTGATGTTGAAGATGCCCTCGGTGACGATGGCGCCTCCCATGAGGGCCCCCAGGTCCGCGCCCAGGAAGGTGACGACCGGGACCAGGGAGTTGCGCAGGACGTGGACGATCATGACGCGGGCCCCGCTCAGGCCCTTGGCCCGGGCGGTGCGCACGTGGTCGGCGGTGAGGTTCTCGGCCACCTCGGTGCGGGTCAGGCGCAGCACGTAGGCGAAGGAGACGGCGCCCAGCACGACCGCGGGCATGAGGAGCTCGGTGAAACCGGGGCTCTCTCCGGCGGTCACAGGCAGCCAGCCCAGCCGCACCCCGACGATGAACTGCAGGACGAAGCCGATGACGAAGGTGGGCACGGCGATGACCACCAGGGAGAGCACCAGGACGGTGGCGTCGAACCAGCCGCCCTTCCTCACTCCGGCGATGAGGCCGAAGCCGATGCCCGCGATGGCCTCGAAGGCCAGGGCCATGAGGGAGAGCTTGATGGTGATCGGGTAGGCCCGCACCAGCACGTCGAGGACGGACTCGGTCCCCCGCAGCGACTGGCCCAGGTCCAGGGTGAACAGTCCCTTGAGGTAGAGCAGGTACTGGACGATGAAGGGCTTGTCGAGGTGGTAGCTGGCCTTGATCTGGTCGATCACCTCGGGGCTGAGCGAGCGCTGGCCCCCGAGCGCGGCGATCGGGTCGCCCGGCAGGGCGAAGACCATGGCGTAGATGAGCAGCGTGGCACCGAAGAACACCGGGACCATCTGCAGCAGCCTGCGTGCGACGTAGCGAAGCATGTCTCCTTCTTCCTCCCTCAGAACCTGGAGATGGCCTCAGCCTTGGCCCACAGGCGTCTGGCCTCGTCCGGGTCGTAGGTGAGGACCTCGTTGCCCGGGACATCCGGCGTCCAGCCCACAACGGTGGGAGCGGTGAAGTCCTTGGCGGGCGTGCGGGTGCCGTAGTAGAGCTTGTCGCAGATGAGCTTGCGGTCGATGGCCCGGCAGATGGCGGCACGGCGGGCACGCCCCTCCTCGTCCATCTTCCAGTGCTCGTGGGTGACGTCGATGGCGAGTCCCTGGAAGTATGCGGCCGGCTTGTTGATGGCACGCTCGCCCAGCTGCTTCTGGAAGATCGGCAGGAAGGAGTCGGGGACTCCGTCGGCGATGTCGATGGCATCGGCGAGCAGGTCGTTGTAGACCGAGTCGTAGCTCGTGTACAGCTTGAAGGTGACGCCCTTGTTCGCCACGGTGCGCCCGCCGGCGTAGGCGGGGTTGGGCTCCAGGACCATCCGGCTGTCGTGGTCCCAGGAGACGAGCCGGTAGGGGCCGTTGCCCACGGGCTTGTTGCCGTAGGCCTTGATGTCCTTGAAGGCGGATTCCGGCATCGGGTAGTAGGCGTAGTGGCCCAGGCTGATCTTGAAGTCCGACGCCGGGGCGTTCAGCTCGACTGTGAAGGTGAGGTCATTGACCTTGGTCAACCCGGTCAGCTCGGAGTCCTCGTCGTAGGAGAAGCCCTTGATCCGCTCGAAGAAGGAGGAGCCGAGCTGGGCGTTGGACAGCAGAGCGCCGAACTTCCAGGCCTTGATGAAGGAGTCGGCGGTCACCGGGCTGCCGTCGGAGAAGGTCCAGCCCGGTTTGAGAGTGATCGTGAAGTGCTGGTTGTCCGTGGTCTCAATGGAGGAGGCCACCTCGTTGATGACGTTACCGTCCTTGTCGTAGCGGATCAGACCGGCATAGATCAGGTCGAGGACCCGCCCACCACCGAACTCGTTGGTGTTGGTGGGCAGCAGCGAGTTCTGGGGCTCGGTGTTGTTGGCCAGGATGACGCCGCCGTTGGCGCTGGAGCGGGCCTCCTCGTAGACCGGGATGGCCCTCCAGTCGAAGTCGACGTTGGAGGCGTTGCGGGAGTAGCCGCCGAAGCCGTTCTGGTACCACAGCGGGATGCCGGGCAGGTCGGCGAAGAGCTGGGACTGGGCCTGGCGGAAATAGCCGTAGGCGGTCTGGGGGTCGGTGGCGGCCGCCGCCTGGGCCAGGAGGTCGTCGAAGGTCTTCGAGGAGTACTGGGAGTCGTTGGCGCTGGCGCCGGTCTGGAAGGTGGCGTTGAGGAAGTTCTCCAGCGAGGGGTAGTCGGCCGACCATCCGGAGCGGAAGGCGCCCAGGAGGGTGTGCTTGGTGATGGCCGAGCGCATCTCGGAGAACTGGGCCACCGGCAGGGGCTCCATGGTGATGCCCAGGACGTTGGACACCGAGTGGCACACGGCCTCGGCCCAGGTCTTGTGGGGGCCGTCGGAGTTGTAGGCCAGGGTCAGCTTGCCGCTGCCGCTGCCCAGCCCGCCTCCTTCCGAGCTCGATCCGCGCGAGCATCCTGAGACCAGGAGCAGGCCGAAGGCGGCCGCGCCGAGCCCGAAGCCACGGCGCGACACTGTCAGGGCGTTGTTCATGCGACCTCCATGGGGCATGGAACCGACGGGGATTCGTCACTGGGACAGAGGGTTACCGGCGCACTGAGGGGCTCAGGCGCCGCCCACAGGCGGGGATAGTACGTCCACCGAGGAAACAGGACCGTCACGTAGCACGGGAGTCAAACCGTGAGATACCAGCACATTCAGGCGTTCCAGGCCCGGGCGAGCAGCTCGTAGGAGCGGCGCCGCAGGGCCGGGTCGTGGGCGTAGGTGACCACGAGGATCTCGTCGAGGTCCCACCGGGCGGCCTGCTCACGCAGGCGGGTGGCGACGTCGTCGGCCGTGCCCACGAAGGACAGGGACATGGCCGCCTCGACGGCGTCCTGTCTGCCGGGCGCGTAGGCGCGCCAGGCCTGGGGGTCC
>ERZ773265.1438-NODE-1438-length-12430-cov-36.525333_pt1 | contig 12430 bp, 3 predicted proteins | sample MGYA00580512_ERZ773265 | MGnify/ENA primary metagenome ERZ773265 (study PRJEB29015, sample SAMEA2738169) | human oral metagenome | biome: human oral; feature: human-associated habitat; material: saliva | place: China | collected 2183 ... | reverse complement strand
GTGTTATGACAACCGGTTGGGTCAGGGTTGGCGGATCGTGGTTCTTCCTCAACCCTGACAGTGGCGCGATGGCCACGGGTTGGATGATGGTTCGTGGGTCGTGGTATTACTTTGATCCGGGTAGTGGTGCGATGGTGACTGGTTGGTTGCGGGTTGGTGATTCTTGGTATTTTTTGAAGGATTCGGGTGTGATGGTGACCGGTTGGGCGTGGATTGGGGGGACGTGGTATTTCTTTTCTGATTCGGGCCGGTGGAGTTGACTTGAGTGATTGATGCGGGCGTGAGCGCCCGAGTGTGCGCCCCTGGGACACCACCCAGGGGCGCACACCGCTGAAATTCCAGCGTTTTCACAGGATGCTCTGGCTGTCTCCACAGACTCGGCACCTACAGTAGGTGTCATCACAAGGGAATACGGCGCGGGCCACACGGGTCCGGGATATGCCGACGAGCTACGTTTGAGGAGTCATTTGGGAGAACTCGCACTGTGTTGATGGGATACGCCGAGGGGCCGACCGCAAGGTCGGCCCCTCGGCGTATGTGCTGTGCCGTACGGTGAGCTACTCCGTCAGGCGCGGATGGTCAGATGCTAATGAGACCGGTCAGAGTCTGTGCGTTAGCGTGTGTACAGGGGTAGCTGGTGTGGGGTGACAAGCGCGGGACAGGTGGCTTGTCGATGAGGGCGCATGGTACTCCGGGTGGTGCGTGTGATTGAGGGATTGACGTATCGTGAGAATGGTTGTTGCAAAGAGCGGGTGACATCCCTGTGGGGAGTAGTGTGTGACAAGCGTTCGTGTCGCGTGGACCGAACCCTCGTTTTACCGAATTGTCAACACAGGGGGACACATACATGTCTCATCGAAAAGTATCAGTGCTCGCGTTAGCGCTGGCTGGGGCGGTTTCTTTTACGACGGTCGGCGTTCCTGCGGCCTTCGCTGTCGACGCCGGGACAACAACGAGTGTCAGCGTCGTGTCACCGGCCGCGCAGCCCAATCCGTCTGAGGATTTCGAGATCGATAAGAACGGCGTTCTCACCGCCTACACGGGAAGCTCCACGGAGGTCACGATTCCCGATGGGGTCACCGAGATCAGTACTGAGGCGTTCGGGAACGCGCAGTTGACGAAGCTGTGGATCCCGGCGAGCGTGCGCGTCATCGGCGATGATGCGTTCGTGAGTCAGGACTTGAGGGAGATTACCTTCCAGGACGACAAGGCGCATCCGTCCCAGCTCGCCACGATTGGGGATCGCGCGTTCCAGTCAACGAGCCTGGCGACCATAACACTGCCCGGCTCCGTCGTGACGATTGGTGACAATGCCTTCGCAGGGATGAGTAGGCTCACCTCGGTCCGCCTCGGAGCCAAGGTCGCTGCAGGTCAGCTGGTGGCTGCCTTCCCGGGCGCAAAAGCGCTTACCTCCATTGAGGTCGACGCCAACAACGGCAATTATGCGAGCGTCGACGGCGTCTTGTATACGAAGGATCATTCGCACCTGATCGCCTATCCGCAGGCGAAGAACAAGGGGGGCTCCTACGCGGTCCTTGATGGAACCACCGACATCGATGACTATGCGTTCGCGGATGCCTCGGTCACTTCCGTGACGCTGCCTTCCTCACTGCGCAGAATCGGCGAGTACGCCTTTGAAAGCTCTCGGCTCACCTCGCTGACCCTGCCGGATTCGTTCGAGACAATCGGTTCCTGGGCCTTCTCGTTCGCGTCGAATCTTGCCCGAGTGGACCTGGGTGGTACGACCACCGTCTCGGACGACGCGTTCCTGAACGATCTCGCGTTGACCGAGGTGAACCTGCGCCCCGACCTGGGAAGGCTCGAGGAAATCGGCGAGGACGCATTCGGCGGCTGCACGAATCTGACCAGCTTGGTCGTTCCTGCGTCCGTCACCTCGGTTGCGGGCGTGTCGAATACCGGCGTGGATACGCTTGAGTTGGGGGATCGGGTCAGGAAGCTGAGCATCGTCACGCGCGGCGTCCGGAACGTCCGTCACATCGTCGTGCGCGGCGGTGTGAATGGCGAGTTTTACTCCGAGGGCCAGGCCTCGAACGGTCGCCCGGAGAGCGCGTTCTTCGGTGAGGGCATGACGACGTTCTCCTTCTGGGGTGAGACGCCGCGCGTCGTTGTCCTGCCTGCGAGCCTGACGTCGCTGGAACTCGACGAAGACGCCGCCTCCGACGTGAAGGCGAACACCGCCATTTACGTTGTCGGGAAGGAGGAATCGCAGGCCTGGAAGACGGTGAAGGCTGCGATGGAGAAGGCCGGATACGCGACGGCGAATCTGAAGGCGTACTCCGCGCCCACGCTCGCTCTGTCGGGCACTGGCATCGCCGAGGCAGGGGCTGGGTATGCGCTGACCGCGAGCCTTGGTACGTCGACGACGGTGACCGCCACCGCTACCGGCGGCACCCAGAATGTGCGCGAGGCGCGCTTCGTTCAGGTTGGACCGGGGAGCGCCGAAACCGTCCTGCAGGACTGGAGTGCAGTCACGTCTGGTGTGGCCTCATACGCGTGGACGCCGGCCAGCGCGGATGTGAGCCTGCGCGTCGACGTGCGCGATGCCTCGTACGCGCTCCACTCGACGACGCTGCGTGTCGGATCCTCCCCGGCTCCCCAGCCCCAGACCGGTGAGTGGAAACAGGATTCTCGCGGCTGGTGGTACCGCAACGCGGACGGCTCCTACCCGAAGGATCAGGCGGTGACGATCGGCGGTACGGTCTACCGATTCGATGCGTCCGGATACATGCGCACGGGCTGGGTGAAGGATGGCGGCTCGTGGTACTACCACACTGGATCGGGTGCTCAGGCGAGCGGCTGGACTCTCGTTGGCGGCTCCTGGTACTACCTGGATCCCTCCAGTGGCGCGATGGTGACGGGCTGGACGCAGGTGGGTTCGGCCTGGTACTACCTGAATGCTGCCGGTGATATGGCGACCGGCTGGCTCAAAGATGGCGGCTCCTGGTACTACCTGAACCCCTCCGATGGGGCCATGGCGACCGGGTGGCTCCAGATCTCGGGTACGTGGTACCACTTCTCGAATGGCGGCCAGTGGATCGGCTGATCGACGAGTCGACGAAGTGACCCGGGTCCGCTCCCCGGAATCTTCCGGTGAGCGGACCCGGGTCTTTCATCAGCCCGTGATGCTCAGCATGAGTGTCAACGTTAATGTCAAACGACGGTCGATGTACGCATACAAGTTATTTCATGGTCAGAGTCCTCCTCGCGTGTGACAGAGAAATGATGGTCATGAACGTGCTCTGTCACCAGAACATGCGAATATGGCTTTGACAGATCATGGAAAAAATTCGCAATAAGCATGTCGCGGTAAGCACCTGCATCGTCTACCCTTGACGGTAGGGCGTGCTGCACGTTGCATCCCCTGTCCATTTGTTAACGAAGTGAGCCACAGATGATTCACCGTCGATTGTCGGCACTGGCGCTCGTCGCCTCCGGTGCCCTCGTTGTCACTACAACGACGATGCTGCCCTCGTTCGCGGCCGACGCGGACCGCGCCGATGCCTCGTCACCGACCCTGGCCGATGCCACCTCACCGTTCACGATCATCGTCCACCTTGAGGAGGGGAGCGGCGACCCTGCTGCCAGGCTCGCCGATGCCAAGAAACGTATTGGTGACGCCGTCGCCCAGGCCTCGCCAGGCGCGACCATGGAGGTCGTGCGGGACTACACGCACGTTTTCGAGGGCCTCGCGATCAAGGCGCCGGCCTCCGCGCTCTCGGCCATCAAGGCGACGCAGGGCGTGGCGGGTGCCTTTGTTGAGGGGTACCACGATCCGGTCACTGACCCCGACTTTTGGAGCATCCAGGGCGGGTATGGAAAACCTGCTGATTCGTCAGATCTGGGCGCGGCCTCGCGTATGACCGGTGCTGCGGCAGCCTCCCAGAGAGGCCAGGGGCAAGTCGTCGAGGTCATCGACACGGGGGTTGACACCTCGCACGAGGCCTTCGCGGGCGTGATGGACGCCGCCTCGCTGCGCCTCACGCAGACAGATATGACGTCCCTGATGACAGACCTCGGTGCTGGCAAGAACGGCGCATGGGTCAGCGACAAGATCCCCTTCGCCTACGATTATGGCGACGGTGACGCGAATGTGATACCGGGTAGTGAGGGCGGATGGGCATCCGAACAGGGCACACACGTCGCGGCTCTCGCGACCGCCAACGACACTGCCTTGACGGGTGCAGCCCCCGGCGCACAGCTCATCGTCGCGAAGGCCACCAGGGGGAACACATACACCGCGAACGACAGCGCCTTGCTGGCCGCCCTCGACGACGCGGCAGTACTGAAGCCTGACGCGCTCACCGTCTCCTTCGCGACGCTCGAGGGGATGAGTACTGACTCGGTCGCGCTCTACTCGCAGGTGTACCAGACCCTCAGCGATCAGGGTATCGTCGTGAACGCGCCGGCCGGAAATAACGAGAACAACAGCTACGCCAGTGACCCGGATACGGGGCTGCTTGGCTTCCCCGCGTTCTACCCTTCGACCCTGGCGGTGGCCTCGGTCGATGAACAGACCGTGGCGGAGCAGGGGTCGCAGCCGATCAGCGTCTCCGACTTCTCCGGTACGGGCGCGACCTACGACCTGCGCCTCAAGCCCGAGATTGCCGCCCCCGGCGGGGCCGTCATGTCGGCCAGCCCCGGGAACTACTACGGTCGCATGTCCGGCACGGCCGAGGCCTCGGCTCAGGTTGCGGGTATCGCCGCCCTCGTGCGTCAGCGCGTGGCGACCGATCCGGCCTTCGCGGGGATGAGCGCGGCGGAGAAGAACGCGGTGGTCACCAACTTCCTGATGGGCACTGCGCGCCCGATCCCGGACGCGACACAGGCCGACGGGACCTTCTACTCGCCGCGCCGCGTTGGCGCGGGCCTCGTGGACGCGGTGGGGGCCACGACCTCGCCGGTGTACCCGAGCGTGGTCGGAGCTGCGGACTCCTCGCGTCCAAAGGCTGATCTGGGCGACGGAACCGACGGATGGAGCTTCCAGGTACAGCTGACCAATGTGTCCGACGCTGCCCACACCTACACGCTTGGCGGACAGGCCCTCTCCGAAGACGTCCAGAGCATGCTCTTCACCGGCCACTCCACCAACTGGGCGGGGAAGGGGATCGACCTGACCTTCTCCTCCGACTCTGTGACCGTGCCCGCGAAGTCGAGCGTCACCGTGACCGTCACGGTGACCCCGAAGGGCGAGTTTGCCTCGTACGCGACGAGCAACACGCCCAACGGAACCTTCATCGACGGTGCCGTGACCTTCGCGAGCACGGACGGACAGCCCAACCTGACGGTTCCCTACCTGGGCTTCTACGGCTCGTGGGGAGCGGCGAGCGTCTTCGATCAGCAGAGCCCGAACAACCACAAGGTCGGCTTCGGCACAACACTCATGAGTAGCACCCTGCCGTTCGGGCAGTTCAACCCCTTCGAGATCGAAGACGAGAGGGCGCTGCACGACTTCAACCCCGAGGGCTTCGTCATCACGCGTTCCACGAAGGCTGGCGCGCGTACCAGGGCTGCTACGGGGACCATCCTCCTGCGCGCCGTCCCGTCGCTGACCTACACGGTCACGAACGAGGCCGGGGCGACCGTGAGCACCTACACGTGTGATCGCGCGGACAAGGCGTTCTACGACGACCACTGGCGCGGCATGCACAATGTTGAGTTCATGTCGCCCGGATGCGCTCCGGGTTTCGACGGCTACGACGCTGACGGTAACGAGTTGCCCGACGGGCGCTACACGGTGACGATTGAGGCCGCCACCTACGGGCCGTCGTCAATGACTCAGCAGACCAGCTACAGCTTCGCGGTGGACACGGCCTCGCCCGTCATCTCGAACGTTGCAATCACGGGCGAGGGGGATGCTGCGACACTGTCCTTTGACGTGACCGACGCCTCGCCGATTGCCGGCTTCGGCTTCAAGGCCACCCCGGACGGCGCGCTCACCCTGTGGAAGGAAGAAGAGTATCTGGGTCAGCGCGCAGACGATGGCCTCTTCCACGAGCACTATCACGTGAAGATTGTCGATGTCCGGAGCCAGCTCGGCGTCGATCCCGCAACCATCTACCTCTACGCGTGGGACTGGGCCAAGAACGAGGGGACGACGACCGCGGCCATCAAGCCTGTCGCGATGACCTCCCTGTCGGTGTTGCCTGAGTTGGCGTCGCTGGTAGTGGGGGAGAGCGTGACGCTGTCCGCCTCGCATGAGCCTGCGGATGCGACGGTGACGTCCGTGGTGTGGTCGTCGTCGGACGAGGCCGTGGCGACGGTGAGCGCGGATGGTGTCGTGAGTGCGGTGGGCGTGGGGGATGCGACCATTACGGTTGCTGACCCGACCCAGCCTTCTGTGATGGCCAGTGCGACCATTCACGTCAGTGCGCCTGTTCCCGCGCCGAAGGCTGGCGTGTGGAAGCGCGGGGCGCACGGGTGGTGGTATCGCTACGAGGATGGTTCTTACCCGTCTAACGCGACCCTGGTGATTGATGGTTCCACGTATCGTTTTGATGCGGCCGGGTACATGCGCACCGGGTGGGTGAAGGATCAAGGTGCCTGGTATTACCACGAGGCGTCGGGTGCTCAGGCCAGCGGCTGGGTGTTTTCTGGTGCGCGTTGGTACTACCTGAGTCCCGCCAGCGGTGTGATGGTGACGGGGTGGGTGCAGGTGGGGTCCACCTGGTACTACCTGAGCCCCGACAGTGGTGCGATGGCCACTGGGTGGCTGAAGGAGGGTGGCTACTGGTACTACCTGCAGCCTGGCAGTGGCGCGATGGTCACTGGGTGGCTGAAGATTTGGGGTACCTGGTACCACTTCGCCGATAACGGTCAGTTGATCAGCTAGGTGCCTGAGCTGAATCGCTGAACCCCGCGCCCGCACCTCCCGGTCAGATTATCGGGAGGCGCGGGCTTTTATGGGTAATGATTGGCCCGGGAAGGTCGAAGCTGCGACAAGCTGTCTGTGCGTATGTGACGGTGAGCCTGCATAACGTGTCAGGTTTTCTGTTGAGAATTCGGGCACTGTGTTATTCATGTGATGAGTTTGTCGGACAGATTCAATGAATGGCAGTTTGACAATGATGATAAGAATTCGAGATAACTGTCCCTGCCTGGCCTGCTTTCAGTTACTCTTAAAGGGATGGATCGGCGCGGCAATGTGCGCCCCCATAACGCAGTTGTTAAGAAAGGGAACCACACATGTCCCACTGCAAAATGACGGCACTGGCGCTCGTCGCGACCGGTGCCCTGACCATCACGACCATGAGTATCCCGGCCTCGTACGCGATCGATGTAGATCACGGCGAGGTGTCGCAGGGTGCCGACGCTGCGGACGACGCGCAGCAAACGTTCATCGTTCAGCTCGAAGATGGCGCTGCGGATCTCGAGGGAGTGAGAGAGCGCCTCGGGCAAGCGGTAGCTGCCGCGACGCCTGGGGCAACCATCGAGTACGTGCGGGACTACCACCACGTGTTCGAGGGCTTCGCGCTCAAGGCACCCAGGTCCGCCCTCAAGGCCATCAAGGGCGTGCGCGGTGTTGCGGCCGCGTTCGCGGAGGGCACGCGCGAGCCGATCATGTATCCGGAATTCCTGTGGGGCGGTAGCGCCAAGATCACCAATCCAGCGGGGGTGACGCGCGCTGATCAGGCAGTCCAGCAGGGGCAGGGACTCGTCATCGAGGTGATCGACACGGGCCTTGACACCTCGCACGAGGCCTTCGCGGGTTCTATGGATAGCACGTCACTGCGCCTCACCCAGACGGACATGACATCCCTGACAGCGAGCCTTGGGGCTGGCAAGGGGGGCGCGTGGGTCAGCGACAAGATCCCCTTCGTCTATGACTATGCGGACGGCGACACGGACGTACTGGTCGGTTACGAGCATGACCGTGAAAGCTATACGCGGCACGTGCATGGCACTCGTATGGCTGGCCTCGCCGCCGCCAACGACAAAGCGTATAGGGGCGCTGCGCCGCAGGCTCAGCTCGTTGTCGCGAAGGTTGTCTCTGACTCCTGGAACGTCGCGCGTGACAGCGACCTGCTGGCAGCCCTGGACGATGCGATGGTGATCAGGCCAGACACTGTCGCCGTGTCTTTCATGTCGGACCGCGATATTAGTGGCGATGCGGTAAGACTCTACGAGCGGGCCTATGACAGGCTCTCCAACGCGGGAATGACGGTTGTAGCGCCGGCTGGTGATTACGGACGCGCTGAATGGCGGACTCTCTCCCCCCAGATGAGTTCGGTTGGTGCGCCTGCTGCATATTCGTCCGTCCTGTCGGTGGCAGCCGTTCTCAGATCTAACGATCAGGGGGAGGGGGGCCTGGCCCCGTGGAATTCCTCCTCGTGGGGCGTGAATCCTGATCTCAGGCTGAAGCCTGAAATCGCCGCGCCCGGTGGCAGTGTGACATCGTCTGAGCCGGGCAACGAGTACGACGACGAAACAGGCACGGCCGAGGCCTCGGCACAGGTGGCGGGCGTCGCCGCCCTCGTGCGCCAGCGCATTGCGACCGACCCGGCCTTCGCGGCGATGAGCGCGGCGGAGAAGAACGCGGTGGTCACCAACCTCCTCATGGGCACGGCCCACCCGATTGTGGATGCGACGAAGGCGGACGGAGCCTTCTATTCGCCGCGCCGCGTCGGCGCGGGCCTCGTGGACGCGGTGGGGGCCACGACCTCGCCGGTGTACCCGAGCGTCGTGGGAGCCGCGGACTCCTCGCGTCCCAAGGCGGAGCTCGGAGACGGAACCGACGGGTGGACCTTCCAGGTACAGCTGACCAACGTGTCCGACGCCGCCCACACGTACACGCTCGGCGGTCAGGCCCTGTCCGAGGACGTGAACTTCCTCCTCTACACAGGGCACGCGACGAACTGGACGGGCAAGGGGATCGACCTGACCTTCTCCTCCGACTCCGTGACCGTTCCCGCGAAGTCGAGCGCCACCGTGACCATCACGGTGACCCCGACAGCCGAATTTGCTTCGTTCGCGGCAGAACACACTCCCCAGGGCACGTTTATCGACGGTGCCGTAACCTTCACGAGCACAGACGGACAACCCGACCTGACCGTTCCCTACCTGGGCTTCTACGGTGCCGAGGAACAGCCGACGATCTTCGATAGCCCCGTGTACGGGAAGGGAAAGATCGGCACGTCCACAATGACCTTCCACGGCCTGCCCCTCGGCCAGATCAACCCCTTCGATCCGGAAGAGTCCATGGCGATCAGCACGAATGACCGCGACCTGTACATCATCACGCGCTCGGCGGAAGAAAACGCCAGGACGTACGCAATCCCGGCGACGATTCTGCTGCGAGACGTCGACAAGTTGACGTACACCTACACCAACGAGACAGGGGAAGTCGTGCGCTCGTACGAGTACGGGAGTGTGCCCAAGAGCCACTCGTACTTTAACGGGCGCTTTACTGAGGTGACCACCGCGGAAGAGCATTTCGACAGCACCCCTATATTTAAAGGATATGATGCGGCGGGTAACGAGCTGCCGGACGGTGCCTACACCCTCACCATCGAAGGCACGTCGACTGATGCGACTCCGACGACACAGCAGCTGACGCACGTGATTCGCCTCGACACGCAGGCACCCGTCGTCTCGAACCTGACGATCACGGGCGAGGGCAACGAGCGTACGCTATCCTTCGACGTCACCGACTCCTCCTATATCGCGGGGTACGGATTCTCGTCGACGGCTGACGGAGCGCCCTTCATGCAGGAGAAGGAGTACCACTGGGGCGAGCAAGGGGAGGACGGGCTGATCCACTACCACTACGACGTGCCGATCTCGACGATTGCCCAGCGGTCGGGCGGCGACCCGTCAACCGTCTACCTGCAGGTGTGGGACTGGCCGCTCAACAAGGGAACCGTGAAGGTAGACCTCAAGGCCGCCCCGAAGACCGGGGAGTGGAAGTGGGGTGCTCGTGGGTGGTGGTATCGCTACGAGGATGGTTCTTACCCGTCGAGCGCGGCCCTGGTGATTGATGGTTCCACGTATCGTTTTGATGCGTCCGGGTACATGCGCACCGGGTGGGTGAAGGATCAGGGTGCCTGGTATTACCACGAGGCGTCGGGTGCTCAGACGACGGGTTGGGTGTTTTCTGGTGCGCGTTGGTACTACCTGGATCCCGCCAGCGGTGTGATGGCGACGGGGTGGGTGCAGGTGGGGTCCACCTGGTACTACCTGAGCCCCGACAGTGGTGCGATGGCCACTGGGTGGCTGAAGGAGGGTGGCTACTGGTACTACCTGCAGCCTGGCAGTGGCGCGATGGTCACTGGGTGGCTGAAGATTTGGGGTACCTGGTACCACTTCGCCGATAACGGTCAGTTGATCAGCTAGGTGCCTGAGCTGAATCGCTGACGCCCTGCGCCCGCGCCTCCCGGTCAGATTATCGGGAGGCGCGGGCCTTCGTTGCAACCGATGTGTTGGGAGTATGCGCCTGAGGCCTCCTTCGAGCGGAAATTGACTCAACAGCGGTCGCACCAGTCCTCTCCGCGACACCATGTCAGGGTTTGACGCACAGTTTGTATCACAAATGAGAGTGTTTGACAGAGGTGCTGACAATTATGCTGAGAAGTGACTGAAGTTGCATTGATGCCACCTCATTCGCACTCATAGTTCCAATGAAGGGAGCCGAAGATGGCCCATCGGAAACTCTTGTCACTGGCGCTGGCGGTAGCCGGCGCCCTGGCTCTGACAACAGTCAGCGTGCCAGCGTCCCTCGCGGACGACACGCAGGCGACGGAACCCGCCTATGCCTCGTCCTCTCAGGAGAACGAGGGGCTGTACTCCGTGGTCATTGTCCAACTGACCGACGACGCCCCCGATCTCGCCACTATGAAGGAACGCGTCGCCGCGTCCGTGGTGGCGGCCGTGCCGGGGGCGACCACCACTGTTACACGCGACTACACGCACGCTCTGCGAGGATTCGTCATCCAAGCACCGCCAAATTCTGTCAACGCGATCAAGGCCACGCAGGGCGTCAAGAACGCCTTCGAAGACCGATACTTCAACTTGATTGAGGAACAATACAAGGCAACTGGTGACGTGCAGCGTGGCCCCGAGTCTGACCCCTCGCAAGCGATTGCGATGGACATGACGCAGGCCAAGCACGCGAGTCCCACCGGTAGGGGACAGGTCATCGAAATCATTGACAATGGTGTCGACACCGCCCACTCCGCCTTCGCGGGTTCCGTGGAGGGCGCGCGCCTGTCTCAAGCGGACGTGACCTCCCTGGCGACCACGCTCGGTGATGGGCAGGGCGGCGGCTGGGTCAGCGAGAAGATCCCCTTCGCGTACGACTACGCGGACGGTGACGTGGACGTAGCCTATCCAGCACCTCCCGAATTTGCCGGTACTGAATACGATGCCCGATACGCTCACGGCACCCACGTGGCCGCCCTAGCCGTCGCGAACAGCGCGCAGTTCCGGGGCGCGGCACCGGACGCGCAGCTCATCGTCGCCAAGGTGCTTGGCGACAAGGAGGAACACGTGCGAGACAGTATCCTACTGTCCGCCCTGGACGATGCGATGGTCATGGCCCCCGACGTCCTCACTGTGTCCGTGGATGAGCCGTTAACGACGAACGCTGAGGCCAACGCCGTCTACGCGGATGTCTACGCAGCTCTAACGCGCAAGGGCATCTCCGTGAACGTGCCTGCCGGAGACTACACCTCCGTGGCGTACGGGAACACCAACTACGGGGCCTATCCGTACACGAGTGACGCTGATTCGGGCGCGCTCATCGCTCCCGCGCTTGACTCGAATACTCTAGCGACGGCGTCGGTTAACGAGGCTGAATATCTGCACTACGTGTCACTGGGGGAACATGCGATTGCCTGCCGCTCGGTGCAGATGAGCCGTGGAGGGCAAGGACCGGGGCTTGATGCTCTCGATGACGGAACCTACAAGGTGATCGACGTGGGAGCTGGCGGAACCGATGTGCTACAGAAATACATGACAGACGACCATGAGGACCTGTCTCGTACGATCTTCCTGGAGGAGGAAGATGGCTGGGATAGTCTGGCTAAGGAGTCCTTGCGTGTAAAGGACAAAATCCGTATCGCCCAAAACATCGCCGCAGGGCCTTCTGCGCTCATGATCGCCGGGTCCTACGACTATCCTTCCCCGCAGGTGGAGGACGTCTATGAGGCCTTTACTCTGCCGACCGTGACCATAACGAAGCACGATTACGACGCTCTGCTAGCCGCAATCGAGGCATCCGGTCAGGGCTTTGCCGAGGTGACCCTTACGCGCGGTGCCACCACCTGGGTACCCTTGGAACTCACCCCGTCGGCCTTTTCGTCCTGGGGCGCGACCCCGGACCTGCGTCTCAAGCCCGAGATCGCGGCCCCCGGCGGTGCAGTCTTGTCCGCACTGCCCGGTAACGAGTACGGGCGTAGTTCTGGCACGGCCGAGG
>ERZ773265.1437-NODE-1437-length-12434-cov-10.939252_pt1 | contig 12434 bp, 13 predicted proteins | sample MGYA00580512_ERZ773265 | MGnify/ENA primary metagenome ERZ773265 (study PRJEB29015, sample SAMEA2738169) | human oral metagenome | biome: human oral; feature: human-associated habitat; material: saliva | place: China | collected 2183 ... | reverse complement strand
TGACAGTGACTTCATCTTACGTGATGTTATCGCTAAACGTGGATTAGAAGGAGAAATCTGGCAATACTTCACATGTCTTCCAGATATTCGCTCAGTAGGAGTTATGGGAGATGTCCGTACATATGATTACACAGTTGCTGTTCGTGCCGTAACAAGTATCGACGGTATGACAGCAAGCTGGGCTCACATTCCATTTGAAGTACTTGAAGAAATCTCAGCTCGTATCGTAAACGAAGTTGCTCACGTTAACCGCGTAGTCTACGATATTACAAGTAAGCCTCCGGCAACAATAGAATGGGAATAGATTACAAATATAATTTGAATGGAGAATCCTAATTTAACTGCATTTTTAGTTGTTATAAATGTTACAAATCTATTTAATTCAATTAGGTTCCCCACCAAAAACCCCACCAAAATATTTCGGTGGGGTCTTTTTAATAAAATCTTTGATTTCTTACCTTATCTATGCTAAAATATAAATATAAAAAAGAGAGAGCCGTTTTAAAGACGGTGGCTCGAATATGTAGTTATTATATAACCATCTTACCTTGCCAAAGTATAAAGATGGTTATTTTTTATTGTCTTTTTTTAATGCTACAATACATGCACTAACTACTGAAACAATTAATAGATTTATTCCAATAATCGTCTGTACAATTTCGTAAGCTGACAACTTGCTACTCCTTTCATCAAGATTTTAGTGTATGCGAGCATAGCACCATCCCCTTTCTTATTGAAGTAGCCACCATCTTTATCGGAAGTTTTACACTCCCTAACTCCTCTCTCCAGCTCTGATTATATCAAATTAAACTGAGATAATCAACAACTTATGAGAGATAACAATCTAACAAGTTCTCTTATTTTCCCTGGTGATAAACTCAGTTATGGAACCGTTGTTGCGAAGGCTGAGGAAGCTAAGTCGAACGGGTATTATACTGTAACATTAGGTGATACTTTAGGTAAGATTTCTAGAAATCTTGGGGTATCAGTTAATGATTTAGTTCAGTATAATTCGATATCTAATCCTAACTTAATTTTCATAGGGCAAGTTCTTAAGACACAATCGGAACAAGTTAAGGTGGATAATAAAGTGGTAGAAACACCTGAGGTTAAACCGGTATCTCTTGATGTGGTTAAAGAAGAAAGTAAACCTAAGCCAACGGTTATGAATGCAACAGTTGCACCTAAACCTGTACCGGAAGTTGTGCAAAAAGAGGTTAAAAAAGAAGAGGTAAAACCTGTAGAAACTAAAAAGGTTGAAAAGGAAGTACCTAAAAAGAAAGTAGAAGAAGTTCAAGTTAAAAAAGAAGAACCGAAACAGGTTGCACCTGCCCCTGGTGATAAAGCTAGTGCTATTTATAATGCAGCCTTAGCCCAGATTGGTAAAATCCAAGATTGCACAATGCTTGTAACAAATGCGCTTAAATCTGTAGGTATTAACTTCCATGATTGGCCGGCTGGTTACATGAGTTTAGGTACTGTTGTTCCTGCTTCTGAGGCTGTACCTGGTGACTTAATTTATTATCCAGATGGTGGACTAGGTGTTGCTCATATTGGTGTATATGCTGGTAATGGACAAGCTGTTCATGGTGGATGGCAGGGTAACCAGACGGTTCTTAATACAGCTAATGTTGGACATGGTGCAACGTATATTAGGGTGAGATAATATGATGGTATTACCAAGAGAAGAAACATTAGTTTACCTTGAGAAAGTAAATGATTGGATAGCATCGGAAGAAATGACTGATAACGGAATTATCTTGATATTTAAGAGAGATGTTCCAAGTGATGTAATGACTTTATTTGAGAAAATAAAGGATAAGATGGATTTCAAGGTGAAAGAATATAGAAAAGAAGGCTAACCCAAAGGTTAGTCTTTTTGTTTCTAGTGGGTTGACAAATGCGCTTTAAATTTTAGAAATTAAAGCGTAAATGTTGAGGTATATTAATGATTGACTTTTTAGGCAATTATTGATACAATGTGGGTAGTCGAAAACCTTGTTCGTCAAGGATAAGATATTTTATTAAAAGCCTTATGGGTTAAGGATATACACAGGATGTACTTTTTGAGTACATCTTAATAAAAAATAAGACTAACCTTGTTGGTTAGTCTTTTATTAAAGGAGTTACAAAAATGACAGTAGTATCATTGGAAAATAATATTAAAATATATAGCTCAGAATTATCTCATGCGCTATTAAAAGTCTCTAATTATAAATTGGATGAGTGTATCGCTCAGACTGTTGCAGAAAATTATGCTCGTAATTTAGATTATTCTGACCCTAAATTGATGCATGTTGGGGTAACTTCGGTTGCTAAAAATCTGATTACAAAAATTAAAAAAGAATATTTTAAGGAAACTTATTAAAAAAAAAAGAAAACCACCTCTGAAAAGAGGTGGTTATTATTTATGTCTTATGGGCGTTCTGTACGAACTTCTCCAGTTTTAGAGTTCACCCATACAGTGTAAGTTTCTTGTTTTTGAACTTTACGGACTTTGGTTACAGGTACAGTTTTTGTACCAACTTTAACTTTTTTAGTTTCGCGAACTTTACGAGTAGCTTGAGCATGAGGATATTCGATGCTAGATGGTAATTCTAATAGCATATCATCGATTTGAGATTGAGTGAAATCATCTTGCCAACCGATAGCTTTGATGAATTTACCATTTTTATCTAGGATATCTAACCATTGATCGAAGAATTGTTTAGTTTCGTAAACATCTTCAGTTGTGTTTTCTGTATATTCTTCATCTACAATTACTATACGAGTACGAGTTTCTTCTTTCCAAGCTCCGTTGTCTGTTGGAGTAGATGGAGTAGTAGGTTCATCTTTTGGTTGAGTACCTACTGGAGTAGTTGGTTTTTCAACTGGTTTAGCTGGGTCTGTTGGTTTTGTAGTATCTACAGGTTTAACAGGCTCAGATGGTTTAGTTACATCTACAGGTTTTGTTGGTTCAGTTGGTTTAACTGTGTCAACTGGTTTAGTAGGTGTAACAGGTTTAGTTGTATCAACTGGTTTTACAGGTTTAACACTGTCAGTTGGTTTAGCTGGAACTGTAGGTGTTACAGGTGTAGTTGGTGCTACCTCTGTAGTATTATATTCAAAGCTTACAGAACCTTTGATAGCGTGAGATTTTACAGTTTTAGCAAATTCCACACGATCGCTAACAACAGCTGTGTTAGGTAATTTTTTTACTGATTTAACAGCTGGAGCTTGTGTTCCAAAAGTTACTTGAATGTCTTTTACTTGTCCTTTAGTTAAGTTACCAAAGTTCACAGTTTTAGCTTGTGTTCCGTCAACTGTATATGTTGTTTTAACTTTTTGAACATCTTCATGAGCAGTAACACGGATTACAGCACCTTGCTCATTTTCTAATACAACAGCACTTACTTTACCAGTTTCTTGTTTCGGTTCAGTAGTTACTTTTACATCATTTTCTGCTTTAACGTTTTGATTGACACTAGCTGTTGTTACTGTAGTTAATGCAGCCGCTGCTAGTAGGTAAGATACGGCTTTTTTCGATTTTTCCATAATATCCTCCAAATTTCTATAATTTGTCTTCCTATGAAAATAGGAAAAAATTTATTTTATATAATGTAATTAAGACCATTATATCAAAAAAAAAAAAAAACGCAAGCTTTTTTTACATGAAAATAATAAGATTATTATGAATTATTTTAGGTAGTTTTAGAAATGATAACTAACTATTTTCTGTAAGTACAAAAAGCACTTTTCTAAATTTTTTAGAATAGTGCTTTTTTTAATATCTCTAAAGCTAACATTAATGAAATTATTGTTAGCTTAAAATTATACTTTTATTTTATTAAAAACCTTTTCTTTATAGTTTACTCATCATAGAAATTATCTCTATTAAATGAAAAGTATAAATCAAAAATACTTAATTTAAACTCATCTTTTATTGATTTTCTAATAGTTATTAAATTATTATATATTTCATTTACTTTCTTACTACATTCACCTTGTAATTCATAAGATATCTTTTTAAGTTCTCTAATATTCTCATTGTATGTAGCTTGCTTATTATACAATTTCTTTGCAATTTTTGTTGAATATCCCCTACTATCTTCTTCTAATAATGTTTTTATATTTTTTAATATATCTCGCGAAGTATTTTTATATTCAATCATTTCTAGTTTATTTATTAGACTTTCTAAATCTAAATATCCATCTACATTTTCTATAATTTTATCTTGCTTACCTTTTTTTATTAGTTCTAGTACATGTTTATATTCCTGTAGTTTTCTTTTGTTATCATTTCGAATTTTATTAATATCCTCAATATAACTACTATTTAATTCACATAGAATATTTTTTGAATAGTCAATTATTTTTTCTTTTGACAATTTATTTATTTCTTCCTCTAGTTCTTTGACTGAGAATTTATAATTTGGTTTCAATAATCTATGTTCTAGCTCATACATCAAATATCTACAGTATGTTGAATTCATCAAGTATTGAAGTTTACCTTTATTAATACAATACCCATCTGGTCTAATTTTATTAGAATCTTCTAAAGATATAGAATGTTTACCATACCTATCCTTGAATTCTTCATCTGAACCGTATATTTTCCAACTTCCAAATTTAAAGAATTCAAATGTCCCCTCATAATCTTTTTTTATAATTTCCTTTATCTGAGATGGACTAAACTTAATCCACTCATTTTCACAATGATAAATTATAGAATCATCTATATAATAGTTATTTAAATCTGCAGGATATGTTAATCTTTTTTCTAAATCTTTTATTGTATAAAATACTTCTTTTTCTATCTTTCTGTAATCAAATACTTTATAAAAAATATCATCTATATTATTAACTTCCACAAAGAATTCATTTTCTTTTTTACCATTCTCTACCGAATATTCTGCTAAAATACCATCAATACTATTTTCCCCTTGATATAGAATAATATAATTTTCTTTTTCAGAAAAGGTTAGTAAAATTATGTCCTCTATTTTCTTGGCATCAATTAATAATCTTGTCCCTTTTTTGGAATCTTTTAGCATTTTCATACTTTTTTTATTTTTCTTTATTAATTTAATGCATTCTTTTTTTTCTACTTTTTGAGAATTTAATTCTATTTTATCCGCGATATACAAAAACAAATTCAATATATCCCCTCTTCTCAAGAAAAATTCATCATTACTTTTTTCACCTATTTTCCCATCTTCTAATATCTCTATTATTTCATCATATCCATAACCTATAAATTTAAATTCTTCTTTACTTATATTATAAATTTGAGAAAAAATATTAAATACCTCTCTAAGTGCATAATTATGCTTACTTTTGAATTCATTTTTGATTACTTCCTTAACTGTCAACATATTAATTTAAATCTCCCTTCTAAATAATTCTTTACATTATTATAACAAAAATTATTTAAAAGTAGAATTATCAACTTTTAAAAATTAATACTCAATCTGTGGGATAATAGAATCTTAAAGATGATAATAAAAAAGGTGGTGAATTACAATCTAAAATATTAAAAGTGGAATTACCGGCTTTTAAAAATTAATACTCAATCTGTGGGATAATAGAATCATAAAGATAATAATAAAAAGGTGGTGAATTACAATGTTCAATAAATATCTTGAACAATTACAATCTAAAATATTAGCTGATTATGGTAACACTGCATATAGATTACTGAGTAAAGACAATATGCTTAAAAATATACCTAACGACCTATATGAACTATGGTATTCCCCTTATAAATTCTCATTTAGACATTTTAAAGACGTAAAAGACTTACCTTTTTTAAAAGGAAGGGAACTAATTAGCTACTATTTTAAAATAGTTATAATCTTTATAAAAGTTAAAATAATATTTAAAAAAATTAAAGGAGGTCATTTATTATGGCAAAACCAACATGGACTAAAGAACTAAGTGAGGTGCTACGACACCCAACAGTACAAGTCGTTCTAACAAGCAAAACAACTGGTAAAGAGTATACAGCAGATGTAATTCGTCAACTTCCTGTATTTTCAACAGGGGGAATAGATGAAGTCGAAGGTGGATTTAAATATTCCATTGTAGATACAAAAAACAACTTAGAGTACACAATTAAAGCACCTCAAAAAGTAGATGTTAAATTTAGTACAGTTCTGGTATTTAAAAATGTACGTGGAGGTGCTACATCAACTGGAAATGGCTGGTACTCTGCGGAATCTGTCGAAGTAGCTCAACGAAATGAATAAGTATCGCAGAATTATTAGAAAGCGAGATAGTAAGTATCAAAACCATCAGATTATATCGGTGGTTTTGATAACAACTATTTTCCTTTCTTTAGTACTTACATTTATATTATATAACTTTTTTAAAAGGTACTTACTTTACAATTTTATTTTATCTATAATTCTACTGTCATTAATTATTTTTTGCTTAGTGATTTCACTTAAAAACAGAGAACAAGTTTCTGTATTAAAGATAGATAAAATGAATAAGGAAGCAAATAAATTAGCTAATAGAATAAATAAGTTATTTAACGATAAAACAATCACTGATGTACTAAAACTTAGTAATTCTACTAGATATGGCGAAGAAATGCCAGAAATATACGTATTTCTTGATAGTTCTTTAAAAGAAGGTTTTATAGCTATAGAAAATATTTCAAATTTTGACAGGGCGGACCGTGATAAATTTGAACAAAAGATATCTGGAGTATTGTCTGGGAAATATCAAAAATATTCTATTGTAAGCTCTGAGTTAACGCTTGATGATAGTTTTATTCTATTCTATTTTGAAGACAGCATAACATCAGAAAGATTAATTATTGATAATACTGGTGATATAAAAGAAAATATCTCTGAATGTGAACACCATATTAGATTGGCTAAAAATCTTGTATGGCAATGCAATATTACTGCTCATTTATCAATAATAGCACGCACACGTGCAGGTAAGTCAGTCCTTGCTGGTGAATATATGGCTAGATTAATGCTCTTACAGAACTGGATTGTTGAATATAATTCAGCAAAATACGATAGATACGTCAAAGAATTCAACGGGAAAAGTGACCCTATTGAAATTGTTGAACGTGCTGAATATTGGTGTTTTGTAATGGATAATAGACTACAAGAAATCAATAATGCTGGGAAGGATAAATACCTAGATATGAAAGATATGCCTAATATAGCCATTTTCTTTGATGAACTTGGTAATTTAAACGCTTCTCTTGAATCGCTTGATAAAACAGATAAAACACTAAAAATTACATCCAGATGGATAACAGCAATTAACAGACTTTCAGCTACAGGAGCAAGTGCAGGGATACATATAATTGCAATATCTCAATTTGCAACTAAAGAAGGATTTTTACCATCTTTAGCACGTGTAAATTGTTCGGATGCTGTAATTATGCTTGGTGGGGCTGCTGATTCTCCAACGGAGAGACAATATCTAATGAGTGGGTTCGCAGACCTACCTAAACGAAGTTACAAGAAAGGGCAAGGAATTGCCAGAATACAAGGATCGGGAAGAAAATGGGAAACACCCCATTTTTATGAAACCCCGTTTTTTAAAAAATTTTAAGATATAAGATAGGAGAATAAGAAATGAGAAGAATAAAACAATATAATTTTGTTTTAAATGAAAAAATTTTAAGAGAATATGCACGATTATACGATGAATCACTTCGTGCAATTACGCGAGAAGAGGATTATAACAATGATAAAATCAGTGAAATAGAAGAATGGATATTTAATGAATATTTATTCCTTGTGGATATTGCCAAAAGTACGTTTGATATAGAATTATTATCTAATGCTTTTATTAACTTATATATTTCTTCAGAAAGATTTTACGATGAAATTATGGAATATTTCTATGATACAAGGAATTTGGAAGAGAAGCAAATTCAAATGTCCGAATTTGAACATCGTTTCAAAATCAAATATAATTTTGCGAAATCATTAATGGATAGCTATGAATGTTACGACACTTTCTTCGCATAATTTACTATTTTAAAATTATGAAGTTAATAATTAATTAATTCCTAACGCCTGCGTGGAACAGGGCTTGTCAATGTTCCACGCAGTAAAAAACCAATAAAATCAATGCTTTAAGTCGATTTTCAAAAAAATAAAATCAAGAAAAATCAAGAGAATAATTAAAAGAATAATTAAAAATCGATTTTAAATATTCTCAGAATAGGAGATAATCCATGATAAAAAAAGAAGCAATTTTAAAAACAATAATGCTAGTTCAACAGTTAGACCCTGCTTATTGGGATTTATGGGAAAATAAGGACTCAATAACTACAGCAAATAATGGTGATTTAAGACCACTTTTAGATGAAATCATTTCAAAATTAAAAAGTAATGATATTATACCATCTGAAGTATATTCCATACTTCATGATGAAGACTTATACGAAGATAACAGTACACTTAAACCAAAACATATACATATACTATTTAAATTTGAAAAAGGTGCAACACTTAACAATATAGCACTAGCTATTGGAATACATCCACAATATCTAGAAAAGCTTAAATCTGGAAGATATGGTTATGACAATTGCTTAGCATATTTGATTCACGCTAAAGATGAAAATAAACATCAATATAAACCTGAAGAAGTATTAACTATTCTTGGTGAAAATTATATGGATATATACAAAAAAAGAATTAATACTTGGTTTAAAGGAAGAGCAACGAAAACAGCTAAAGAAACAAATTTGAGTGTCGACTGGCTTATCTCTAAAATTGCAAATGGTGAGATAAATAAAGATAAAATATTGCTTACCAATGAATACTATACTATATATTTACATCATAAAAGAAAGGTTAATGAGGCAATAGACACATACAACGAAAAGAAAACTATAAAGACTATTAATAACTTAGAAGATGGACAATTTAAAAAGACTATTATTTATATACAAGGTAATAGTGGTATTGGTAAAACTAGATTTGCAAAAGAGTTAATAAAAATAATTAAACATCTTGCATTACACTATTCTGGAGAAATCTGGGAACACTGCATTACAGCATCTACAAATCCATTTGATGAATATAATTCACAAGAGATATTATTATTAGATGATATACGAGGTAGTAGTATGAGTGTTTCAGACTGGCTTAAACTCTTAGACCCTTTCTCTATTTCACCTATTTCTGCACGCTACCATAATAAGCAAGGAATTTCTAAAGTTATTATCTTAACAGCACCTCACGCTCCTTTTCGCTTTTTTTCACAAGCTGAAGGTTCAGAAACTGAAGATTTTGATCAATTCTATAGAAGAATAGATTTACAAATAGAGGTTACTGAAGATTTTCTAGTATCTAATCCGTACAAGAAAATACTTTCTAAAGAAGAGCTAAAAAAATTTTGGTATAGAGAAAATACAGATTATCAATATATTTTCTCAAATCCAAAATCATACAAGAAAGATGAGGTAAAAAAAATAATAATTAAAAAAATTATAAGAAATATGAAGTGGACAAAAAAAGATTATCCTTCCGCCGACCAAAGCAAAAAAGGATAACCAAAAGATTAAATAGCAATATTACTATTTATTGCTATTATCTCAAATTTAAAAATAAATAGCAAGGAGATTATTTTAAACATGATAAATAATTGCACAATAAGTAAAACGGAATTAATGAAATTAGGTTATAAAGAACATACTTCAATATCAATTATTAGACAAGCGAAGCAAATTATGGTAAAACAAGGGTATGCATTTTATAACAATAAAAGATTAGGACGTGTTCCTAAATCAGTAGTTGAAAATATATTAGGAATTTCTATTCAAGTAAATAATACTTCGGAGGGAAATTCTAATGGCACAAACTAAAACTAAATATACAGGAGTATACAAGGATGAAAAAGGTAACTTCTTCTATCAGACTGAGCTTGGAATTGATAAAATAACTGGGAAAAGAATCAGAAAAAAAGGAAGAAAAGATAAGAATGGAAAACTATTTTCGTCAGCAGTTGAAGCATACAGAGAACTTACTAGAATAAAAAATGAGTATCATGAGGCACAAGGCTACTCTAACTATAGAATGTCTTATAAACAATATATGGATTCTATCTATATTCCCTATTATAAAACTACAGTTAGTAAGCATACATTTTCTATTAGAAGAAAAATTCTCGAAACTATTCGAGATAGATTTTCTAATACTATGCTACGTTCCATTTCACTGGAACAAGTACAAAATTATAGAATGTGGCTTCTTTCAGATGAGGAAGATGGTGGAGCTGGATTTTCACAAAGTTATGCAAGTTTAATATTTGGAACTTTTAGAAAATCACTAGATTACGCTCTTGAAATGGGATATGTTGAAACTAATATCTCAAAAAAAGCTAAAGCAATACCAAAAGGAAAAGCTGTAGTTCCATATTGGACTAAAGAGGAATTTGAGGCTGTTATTTCAAAAATATATATCAAAAATATATATGAACATCTTAATTTTGTAATGTTATGGCTGTACTTTACAACTGGAATAAGAGTTAATGAAGGATGTGCGTTAAAATGGTGCGATATAGATTTTAAAAATAAAAGATTAAGAATCCATAATATGCTCATCATTAACACTAAACAAGATTGGTATATTAATTCATATACAAAAACTGATGCAGGTAAAAGAACAATAACTCTTGATAAAGACACTTTAGATATTTTGAAAAAATGGAAGAAAACTCAAAAAACAATTGGTTTAGGCAATGAAGATGATTTTATTTTCTCTTACGATGGTTTACCTATGATTAAATCTACCATATCAAGAATAATTGCTAGATATTCTAAACTAGCTGGAGTCAAAAAAATTCAAGCTAAAGGATTAAGACATAGTCACGCTAGTTATCTCATAAATGAATTTAATATATCTATATTGATATTATGCAAGAGACTTGGTCACTCATCGCCAGAAATAACGTTAAAACACTATTCACATTTGTGGACTGGTGCAGATGAACATATCGCACTAGAAATGGAAGGAAATATAGTATATAATAGACCTAAGAAAAGCCTTATAAATTTTAATGGTAATCAAGCATTAAAATCAATTTAAGGCAACCCCACCAATTACCCCACCAAAACTAGCTTTTTTATCTTTAAAAGTTGATATACGGGGGCTCACGGGTAAGAATCTACTATTGAATGGGAATAATTAACAAGAGTAATTTAAGTCAAGAAACCTTGCTATAACTGACTTTTTAAAATTATATATAGATTAAAAACAAGTTAAAATACTTTGGATTATCTCCAAAGTGTCTCCAAAAAGACCCTATCAAAAATTATTGATGGGGTCTTTTTATTAAAATCTTTTGTTTCTTACCTTATCTACACTAAAATATAAATATAAAAATAGATAATCAAGAATAATACACTCAACACCAAATTTTATCAAAATAGAAACATTTCAATTTCTTGCGACTACTTGTATGATACTTATTAGCTGTGTTATAATTAAATGGAATTATAATTTTAAGAGGAAAATAATATGGATTTAATAATTAAAAAAATAATAGACAAGAAAGAAAAAGAAATAATATCAAAAGAGGTCCTTTACGACCTTCCTGAATGGTTTGGTCTACCTGAAAGTACAAAAGAGTATATTAAAGATTCACAAGATAAACCGTTTTTGACTTGCTATGCAAATAATGAAGTTGCAGGTTTTATCGTATTAAACGCAACAAGTAAGGATACTGCAGATATTTTTGTAATGGGTATAAAGAAAAAATTTCATAGAATGGGAATTGGAACAAAACTAAATACAGAATTCGAAAATATGGCAAAAAGTCTTGGATATTCCTACTCACAGGTGAAAACTGTAAAAATGGGACACTACAAAGAATATGATATTACTAATGAATTCTATATCGCAATGGGATATAAAGAATTAGAATGTTTTCCTACCTTATGGGACGAATGGAATCCATGTCAAATATATATTAAATATTTAGGGGAATAATACTTCAATAATGTTTTATTTATAAATAAAATATTTTAGTATCTAAAAGCTCGATGAGTAAAAATAAAAGTAGTATATTCACCAAGAAACTTGATATAGTTTACTTTTAAAAACTAAATACAAGATAAATACAAATTTATATTCTACCATTTTCCCCGCCAATAATTTTCGGTGGGGTCTTTTTATTAAAATCTTTGATTTCTTAGTTTATATATGCTAAAATAAAAGCATAAAAGAGGGAGTCGTTTGCACTGACTTTACTAATAATTTCTTAACTCACTACGTTCGTAGAAATTAAAGTAGTCGTAGTATAAATTATTCGTAATATTTTTCTTCAGTCTGTGACTTTGAAAAATAAACGACTAACTTAAAAGACGGTGGCTCTGGTTAAGTGATTTTTATAACCATCTTATCTCGCCAAAGTATAAAGATGGTTATTTTTTATTGTCTTTTTTCAATGCTACAATACATGCACTAACT
>ERZ773265.1436-NODE-1436-length-12443-cov-4.746367_pt1 | contig 12443 bp, 10 predicted proteins | sample MGYA00580512_ERZ773265 | MGnify/ENA primary metagenome ERZ773265 (study PRJEB29015, sample SAMEA2738169) | human oral metagenome | biome: human oral; feature: human-associated habitat; material: saliva | place: China | collected 2183 ... | reverse complement strand
CAGATAAAATAGCTGACCAAATTTCTGATGCTGTTTTGGATGCGATTATTGAAAAGGATCCAACTGCTCGTGTGGCTTGTGAAACTTTAGTTACTACTGGTTTAGTTCATGTAGTAGGTGAAATTTCTACTCACACATATGTAGATATTCCTCGCATCGTACGTGATACAATTCGTGAAATTGGTTATACTCGTGCAAAATTTGGTTTTGATTGTGATACTTGTGGTGTACTTGTATCCATCGATGAACAATCTGCGGATATCGCCATGGGTGTTGATGAAGCACTTGAATCAAAAGATGGCAATGGTGAAGTGCTTGATAAAATCGGTGCTGGTGACCAAGGTATGATGTTTGGCTATGCATCTAATGAAACACCTGAACTCATGCCTTTGCCAATTTCCTTGGCACATCGTTTATCTCGTCGACTTACAGAAGTTCGTAAGGATGGGACCTTAACTTACTTACGTCCAGACGGTAAGACTCAAGTTACTGTAGAATATGTTGATGGTAAACCTAAGCGCATTGATACAATTGTTATTTCTACGCAACATAGCCCTGAAGTTACCCAAGAACAAATTAAAGCCGATTTGAAGCGTTATGTAATTGACGCAGCGTTGCCTGCTGAATTCGTTGATGAAAATACTAAATACTTCATCAATCCAACTGGTCGTTTCGTAATTGGAGGACCTCATGGAGATGCTGGTTTAACTGGCCGTAAAATTATTGTAGATACATACGGTGGTATGGCCCGTCATGGTGGCGGTGCATTTTCTGGTAAGGATCCATCTAAGGTGGACCGTTCTGCAGCATACGCAGCGCGTTATGTAGCTAAAAATGTTGTAGCAGCAGGTCTTGCTGATAAATGTGAAGTGCAAGTTGCTTATGCAATTGGGGTTGCTCATCCTGTATCTATTTTAGTTGATACTTTTGGTACAGGTCGCATAGAGGAAACAAAAATTCAAGAGCTTGTTAAAAAACATTTCGACCTTCGTCCAGCAGGAATCATTGAAATGCTTGATTTGTTAAAGCCTCATTATCGCAAAACTGCAGCGTATGGTCACTTTGGTAGAACTGATGTGGATTTACCTTGGGAACGTACAGATAAAGCACAAATTCTAAAAGAAGAAGCTGGCTTATAATACAAAAGGTCTTGGTAGAATTTCTACTGAGACCTTTTATAATAAACGAAAGGAAAAAATGTATGCGCGTAGCACAAGTTATAATTAACAGACCGGCCAAACAACTTCATAAACCTTTGAGCTATTTAATGCCTGAAAAGTTTGGTAATGTCTTACCTGGTACGCGCGTACTCATTCCTTTAGGACATAGTCGTGAAGAAGGCATTCTTATTGGTTACGACGAGTTAGTTGAGCCACCAGAGTTCACTTTACGAAATATTGTGCAAGTATTAGATAGCGAACCTTGGTTTACACCGGAAATGATGGATACGGCCCGCCGTCTAAATGAGTATTATTTATTCTCTTATGGCGATGCATTGCGATTGTTTACAGTGAATAAGACATTAAAATCTTACGAGGCACCAAAGGAAGAATGGTTAGTAGTCATGCCAGAATTTTCGGTGGCACAATTTAGTGAACGAAAAAAGAAGCAACGAGAATTAGCAAAATACTTACTTGAAGTGGGCGGAGCATCTAAGGCATTACTACTAGCTAAAGGCTATTCTCGTATGGTCATTAAACAAGTGAGTGAAGCTAAAGGTATTGTCGTTGAAGCTCGTTTTAAAGCCACAAAAACAACATTTGATGAGCTTTTAACAGAAGAAGTTAATATTCCTCTTACTGAAGCTCAACAAGCTGTATATGGACCAATACAAGATGCAATGAATAGCCATGAACATAAAACCTTTTTACTTCATGGTGTCACTGGTAGTGGTAAGACTCAATTATATTTACGTGCTACAGCAAGATGTATTAGTCAGGATAAGACGGCTATTATTTTAGTACCTGAAATTATATTGACTGATCAAATTGTGAAACGATTTGTAGAAACTTTTGGTGACGAAGTCGTAGTATTTCATAGTAAATTGACGGTACAACAACGGAACAATAATTGGGAGCGTTTGCGCCGTAAGGATAGTCACATTATTATTGGCGCTCGTTCTGCCGTATTTGCGCCAGCTGAGGATATCGGCCTTATTGTGGTCGATGAAGAACATGATCCATCTTATAAACAAGAGGATATGGTTCGGTATCATGCACGTAACGTGGCATTGTGGCGTGCTGAGGCACATGGTTGTCCCGTTATTTTAGGTTCTGCTACACCATCTGTTACTTCGTACTATAAAGCTAAGCAAGGGGAGTATCATTTACTAGAATTGCCAAATCGCATTTTTGAGCAACCTATGCCGAAGGTTACTATAGTAGATATGAAGGAAGAAATTCTTCATGGAAATTACTCCGTTTTTTCTGATGCCATGAGTCGCTTAATTCAACATACATTAGATGAGCATAATCAAATGATTATTCTGTTAAATAGACGCGGTTATAGTACTTTTGTTATGTGCCGGGATTGTGGGGAAACTATTATGTGTCCTCATTGTGATGTAGCTATGGTTTATCACCAAGCTGGTGAAGAATTGCGTTGTCATTATTGTGAACATCATGAACCAATTCCAACTGTTTGTCCCAAATGTAATAGTAAGAGGATTAAGTTTTTTGGTTCAGGCACACAAAAGGTAGAGGAAGAGTTACGTCGTCACTTTAAATCGGCCCGCATTGCTCGTCTTGATCAAGATGTGACAAAAAATAAGCAATTAGCAGAAGATATTTTACATGACTTTGGGGCTCATAAATATGATATTTTGTTGGGAACACAAATGGTATCTAAAGGACATGACTTTAAAGATGTAACAGCTGTTGGTATTTTAACAGCCGATTCAGTTTTGAATATTCCTGTTTATACAGCTTCAGAACGAACTTTTGATTTACTTACTCAAACCTCTGGACGTGCCGGTAGGGGTGAAAAACCGGGTAGCGTTGTAATACAAACATATAATCCTTTAAATTATGCTATAATAAAGAGTAAGGCTCATGATTATATAGGCTTTTACAATGAAGAAATTCAAAACCGTAAAGCTTTAGGATATCCTCCATTTCGCGAAATGATTCATATGGTTGTGCGTCATCAAGATATGAAAACATTAGAGTCTATAGCAAATCGTATTGTCGATGACTTGGAGTCTTATAAAGGAAATCAGGATATTTTGATTAATGGTCCTTATGAAGCGCCTATAAAAAAAGTGCGCGATATGTATCGTTTAGCTATTATGATTCGCGGTACAGATTTAACGAATTTGAAAGAATATATATATAACTCATGGATTTTCACGCAAGAAGGACTGCTGATTGACGTGGATCCCGTGTAGTGTAGGAGTATCAATGGCTGTATTAGATGTTGTGAAAGCAGGTCATCCCGTTTTAAAACAAGTGGCGGAACCTGTAGAACATGTTAATAAAAAACTTAGAGCCCTTATCGATGATATGGCGGAAACAATGTATGAGACTGAGGGCGTTGGCCTTGCTGCACCTCAAGTAGCGGTGTCAAAACGAATTATCGTCGTAGATGATCATGCCGGTAGTGGTCTCATTGCATTAATTAATCCTGAAATTACACATGCTGAGGGATCTCAAGTAGGACCAGAGGGTTGTTTAAGTGTACCAGGGTATTTTGGCGATGTGGAAAGATTCGACAAAATTACCGTTAAAGGTATAGACCCTCATAATAAAAAGGTAACAATTAAAGCTGAAGGATTTTTAGCGCGTATTTTTCAACATGAGATTGATCATTTAGAAGGTCATTTGTTTATTGAAAAAGCAACTAACTTACGATTGATTACTGATCACCCAGAGGAGAAAGAAATTGTCTAATCAAAATCAATTGCGCGTCGTATTTATGGGGACGCCTGACTTTTCGGTTCCTACTTTGGAAGCATTAATAAAGGCTGGTCACTCTATTGTCGGTGTATACTGTCAGCCAGATAAACAAAAAGGTCGCGGTAAACAAGTTCAAATGCCACCTGTAAAAGTGGCAGCTTTAAAACATAATTTACCTGTATTCCAACCGGTAACATTACGTGATGAACAAGTACAAGCAGAACTAGAAAATCTAAATCCCGACGTAGTAGTGGTTATTGCATACGGTAAAATTTTACCGCCATGGCTTATTCGTTTACCACAATATGGATGTATTAACGTACATGCTTCTATTTTGCCTAATTATAGAGGGGCTGCACCGATTCACTATGCCATTTTAAATGGAGATACTAAAACAGGTGTTACCATTATGCATATGGATGACGGTCTTGATACAGGTGATATCATCGATATCGTGGAGACTGACATTTTACCAGGTGAAACGACAGGACAACTATTTGAACGTATAGCTGTACTTGGGGGAGAAACTATAGTTCCTGTATTAGATCGTTGGGTTAATGGAGAAATTGTGGCTACGCCACAAGATGATACAATGGCTACACATACTGCTAAGATTACAAAGGAAATGGGTCAGATTGACTGGTCTAAGCCTGCTAATGAAATTGTAAATCTCATTAGAGGACTTAATCCAGCACCTGGATGTTATACATATCTCGATGGAAAACGTTTAAAAGTATGGTCTGGAGAAGTGGTTCCCAGTGATACGACTCACTGTTTGATAGATGTCCATGGTAAACATGTACCAATTGCTATATCAGCCACAACTGTGCCTGGTACAATCGTATCTAAAATAGCCGGTTTAGGTGTATTTTGTGGTGATGGAAATATAATTCTATTAACAGAAGTCCAACCAGAAAATAAAAAACGCATTTCTGCAATTGATTTTATAAATGGTCATCAAATAAAGGAAGGTATCGTTTTTGGAGACTCAATATAAGCAGTACGAAACGTATCCGTTATACTTGATTTTATCAACTATTACATGTGCTTTGCTCACAGCAGTACTAGCCTTTCTAATGTATATATTAGAACCAGGACTTTTACAATTGCATCCATTTGCATCAATTATAAGTAGTGTAGTTATATCTATACTTATTGCTATTATATGGATTTTGTGCTTATCTTTAATTGTTGCTAGCACAGGTATTATAAGGTTACATCCTATTGTTTTAAGACTAGCCAATCAGTTTATTTATGGATTATTTCCATTAACTTTGGCGATTGGTAAGGTGAGAGGGGTTACTAAGGATCAACTCCGCCAGTCTATGATTGATTTAATCAATCATTTAGTAATGCTAGATATGTATACGGTAGATCCAGAACGTATATTATTATTAACTCCTCACTGTTTACAAGAAAGTTCGTGTGTTCATAAGGTTACACATGATGTATATAATTGTAAGCAGTGTGGGCGATGCCAGGTTGGTAATTTGTTGCAAGTGGCTAAGGACTATGGTTGTCAATTTATAGTTGTCACTGGAGGCACCTTAGCGCGGATGAAGGTAAAGGAAGCACGCCCAAAAGCTATTGTAGCAATAGCTTGCGAACGAGATTTAGCAAGTGGAATGGCTGATGTATTTCCCATCCCAGTTATTGGGGTATTAAATGAACGTCCTAATGGGCCATGTTGTAATACAACAGTCGATTCTGAACGTGTTCGAGCAGTAGTAGAACAATTGATTGGTAGGAATAGTAATGATAGAGGTAAAGACTAATCAACAACAAAATATTCGATTGCTCGCTGTAAAAGCATTGAGTGAAATTAATCGCAATGGTGCTTATGCAAATATAAAGTTGCAAGAGTATTTACAGAAATATCATCTATCCGATTTAGATCGAAGATTCTTTACTGAACTTGTGTATGGGGTCATTCGTAGAAAAAATTACTTGGATGCTATTATTGTTCACTTTGCAAAGCGACCCTTAAAGAAACTATCTTCTATGGTTGTGGAAATCCTTAGACTTGGTATTTATCAAATTATCTATATGGATAAGGTTCCTGAAAGTGCGGCTGTTAACGAATCTGTTAAACTCGCCAAAAAGCTAACTAGAGGTTTATCTGGTTTTGTAAATGCTGTTTTGCGTTCGGTTTTACGTGAAAGTGATAGCATTTCTATCGGTGAACTAGCTAAGTCCGAAGCTGAAGAAATTTCCTTTATCTACAATCAACCATTATGGCTTGTCAACTTATGGATAAAAGAAATGGGAAAAGATAAGACCGTAGATCTTTGTTCTTGGTTTAATGAACAACCTCGTTTGACGGCTCGCATAAATACAGTGAAAGTATCTATTGAGGATTGTTTAAAAGAATTAGAAGATTTAGATTGGATTGTAGAACAGGATACATATATTCCTGAAGTAGTTTATATTGATGGACATCAAGGTCATTTAGAAAAAGCTAAACCTGTTTTAGAAGGTCATATTACTTTTATGGATAAAGCATCTATGTTAGTAGCCCATGTGGTAGATTCTCAACCAGGAGAGCTTATCTTAGACTGTTGTGCTGCACCAGGTGGCAAGTCTATGCATATGGCAAGTCTTATGAATAATACAGGAGCTATTATGAGTTGTGATATTTACGACCATAAATTAGAACTGATTAATCAAAATGCTGAGCGATTAGGTGTATCTATTATTTCTACTAAGCTTCAAGATGGTCGTTATCTTCCTGATAATTGGAAAGAACAATTTGATCGCGTCTTAGTTGATGCTCCTTGTTCTGGTCTAGGTATATTACAAAAGAAATTAGACATGCGTTGGCGTAAAACAGAGTCTTTACTTATTGAGTTGCCGCCGTTACAACTTGAAATATTAGAAAAAGCTTCTGAAATGGTTAAGGTTAATGGATATTTAGTATATTCCACATGTACTATGAATAGTGGTGAAAATGAAGCTGTTCTAAATAAATTCTTGGCAATTCATAAGAACTTTATCATCGATCCTGTATCATATAAAGGGGTACCACAAGCTATAGATGGTATGATTACAACCTATCCACCGCGAGATCATATGGATGGTTTCTTTATGGCTCGCATGAAACGCTTATCATAATATAAGAAATGGAGCACCATGATAGAATTATTGGGTAAGTCTTTAGAAGAATTACAATCTATCTTTAAGACCCATAATATACAAAAGTTTCGAGCGAAACAGTTAATTGACTATATCTATCATAGATATATTTTTGATTTTGAAGACATGACACAATTTCCGAAAGACTTGCGTCAATGGCTAGGTGATAATTGTGTTATTTCTTTACCTACATTAATTACAGAGTCTATTGCCCCTGATGGAAAGACTCGCAAAATACTTGTAGAGATGTCAGATCAAAGTCGTGTGGAAGCAGTTTTGATGGAGCAACACTATGGGTATTCTGTATGTGTTTCCTCTCAAGTGGGGTGTGCTATGGGATGTGTATTCTGTGCTTCTACACAAGGTGGCTTATACAGAGATTTAACAGTCGCTGAGATTATTGGACAAGTTGTCATATTTGGGGCTCTTACTAAAGAGGAAATACACTCTGTTGTCGTTATGGGCGCTGGGGAGCCGTTACAAAATTATGATAATGTATTACAAGCATTACAACTACTACATGATCCTATGATTTGTAATATTAGTTATCGTAAGATGACGATTTCCACTTGTGGTTGGGTTCCTAATATTTATAAATTAGCTGATGAAGGTTTGCCAATAACCTTAGCACTTTCATTACATGCTACAAATAATGAAGTGCGTCGTAGTATTATGCCAGTTGGGGCTCGTTATGAATTGACGGAAGTCTTAGATGCGGTAAAATACTATTATAATACGACACAGCGTCGTGTTACCTTTGAGTATATTCTTATAGATTCTGTAAATGCATCTATGGATGAGGCTCATGCTTTGGGGAAAATCTGTAAAGATTTCCCAAATTGTCATGTTAACTTGATCCCAGTTAATGGCAATGAACATATTGAATTATATAAACCATCTATTACGAATATGAATACATTTAAAGACATCGTTAGTTCCTATGGCGTATCAGTAACGGTACGAAAGGAAATGGGCGATGCAATCCAAGCCGCATGTGGACAGTTAAAGGCTGCTCATGGTCGGAAAAAGGAGAATCATGAATAATTTTGTTGGTTTAAGTAAAATTGGGCTTGTACGCCAGCGTAACGAGGACCGTTTTTTCATTGATGGCCATATTTGTGCTGTTACTGATGGCATGGGTGGTTATAGCGGTGGTGAAATTGCAAGTACCTATGCTGTAGATGAAATAAAAGAATATTTGTCCTCCCTTGAAACGATAGGTCAACAAGACTTATGTGATGCTATTATTCACGCTAATCAACGTATTGTAAATCGCGTTGCTTGTGAAGAACGTCTTGCTGGTATGGGTACTACCGCTGTAGTTACAGCTATAAATGGTAATCAACTTTACTGGGCAAGTGTTGGTGATAGTCGTTTGTATGTATATAGAGATGGTCATTTACGACAAATTACTACGGATCATTCTATGGTACAAGAATTATTAACAGCTGGAGAGATTACAAAGGATGAAATGCTAAATCACCCTCAACGTAATTTATTAACCCGTGCAGTCGGTGTTGATGAAATCTTAGAGGTTGATAGTGGTGTAGAGTCTATTCTTCCCGGTGATCGTATTTTACTTTGCACTGATGGATTAAGTGGCTATGTATCCGATGATGTAATTGCCTCTGCATTACAATCAACGGATGATGATATGTTGGTTATTGAATCATTGATGGAAGCTGTATATGAAGTCGGAGCAGGAGATAATGTGACCATTGTGGTGGGAACAATCTAATCTAGAAATGGAGAAATAATGAGTACTATGAATATAAAAGGCATACTTCTAGATAACCGCTACCGAATTGTTGATAAAATTGGCGTTGGTGGAATGGCTGATGTATACCTTGGAGAAGATACCTTACTAGGTAGACAAGTAGCAATAAAAGTATTGCATGCTAATTTTGCAAATGATGATGAATTTGTGACTCGATTTAAACGAGAAGCACAAGCGGCAGGTAAATTAAATCATCCAAATATTGTAAATATGTATGATGTAGGTTTTGATCAAAATCTACATTACATTGTCATGGAATATGTAGATGGTGAAACCTTAAAAAAATATATAACTCGTCATGGAAGATTGTCTATAGATGAGGCTGTTAAATTTACTATTGCCATAGCTGAAGGCTTAGAACACGCTCATACAATGGGTATTGTTCATTGTGATATAAAACCACATAATGTTATTATTACCAATACGGGGCGCGTTAAAGTAACTGACTTTGGTATTGCTCGTGCAATAAATGCAACTAACACAGTTATGTATACGAATTCGATTTTGGGTTCTGCACACTATTTATCACCAGAGCAAGCTAGTGGTAAACCAGTAGATGGAAATACAGATATCTATTCATTGGGTGTTGTATTGTATGAAATGCTTACAGGTCGTGTACCATTTGAAGGGGAAACGCCAATTGCAGTAGCATTAAAACACGTTCGTGAGAAGGTAGAACCTCCAACTCGATATAATCCATCAATCCCTCCGCTTTTAGAAGCTGTTGTTATGAAGGCATTATCTAAAAATCCTGCAGATCGCTTTGATTCTATCTCTGATATGATCAGTGATTTGCGGTTATCTCAAGGTTTTACAATGGGGAAAACACAACGTCATGAACCATATGATTTTGCTACACAAATGATTCCTGCGGTTGATCCTGAAGCACTTGAAGATCTAAGTACTATTCAAGAAGAACGTAAAGACGAGGGTAAAAAGAAGAGTATGTTAAGTAAAATTGCATCGATTCCACAAAAATACATCGTTCTAGGTGCTGCTGTCATTTTTTTAGTAGCATTTTTAGGTGCTTTCTTAAGCTACGGAAATTTCTGGAGTAATACAACAGTAGATGTACCTAATGTGGTAGGCAAACAAGTTTCTGTAGCAAAAAATATCTTAGAAGATAAACATTTGCGTGTGTCTACAAGTGAAGTTACGAATCCTGATGTGCCAGCTGGTCAAGTTATTTCTCAAACACCTGGGGCTGGAGAAAAGGTTAAAGAGCAACGGACAATTCACCTTGTAGTTTCTAAAGGTGTAGGCGATATTACGGTGCCAGATTTAACTGATTTAACTGTCGATCAAGCCCGTCAACGACTTAAAGATTTAGGTTTAGTTGTGGGGAAAATAACACAACAATCTGTAGATGGTAAAAAAGATGGTGTAATTATTGCTCAGAGTCCTTCAGGAGATTCTAAAGTGTCTAAAGGGACAACAATTGATCTCGTAGTAAATAAAGCGAAGGCTAAGAAAGTCAAAGTACCTAATCTTGTTGGTATGACATTAAAAGATGCTCGTGATACATTGAGTAATATTCAACTAGGTGTAGACCAAGTATCTGGATCTGTGGAAGAAAAATCTGTGGTTATAGAGCAAAGCATTAAAGCTGGCGACGAAATTGACGAAGGTTCCACATTAAATCTTACGACTGAGTTCAAAGATGATAAAAAGAAATCCGATAAAAAAGAAGGAAACAGTGGTAATAAAACAACTGGTACTATAGATGTTACTGTACCAGCTGGTTCTAAAAATCAAGAACTTAAAATTGTCGTAAAAGATGATGAAGGTTCTGCCGTAATCTATGATGATACGAATAAACCTGGAGATCGTGTTGTTAAAAAAGTGTCTGGTGTAGGTAATGTACGTATTGAGGTGTACCTCAATGGTGCATTAGTGCAAGAAACTGCATTATAAGAGGTACTATGATTACAGGCATTGTTGTCAAAAATATGAATGGGTACTTTTATGTACAAGATGATACAGGTACCATTCATGAATGTAAGGTTCGTGGCAGACTTAAGCAAGGACGCTATAGTTTACTTGTAGGGGACCGCGTTACGATTTCGGAGGATGGGTTCGTTGAATCCATCCATGAACGTCATAATTCGATGGTTCGCCCTGCAGTAGCTAATATTGACCAAGTTGTATTAGTTGTGGCTGCTCATGAACCAGATATTAATGAGTTATTACTCAATAAAATGCTCGTTATGATTGAACATGCGGATATCCCTATTGTACTATGTATCAATAAATGTGACTTGATGGATTCAGAGACGGAAACTATGGTTGATCTTTATAAATCAATCGGCTATGAGGTTTTGATGACATCCACATATAATATGACAGGCATTGATGATTTGCGTCATGTGCTTCAACATAAGGTAACGGCTTTTGCAGGACCATCTGGTGTTGGTAAAAGTAGTCTTTTAAATGCGGTAGACCCAAAATTTGCCTTTCAGACTGGGGAGGTAAGTGATAAGATTAAACGTGGCAAACACACTACTCGTCACGCTTCTTTATATAGTTTAGATGCAGATTCTTTTATCATGGATACACCTGGATTTAGTGCTATTGAATTTAATGATGTTTCCCTTGAAAGATTGCCTACATTATTCCCAGAATTTGGTGAATATGTTGATACTTGTAAATTTAATCCTTGCTATCATGAACATGAACCTATTTGTGGGATTAAAGCTGCTCTAGAAGCTGGTCATATTCATCAAGGACGATATGATGCTTATATGTCTATACGTAATGATATAGAAAGTCAACGAAAGAGGTTTTAATATGATAAAAATTGCACCATCTATGCTTTCCGCAAATTTTGCGGTGTTAAGCGAGGAATTAAAATCTATTGAAGCAGCGGGGGCTGATTTATTACATATCGACATCATGGATGGACACTTTGTTCCGAATCTAACCTTTGGTGCTCCCATTGTGAAAGCAATTCGTCCATATACAAAATTACCATTTGATGTGCATTTGATGGTTACTAATCCTGGTGATTATGTAGAAGAATTTGCAAAAATTGGTGTAGAATATTTTACTTTTCATCAAGAAACTGTACCTCATATGCATCGTTTGATTCAACATATCAAGCAGTGTGGGATGAAGGCTGGTGTAGCATTGAATCCTAGTACACCTGTATCTCTACTAGAAGATGTAGCTGCAGATTTAGATATGATTTTAATTATGTCTGTGAATCCAGGATTTGGAGGACAATCTTTTATTAATAATGCCATAAAAAAAGTTAAACAAGCTAAGATATTGTTAGAAGAAGTAGACAATTCAACGGCAGTCATTGAGGTGGACGGTGGTATTAACGATATTACTTGTGTACCGATTAAAAGAGCGGGGGCTACAGTTTTAGTTGCTGGTTCTGCAGTGTTTGGAGCAGAAAATCGTGCAAGTATGATTGACTCCATTCGCAATAATTGAATAAATAGTTTCATAATATTCTATAATTCAAATTTGAACATAAGATCGTACATCAATAAGAAAGAGAATGTATTTAAAATAAGGAGTGAGGAATACTTAAAGAATTCCTCACTCCTTGCTTGCTTTTGCCATGATTTTTTGTTAGAATTATTAAGTATGAAAAATATGCACGTCAGTGGACTTCGGTACTGTGCCTAATTTTG
>ERZ773265.1427-NODE-1427-length-12534-cov-9.461656_pt1 | contig 12534 bp, 9 predicted proteins | sample MGYA00580512_ERZ773265 | MGnify/ENA primary metagenome ERZ773265 (study PRJEB29015, sample SAMEA2738169) | human oral metagenome | biome: human oral; feature: human-associated habitat; material: saliva | place: China | collected 2183 ... | reverse complement strand
CACCGAGCCGGGCCAGGACGTAGACGACCAGCGGCGCCCCGGTCACGGAGTCCGTTGAGAGGGCTCCCACCAGGAGGTAGGCGGCCGGCGCGGCGATCCCCCACTGTCGCTGGTCGGTGCTCATGCTCAGGCCGGCGATGGTCACGGCCGCGATCAGCCAGATCACGGCGGCCGTCTTCACCTGCCCCACGAGCAGGACCAGCAGGAGGCAACCGCACAGCAGCACGCCTTTGTCGGCCAGAACCTTCACCCCTCGATTATCGGTCGGTGGCCGGCGCTCGTGGGCCCGGCATGCCGTTAGGGAACTCGTTCCGGCATCTCATGACAGAAGTCATGGGGGCCGGCCGCAGTCATGACAACAGGCACTTCTGAGCGCCACCGCGCCCCGCGACCATGGATGCCATGAGCCGGGGACCACCGGCGGAACAAAGGAAGGAGCCGAGATGGACGGCGAGGATGAGAACCACGAGGCGGGCCTGGCGGTGGAGGTCGACTCCCTGGTCAAGCGCTATGGGGAGCTGGTCGCGGTGGACGGACTGTCTCTGACGATCCCGCGCGGTCAGGTGCTGGGGCTGCTCGGCCCCAACGGCTCGGGCAAGACGACGACGATCAGCTGCATCCTTCAGCTGCTCACCTACGACAAGGGCTCGATCCGCGTCTTCGGTGAGCCGATGACGCCCACCTCCTACGGCCTCAAGCGCCGCATCGGCGTGGTGCCTCAGGAGGTCGCCGTCTTCGATGAGCTCACGGTGGCGGAGAACGTCAACGCCTTCTGCGCCCTCTACGTGCGCGACCGCGCCGAGAGGCGCCGCCTGGTGGCCGAGGCGATCGCCTTCGTCGGCCTGGAGAAGTTCGTGAAGTTCAAGCCCAAGAAGCTCTCCGGCGGCCTGCTGCGCCGCCTCAACATCGCCTGCGGCATCGCCCACGGCCCCGACCTCATCTTCCTCGATGAGCCCACAGTCGCCGTCGACCCGCAGAGCCGGGGCGCCATTCTCGAGGGCATCAAGCGTCTCAACGAGCGCGGTGCCACCGTCATCTACACGAGCCACTACATGGAGGAGGTGGAGCAACTGTGCGACCGGATCGTCATTATGGACCGCGGCCGTCAGGTGGCCTCCGGTACCTCCGACGAGCTCAAGGCCATGATCGGCACCGGTGAGCGCATCCGGGTGGAGGTCGTCGACCCCGCCCCGCTGGGCGAGGAGGCCCTGGAGGGCCTGCGCCGCCTGGAGCATGTGCGCACGGCCGCCTACCTGGACGGTGAGGTGCTCATCGAGTGCTCCCCCGGGGCTCACAACCTCACCGATGTCATGAGGGCGCTGGATGCCGCGGGGGCGACCTGCGGCCGGGTGACCTCCGAGCCCCCGACCCTCAACGACGTCTTCCTGGAGATCACCGGGCGGGCCCTGCGAGACGAGGCGGCCTGAGATGTTGACCGTCTTCCTGTATCAAGTACTCAGGCTCCTGCGAGACCGGGTCCTGCTCGTGTGGACGCTCGGCTTCCCCGTCGTCCTGTCCCTCATCTTCATGGCCATGTTCTCCAACCTGGACAAGGTCTACGAGGCCACCCCCATGAGCTTCGGCGTCGTCCAGGACGAGGCCTACCGGACCGCTCCGGGGCTGGACGCCGTCGTGGAGCGCATCTCCGCCGACGACGCCGATCATCACCTCATCACGAAGGTCATCCACTCCTCGGTCGCGCAGGCCGAGACCGCCGCGAAGCGGGGAGAGACCAACGGGTATCTCGCCGTCGAGGACAGCGATCCTGTGCTGCACGTGACTCAGCAGGGCAACGAGGCCGAGACGACTCGGGTGCTGCGAGTGGTCATGGACTCCTACCTCCAGAGGCGGGCCGAGTACGTGGCCCTGGCCAAGGCGGGGGCGGCTCCTGAGAAGCTGGCCGCGCTGGAGACCGATCAGGCCTTCACCCGCTCGATCTCGGTGACGCCCTCCCCGGTCAAGCCGCAGACCCACTACTACTTCGCGCTGCTGGCCTTCGCCTGCGGCATGGGGACGACCGTGGCCCTGGTGGCAGTGAAGGGAATCATGGCTGTCTCACCGGTGGGTGCCCGGCAGACCCTGGCGGGTCTGCCCCGCTGGAAGGTCCTGACGGCCACGCTCGCGGCCTCCTGGGTGTGCGTGTTCGTCTGCCTGCTCCTCGCTTTCGCCTTCATGGCCTCGGTCGTGGGTGTGGACTTCGGGCCCCATGTGCTGCTGTGCCTCGTGGCGATCGGGGTGTGCAGCCTCATGGCGAGCGCGGTGGGCGCCGCCCTGGGGACGCTGGCCCGCCTGGAGATCGGGATGATCTCCGGCTTCACTTCTCTGCTGTCCTTGTTCACCGGCCTGTACGGGCCCGCATCCCAGTCCCTGGCCCGCTCCATCGAGCAGCACGCACCGCTGCTGGCGCAGGCCAATCCCCTGTGGCAGACGGCCCGCTGCTTCTACGGGCTCCTGTACTACGACTCTCTGGCGCCCTTCGCCCGCAGCTGCGCAGTCCTGCTGGGCATGACGTGCCTGTTCCTGACCATCGCCCTGATCCGCGCCAGGAGGATGACCCATGAGCACCTTTAAGACATGTGTGAGAGTTGTGGCCGCTCACCGGCTGTACATCCTCATCTACCTGGTGGTGCTGAGCCTGTTCGGTCTGTTCACCGGGATGGCCAAGTCCGAGGACAGCTCCGATGAGGTCACGGTCGCCACGGCGAGTGTGGCCGTCATCGACCGCGACGGCTCCACGATCTCCCGCGGGGTCAAGGGCTATGTCGAGTCCGTCGGCGAGGCTCAGCCGCTTGAGGACTCCAGGCGGGCCCTCCAGGACGCCACCGCGCAGAACCGCATCAGCTACATCCTCATCATTCCTGCCGGCTACGGGCAGAGGCTGCAGCAGGCGGCTCGCGAGGGCACCGAGCCGCCCCGCATGGACACGGTCATCGGGTACGAGTCGGCGTCCGGCGCGCTTATGAATGTGCGCACCGACTCCTACGTGGGGCAGGTCAGCGACTACCTGTCGACCACCACGGACGACCCGGCCCGGGCCGTGGCACTTGCCAAGGAGACGATGAACCACTCCGCCCCCGCGAAACGGATCACCCCGGACGCCACGCCTCTGTCCCACAGCTTCGTCACCTACGCCAGGTTCTCCTTCTACCCGCTCATGGCCTTCGCGGTCGTCACGATCTCCACGCTGATGGCGGCGCTGGGGCGCCGGGCGGTGCGCGCACGCCTTGAGGCCACCCCGGTCAGCGGCACTTCCCGCAGCCTCGGGCTGCTGGGCGCGTGCCTCGTGGTGGGGCTCGCCGGGTGGCTGTGGGTCGTCGGGCTGGGAGTGGCTGCCTTCGGCCTGGGCAGCGTGGCGACGTCGGCTCCGCTTCTAGGGGTGGTCGCTGCGGCTGTGGGCAGCTATACGCTCGTGGCGGTCTCGATCGGATTCCTCATGGGGCAGATCGGTCTGGGCCAGCACGCGGCCAACGCGGTCGCCAACATCGGCGGCATGGCCCTGTCCTTCCTGGGTGGGGCGTGGGTGCCCATCGAGTGGTTGCCCGACTCGCTCGCCCGGGCGGCGAGGCTCACGCCCGGCTACTGGGCGGACCGAGCGATCTCCGGGGCGTACGAGGCGACCTCCATGTCCGCCGCCGTCATTGGGCCCCTGCTCGTGGACTGCGGGATCTGCGCCCTGTTCGCCGTCGCGGTCTTCTCCGTCGCCGTGGCCGTGGGGCGCGCCCGGGCCCGGTCGGCCCTGTAGGGCACTGGCGCGCGGAGCACCAGGCAGCACGTCATTGGGGCCGGTCACCACCTGGTGACCGGCCCCAAAAGTCTGGCCCTAAGGTCGACGCCGCGGTCGTCACTTCACCGCGACGAAGACCTTGTCGGCGAGAAGACCGGGGGTCACCGCAAGAACCCCGTCCTGGGCGTTGGCCGACGGCACCGCGCGCACAACGTTGCCTGAGACGCTGGCCCCGTTGTACAGCGTGGTCAGAGTATCGATGGCATCCGGGGCGACGGCGAGGGAGTCGGCCCCATCGACGGTGACACCATCCGCCGTCACGAAGTCGACCAGCACAAAAGCAGGTGTGTCTCCGCTTGGGTCGTTGCCGATGTAGGTGGCGGTGTAGTTGATGAGAACGTATTCCTTCCCTTCAGCGGGAGGGTCGTTGAACTGGTTGGCCGCGGCGACCTGATCGTCAGCCTTGAAAGTGACCGAGTTGATGACCACTTTCCATTCCTTGCTGGAGATCTCAGTACGGAGCGGGTAGGGGTTCTCCCGAGTCTTTCCCTGTGCGGAGTCCGCAGCACTCGATCCTCCTGAGTTCGACGACGCCCCATCGGGAGCCGGTGCCGCAGAGACGGCACTCGTGGAGGACATCGCCTCATCGACAGCGTTGCTCACAACCACAAGGAAGACGAAGACACCGACGACAGTTCCGACAACCGAGACGATCACCGCGGTGATTGCAGGCCAGATCGCCTCCCCCTTCCGGAAGAGACCCACCAAACCGACGATGAAGGAGATTGGCAGCAGAATCCAGCCGACGATGAGCGCGCCAGGGACGCAGGCGAAGATGAACCCGATGATCGCCATCACCAGAGCAACGATGCCCACGGTATTGCGCCCCTTCTTCACCGGCGCAGGCGCCTGCTGCATCGGCACAGGAACCTGACCTTGAGTCGGGTACTGCTGAGGAGGGATGGACTGAGGAGGGTACGACATTGTGGCTCCTGATATTCGACAGTATGCCGAAATGAGACAAACGAATGCAGCGACACCCGCTGCGCCACTCATCGTAGCCAGCACACCACCCGGACAGCACACCCAGAGGCGCAGAATTCAGAATTCTTACATTCCAAAATGGACACTAACCTTCCGAATGAAACTTAATGTCATCGCGACTACCAGCGACATGACCACTACTCGCCGGACATACATTTGCGCACATCGACCACTGCAAATTAATACATCCAACCAAAGGAATATAGCAACCCCTAAAATTGAGTAGCCGTCAACAATAATTCACTCCCAGAGTCAGACTCCATTGAAACTCAGGGCTCGAGAACCACTATCGATCTGCCGGCGATTTTTCAAGACTCCAGCTGACACTCAGAAAAGCGCCCAACATTCCCGTAGCTCACGCAATCGCCACCCCACGTCCAGGCCTCACCGGATCGGGAACGTACTTCCTGCACGGTGACTGACTTTTCCTCCAGACCACTGCGGGGAAATCCCAGCGATCTGGAGGACACGTACGTCCTCGGCGAGAATCGCAGTCCTCGACGGACACGGACAGGCCTGGGCTCAGCGCAAGGAGACCGTTCTGCAAGTTGGTCAACGACGGCGCACAACAACAGCCCTAGAGGCATACTCACAGCATCCGTTGAAGGTACGTAACCTGCGCAGACGCCAGCGTCGGCTAGCCCCGTGAATAAGCCTCCTAGAGCTTCCCCAGCAACTGACGCTTGGCGATGACGAAGTCGGCATCATCCAGAATGCCTTCCTTGCGCAACTCATCCAACTCACGTAGACGTTTCGCGACATCTTCAGTAGACATGCTCGGAGAACTCGCCCTCTGAGGTGGCTCGACCTGACCGGAGGGGAGAGCAGGAGCGTTCGACACCACAGGCCCACGCCCCAGGGCGGTCAGCACCGAGTTACCTGTTTGCTCCAGGACGGCGCCGACACTCTCATGGTCTTTTCTGGGCATTGAGATACCCGCTGTCGGATGCTTCGCCTGATTCGTCAGCACATGAACTCTCTGATCAGTGGTAATAGTCAGAACAGCCTTCGCTGACATGACCTTAGCGACCGCCCCAGCACCAGCAGCTGCAACACCAGCAGCAGACAGAGCCATGACCGCGGGATTACGCTTAGCGATCATCGACACCACCTTGACTGCGGTTCCGGCTGTCGCGACCGACGGCACACCCGCTACCCCAGCCACCCCAGAACTGCCACCATCAGGACGCTCGAACGATATGGAGATCAGATTCTCATAAGGAGTCGATTCGTCAATCCGACACGAGCGCCCACCCTCACTAGAGCCAGCTACACGCACATATCCGTTCTCGTAGATCTCAACCTCCGAATCCCCAAACCTGCCGCCCGTCACTCGCCTCCCCGCCATCCGAGCACACTCAGCTTGCCGAAGCCTCTCCTGCCGCTCACGCTCCTCACACTCCCGACGCGCCCTCACGCCAGCAGTCAGCGCCCCGATCGCCAGACTCTTTTGTTCAACCGCCGCATTCTTAACGGCCTGCCCCAGGGCGTTGAGTATTCCAGGTTCCTTCACAGACTGCCCGACCGACCCAGCTACCTGCCCATAACCCACCGCACCAGGGTCCCCCGGGGCGGAGGAGACGTCCTGCGCATAGACACCCCACGCGTGACCATCCCACCATCGTTGCTGGCCCGATCCGTCGTCATACCAACCTGCTGGGGCAGACACTTCGATACCTCCATTGACGAACTTTATCGGTGCGATCGTAGCACTGTTATCACCCCTCGGGAGAGGTGGGATTCAGTATCATTCAACCCATCAAATTACCTCTACTTTTACCTCCTTCCACGTACGGAAGTCGCACGCATTATTGACCTACCAGTGATTTCACGACACCTCTTCTGACACCAAAGGGAAGTACCCCGCCGCCTCTGAAGTTCACGCAATCGCCACCCCACGTCCAGCCCTCACCGGATCGGGAACGTCCTTCCTGAACGAGGACTGACTTTTCCTCCAGACCACTGCGGGGAGATCTCAGTGTCCTGGAGGACACGTACGTCCTCGGCGAGAATCGCAGTCCTCGATCCGCAGATCCGGCCCACTGCCTCGCCCGACAGCCAGCCCCGACCCGACCAGAACCGGCAGACACGCCGGATCACGCTCACCACGAGCACGACAAGGCCCCGCCGGCGCATCGCACCGGCGGGGCCCAGCAGGCGACGGGCTATCGCTCCGACTCGCCCGTCACTCCCACTCGATGGTGCCCGGGGGCTTGCTCGTGCAGTCGAGCACCACCCGGTTGACCTCCGGCACGGAGTTGGTGATCCGGTTGGAGATGCGCGCCAGGACGTCGTAGGGCAGGCGGGTCCAGTCCGCGGTCATGGCGTCCTCACTGCTGACCGGCCGCAGAACGATGGGGTGGCCGTAGGTGCGCCCGTCGCCCTGCACCCCCACGGAGCGCACGTCGGCCAGCAGCACCACCGGGCACTGCCAGATCTCCTCGTCGAGCCCGGCGGCGGTGAGCTCCTCGCGGGCGATGGCGTCGGCGGCCCGCAGCACACGCAAGTTCTCGGCGGTCACCTCACCGATGACGCGAATACCCAGCCCCGGCCCGGGGAAGGGCTGACGGGCGACGATCTTCTCCGGCACGCCCAGCTCACGGCCGATGGCACGTACCTCGTCCTTGAACAACTCGCGCAGCGGCTCGATGAGCTCGAAGTCGAGGTCCTCGGGCAGGCCACCCACGTTGTGGTGGCTCTTGATGTTGGCGGCACCCTCTCCCCCACCGGACTCGACGACGTCGGGATACAGGGTCCCCTGGACCAGGAAGCGGATCTCGCCGCCCTCGGCGCCCACGGCCTCGATGACCCGGCGCTGGGCGGCCTCGAAGGAGCGGATGAACTCCCGGCCGATGATCTTGCGCTTGGCCTCCGGCTCGGTGACGCCGGCCAGGGCGCTCAGGAAGCGCTCGGTCTCGTCGACCGTGATGACACGGATGCCCATACCTTCGGCGTAGTCGTGCTCGACCTGCTCGCGCTCGCCGGCGCGCAGCAGGCCGTGGTCGACGAAGATGCAGGTGAGCTGGTCGCCGATGGCGCGGTGGACGAGGGCGGCGGCCACGGAGGAGTCCACTCCCCCGCTCAGGCCGCAGATGACGTGGGCGTCGCCCACCTGCTCGCGGATGCGGGCCACCTGCTCGTCAATGATGTTGTCCGGCGTCCAGGTGGCCGGCAGCCCCGCCTCCTTGTGCAGGAAGTTGACCAGGGCGGCCTGCCCGTGCTCGGAGTGGAGGACCTCGGGGTGCCACTGCAGCCCGTAGAGGCGGCGGCCCGGGTTCTCGAAGGCGGCCACCGGCGTCTGGGAGGTGGAGGCGGTGACGGTGAAGCCCTCGGGGGCGGCCTGGACCGCGTCACCGTGACTCATCCACACCACCTGGTCGTCCGGGGTGCCGTCGAACAGGCAGGAGCCCTCCTCCACGCGGGCGGGGGTGTGCCCGTACTCGCGGGTGCCGGTGCGTCCGACCGTTCCGCCCAGGGCCTGGGCCATGGCCTGGAATCCGTAGCAGATGCCCAGGACCGGCACTCCGGCGTCGAAGAGGGCCGGGTCAACGGAGGGGGCGCCGTCGGCGTAGACCGAGGACGGGCCACCGGAGAGGATGATGGCCGACGGCTGCTTGTCCAGCATGGCGGCGGCATCCATGGAGTGGGGCACGATCTCGGAGTAGACACCGGCCTCGCGCACGCGGCGGGCGATGAGCTGGGCGTACTGGGCGCCGAAGTCCACCACGAGGACGGGGCCGACGGCGCTGGAAGAAGTCTGGCTGGTCGTCACCGGGACAGAATAGCCGGGGCGGCAACCGGCCGCCTTCCGCCCTGCCGTCCGGCGATGACGCCATCTCTCGGCGTTGCCCACCACCACAGGATGACTAGACCAGTGGTTGACGTCGCACTCCTGCCACACAGGTCACGTCTCCGTATCAAAACCACCGAGACGCCAGTCCCCTCAATGTTCTTCTGAGACCAGGATTCCCCTCAATGACGCCACGATCGGGCACGCACCTCCGAGGATGAGCCAGCAACCCCTGTGATCGACGATCCACCGACGCAACACACGTCACGATCCTTTGTCTAGACAATCGCATGGAGCGTTCCTAGAGTTCTCCGTGACGGAGAAACCTCCGTCCGGCCCACGGGCTGCACACAGTCGTGCAGGGACGCACGACTCATGGTCAGGCGGACCTGCTCGACACACACCGAGAGGAACACTCACATGACCGCCACCACCACCGAGCGCCCCACCCAGACCGTCGAGACCACCGCTGCCGCCACCGCCACCCAGGCGACCACCGACACGCAGACCGACGCCAACCGCCTCACCTTCGCCGTCGCCATGATCGCCGTCATGGTCGCCGTCACGGTCATGGCTGTTGTCGGCGCCGTCACCGGTATCCCGACCCTCATGTTCGCCTCCTCCGTCCTGGCTGCGATCACCATGGGCGTGGGCATCTACGCCGGCGTCAACCTCCTCCAGGCCCGCTGAGCGTAGGCAACTCCAACGAGCTCACTGGAGCTCCACCGGATCCGGACCACGCACCACAAGCAACGCAGGACCCGGACCCAGCCCGACAAGGGCACAGAACAACGAGGCTGCGCGGCCAAGGAAGCCCGCGCAGCCATGGCAACCCGAGGGGCACCGTACAGGCGGCGCCCCTCTTCTCATGCCCACTTCAGCATCAGGCGCGGAAAACAGAGCAGCACCGGACCGACACTCCGGCGCCCGCGCCGGAGTCAGAACATGCCGTTGTCGTTGGCAGAGGTCTCCGGGATCACCTGGAGCACGTCCCAGTGCTCGACGATCCGGCCGCGCTCATCGAGGCGGAAGATGTCGATGCCCGCATAGTCATCCGACCCCGGCCACTGCTGGTGGCAGTGCAGGATGACGTAGTCCCCCTCGGCGAATGCGCGCACGAACTCCACGCTCTTGCCGGGGTAGTCACGGGCCATCCGCTCGAAGTACTCGACGAAGGCCTCCTTGCCGTCGGCCACATGGGTGTTGTGCTGCCGGTACTCGTCACCGGCGTATCGCTCCAGCGCCTCCCTCGGCCGGCACTGGTTGAACATGAGGTCGTAGAAGGCCTTGACGTTCTCCTTGTTGCGCTCCAGATCAGTGGACATACGGGACTCCTCCTCTTAGCAATGGTCACGATAGTCAGTCAGAGGCCCTCCGCGGCCGACGGCACACCGCCGCGACACCCGAGATGTCCACATCGGATACAAAGGCGGAATCCGGGCTCATACCACCGATAAGAAACCGCATGATTCTGCGGTTCCATCAGCGTCCTGATCGGGCTGCAGGCTCCTTTGTCTCCAATTTGGACACCAAGTATCCTCCGCCTCGGTTCGGAGCACACGTCGCGCCTCCTGCTCGGGCCTGCAGGCCCACGGAGGAGGCGCGAGGATGAGGCACACGGTCAAGCCCCGGCGACCGGGGCTGGACCGCCTAGGATCACAGCGACATGTCGACGACGGCGCGTCCCTGAATCTCTCGGTTGCGCAGCGCGGTGTAGCCGGCGCCGGCCTCCTCCAGCGGCAGGCGGCGCGAGACGACATCGCGGTAGTTGATGACGCCCTTGTCGGCCAGGTCGACGACAGCCGGCAGGTCCTGGCGAGTGCGCGCCCCGTAGGAGCCGAGAATCGACTGCGAGCGGCGCACGGTGCGATTGATCTCCACCCCCGCGGTCTGCACACCGGCCCCCAGACCGATCGGCACCATACGGCCACCATCAGCCAGTACGTCCAGAGCGGTGGTCCAGGTGGCGGGGATGCCCAAGGCCTCGAAGGAGACGTCGACGCCCTTGCCACCGGTGAGCCGGAAGACCTCCTCGCGGGCGTCCTGGGTGACGGAGTTGACCACGGCCGTGGCCCCGTAGTCGAGCATGGGGGCGAGCTTGTCGTCATCAACGTCGATGGCGATGACCTGGCTGGCGCCGAAGGCCCGGGCGATCTGGACGATGTTGGTGCCCACGCCGCCGGTGGCGACCACGGCGACGGTCTCCCCGTAGCGCAGGTCGGCGCCGCGGCGCACCGCCCCGTAACCGGTCATGGCCGCGCAGCCCAGGATGGCGGCCGGCACCATGTCGATGGTGTCCGGCACAGGAGCCACCGCGGTGGAGGGAACCACCGCGTACTCGGCCAGGCCGCCCATGGAGTACATGGCCACCGGCTCTCCGTCGGGGGTCGCCAGGCGGGTGGTGCCGTCGTAGAGGACGCCCTTGAGGCGGTTGAGGTCGAAGAAGGGGCCGCACAGCTCGTCGCGCCCCGAGGCGCAGGCGTCGCACTGGCCGCAGGGCATGAGGAAGCCGCCGGCCACCTTCTGTCCGACCGTCAGGCCGGTGTGCTCGTTGCCGGGGCCGAGCTCCACGATGGTGCCGGAGACCTCGTGGCCGAGCACTGCCGGCAGTGGGAAGGCGATGGCACCGCCGATGACGTGGAGGTCGGAGTGGCACAGTCCGCAGGCGGCCACCTTGATGAGGACCTCGCCGCTCTTGGGCCGGGGCGTGCGCAGGGTCTCGATCTGCAGGCCGACCTCGTGGTCCCGCAGGACCGCGGCCTTCATGGTTTCAGGAATGGTCTCGGGGATGGACGCGGTTGTCTCTGAGGCCTGGACTGCCTCGTTGCTCGTCATGCTCAGGTGCCTCTCTGTCAGGAATCGACGACGTCTGGCCGCCGAGTGGCTCCTTGCGGCCACACCCCCACCATACGATATTTGTCCTGACAAATCATAGGCCTGAAGTCGGATGCTCAAGGCTCTGTCCTCAGAGACGCCCCGCACGCCACTCCCCTATACCTTGAGCTCGCGCGGCAGGCGCAGGAGCACGACGGCGACACTGAGCACCGACAGCGTGAAGGCCGCCCAGAACAGGGCGTGGGTTCCGAGGTAGCTCACGATGAGCAGTGAGGCCAGGAGGACTCCGGCACGCGCCAGGACTCCCCCGGTCGCCGAGGCGCGCCGCTGCGCCTCAACCAGCCAGGGCGGGATCCGCGGGTCGATCGCCCCCTGGCAGGCGGGCAGGACCAAGACGGACTGGCTGGCGACCAGGATCGTCAGGGAGATGATGATCGTCCAGGCGCCGCCCACGCCCCCCAGGGTCATGCCGGTCACCAGGAAGGTGGCCCCCAGGACGGCGACGACCGTTCCCAGCACCACCCGCAGGAAGCGCAGCTGCTCGACCCGGGTCACCAGCGCCAGGGCCAGGAGCGCCAGCCCCACCCAGGTCGCGGCACTCACCGCGATCGCAGCGGATGCGAGCCCGAGCTCGGTGGCGATCAGTGGGGCGAGGACCAGGGCCGCCGCCCCCAGGGGCGCCTCCTGGGCGATGATGAGGACGGCGCCGGTGAGCACGGCGGCACGCACCTCGGGCACTCGCAGCTCAGCGGGAGACATGGCCTGCTGCTCGGCCATCATCTCCGCGTCCAGCCGGGTCCAGTCGATGGCCACAGAGGCCTCCAGGGTCCCGTGCAGGCGGCGCAGCGCCTCGAAGGCCTCGACGTCGAGCCCCTGCCGCACCAGCCAGACCGGGCTCTCGGGCAGGAGCAGGGCGCAGGCCAGGTACGCCAGCGCAGCGAGGGCGACCATCGCCCAGGCGATGAAAAGCGGCGAGGGAGTCCACCAGGCCGCCAGGACCACGACGCCGGCCGCGGCCGGACCAAGAGCCATGGCCTGCGGCATGAGCCGCTTGTGCCCGCGCAGAGAGAGCTCGTGGCACACCAATGGCGCCACAACGAGCACCCCACCCGCGGCAAGGCCCACCAGACCTGCCCCGATC
>ERZ773265.1426-NODE-1426-length-12539-cov-5.541093_pt1 | contig 12539 bp, 9 predicted proteins | sample MGYA00580512_ERZ773265 | MGnify/ENA primary metagenome ERZ773265 (study PRJEB29015, sample SAMEA2738169) | human oral metagenome | biome: human oral; feature: human-associated habitat; material: saliva | place: China | collected 2183 ... | reverse complement strand
TAATATACTGTAATGTTATATAAGTAAGGGGTTTGTATAGATTTATGGCAGAAGAAAATACTTCCACCAAAAGACGCAACACACGCCGTAAGCGAACAAGTACAAAACAGCAATCAAAGTCGCAAAGCTTTTCTTTGCGCAGCGAAGTGAAAGGCCTTATTGTCATTGCCTTTGCTGTGATTTCCTTTCTGGGCTTTTTTGGCTTTGAACTCGGCCTTGTAGGACAGATTTTAACAGGTATATTCCGTTATGGCTTTGGCCTAGGTGGTATTATTCCTTGTTTATGCGTTTTCTGGTTAGGTTGGAGATTATTATATAAGGATACATTTATTTCCATTACAAAACGAGGCGTTGTAATGACCTTGTTTTTCCTATTTTTGTTAGCTCTTGTTCCCTTGTGGCGCGTTCCTGAGGGGCAGGAACTCATTACTACACAACTAGCTAATCAAGGTGGTTTCGTAGGTGGTGCAATTGCTACATTCCTTCGTACACTATTAGGCAATCTAGGGGCTATTATTCTTGATGTATTCTTACTCATAGCTTTTGGATTACTGGTGACACGTTTGTCTTTGCGCAGTGGATTACAAAAGGCTGCGGACAAAACACAGGTTGGCCTTGATGTTGCAAAAGAGGTAGCTGCTGAGAAGGTTGCTGTTGCAAAAGAAGTCTTTGAAGATTGGAATGAACAACGTAAAGAAGCGGCAGAACAGCGTAAAGCTTATAACAGGGAAAAAGATACACGCTTTGCTGATGCAGCAGATCAAGCATTAGATGCACTAGAAAAACAAGGCATTGCTACTGGAAGAGACCTCTTTGACTCTACCACAGCTATAGATGTTGATCCTATTGAAGATACAGTTACTACTATGGAGTCACAAAAAACTCCTACATCTTGGAAGGAATTGGCTGAGATAGAAGCACGTAATCGTGCGGCTGAGCAATTGGCTAATATATCTGGAGCATCTGGTGATACGAAGTCTTATGAAGCTGATGATTTTGAACAATTCTCTGATACGCATAGATCTACGAGTGATGATTATGTATATGTTCCAGATGAGGACTTTTCATATACACCAGATGAAGAGTATTCAGATGAGGTTGGAACTGTAGAAAACTCTGATGATGAAGAACCAGAATTCTCTTATCAAAATACAACAATAGGCCCATTAGAAACGAATCACGGTGCTATTGCCTCCGCTGTGCCAGGAACGGGTGCAGCTGCAAGCTCTGTAAGTGCTGGAGCTGGTATGGCAGGTATGGGGTTACAAGTACCGTCCATTATTAGTACTACAGAAGATACGGCGCAAGTAGCTGTATCTAAAGATGGACAGATTCATCGGTCCTATGATAGACCTTACCATTTCCCAAGCCTAGATATTTTGGCGAAAGGGAAGGGGAGTCAAAACAATGGTGAAGAAGTAGCACAAAATGCGATGATGCTTGAACATGTATTGAGTGACTTTGGTATTACTGCAAAGGTTGTTAATGCTACACAAGGGCCAACTGTTACACGTTATGAAATTGAACCTGCACCAGGCGTGAAAGTGAGTCGTATCGTTAATTTAACAGATGATATTGCCCTCAATTTGGCAGCACAACATATTCGTATGGAGGCTCCGATTCCAGGGAAATCTGCCATCGGTATTGAGGTCCCTAATAAAACGACAGAAGCCGTTCATTTACGCGATGTACTTGATTGCAGTGACTTTAAAGATGCTCGTGGAGGTATTCCTGTCGGTCTTGGTAAGGATATTGCAGGGAAGCCTGTTATTACAGACCTTGCGAAGATGCCTCACTTGCTCGTAGCTGGTACAACTGGCTCTGGTAAATCCGTATGTGTAAATACATTAATTTCTAGTATTCTCTTTAGCCGCAAACCGGAAGAGGTTAAGTTATTATTAATCGACCCTAAGATGGTTGAATTGTCTATTTACAATGGGATTCCGCACTTGATGGCTCCAGTTGTAACGGATATGAAAAAAGCAGCAGCTGTATTGCGTTGGGCCGTTCGTGAAATGGAGGCTCGTTATAAGGCGTTTGCTGCATCTGGTAAACGTGATATTAAGAGCTATAATGAGGCTCATCCTAAGGCTGCAATGCCGCTAATCGTGTTGATTATCGACGAGTTAGCTGACCTTATGATGACGGCTCCTGATGATATTGAAGAATCTATTAGTCGTTTAGCACAAATGGCTCGTGCTGCAGGTATTCACATGGTTCTTGCTACGCAGCGGCCATCTGTTAACGTTATTACCGGTTCTATCAAGGCCAATGTGCCAAGTCGTATTTCCTTTGCTGTAGGCTCTCAAATTGACTCTCGTACCATTCTTGATATGGCAGGAGCAGAGAAACTATTGGGTAAAGGGGATATGTTATTTGCTCCGATTGGTGCAAATAAACCTATTCGTGTACAAGGAGCCTTCATTTCTGATGATGAGGTAGAAAAACTTGTAGAGTTTGTGAAAGCTCAACGAGAACCAGAATATGATAATACGGTAACTCAAGAAGTGGAAAAGGAAGCTGAAAAAGAATCTTCTGATGCTAATGATGTTTACCGCGATGAATTATTAGAGCGAGCTGTCAATCTCGTTATGGAATCTGGTCAAGCTTCCGTATCGATGTTGCAACGTCGTTTCCGTATAGGTTACACCCGTGCAGCACGTCTTGTAGATACAATGGAAGACCTTAAAATCGTTGGCCCTAGCATGGGCAGTAAGGCTCGAGAAATTTTAATGAGCCCTGAACAAGCTAAGGCTAGATATTTCTCCGATTCTAATGACGAGCAATAATGAGCTAATTACTATATGAATATTACGTAGATTTAGAAAGGAACGAAAATGGCTGAATTAGGCGAAGAATTACGACGTGAACGGGTAAGACGTAATCTAACCTTTAAAGATGTGGAGCAAGTGCTGCACATTAAAACAACCTATTTAGAAGCTATCGAAGATGGCAACTATGATATCATTCCTGGTCAAGTCTACGTAAAAGGTTTTATTCGAAACTATGGTAACTACTTAGATCTTGATGGGGATCGCTTGGTGAAAGTATATCAGGGCCAAGTAGGAGACATAGATACCTTTTCTTTACGTTCTGTTACAAGACGGAAGGCTCAAGCAACTCCTAATTTGGTACAAAGTGAGTTTGTTGAATATCAAACATCTAAAAAGCGTATGTCCTTAGAAACGCGTCAACGAAAACGTCAACGCTCTATTGTACAAGAACGCATTATTTTAGGGATTATTTTAGTTTGTATGGCATTATTTTTACTATGGTTATTCCTGTTCTAGTATCTGATTAGGCATGATAGAAAGGCATTTACACAATCAATGGATAGATTTTTAGTAACAGAACCTTCGGATATGAAGGAACGTGGTTGGGCTGAATTAGATTTCGTTCTCATCAGTGGGGACGCTTATGTGGACCATCCATCCTTTGCTCCTGCGGTTATCGGTAGATACTTGGAATCCAAAGGTTATCGTGTAGGCATTATAGATCAACCAGATTGGAATGATGTCGAGGCTTTCAAAAAACTAGGTAAACCACGTCTAGCATCCCTTGTTACGGCAGGAAATCTAGATTCAATGCTCAATAAATTTACGGCAGCAAAGAAAGTTCGCCGTCAAGATGATTATTCTCCAGGTGGTGAGTCAGGTCATCGTCCAGATCGTGCTACCTTGGTATATGCTAACCGTATGAAGGAGGCTTACAGTGATGTACCTCTTATCATTGGTGGTATAGAAGCGTCTTTGCGTCGCTTTGGTCATTATGACTATTGGTCAGATACGGTTCGTCGATCCATCTTAGTAGATTCTAAGGCCGATGTACTCGTCTATGGCATGGGAGAACTTCAAATTGTTGAACTAGCTGATGCCTTAGATCAGGGGCGATTTAAAGAGTCTTTGCCATCTATACGTGGCATTTGCTACATGGCAAAGGAAATTCCAACCATTGACTATGTAGAGTGCCCATCGTATGAAGCTATTAAGGCGGATAAGATGGATTTTGCCGATGCATTCCGCATTCAATACGATGAACAAGATCCGTTCTATGGACGTATTGTAGTCCAAAAGCATGGTGATAGATATCTCATTCAGAACACGCCTGCCTTGCCATTGACACAGGAGGAAATGGACGGTGTCTATAACTTGCCATATACTCGAAAGTGGCATCCTAAATACGATGATAAGGGTGGTGTGCCAGCATTAAGCGAAGTTCAATTTAGCCTTGTGAGCCAACGAGGTTGCTTTGGCAGTTGTTCTTTCTGTGCTATTACTAATCACCAAGGGCGTATCATTCAGAATCGTAGTCATGAGTCTTTGATTGAAGAAGCTCACATGATGATCAAGATGGACAACTTTAAAGGGTATATTCATGATGTAGGGGGCCCTACGGCAAACTTCCGCCATCTAGCTTGCGATAAACAAGCTGTCTATGGTGCGTGTAAAGGTCGTACTTGTGCGGCTCCAGAGCCTTGTGAAAACTTGAATACAAATCATGATGACTATATTGCTTTACTGCGTAAATTACGTAAACTAAAAGGTGTAAAAAAGGTATTTGTTCGTTCTGGTTTGCGTTATGACTATGTACTAGCCGATAACAATAAAGATTTTGTGCGGGAACTTTGCGAGTTTCACGTAAGTGGGCAGCTAAAGGTAGCTCCAGAACATGTATCTAAACGGGTTACCAATATGATGGGGAAAGCTGGTAAAGAAGAATTCCTAACCTTTAAGTCTTGGTTTGAAGAGGCAAATAAAAAGCTTGGTAAGAAACAATACTTAGTTCCGTACTTTATGAGCTCTCATCCCGGTTGTGCCTTAGAGGATGCTATTGAATTAGCGGAATTTTTACGAGATCACCATATGTACCCAGAGCAAGTACAGGATTTTATTCCTACGCCGGGTAGCCTTTCTACTTGTATGTATTATACAGGCATTAATCCACTAGATGGAAAACCTGTATATGTTGCTAAAAAGGGTCGAGATAAAGCAAAACAGCGCGCATTGATGCAGTTTAAAAATATTGAAAACTATGACCTTGTTAAAGAGGCTCTCATAGAAGCCAATCGACGTGATTTAATTGGCTTTGGCCCAGAATGTTTAATTCCACCCCGACCAATTGGTGGAAATTCTAAGCGTATTAGCCAATCTAGTAAATCTCGTAATGGCAAACGAGGTTGCGAATCTAGGAATCGATGCCAGACTGGAAAAAGGCGTAGTAGAGATGTGACTAAAGTTCGTACATCTAATAAAAGTTTTGGTGGTCGTTACATGTAGGGAGTAGCTCTAGCTACTCTCATTTTAAGATACTTTATGTCTTATGGGAGGCATATATGAAACGATGGATTGCTCCGAGCATCTTAGCATTATTTGTGGTAGGAATGTTGATCTATGGCATAAACTTTTACCAACAAGAACAAATAGAACAGGCCAAAGAGCCTATTCGTGGTGAAATTATAGTCTATACGGACTTACCTAATACTTTGACAGCTATGCTTGCTGAGCGTTATGAAGAGGAACAAAAGGTAAAAGTCACTGTAATGCCTCTTACAGAGGAACAAATGTCGCAACGGTCGGCTTCTACAGTGGCTGATACTTCTGGTGATTTGGTGCTAACTTCTGAAGATAATCTCGTAATTGGTGCCAATGCAGGTAAATATATGCCCATCGTCAATGAACGTATTGACGAGGTACGTGATAATCTAAAGGATCCAAATGGCTATTGGGTTGGTATTTGGTATGATCCCATCGTATTTGTTCAGAATGATACCTTCCATAATGGCATTGGTAAATATATTACTACATGGGATACATTGGGAAAACAAGGTGATTGGTCTATCGTTATGACCGATTTTGTAGCATCTCAGAATGCGGCCAATTTGCTATATAATATGGTAGAGTATAAAGGGGAACCAGAGGCTCTTGAATACTTATATAGTTTGAAGCCCCATGTGGTTCAACATGCTAAATTTTTGTCTACTCCAATACGACTAACTGCGCTAGGGGAGACAAATATTGGTATTGGTAACTTGTCTGATGCGGCGCAATATAGTCATCATGGGTATCCAATTAAGATCATTTATCCTAAAGATGGTACGTCTTATTATGTGACTGGTGCTGCCGTTTTAAAAAATTCAAAACATAAAGCAGATAGTGTAGAGTTTATTAATTGGTTACTATCTTCTAAAACGGCGAAATATATGGTAGAAAAGAATTTTACTTATATATTTACTAATCCTGAGATGGATGAGCCAAAAGATTCTATGGGGCATGATTTAGTATTATGGCCTGTGAATGGTGGCTATACTCTAGAAGGTAAAAAGTTACTATTAAATCATTGGGTTAGCCAGGTACGATTCCGTAAGGACTAAGTCAGTTGTATAAATCCAAGAAATAAATAAATAAGAATCTAGTGACGAAAGGATATAGAATGGGGAAAAAATTAGGATATGTTAGCCTAGGTTGTGCTAAAAATTTAGTAGATACAGAGGTAATGTTAGGCTTATTGAGAGATAATGGCTATTCGATTACAGAAGACTTAAGCGAAGCAGATCTTATCGTTGTAAATACCTGTACTTTTATTGAAAAAGCTAAGGCTGAGTCTATAAATACCATCCTTGAGGTTGCCCAATATAAGGAGGATGGTACTTGTAAGGGCCTTATCGTAGCAGGTTGTCTTAGCCAACAATATCAGGATGAATTATTCCAAGAAATTCCTGAAATTGATGCATTAATCGGTACCGGTGCATGGGATCAAGTTATGGTAGCCGTTGATGCTATTGAGCACGGCAATCGCAGTTGTATCATGGAAAATATTACGAATATCTATGATGAGCGCATGCCTCGTATTCAAACAACACCTCGTTATAGTGCATATGTAAAAATTGCAGAAGGCTGTAATAACGGGTGTACATTCTGTATTATTCCTAAGGTACGCGGTGCATTCCGCAGTCGTACTATCGAGTCTATTAAGGCTGAAGTGGAACGATTGGCTGCGACCGGGGTTAAGGAAGTTGTCCTTATCGCTCAAGATACAACGAGCTATGGTATCGACCTTAATGCTGGTAAACCATTATTGACGACATTGTTAAAAGAATTAACAACTGTAGAAGGCATAGAATGGATTCGCATGCTATACCTATATCCGACATTTTTCTCTGATGAATTGTTAGATATTATCGTTAATGAGCCAAAGCTTTGTAAATATGTAGATATTCCATTGCAACATGTTAATAACGATATTTTGAAGCAAATGAATCGTCGTGATGATCGCAATGATATTGAGCGTTTGCTTAAGAAGATTAGAAATGCACCGACTCATATTACATTGCGCACCTCTATCATCGTTGGATTTCCTGGTGAAACAGATGAACAATTTGAGGAACTTTGTGACTTTGTAAAAGAAATCAAATTCGATAATATGGGCGTATTTACGTATTCTCAAGAAGATGGTACACCAGCTGGTGCTCGTGAAGACCAAATACCAGAAGAGGTCAAAGAAGAGCGTTATCACGTTCTTATGTCCATCCAAGCTGCTATCTCTGAAGAGAATAATCGCAATTTAGAAGGTACCATTGATTATGCGATGGTAGAGGAAATCGAAGAAGGCGAGAATAACACCTTGCTTGCAAAAGGTCGATTGAAATCTCAAGCACCTGATGTAGATGGTAATATGTACATTGAAGACTGCGGTGAAGACATTCAACCTGGTGATATTCTTAAGGTACAAGTAGAGCAAGGCTTTGCTTATGATGTAGTAGCTACGGTTGTAGAATAATACACAGTTCGATACATTCGATTGTGGAGGTGATCTGATGATTGTAGAACTTATTTCTACAGGTTCAGAATTATTGCTAGGTGATACAGTAAATACGAATGTATCTTGGCTAGCACAAGAGTTAAATAAATTAGGATATACCATTGCCCATCAATCGGTGGTAGGTGATAATCCGAAACGAATGGCTGAAGTTTTTCAGCTCGCTAGTACAAGGGCTGATATCGTTATTAGTACTGGTGGGCTAGGACCAACGCAGGGCGACATTACACGTAATGTACTTGCCGATTCAATTGGCAGACCTATTGTGTTTAATCAAGAGGCCATGAACGAGCTCGAAAGGTTTTTTAAAAGTGTAAACCGTACTATACCCGAAGCGAGTCGGCGAGAAGCACAATTACCAGAAGGGGCAAAGGTATTATATAACCCTGTTGGAGTTGCTCCAGGTGTAGTCGTTGAAGATGGCGACACTACGTACATACTTTTACCTGGACCTCCTGGAGAAATGAAGGGCATGTTCCAAGAGAGCGTAGTTCCTTATTTAAATGGCCGATTTGGTTCTCAAGGTGTTGTTACATCCTATCGTTATGGCGTATATGATATTCGTGAAATTGATTTAGAAAGCACCTTGATGGATCTAATTAAGAAGCAATCTAATCCGACCATAGCTTTGCTCATTAAAAAGGGCTACATTGAGGTTCGCATCACTGCTAAGGCTGAAACATTAGAAGCGGCACAAGACCTGCTTAATCCTTGGGATGCAATCATACGAGAACGCTTAGGCTCTCGCATAGGGCGCAACTTAACAATTTCTATGGAGGAAACATTAGGTCGAACCTTGTTAGAGGAACATAGTACTATTAGTACTGCTGAATCATGTACATCAGGATTGGTTGGTAAATTACTGACTAATGTCAGTGGCAGTAGTGAGTACTATATGGGTGGTGTCATTTCGTATAGTAATGATGTGAAACATCGTGTTTTAGGTGTACCACAAGATATGTTAGATGCGTATGGCGCTGTTAGTGAACAAGTGGCTAAGGCTATGGCAGAGGGGGCACGAACTGTTGGCCAAACAACATATGCTGTTTCTACGACAGGCATAGCTGGTCCTGGAGGTGGTACTCGAGAAAAGCCTGTTGGTCTTGTATGGTTTGGTGTTACTGGTCCATATGGCACAGTGGCCCATAAAGCTAATTTAATTGGCAATCGAGAAGATATTAGACAAAGTGCGGCAGAGCTAGCACTATACTATGTTTATACTTATATAACAGAAAAGGGGAAATAAAATAATGGCTGTAGATGGCAGACAAGCAGCGTTGGATAACGCGTTAAAACAAATTGAAAAAGATTTTGGTAAAGGTGCTATTATGCGTCTTGGTGAAGCGGCAGATCGCATGAATGTAGAGGTGATTTCCTCTGGTTCTCTTGCTATCGATATTGCTGTTGGTGTAGGTGGTTTCCCTCGTGGCCGTGTAATTGAAATCTACGGTCCAGAATCTTCTGGTAAAACAACAGTGGCTCTTCACGCTGTAGCAGAAGCTCAAAAACAAGGTGGTATTGCGGCATTTATTGATGCGGAGCATGCGATGGATCCTGTATATGCTCGCAACTTGGGGGTAGACATCAATAATTTGTTGATTTCTCAACCAGATAATGGAGAACAAGCTCTAGAAATTACAGAAGCTCTTGTTCGCAGTGGTGCAGTAGATATTGTTGTAGTTGACTCCGTAGCGGCTTTGGTTCCTAAAGCGGAAATCGATGGCGAAATGGGCGATGCTCACGTAGGCTTACAAGCTCGTTTGATGAGTAAAGCTTTGCGCAAATTGACTGGTATCATCAGTAAATCCAAAACAGTTGTTATCTTCATCAACCAATTGCGTGAAAAAGTAGGTGTTATGTTCGGTAATCCTGAAACAACGACTGGTGGTCGTGCGTTGAAATTCTATTCTTCCGTACGACTTGATGTTCGTAAAGGGGAATTAATTAAAGCAAACAACGAAAATGTTGGCGCTCGAACAAAAGTCAAAGTTGTCAAAAATAAGGTGGCACCTCCATTTAAGACAGCTGAATTTGATTTGATGTATGGCGAAGGTATCTCTAAAACTGGCACACTTATTGATATTGGTACAAATATGGAAATTATTAATAAATCTGGTGCTTGGTACTCCTATAATGGGGAACGTATGGGGCAAGGTAAGGAAGCGGCTAAACAATACTTGTTAGAGAATCCACAAATAGCTGATGAAATCGATCGCATTATTCGTGATACATTGGCTGTTGGCACTGAAGAAATCGATGTAATTGGTGAAGAAGTAACTGAAGAAGTATAATCATGAGTGACGAAACGATGCAAGCTGCTATGGATCAAGCGTATCGCTTCTTAGCTCAACGCTTTCTTAGTTCTTATGAGCTGACGCAAAAAATGAGACGTAAACAATTCGAGGACCCTATCATTGAGAGGGTCCTTGAGCGCCTTAGAGATTATGATTACATTAATGATGAACGTTTATCTGAGCAGGTATTAGCCTATTTGATGAAAGAACAGAAATACGGTGCTTATATGATTAAGCAAAAAATGAAACTTCGAGGACTTGCGATTCCTCAAGAAATTTCTGCTTATGATGAGGTAAAAGCTGCTTATCGGGTGGTAGAAAAAAAATTTGGATCTATTCTCAATGAAGAGAAGACTCCTCGGGTAAAAGTTTTTAGTTTTCTCAAATACAGGGGGTTCTCAACAAGCACAATTCAAGTTGTATGCAATGATTTTTATGAATAAATTCTGCTTTTGGAGAGGCCTTGGTAGGCTTGTAAAATCTTGACAGAAAGGGCTTTGAAGTCTAAAATTAATAATAGCCTTATTTATTTATATGATGATATGGCTAATTGATAATTTAATGCATAAAGGGCATAAAAAGGAGCATGAAAGCTCAATTTTGAGAAATAAAAAGGAGGTGAAAGAAATTTTAGAGTATAGTCTAATTGCAGTGGTAATGGTACTGATTGGACTAGGGGTAGGCTATTTTTTAAGAAAAAATATTGCTGAAGGAAAACTGAATCAAGCTGAACAAGAGGCTGCTCGCATCATTGCAAATGGTGAACGCACAGCTGAGTCTAAAAAGAAAGAAGCTTTATTAGAAGCGAAAGAAGAAATTCATAAGCTCCGTTCTGATGTAGAACGAGAAAATAAAGATCGTCGTTCTGAACTTCAACGTATGGAACGTCGTATTCTTCAAAAAGAAGAATCTTTGGATAAAAAATTAGACAATATTGAGCACAAAGAGGAAGCTTTACATCGCAAAGAAGCTGACTTAGCCCAAAGCCGTGAAAAGGTAGAAGCTTTGTATGAAAAACAAATGGCAGAATTGGAACGTATTTCTGGCATGACGTTCGAAGAAGCAAAAAATATCTTGTTAACGAATGTGGAACAAGAAATCCGTCATGAAACGGCGATTATGGTTAAGGAAATGGAGCAGCAAGCTAAGGATGAAGCGGAGAAAAAAGCGAAAGAAATTATCTCCTCTGCTATCCAACGTTGTGCAGCTGACCATGTAGCGGAAACTACCGTATCCGTAGTGGCATTGCCTAATGATGAAATGAAGGGGCGCATTATCGGTCGTGAGGGCCGTAACATTCGTGCACTCGAAACATTAACAGGTATTGATTTGATTATCGATGACACACCAGAAGCAGTTATTCTTTCTGGCTTCGATCCAATTCGTCGTGAAGTGGCTCGTATTGCTTTAGAAAAATTGATTGTAGATGGTCGTATCCATCCAGCTCGTATTGAAGAAATGGTTGGTAAAGCTCGTAAAGAGGTGGACCAAACTATTAAAGAGGCTGGTGAACAAGCGACATTTGAAGCTGATGTTCATGGCTTACATCCTGAAATTGTTAAGATTTTAGGCCGTTTGAAATATCGTACTAGTTATGGTCAAAACGTATTGAAACATTCCATTGAAGTATCTCATTTAGCAGGTTTAATGGCAGCTGAACTAGGCTGTGATGTAACTTTGGCTAAACGAGGTGGTTTGATTCATGATATTGGTAAAGCATTAGACCGTGAACTTGAAGGTTCTCATGTTCAAATCGGTGTTGATGTGGCCCGTAAATATCGTGAAAGTGCAGCAGTAATTAACTGTATTGGTGCTCATCATGGCGATGAAGAGTTCCAAACCGTAGAAGCTGTATTAGTAGCTGCCGCTGATGCTATCTCCGCTGCCCGTCCAGGAGCACGTCGAGAAACATTAGAAAACTACTTAAAACGTTTATCTAAATTGGAAGAAATCGCTGAATCCTTCGAAGGCGTTGAAAAATGTTTTGCTATTCAAGCCGGTCGTGAGATTCGCGTTGTAGTAAAACCGGATAAGATTGATGAAGCTGAGTCTACATTACTTGTTCGGAATATCGTAAAACGCATCGAGTCAGAACTTGAATATCCAGGCCAAATTAAGGTCGTAATTATTCGTGAAACTCGCGTTGTGGATTACGCAAAATAATATGCTATAAGCGATAAGTATAGGCTGCAATGTTTTCATTGCAGCCTATTGTTATCAAAGTTTCGGTAATTATATATTGCTATATACGGCGTATAGGAATCATCATTTACATTGCGTTGTAGATGATGATTCCTATGATTCGTATCAAGTTATTTATACTTTTTTAATAATTTAATTGATTGAAATGCTTTACAAATAGAGGATTTTTTATTTGTATATAGAATTAATATATATATATGGGGAAGGAGGCGTTGGCTATGAGCCGAT
>ERZ773265.1425-NODE-1425-length-12542-cov-22.750460_pt1 | contig 12542 bp, 10 predicted proteins | sample MGYA00580512_ERZ773265 | MGnify/ENA primary metagenome ERZ773265 (study PRJEB29015, sample SAMEA2738169) | human oral metagenome | biome: human oral; feature: human-associated habitat; material: saliva | place: China | collected 2183 ... | reverse complement strand
AGCCATCTGAAGGCGATGTGTTTGAACCTGTTGAAAGCCGCCAACAGGCTAAGTGTGTCTGTTGCTGCCTAAAAAGCGGCCGGATGCCTGATTAATCAGGTATCCAAGGGAAATTAAGGGGGTATTTGAGTAGAGTCAGGAGTGATTTGGAATAGAAACAGCCGAAAACCTGTGTTTAGATTTCAGCTGTCGGGGGAAAAGGAATTTTGCGAAGGTCTCAAGCTATGACCTTTGTAGTGTTTTGGAAATCTAGATTTTGAAGTTTTACAAAAGCTACGAATAATTCATATGCTTACTGCCTATTAAATACAAAAAAGCTTACTTAATGATTTAAGTAAGCTTTTTTATTCACGAGAACGAATTTCTTAAGACCTTTTACAATTACCTGAAGAATCAAAATCCATTTAACTTAAAACTAAGATTCTTCAGACGGCCTTTTCTCATAACTGAAGACTAACTCGACTATATTGGTTACCTTTTACTCAGCCACATCATCTTCATGCACAATAATGTGATTCACATAAACTGGCTGTGCAGAAACTTCATTCGATAATGAATCAGTTATTGGTGCGGATGCTTCGGTTCCCGATAAAGTATCGTGTGTAGAATGAGTTTCTTCTGTTACCTGGTCGGCTTGCGTACCTACAGACGGAATACCCTCTAATTGTGTAGATTCTTGATTATCAGTTTTAGGCTGAGTTTCAAATACCGTTACACGATCTTCCACAGAGGACAATGCTGGAGTAACAACCTCTGGTACAAACGGTTTCTCTTCTACCCTATGATCGGCCTCTATAGAAGTCTCTTCTATTATAGGATTGTGTACCGTTTCAGAAGCTCCAGTCTGTTCAAATGCTTTGACTTCCTCAGGTTGTTCTACAACTTTATGCTCATCTACTACCGGTGGTTGCACTACCGCAGATGCTTCTACTGCAGAAGACTGTTCCACAGTCTTAGCCGTTGCTGCATCCACTGGCTGCTCAACTTTAAACTCATCCACTATAGGTTGCATATCTGCTTCAGACGGCTGTTCTACAGTCTTAGTTTCTACAATCACTGGCTGTTCTGCAGCTTTAGATTCACTTGCTATTGGTTGTTCTACTGCCTCAGGTGTTTCTACTATAGATGACTGCTCTACGGACTTAGTTTCTTCAACCACTGATTTTTCCACAGCCTTAGATTCATCTACTGCAGGTTGCTCTACCTTTTCAGGAGCCTCTACAGATTGAACATTTGGCTTAGATGTATTTAACATTGCAGGATCAACTGGAGTAGCATTGTCTCTCTCCAAATTCTCAATATCTGCCTGTTTAGCATCTTCTGTTTTAACCTGCTTATCAAGAAGATTATCAGAAGAATATTGATCATCTTTAGACTTTTTACCGTCTTCAGCTTGTGTAATTTTTGAATGATGAGCCGGCTCAACTGATATCGTTGTTCCTGGTTCTTCTGCTGTTTGTTTCAGATTTTCTGGTTCTGTTACCACTGGTTCTGCTTCCACCGGCTTCAATACAGGATTGTATGGCTCAGCCTTAGAATTTTTGTCTTCTAAATCTGGCTGCTGGTTTTCACCTGGATATTTCTGAACAGCTTTTTCAGGAGATGAGGATTTAGTTTTGGCTGTATGGCAGTTTTCCCCTATTTTGATGAGTTCAATTCCAGAAACTAAAAAATTGGGGCTTTCTAATTTTCCTTTTAAAGCAACATAGATTGGCGTGCTTTCAGGCATATTTTTTCTGGCACTGACAATCTCTGCTGTCGCTTCATAGCCATTTCCACTACCGGGTAATAAAGCATAAGTATTTTTCAGATTACAACTCTGAATTCGTACATAATTATTTTGAGTAACTAATGTACCTTCTAAATCATACTCTTTAGCCAAGGCCGTCTGGGCAGCTGCTGAAAGCAATACACTGCAAGTAAGAAAAAAGTGTTTAACCATATATTTAGTTCTTAATTTTAAAGTAATCTGTTGATACCTAAAAAGTTACGCTCGGCTGCGTTTAACAGAAACCGTTCCTTCAGGCATAAAATAAGTGTCTATGACTACAGCACCAGCATTTTCAATTTCACATTCAAGCTGATAGCATAAAACCATAATATTGTCTTTAGACTCAGTCAGTCGAATGTCCAAATTTCTCAATCTGGGTTCATATTTCAATAAGGTCTTCCTCATGAAATACCGTAAATCATGTGCACTAGACGGTAAATTCTTATAAACCATACTAAGGTCAGGGATTCCATAATCAGGCAAATGCTTCAAGGAGCCACTCCGACTATTGAGAATGCGTTGGATATTATCTAAAACACTCCTAACTAACTGGAAACCATCTGGAAGCCCATCTAGTGGCAAGCCATCAGAATAAAACCCCGTTAATTTCTCATAGAGGGCTGCATCCATTATTTGACTTTCTTTTCGGTCTCTTGAATTACAACTTTATTATCTACCAACTCAACAACTAATGGCTTTTTATTTTTCAGCTGTTTTTTGGATAGAAGCATTTTCCACGGTTGATCCTCTCCTACCCGATTATAAAAAGCCACGATACCAACATACTTGGTCTCTTTATCCAAGGTTTCATCCAAGCTGATAGTTTCACCAGGTCGAATGGTATATTGCTTATACCCTTCTACCAAATCATTGCCCAAAATGGTTTTATCTTGATTAAGCAAGTCACGATAAGATGCAACTTCATAATTCTGCTTATCTCTAAGCTGATAAATGCGAACAACTGTCGATAACGATTGACCTCGTTCATTTTGATTCAAACCATTACGAGCAACCAAGTCAATCTTTAATATCTTTAACTTAGTATAAAAGATACTTTTAGTGACATTGGTCGTACCATCTTTCACGCCTTGCAAAACCCCGCAACCTGATAATACCGCGCACAATAAGGCTAATGCGCAGACTGACTGAATTCTAGTTTTCTTATTCATGATTTTCCGTTTTCTTAAATTAGTTTGAATATGTATAGTTCGCTATCTTTATTTGCTTGTCTTGATACATCGTACCTAAACCGGTATTAATCCCCAACATTTGTTTTTTTGCTAAACGGCTTTGAGGTACCCATTGCTTCTTGATGTTTAGGTAAATGCTTGCATCAAAACGGCAACCCAAATAGAGCTTCAATAATTCAAGTAATTTTTGGTGTAATGTTTGTTTTGGTAATAGAAGTTGTGCATTCTCAAATGTATCTGGCGTAATCTCAATACGTATCAGATGACTATGATCTTTTATTCTACTGCCTAAAGATGCACTTCCTCCATCCAATCTCAAACCGGCTTTCCCTAACTCACGATTTTTTTCCAATATTACCCACTGAGGCTGAAATTCTTTTACTTTTACATCTGCAAAAGGTAACAAATATCTAACTATACTGATAATACCTTCTTTTGTTCGGGTGCGCTGATAAAAAACACTGAACAATCCCAAGATTCTACTATCTAGCAAAGGATGTATAAATTTACCGTTTACCATCCCCTGCCCAATAAGGTGCAGAAGAGAGCGAGATAAATCATCTTGCCCTTCATTTTGAAACAAAAACGGATAGCGGTATTTTTTCCATGCCTGAAAAAACAGGGTTGTAATTCTATGGTTAAAAATATCCAAAAATGCAGCTAAGCTTTCACTACCGTCTTTATGCGTTGCAATATCGTTCAGGAAATAATCCGGCAAGACAGCATCTACGCCATACAAACCTAAAAATGTTGTTCTTACAGTTGGTAACTCGGCTTCCGCATCATATTCAACCGATGCAATTTCCCCAGAAGGGAAAGATAGAGACTTCACCCTTCTGAATCTTACCATTGACTCTACAGCTTTTTCTTCAGCACTATCGGCAAGCGTTTCCAAAACCCGACAAAATTGGAAAAAATTCATTGTTGCTGCATTGCGTACAATAAACTCTCCCAATTTCTCTTGAAAAATTTCAGATGCTATACCTTCGCGATGAGATTTATTTCTGGGAATCTCCCATAGAGGAAGTGTCTGTCTGCCGTTATTTTCTTTAGCACTTTTATGCGCTGTTTCTAAAACCGTGTGATAGTTGTTTTGCTGTCTTTCCATGTATATGTTTTCCCGGATGGCAGAGAAACTATGCTGAACCGGGTAAATAGGTTCAAATCAGCATACATTGCAAAAAATTCGTTCAATAATTCTCCGAACAAATAAATTTCTGCTTCCCCATTAAATGCAGTTGAATCAAATGTTACTGTAATATGAACTCCACGATGAACTGCACCACGCTCGATTCTTTGTACCGTTTCATGCTTAACGTCAACAATCCCGTTCAATCTGCGCTTATTCAATTCATCTTCGGTCCAATCGTAAATCGACAATGCACCTTTCAAACTATCAACGTTTAGTAATGATAGATAATTTGGTGACAAATGGGACAAGATACGCCATTGAAATCTGTCTTCTGTTGGAGGATAGCATGACAACGTCGGAGTCGTAAGGTTTCTTACCATTTTAATATTGGGCTCGGCTATATCAGTGTCTTGAATCTGGGTTTCCCTCAAACTCTTACGTGGCAAAGCACCATTGGTCCCTACTACTTTTAGAGAAAGTGTTTCAGTAGGCAGAATATCTTTTCTATCCCATAACAATCCTCCAAGCATAATAAATGTTTCATGCTTTCCAGATACTCCTCGTTTTACCTTCGTATGGTAATACCGTTCCGGAGCATCATATTTCATCAACCCACCACGATGTTGGAATGACGAGAAAGGAATATATGAGTAGCGCTTGCCTGTCTCATGATTTACAGCTTCCACTTCATTTACTGAATACACCTCTACTGCCATACCTTCATGCAACAAAGGCTTAACAGGGTATTCAAATGCCTTGTGATCCACCCGAATAGGCTCAGCCTCCATGTCAAAGAGGTTAATGGCAGGAACACAGTTTAATTTCAGGCAATCTGGAGGAAATCTAAGCTCTGAAGGATATTGTTTGGATAGAACTACATTAATACTAAACTCATTAATGCGTTCCGACCATTCTTCGGCATCAATACCAATCAAATCAATAAAGAAAAACTTCTGTTTAAAACAAAAATATTCCAATAGTAATTGATATCCACTGAAACTGTTATTTACTTTTTCCCACAATCTCTCATCTTCGGCAAATCCGACGGCCTTAAACCGTATATTACCTCCAGATGGTAGTTCGGCATGATGGATACTGATTTGAGCAGCCTGATTTAACAAGGCATGACGTAATGCGAAAGCGACTGGTTCATCAGCAGAAATATAAATTCTGATTTTAGAAAAATCCAAATTGTCTTTCTGCGTCTGCCTGTGAATACCAAAAGTCAATTTGATGACACTTTGACCATTTGCATCATAATCCAATAACGTATGCAAGATACTCAAGGGTTGGAGTTTAACATCACCTGTAGTTCGGTACAGGCATCTCGTCAACCTGTCATTAATATTAATGGGCTCAGATTGTACTGATAGTCCTTTTTTAACAAGCTGCCCGCCCTGCAACTTGTTATCATCTGGAATTAACTCTAAAACAGTTAAAGAAGGAATCATCCTCAGATAATGAGGCCACAGCATATTGACCAAACCCTCAGTCAATTCTGGAAAGTCATCATCAAGTTTTTGTCTGATTCTTCCTGTTAAGAAAGCAAAGCCTTCAAACAAGCGCTCCACATAAGGATCGCGTGTACCTACTCTGTCTAAATTCAGCATTGCGGCACGATCAGGGTGAGCTTTTGAGAACTCTAACCCTGCTTCCTTGAGATACCGCATCTCTTCTTCATAATAACGTAATGTGGGATCTGACATAATATATGTTTAATCGATTAATTCTAATGCACGGACAATATCAGCCTGCATTAATTCAGTTCGTAAAAATTCAAGTTGCCCAGTAGCTTCAGTATCTTTCTTATCAAAATTTTCATTTAACAATTGATACCATAAAGCATATACATCAAATGCAAAATGTTTATCCCACTCTTTTACTGTCAAAACCTGCATCTGCCGTGAAGCCTGTTCCAACAGTTTCAAGGCCCAATCTACTTTTTGATTGTTTGCAGCCAAACGGGCCATCATCAGCCACTTTTTAACCTGCCCTGCACCTGACTGCAACTCTGGTAATGTTTCCAACCAAGCAAAAGCAGCATCCAAGCCTTGTTCTTGTGTTTTTAACAAAGCCTGTTGCCATTGACTTTCTTGGTTTTCTACCTGAGATGATGATTCTATTACTGCTTTTTGAACTGTTCGACTACTAGTCTGCTTGCGCGTGGATGACATAACCTTTTGCTCCAACCACGTAAGCGTATCGGCTGAGACAAACGGAAATCCGTTATCAAAACTTAATCCGATCAAGCCATCACATCTGGTCAGTAAAGATTTCAGCTCAAATAATGATGAGTCAACCTGAGAAAGATATAAACCACCCAACGCCTGCTGTCCTTGCCACGCGTAATATTGCAAATCGAGCCAATACTGATTAGCACCTTCTAAAAAAGCCGCTTCTACTCTATCAAGCAAATCCCGCCATTGCTGCTCATTAACCAAACGATTTAAAGTTGCCAATAAATCTGTCCTTGGAGCTTTCAAACGAGTCTGACCATTTTGATGAGGAGGGATACCATTTAGCCCACCCCAACGTACAGCACGAATCATCTTATATGCAGGCCAATATCCATCATCCTGCTCTCTTAAATAGGCGGCATTAATCCTAACTTGATCGAGTAATGCTTTAGAAGAGTTAACTTGAGTGACAGCTAAACTTTCAGACGGCCTCTGACCCTCTTGACGAATCTGTGGTACAACTTCCTGGTCAATAGGCGTACTAACTTCCTGACTTTGACTTGTACTTGTCTGAGGTGATGAAAAACGAACAGATGACTCTTCAAAATATTGCAATAACGGAAACAGACTGGGGCGTACTGATTCTTCCCATCCCTCAAAATGATGTTGCAACGACATTAACGCCGATAATGTCCGCTTAAGGTCTACCGAATTAGATAATTCAGTCCCTTTGAGCGTATCCAATACTCTTTCCCCAGACAGCCAATTTAATGCATTGCGTTTTTGTACCGGCTTTTTCGGCCATAGTGATTGATCAAATTTTTGCAGCAATCCGCATAAAATTTCTAAACCATCTGAAAAACCTGCCAACCCCCTATCTCGCAAAGCGGCAAAAATATAATAAGTTGCTACTCTCAAGTCTTTAGATTGACGTTTTAACAAGCGTTCAGAAGCATCCAAAATCAATCGGCAATCAATACCTGAAAGCTTGGCCAATTCAATTTTAATAGCCTCGAAATCATCGGCATATGCAACATCCTCGCCACAAGGGTGGCCGTCTGAAACAGGTTCCAGCCACTCTTGCCAGCGATGAATATTGTTATCGGTGATTGATGTACTCTCATCACCAAGTATCGGCTTTACCCATTGGGGTAATGTCATGATTATTTAACCTCAAAAATCTTATTCGGCAGATGGATATTCTTCAGTTCCAACAATCCCAAAGGCCCTTTACCGGAATTAGTTCTCATATAGAATCTCATCAATTTGTCTTTCTCCAATGGGAATTCGACTAAATAAGTGCCGCTATCAATCGGTGTAACCCTAGATTTTTCAAGCATACGGATAAAACCGAAGCGACCACTAATTTCTTGAGTCTTACGCATACCTTCTGCCTCAGTTTCCCAAGAAATACGAAGACCGGCATTGCTGACATCCCCAGGCCATTTGAATGTCTTCCACTCTGTTTGTTGGTTGAAATAATCTAAAGACTGACCGTCGATAATTAAATCATACTGAACAATACCTTGAGTAGATGTAGGTTTCAGTTCAAAGCTATAGCCACCCTCTCCGTTAACGAAGAAGTCTTCAGAAATAGCACTCAATTTATTCAATTGTTGCAGCAATCCCGGATTAACCTTCAATTCACTTCCGGGTGCAACGATCCATTGATTACCTTGTTTGGTTAAAACACCTGCTAATTGGGTTGTGACAAACTGATTAAGTACACCTTTGTTAACATCCAAATATTTTGCCAATACCGGAATCGAAACTTCGATTTCTGATCGAGCAAATGGATATCTGCCACCCAGTTCAGACTGCATAGGATTGACAAAATTGCTTGCCCACAAATTATTGATGTCTTTTTGAGCAACACCGGCAATTGAATCCCATACGGAATTAAACGGCAATACAAAAACATTTCGTGCAAACGGCAACAATCTGTCACCCACACCGGCCTCAATCAAACGTGCGTACTGTATACCGTCGAGGAACTCATTATCACCACCGTTTAAAACACCTTGCACGGCTGTTCTTGCCGCACCTCCGGTATCAGAGGATGCCGTCATTTGAATCAAACGCTGCTTCACAGTAGTTACACGTTCAAGGTAACGCTGCAGGCTCAAATCACTCTTTGGATTAATTTGTGCATCAATCAATTGCAACAAAGTTTCAAATTCCGCTTCTAACGGCCCTGCCAGATAATCATTTACCTTATCTTCCAAAGCATTAATATTTTCAGTTTGAGAATTCAATACCGCATCCGCAACCTTACGCGAGCGAGTAGACAGTTGTCTTGCAGCTACACGTTTAGCTGCATCTGCAACAGCAGGATTGACATCAACTTTCTTGCTATCCAGCTGACTGCTTTCTTTCACTGCATTAAATAATGCCACCAATGGCGAACGTTGAGGATCCGCATAGACGTGAAGCTGATTAACTGCATCCAAGCTGGTTGTTCTCGGTTGCCATGTAATGCTGTTCATCATGTTATACCAAGCGGTAGCATATTCCTTAAAGTAGCGTTCTTTCAGGCTATTGATTGCCGCTTCTGTTACCGAAGCTTGGTACACATTACCGCCCAATACCCAATCATTGCTCTTGCTGTCTTTAATTGCCTGCTCTAATCCCGGCTTAATATATTTTTCCCAACCCTCAACCGTATATATACGCGGCAAAGGTTTTCCAACATTCCAAATACCTTTCAAATCCTTATTAAGCAATTTGTCTAAGGTAATGGTTTGCAACTTGGCATTCGTACCCTGAATAATGCGTTTATACAATTGCTCACTGCCTTGGTCGCGATTGATCCAGTCCACCAAGACCTGACGGCTTCTTGATACCAATTCAGTTTGTTCAGGCTCTGCCAAATTATTTTTCTGTGACATACGCGACACAAAAAATTGTGCCAACGTTTGCGCATCTTTTGCCGCCACATTTTGCGTCGTCAACATCTGCGTCAATTTGGTTACTAAGAATTCCGCATCTTTTGTGCCTTTTGTTTTCTCAACATGAGATGTCAGCATCAAATATGCTTTCAAATCTTGATAAGCACTATCCTGAAGTTCAAAGTCATCAGGAATTCTGCCTTCCAACATTACCAATTCATCTAACTTGTTCTCAAAGAATGCAGTAGCAGGACGGCTAATAACATCTTTTGCCAAATTATTATATTTACGGTAAGCAACAGCTAAGAGCTCTTGTCGATGCTCATACCCCAAAAACTTAACCGCATATTGTGAGAAGCTTCGACGAGACTCCAAATCTGTAATATCTTGTTGCAATCGAATAAGTATAGCTACTTTCTCTGCACGAGATTTTACTTTCTGTACGCTTTCAAAATCGGTCTTCAAACGGCTGATTTCTTGATAGCTGCTATATGCACTGACTGCAAACGCACCACTGACAAGCAAGGCAACTGCGCTTAAGCCCAAATAAATTTTTTCCGTTTTAGAAAAACGCAGTTTCTTTCCGGAACCCAAAACAGATAAATCGTTGAATGCACGGAAAATCAAATCTCCTGATTGTTCAGGTTGATTTGATTGAATAAAAGAAATACCTGCAACAGTATCCAGTTTTCCCAGTCCCCGCTTTTCTGCAGCAATATAATCAGCCAAAGCCTGAGTTTGTGACGGCAGTTTGGCGGACAATTTCGCAATGGGTGTTTGTTCTAAATCTGCTTCAATTAATCGTGTACCCACAGCTGCCAACCGATTAGCAAATTGATCCAACTCTTTCATCAACTCTGCTGAAGATACTGTTGAACCATATTTCAAAGCATGACTGACTGCTGATGGCATTTCATTGGCATCATTTACAAAATGAACTTGATTAATTGGAAGTTTCCAGCCAAGTTTTTTCATTAACTCAAGCAGTTGAGCGGTATTTTCCTGAACTGAAAACTCTCCTTGAAGCTCAACAATACCTTCTGCAGGACGTTTTCCCACACCCCTCAGATACTGCCAACCATTCGCAGGTTCCATTGCCTGAGCATCTATCCAAATCGCAGAAGCCGTTTCTACCCAAAGTTGCGGGCGAATATTAGGCAAAACTCTATCCAAGAGCATTGGTTCTTGGGTTACAACGAAAATCCAAGGCTTACGATGTTTTTTATATTGTCTAGTCAATAAGTAAATATGGCGTAGCTGCTCCCAACGTTCCGCTATACCAATCAGAGTTGAAGACTCTCCATTATCCCCACTTAAATCTTCAGGATTTAAATGTTTCAAACCGGAGTATTTATCGGAGCTCCTAGCCCAAAAAAATCTCGTAATCAAAGGAGTAAGGAGTATCAATGAGATCACAATTGATACACATGCCCAGACCACAATTTTTGCAATAGTCGACGTAATGCCAAGATTTTGGCCAAAAAAGTATAATAGGATTGCGCTGATGGCACTTCCAATAAAGATGATTACCCCTGTTGTAATAGGCTTCATAGTAGAGTTTTCTCGAAAAAGATAAGGGATGGATTATAATAGGATATTTCCTCTCCGTCATTATTACATATAAATCTTATTTGAATAAATATTCATTTAACCCAATATCTATCATCACCTTTCAATTTTGCTTCAACCTCTGACTCATAAAAACTATTCGCTAGTCGCACATACAATCAACCAAACCTACACCCTTTCCGAAACTATCAAAGTTATATTCAAAACTTGATATTTTCTCCTCATACCATATAGATGCAGAAAATAACCGTGTTGTTTACACAACAGATTTAGGAAACAAACCCTATCTGGCTATACCTTATACCGTATTTTTTCCGACGGCCTTTATCCCCCAAAAGATAGCCAGTCCACCACCTTTGCTATATCATTCAACTATACAGAAACCAAGGAAAACACCATGTACGAAGTCAACCGCAGCGTCTTCCTGCTTATCCCCCTCGATCCTTTTTGGAACTGGCTGAAATCCCTGCCCGGCAATCACTTGGACGGCCTGACGCTTGAAGATATCCAAGCCGATGCCAATTCCTACCTCGTTCGCCCGTGCGAAACTGCAGACGAAGTATGGGACGAAATCGAAGCGCGTTTTGAAGACATTTTTGCTGCCGAATTGGCCGACTGGTGTGAAGACGAAAGCGAATGGCCGGATTTGGACGCCGATATTTTCAACGAATGGTTCGACATCCAACTCTCCACCGTGATTACCGACCTCGAACACGAACCCATCGCACGCGAAGAGTTCCAACCCATCAATCTCAACTGATGAAACTGACCGTCCGCAACTACCACCTCGACGGCTACGGCCATGTCAACAATGCGCGCTACCTCGAATTTCTCGAAGAAGCGCGCTGGACGTTTTTTCAAGAGCATGACCTTCTGTCCGAACTCAAAGGCATCATGCTCGTTGTTGCACGCGTTGATATCCGCTATCGTCGCCCGTCGCTTGAAGGCGATGTTTTAACCTTTACAGGCCGTCTGAAAGACATCGGCACACGCCACATCATCCTCAGCCAAACCGTGACCTTGCCCAACGGCAAAGCCGCCATCGAAGCCGAAGTTACCCTTATGCCCGTCAGCAGCGAAAGCGGCCGCAGCATCAGCGTTCCCCAAACCTTAGCACACGCAATTCAAAACCTCACATCATGAAAAAAATACTCACACTCCTCATCGTTGCCACGATTGGCGCACTTCTTGCCTTCGTCCTTATCCCCAGCAACAAAGCCGCCCCTGATTTCGCCCTGCCCGATCTGCAAGGCAAAACCATTACCAACGCCGATTTAAAAGACAAAGTTACCCTCATCAACTTCTGGTTTCCCTCCTGCCCCGGCTGCGTGAGCGAGATGCCTAAAATCATCAAAACCGCCCAAGACTATCAAGGCAAAAATTTCCAAGTCCTCGGCATTGCCCAGCCCATCGACCCTATCGAAAGCGTCCATCAGTACGTCAAAGAATACGGCCTGCCTTTCACCGTCATGTACGATGCCGACAAAACGGTCGCAAAAGCCTTTGGCACACAGGTTTACCCGACTTCCGTCCTGATCGACAAAAACGGAAACATCCTTAAAACCTACGTTGGCGAACCCAATTTCACCCAACTCTATCAAGAAATCGACCAAGCTCTCGCCCAATAAATCCAAGGCCGTCTGAAACCATATTTCAGACGGCCTAAAACCGAAATATCCTTTATAATAAGCAACATTTTATCCGTTCAGACACCAAGCTCCTCTATCAACAAAGGCCGTCTGAAACAACCGAATACCCATAAGAGAACACCATGAAATTCATCGACGAAGCAAAAATCGAAGTCGCCGCAGGCAA
>ERZ773265.1422-NODE-1422-length-12571-cov-6.525807_pt1 | contig 12571 bp, 11 predicted proteins | sample MGYA00580512_ERZ773265 | MGnify/ENA primary metagenome ERZ773265 (study PRJEB29015, sample SAMEA2738169) | human oral metagenome | biome: human oral; feature: human-associated habitat; material: saliva | place: China | collected 2183 ... | reverse complement strand
ACCCTGCGGGCACGGATGCGGACGTGACCTCGGTGGTGCGCTACGAGCTGGAGCCACTGGTGCGCGAGTACTGGTTCGACAATCCCGCAGCGATGGATGAGAGCATTCACGAGTTGGAGAGCGTCCTGGTATGACGGCCGCCCTGCCTGGCTGGGCGCGGGACGGGGCTCCCGGCCGACCGCACCAGCGTGGTCCCAGTACCGTCCTGCTCAGGAACGTCTACTACATGCTCGCCTACGCCTTCAAGGCGCTGGATACTGGCGAGCATCGGCGCCTGGCGGCCGAGGACTTCGAGCATGTCCACGACATGCTCGCCGCCATCCTGGCCGGTGGGCTGGACAACCAGCGCCGACGCGGTTTCGAGCGGGACTATCAGCCCTTCAGCGAGGACCTGACGGTGGTGCGGGGACGCATCGACCCGGCCGCCACGATGCGCCTGAGGGCGCGTCGCAGGAGCCTGGTGCGCTGCGGCTACGACGAGCGCACCGAGAACACCCTCATGAACCGGCTCCTCAAGACCGCCGCCCTGCGCCTGATCCTGCACGGCGACGTCGCCCCGGCCCGCCGGAAGCGTCTGAAGTCCACACTGCTCGTCATGGGCGACGTCGAGGTGATGAGCGTCGGGGACCTGCGCCAGCTGCACTGGGACAGCCTGCGCTTCCACCGCGGTAACCGCTCCTACCGGCTGCTCATGGGCGTGTGCCGACTCGTCCTGGACGAGCGGCTGCTCAGCGGCGCAGACGGCGCAGTCAGCCTTGCCGACTTCCTCGACCCCCAGGAGCTGAGCGCCCTGTACGAGCGCTTCGTCCTGGCCTACTTCCGCCGCCACCACCCCCACCTGCGCGCCGGCGCTCCCTGGGTGAGCGGCGGCATCGAGGACGCCCCGGTCTTCCTCCCGGGGCTGCACACCGACATCGTCCTGACCGGGCCGGAGCGGACCCTCATCATCGACACCAAGTGCTACGGGCGCATCCTCGGCTCCCGCTACGACAGGTCGATCCTGTCCCCGGCCAACCGCAACCAGATCTACAGCTACGTCATGCACGAGGCCAGCGACCCCCGGCAGGACGGGTGCGAGGTCGCCGGCATGCTGCTCTATGCCCAGACCGCCGTCGATCCACCGATCCGCGAGACCTGGACCGAGACCGGGCACCGCTTCCACGTGCGCACCCTCGACCTGGACCGGGACTTCACCGAGATCGCCGCACAGCTCGACGACGTCGCCGCCCTGCTCGCGCCAACCTGACCACTCGCGAGTCGCGAGCGCGCCGTTCCGCACTGTCCACATCGCATCCTTCCCTCGGTCGGGGACATCCTGCGCGTAGGGGGACAGCAATCCGGTCCCCGACGGCGTCGAACGTCCCCGTCTGGAAGGACACGGACCCGGCCGCGTGGAATGCCCCCAGCCGTCACCGCGTGTTGGCGACCGAAAGGCACGGGACGGGTACCGACGACGCCGGTGTCCACAAGGGCGACTGTCTTGCCGCGGAATCTCCGTGTTGTGGAGTCCGAGAAGGGCTGCTGGCGCCCGTTGGCATGATGGGTGATGCCTCCCATGGCATCTTCTCCCGGAACAGTCATGTCCTTGCCGGGGAGGAAGGAGCCGGGAGGAGGTGAGGGCCGTGTCCAAGCCGACAGGACGACGCGCAGAAGTCCGCAAGGGCAAGGTAACGGCCCGGAAGGTGAGCGAAGTCTTGACCGCTGTCGCTCGCCTGATCCGGGCCGTCGGTGTCCTTGTGGATGCCCTCAGCAGGTGGATCGGCTAGGCCGTTCCTTTGCGAGGGGAGTCAACCGGTAGCAGCCGGTTGGCTCCTCACCATTATGGAGCCGTCGATCCGCGCTGTCCACATCGTCCCTCCTTCTTCTGTCGGCGGTGACATTCTGCGCGTGGGGGTGCACTTTCTCCCGGCCGGGGACGAGCTGCGCGTAGGGGGACAGGATTCCGGTCCCCGACGGCGTCGAACGCCCCCGGCCGCACAGAAATGTCCCCGCCCGCGGGGGAGGACTGGCAGCATCGGAACCGTGACCGAGAACCACTCCCAGCCCAGCCCCGCCAACCCGGACGACGTCGTCAACCCCCTCCTGCTCCAGGCCTTCGCCTGGGACCTGCCCGCCGACTCCACCCACTGGCGCCTCCTGGCGGACAACGCCGCCCTCCTGGCCGACTGCGGGGTGAGCTCGGTGTGGCTGCCGCCCGCCTACAAGGGACAGGCCGGCGTGGAGGACGTCGGCTACGGCGTCTACGACACCTACGACCTGGGCGAGTTCGACCAGAAGGGCACCGTCCCCACCAAGTACGGCACCAAGGAGGACTACCTCGCCGCCATCGAGGCCCTGCACGCGGCCGGCATCAGCGTCGTGGCGGACATCGTCCTCAACCACCGCATGGGCGGGGACGACACCGAGGTCGTGCGCGCCACGCCCGTCGATCCCCACGACCGCACGCGCACCATCGGTGAGGCCGAGGAGATCACCGCCTGGACCCGCTACACCTTCCCGGGGCGCGCCGGCGCCTACTCGGACTTCACCTGGGACTGGACCTGCTTCCACGGCACCGACTGGGACGAGGCCCGCCACCAGCAGGGCGTCTGGCTCTTCGAGGGCAAGCAGTGGAACGAGAACGTCAACGACGAGCTCGGCAACTACGACTACCTCATGGGCTCCGACGTCCACGTCACCGACCCCGCCGTCAGCGCCGAGATGGACCGCTGGGGGCGCTGGTACGTGGAGACCACCGGCGTCGACGGCCTGCGCCTGGATGCACTCAAGCACGTCGGCGCCGACTTCTTCGCCCGTTGGCTGCCTGAGCTGCGCCGCGCCACCGGCCGCGCCCTGCCGGCCGTGGGCGAGTACTGGTCCCGCGACGTCGCCGAGCTGGAGGGCTACCTGGAGGCCGTGCCCTTCATGAGCCTGTTCGACGTCCCCCTCCACTTCCACCTGCACGCCGCCTCCACCTCCAACGGCGACGTCGACCTGTCCCGCCTCTTCGAGGGCACCCTCGTGGCCGCCGACCCCGCGCGCGCCGTCACCTTCGTGGAGAACCACGACACCCAGCCGGGTCAGTCGCTGGCCTCCACCATCGAGTCCTGGTTCAAGCCCTCGGCCTACGCCCTCATCCTGCTGCGCGAGGCCGGAACCCCCTGCGTCTTCTGGGGCGACCTGTTCGGCACCCCCGAGACCGGCGACCTGCCGGCCGTCACCGAGCTGCCGCTGCTCATGACCATGCGTCGCGCCCTGGCCCACGGCCCCCAGCACGACGCCCTTGATAACCCCGACGTCGTCGGCTTCACGCGCGAGGGCGACGATGCCCACCCAGGTTCCGGGCTCGCCGTGGTCCTGTCCGACCGCAGGGCTGGCACCAAGCGCCTCCACGTCGGGGCGGGGCACGCCGGCGAGCAGTGGATCTGTGTCCTGGGCGGGCACGAGCCGGTCACTATCGGTGACGACGGCAACGTCGAGCTGCCCGTGTCCGACGGCGGCCTGAGCGTCTACGCGCCGGAGTCCGCCCGGCCGATCCTGGACAGTGCCGAGCAGCACCTCCTGCGCCAGCGCTGAGCCCGGACAACCTCTCGCGAGGCTCGGCGCCGGCGACACTGAGGAACGAGCCAAGACGCGTCTACTCCGCAGGGAGCAGCCATGCCTTGTGGGACTCGATGGAGACGCGTACGGCCTGCCCCTCCTGGAACAGCTCATCCTGACGAGGATCGGAGACGACGCAGACAATGGAACCGTACTCGGTCTCGACCTCGTACTCGACGGTCTCCCCGTAGAAGACGCGGGTGATGATCTGTCCCAGCGAGCCCGAGATTCTCTGGGTAGGTTCCTGGACCGCGGCCAGTCTCACCGACTCGGGGCGCACCATGAGCACAACCTCCTGGTTGCCGTCCACTGCGCTGGGATGACTGGGAACGGTCGCTTCAGAACCGAGTACCTCCACCTTCGCTCGACTGTGCGCCTGAGTGGTGGCTTCGAGTGCTTCGATGACCGTGGCCTTGAGGAAGTTGGCGCGTCCCACGAAGTCGGCCACGAACACCGATGCGGGATGCAGGTAGATCTCCTCAGGAGTATCAACTTGTTCGATGCGGCCTGCATTCATGACGACAATGCGGTCGGACATTGCCATGGCCTCAGACTGGTCGTGCGTGACGTAGACCGACGTGATCCCCAGTCGCTTCTGCATGTGGCGGATCTCCAGGCGCATTTTGATGCGCAGCTTGGCATCGAGGTTGGAGAGGGGCTCGTCGAAGAGCAGCACCTTGGGGCGCACAACCATGGCGCGGGCGAGGGCGACACGCTGCTGCTGGCCGCCAGAGAGCTGAGATGGGGCGCGTTTGGCCATGGCGGTCAGGTTCATCGCAGTCAAAGCCACCTCGATGGCCTCATCCATCTGTGCTGCCGGCATCTTCTGCAGCTTGAGGCCGTAAGCGACGTTGTCCCGCACTGACAAATGGGGGAAAAGGGCGTAGGACTGGAAGACCATCGACATCGGGCGGCGGTTAGGCGGAATGACCGCCATGTTGTCTCCGTCGAGCATGACCTTTCCGGATGATGCATCTTCGAAGCCGGCGATCATTCGCAACGTAGTGGTTTTTCCGCAACCTGAGGGGCCGAGGAGCGTGATGAACTCCCCTGGATCGATGTCGAGGTTGATGTGGTCAACAGCAGTCACCTCACCGCCCCCGTCACCAAACGTCTTGGTGAGTTCGACGAGGGAGAGACGGCCGCTCTTGGTGTCGGAAGCATCCTGGTCCGAGCTGGAGGGCACCTTCTTCATGGCGGTGGTTTTCATTGTGAAAGTCCTTTCTGAATGGGGTCACAGGCTCGTACGGGCTGACGATGCCACTGAGGTGTCGCGTACCAAGAGGTTGGTCGCGCCGATGACGAGCATGACGATGACGATGAGGATGGTGCAGAATGCGAAGGCGTTCCCGAATCTCCCTGCGTCAACCTCGGAAAGGATCTGTGAGGTCATAATCTTGGTTTTCGGGGTAGTGATGAATACGATTGGGGACAGGGTTGTCATAGAGCGAGCAAATGCGTACGTGAGGCCGGCGATGAAGGCTGGTCTAATGAGAGGCATCGTCACCTTGGTGAAGGTCTGAAGGCCTGAGGCGCCCAGGGATGTTGATGCCTCGTCGATGGACTTGTCCACCTGTTGAAGGCTTGCGATACCTGATCGCTGACCTGACGGCATGGAGCGTGCGATGTATACCATAATGATGGCAATGGCTCCGCCGAAGACCGCGCTTCCTCCAGCGAGGGCCGGCATGAACATGAGGTGACCGAAGATGACTGGCTTATTGAAGGTGATGAGGTAGCCAATGCCCAGGACTGTTCCGGGAACCGATAGTCCCAGCATTCCCAGGAAGTCCATGAGGCCGGCGCTGGCCTTGAGGCGCACGACGACGAGCCAGGCTACAAGCATTCCCAGAACTCCGGCGATCGGAGTGGCGATAAGCGCCAGGATCGTCGTGTCAATCATGGCGTCGTTGCCGATTCCGGACAGCACGTACTGGAAGTTCTTGAGGGTGAACGTGTTGTCCACTCCTAGGATCTTGACGAAGGCTCCCAGGATGACAGTCGCATAGATCGACACCACGAACAGCGCCAGGGCCGCCGCCGTCACGGACAGGGCGATACGGGGAAGTGGAGCGCGAACCAGCCGGACTCGGCCGGTGGGCTTCCCGGTGACGGTCACAGCGGAACTGCGTGACGCCCAGTACCTCTGAAGGACGAACACCAGCAGGGCCGGCACCAGAAGCACCAGCGAGTAGGCGCTCCCAGCGGCGGTGTTGTACTCACCGTTGACCGCGATGTAGGCACGAGATGCCAGCACGGTGAAGTCTCCTCCGATGACCAGCGGGTTCGCCAGGTCGGCAATCGCTTCGACAAAGAGCAGGAGGAAGGAGGAGGCGAAGCCCGGGATGAGCATGGGGAGGGTGACTGTGCGGAACACCGTCCAAGGTGAGGCGCCCAGTGATGCCGCGGCTTCCTCCATGGCAGGATCCAGGTTTCGCAGCATGCCGAGCATGTTCATGTAGGCGACGGGGAAGAAGGACAGGGAGAGCACCAGGGTCAGGCCGGGGAGCCCGTAAATGTTCCACTGCTGGCCCAGCAGCTGAGTGGAGACGATCCCATTGCGGCCGAAGAGCGTGATGGAGGCCGTGGCGACGGCGAAGGGTGGAGAGACGATGGGGATGAGGCAGATGAGATGAAGGAGGCGTTTACCGGGTATGTCCACACGAGCCTGCACGTAAGCGAGGAAGAAACCGATGAGTGTTCCGACGGTTCCGACGACGAGGCCTAGAACGACAGTGTTGATAACTGTGGTTCGGTTCGTTGTGGAGCGCAGCAGGCTGGTGAGGACCTCTGAGCCGTTGGCGGAGAAGGCCTGAGAGAGGATCGTCACCAGAGGAAGGACGATGAGGACGACGAGGACAAGGGTGATAGCAGTGACGATGCCGATGGTCACCGGGTCTCGTCGGACCTTGGTGGAGCGTCGTGTCGTAGCTGCGGAAGGTGCAGGGGCTTGGGAACTGGGCAGCGTTGAGGCCGCGGAAGACATGGAGGACTCCGATCGAGGGGGCCGCTCGGCTGGTGGCGGCCGTGGGAGGGGGTAGAGAGAGTGTTCCGGGACCGGCTGGTCCCGGAACACGGATAGAGGGGCCTTCGTCACTCCTTCGGCTGAGCGGCGATCTCCTCGTCGAAGCGCTTGGTCAGCGCGGGCTTGGCCTCTGCCGCGGCCTTGAAGTTGTAGTCCACCAAGGTGACGTCATCGAGCTTGACCATCTTGTCGCTGATCTTGGCGTCGGGGTTGGTGGGAATCTGGTAGGACCCCACGGTCTGTCCGATGTTCTGGGCGTCGGCCGAGATCGCCCAGTCGATGTACTTCTTGGCCGCCTCGGAGTGCTTGGACTTGGCCACCAGGGCCACCCCGCCGACTTCGTAGCCGGTTCCCTCCTTGGGGAAGGACACCTGGAGGTCGGACATGCCCTCTTCCTGGTACTTCACGCAGTCGTGGGAGAAGACCAGGCCCACCGCCACTTCACCGCGGCCCGCGATCTGTCCGGGCGCAGTGCCGGACTTGGTGTACTGCAGAACATTGCTGTGCAGCTTCTTCATGTAGTCCAGGGCTTGGTCCTGTCCGCCCAGGCGGACATTCTGCGTCCACAGGGTGGTGAAAGCCGTTCCGGAGGTTGACGGGTGAGCGGTAGAGACCTGCCCCTTGAATGCAGGGTTGAGCAGATCGTCCCAGGATTTTGGTGCCTCTGCGCCCAGCTTCTTCAGGACCGTCTTGTTGGAGCAGAACCCCAGAACTCCCACGTAGACTCCAGTCCACTTGTGGTCGGCGTCCTTGTACTTGTCAGGGATCTTGGCTGCGCTGGGGGATTCGTAGGCCTCGATGAGTCCCTTGGTCGCCGCGGTCCCGTAGCCGTCCACAGGGCCTCCGTGCCAGACATCGAACTCGGGGTTGTTCTTCGCCGAGTCGAGGCGGGCGACGGTCTCACCGGAGGAGAGTCTCACGTAGGTAGCTTGGATCCCGGTCTGCTCGGTGAAGGTCTGAGTCCACTTCTGGCACAGATCCTCCATTGCTCCGCAGGCGACGGTGATCGAATCGCTCTTCGACTCGTCAACCGCGCAGCCGGTCAGGGCCAGGGCACTCGCGGTGGTGGCGGCAAGCAAGGCAGAGAACAGCCGCTTCCTCATGGGATTCTCCTTTGAATCAAGTGGGATTGGGTGGCGGGAGGCCTTTGATGCATGACATCCCACCAGGTGCCTCCCATCATCCCTGGTGTCGGAGACCGGAGAGGTATCGGGAAGTAACGGTTGGTAACACCGCCGTCACCGTCGTGGTGCGGTGGGCGAAGCGGTTGCAGAGTGCGGTTCTGCCGTGTCGCCAGATGCACTCTCCGCCAAGTGGGGCATGGTGTAGCCCTCCCCCCGCACCGAGTGGATGTATCTCCTGCCGCCCTCACCCAGAGAGCGCCGCACCCTGTAGGCGGTGGTCTTGATCATGTCCTTGCCGCCGCTGTGGTCCTCTGTGCCCCAGACCTGGCTGAGTAGGTCCGCGTATGTCACGACGTGCCCGATGTTGCGGGCGAGGACCTCCAAGAACCTCACCTCCGTATCGGACATGTCCAGCGCCGAACCATGCAGATAGACCCGGTGCGAGGCGGTATCGATCATCAGGTCTCCATTGGAGAGAGCAGGGGAGCGGCGTCCGTGCCATCTGCGTACGAGTGCCTGGGCTCGCAAGGTGAGCTCGCGGGGGCTGAACGGCTTGGTGACGTAGTCGTCGGCCCCTGCTTCCAGCCCACGGATCCGGTCCGGCTCGTCAGACAGTGCGGTGATCATCATGATGGGTACGTCCGAGATTCCTCGGATGCGTTCAGCCACGGCGACCCCGGACACCACCGGAATCATGAGGTCAAGAACCACGAGATCGAAGCGACGCTGTTTGAAGGTGGACCAGGCCTGTGCTCCATCAGTCGCGGTGACAACAGTGAAACCCGCTGTTTCGAGGGCGAAGCGCATAATCATCAGGATCTGTGGTTCGTCGTCGACGACGAGAACCTGGGGTGCGCCTGGTGACTGGATCGTGTCATTCACTGGTCATCGCCTCCTTGTGGCTGGGTTCCCGCCATGTGCGTGGGAGGGTGAGAAACACTGTTGTTCCTTTTCGGGAGATGGTGTCGACGAGCACTTTTCCGCCATGGAGCTCGACGATACGTTGGGTAATCATCATTCCCAGTCCGGTTCCCGGGCGTCGGGAACCTCCGGTGGCGAAGGGAGTGAACAGTAAAGCCCGGTCTTCCGGTGTCATGCCTGTGCCGTTATCAGAGACGGATATGGTGACGGTTTCTTCGGACTCAGTGATGCGCACCAGGATGGAGACGCCTTCGCCTGCGTGTCGGGCGGCGTTGTTGACAACGTTCGTGACGGCCTGCCCCATCAGGCGAGGATCCACTTGGAGGCGCAGCGGCGCCCCGTGGTTGTCCAAGCGGATGGACGCGTTGTGTACCCGGCGCAACTGAGCGACACACTCGCGAACCAGCTGGCGCATCTCAGTCCACTCCAGGCGCAGATTGAACAGATCGGACTCCAGGCTGGCTTCGGCCAGGAGGTCGGAGGCCATATCGATCACCTGGTTGGAGTTCTCTGCGATGGTCTGAATGAAGCGTTTCTGGTCGGGGTTGAGTGGGCCGGCGCTCTCATCGAGGAGCAGCTCGGCAGCGCCGCGCACGACGGTCAGGGGCGTACGTAACTCATGAGACAGCACGTTGGGGCGCCGCATCCTTTCCTCATGGAAGGTACGAAGGCGGGCGAGCTCTCCCCGGGTGCGTTGCAGGGAGCGTCGGTAGTGGAGCAGGAGCGCACTGCAGACGATCACAGCGAGAACGGCCGCGCACAGGGCTGCCGTGCACCACGCCATCGTTCGCCTCCCGATGCTGCTTGAACTGTCGGAGCGAGCCGCAGCCGACAATGATCGACTTAGACTACTCCCGGCGTCGAGTTGCCGATCAGTGCGGATGCGCCCATGCGGTTCCTGCTGCCGGTGGCCGGCGCGTAGGGTGATGGCGCCAGCCGCACTGACCTGAGCCGACCTTCCTGGAGGAGACATGCCCGCTTTCCACGCGCCCACCGACCAGAGGACCGACAAGGCCGTCGCCGTGTTCATCGCCCCCGGGCTGGAGGAGGTCGAGGCGCTGGCGACCGTGGACATCCTCTTCCGCGCCGGCATCCCCACGACGATGATCTCCGTGACCCCCGAGCGGGCCGTCGTCTCCTCCCACAACATCGTCGTCACCTGCGACCTCGCCCTGTCCGAGGCGAACCTGGACGACTACGACATGCTCGTCCTGCCCGGTGGCATTCCCGGCACCCCCAACCTCAAGGCCATCGATCCCCTCATGGCCGCGGTCACCGAGCGGGTGCGCGCCGGCCGGCCCGTGGCCGCGATCTGTGCCGCCCCCTCGATCCTGGCCGAGCTGGGCCTGCTCGAGGGCCGCCAGGCGACGTCGAACCCCGGCTTCATGAGTGTGCTCGCCGAGCACGGTGCGCAGGTCAGCCAGGCCGCCGTTGTGGCCGATGGTCCCGTCATCACCTCCCGCGGCATGGGTACCGCCATCGACTTCGGTCTGGAGATCGTGCGCCACTACCTGGGCGAGGAGGCCGTCGACGACGTCAAGGCCAAGATCGTCTACCAGGGCTGAGCGCTCGCCCCGGAACGCCGACCACCCCCGGCCGGCTCCCTCACCAAAGTCGCTGAGTGGGGGAGCCGACTTATGCGCTCTACGTCAACTCCGCGGCGCACCTGCGGGCCTGAACGTGAAGGAACGCGATACCGGCAGCCGTCTGAATCAGCATGATGGCCATGGGGACCAGGATCGAGATCGTGTCACGCAGGACCGCCTGAATGGCGAAGAGGACAGCCGAGTCGAGGAGGACCACGCCCAGTCCCATAGTTGCCGCCGCGCACCGGGCCTGCATCGTGTACCAGTTCTCCTCCGAGCGCAGCGCGATCTCGTAGCGCACTCCCGCCCACGAGTTCGGCGCGAGTCTGCGCTGCGCCATCCGGCGTCCCAGCACCACGAGCAGGATGCCGGTCACGCTCAGGATCAGGCTCATGAGTAGGGAGCATGCTGTCTCAACCATCGATGTCCCTCGTCATCCGTCGCAGTGGTGGAGGTTCTCGGTTCCGGTGAGTTCTCTCTGAAGAGTACACCGCGAGGGCGCACGGTGGGTCTCGCGGGCGCACCGTGGAGGTGCAGTCGGCGGGCCCTGAGGTGCGTCCTCGCGGCTCGATGGTTCGGATATGGGGTGAATGCGGATCAGGGCTTCTTGCTGCTACGGCGCTTCTTGGGGATGAGGGCGGCGGCGACGAGCAGACCTCCCAGGCCCGCCAGGCAGGCGATGGCCGTCGTCGTGAAGTCGAAGCGCAGCCCCAGGCCCGCTGCGATGAGCAGCCCACCCACCAGGAGCAGGAAGGCCCCCCACAGGAGAGTCGAGCCCTTGATGTCCCGGGGCGCCTGCGGGCGGTCCCGGTCAGTGACCGTCCCGGCGCTCCACACCGGACTTGACGACGACGTGGGTGGCGAGCCCGCGGAGGCCGTCTCCGCGCCGGCGTCCTGAGAGGTGGGCAGTGGCATGGTGACCGGCTGAGTCTCCGGCTCAGCTGTTGGCTCGGCCGCGGGCTGAGTCGCCGGTGGGGTCAACGGCTGGGTGTCTCCGGCGGCCGGGAAGGGCCTGGTGGCGTCCTCGCCGGTCGCCTCGGTGCTGGTGCTGCCGACGTCGTCGGGCGACGTCGTGGAAGAGGTGCTGCTCATGGGGTCTCCTTGGGTGGGCCCGGGATGCGCCCGGGGAAGAGTTCTGGTGGCTGAGTCCGGTGTGCCGGCGCGATCAGCCGGCTGTCGGGGTGGCCGTGGCGGACTGCTTGGTGGGAGTCGGGGACGGTGTCGGTGTTGCTGATCCGGAGGGACTCGGGCTCGCACTGGGCTGCGCGGCGCCCTGCCCGGACAGGGTCCTTTGCACGCAAGAGTCGTAGGAGGCGCGCTCCTTGGAAGTCAGGTCGGACAGGTTGTCCCAGTCGACGCCCTCGCTGCGGTCGCCCTCGTCCACGCTCTCGTGGGCCGTGCGGATGCAGGTCTCAGCCTCCTCAGCCGTGATGGCCTGGTGGTTCATACCCGGAACCGGCAGGTCGTCGCCGTGGGCATCGCCCTTCTCGTCGAACCACGTGCTGACGATCCATACGGGCTCCTCGACGTTGCCGTACCAGGAGACGGTGTTGCTGCGCTCCTCGATGTTGATCGTCCCGGTGTCCACCGAGGCGTTGATGGTGATCCGCGGCCGCTGGTTGTCACTGTTGGGGGAGGCCAGGGTGCGTTTGATGTTCAGGCCGCCGCTGGAGCTGCTGTAAGCGGGGATGGTCTTGCCAGTTGCGTCATAGGTGCGTGGGCCGTCGTCGTCCTGATCCATCTGGCGGCCGTTGACGGTCCAGGCCCGGGCGACTTGTGAGTCGATCGCCCCCATGTCGACGTCGGTCCTGACCTCCACCTGCTGGTCGGTGTCGGTCTTGATGCGCAGGGTCCCGACATCGAGGTGGGCGGTGATGGTGGAGAGCTTGCCGGCCTCCGTGGTGGGCATGCCGCGCAGATCCAGGGTGAGGTCACCAATGTCCTTGTTGCGGGTGACGCTGCCACCGCTGGCCGACGCCGTCAGCTCCTGCCAGGTCACCGTGCTTGAGGAGGCGGTGGTCGCGTTCCTGAGGGTCTCGAAGGGCATGCGGGCCAGGCTCGTGGGGACGATCGAGGCGGTGGCCAGAGCGGGGATCGCAACGACGAACAGGACCGGCCAGCCCAGCACCGTCATCCAGCCTCCGTGCCGACGACGCAGGCCACTGACGACGATGCCCGCTCCCAGGAGGGCGACCAGGATGCCGACGAGGATGAACTGGCCCTGGAGCAGACCCAGGTGGCGGGTCGCCGTCGCGTACCAGACGCCCGCCGCGGTCAGGAGTCCCAGGCCCAGGACCGCCAGCGACAGCGAGGAGCCGGGGCCGGGGCGGCGCGGG
>ERZ773265.1419-NODE-1419-length-12580-cov-95.389222_pt1 | contig 12580 bp, 8 predicted proteins | sample MGYA00580512_ERZ773265 | MGnify/ENA primary metagenome ERZ773265 (study PRJEB29015, sample SAMEA2738169) | human oral metagenome | biome: human oral; feature: human-associated habitat; material: saliva | place: China | collected 2183 ... | reverse complement strand
CCAACGAGGCGGCACCGCACCGCGCCCAGCTCGTGGAATCCTCCATGCGCCCCCTACCCGAGGACAGCTACACGGTACTCACCGGCGACGGCCGCCAGATCCGTGAGACCCTGCGCAAGAACGCCTCCAACCTGCCCGGCTCCATTGAACCCGGTCAGCTGTTCGACCGTGTGATGGTGGATGTGCCCTGCTCCGGTCTGGGTGCCCTGCGCCGCCGCCCCGAGGCGCGTTGGCGCAAGTCCCCGCGCGATATTGCCGAGCTGCTGCCCCTGCAGCGTCAGCTCCTGGACGCAGCCATTGAGGCGACCCGCCCCGGCGGCGTGATTGCCTACGTGACCTGCTCCCCGCACGCGGCAGAAACCCAGAACATTGTGGCTGAGGTGCTCGAAAGCGGCGCGGTCAGCCTGCTCGACTCCGCCGCCGCACTGCGCGAAGTTGCCCTGCACACCGAGGGCCCGAATGGCGAACCCGTGAGCGTGCTGGCGGGGGAGAAGGACCCCGGCCACACCCCCGAGATCAAGGTCAAGAAGGGCGCCCCGGCCGTGAAGGCTTCGGAGAACCCGACCACCGCACAGCTGTGGCCGCACGTGCACGGAACCGACGCCATGTTCCTCGCCCTGCTGCGTAAGAACTAGCCGCTTCACCGCCTAGCATCACTCGCCATACGGCACGGATTTGAAAGGAACCCCATGGGTATTGCCATTAACCCGTCGATTCTCTCGGCGGATTTCGCGAACCTGCAGCGCGAGCTGGAGCGCATTTCCACAGCAGACGCCGCGCATATTGACGTGATGGACAACCACTTCGTCCCCAACCTCACCTGGGGCCCGCCCGTGGTCAAGCGTCTGCGCGAAATCTCGCCGGTGCCGTTCGACGTGCACCTGATGATTGAGGACGCCGACCGTTGGGCACCCGAATACGCCAGCATGGGCTGCGAATCGGTGACCTTCCACGCGGAGGCGGCTATCGCCCCCATCAAGCTGGCGCGCACCCTGCGTGCTGAGGGCGCGAAGGCGGGTATGGCGCTGCGCCCGGCAACCGCCGTGGAACCCTACCTGGACATGCTCAGCGAACTGGACATGCTGCTGATTATGACCGTGGAACCCGGCTTCGGCGGCCAGGCGTTCCTGGACGTGACCCTGCCGAAGATTGCCCGCGCCGCCAAGGCGATTGAGGGCGCGAACCTGCCGGTGACCGTGCAGGTGGACGGCGGCATCACCGAAGAGACCATCCTGCGTGCCGCGGAGGCGGGCGCAACCTGCTTCGTTGCCGGCAGCTCGGTCTACGGCGTGGATGAGGCGCTCGGCGGCCCGGAGGCGGCCATCGCCTCCCTGCGTGCGGCGGCTGCATCGGTCAAGCGTTCCGGCACCGGATGCGGTTGCGGCCACTAGCGGTGCACGCCGGTAACGGTACCCCTGCGTTCTGAATCCGGTGCCTTGATCCGGCGCCCGCATCGATGACCCCCGCGTCTATAAAACCTCAATGCCCCGTTGTGAAGACTGCGCCCCGTCGCGGCTCTTCGCGGCGGGGCGTTTTGCGTGCCCGGCTTTCTCAACCGCCGCAGATTTATAGCAAGGTAACAGCAGGGGAGAGATACCTGTTTAAGTGACATAATGTCAGCAAGACTATGACAAAGGGTGATATATGTTACCCCGCGCAATTCCGCGGCAAAACCGGGTATCCCGGCGGTCAGAGAAGGCAAACTGAACACATCTTGATGTAACACTCAGATATCTGTAAGGTTAGGTATAGTTTAGTCAAATCTAGGGGGAACTATGTCTTTCAACCGAACCGAGCTGACCGACGCTGAAAACCAGGGCGCATCGGGCGTTAACCGCCGCGCATTCTTCGGCCTGGCGCTCGCTTCCTCGGCTGCTCTCGCCCTCGCGGCATGCAGCAGCGAGACCACCACGACCACCACTTCCGGCGGTTCCACCTCCGGCGGCAACAGCGGCACCCGCACCATCAAGGACATTGACGACGAGAATGTAGAAGTTCCCGCCAACCCGCAGAAGGTTATCGTCCTCTCTGAACCCACCCTCGACGGCCTGCTCGCCCTCGGCGTGACCCCCGCCGGTTCTGTCTCCGGTCGCGGCCAGTCCGGCGTGCCCAACTACCTCGCCGACCGCGCCAAGGGCGTGCAGATCATCGGCACCGTCGCCCAGGTCAACTACGAGCAGATCGGCAACCTTGATCCCGACCTGATTCTGGTCGACTCCACCGGCGTGGACAAGCGCTCCGAGGCCTTCGAAACTCTCAAGAAGATCGCCCCCGTCGTCTACTGCGGCTACGCGGGCGGCGACTGGCGCATCAACTTCCGCAACGTCGCCAACGCTATGAACATGGTCGACAAGGGCGAAGAGGTCATCAAGGCATACGAGGCAAGCGCCGCAACGTTGAAGGATCAACTCGCCCCCAAGTACGGCGACAAGACCTTCTCCATCGTCCGCTGGGCAGGCAACGGCCCCGCCCTCATCCTCAAGGAACTGCCCGCCGGTCAGGTGCTCAACGACCTGGGCCTCAAGCGCCCCGAGGCGCAGGACCGCAACGGCCAGGGCCACTCCGAACCTGTCTCCCTGGAGAACCTGGCAACCATCGACGCGGACTACATGTTCCTCGGCACCCTCGGCGGCGCAAGCCAGAAGAACCCGAACGCACAGGGTACCGCAGGTTTGCAGGGCGCCGAAGAAGCACTGAACAAGGCGAAGGAAACCTCCGGATTCACCAACCTGAAGGCAGTCAAGGACGACCACGTGATTCTCGTGGACGGCTCCAAGTGGACCTCCACCGGCGGCCCGCTGCTGCTCGAGGGCATTATCGAAGACGTCAAGAAGGCGCTTCCGCTCTAAACGCCCCGCTCTAAATACCCTGTGAAGCAATCACCCGCTGAAGCTTCCGCCACCCTTCCCGCCGCGACCTAAAAACCGCGGCGGGAAGGGGATGCACGACCCACCACACCATCCTCAAGGACCACAATGACCGAAACTCGACCCGTGCGCACCGCAGCCCGCTACGGTGCCGTCGTGGCTCTCGCCGGCGCGCTCATCACCCCCGGAGCAGCGCTGACCGGCTCCACTCTCGCATTCGCGGATACTCCCGCCGCCACCCAGCAGGAAGCTAAGGCTGCCGTGACCATCTCCACCGAGAAGTGGCGCGAAGGTAAGCTCGTGCTGCGCGGCACCGGCTTTACCAGCACCGCACCCGGTCGCGGCGCAGTGTTCGCAGTGAAGTTCCTCGACGCCCTGCCGGATGAAGCGCACCAGGCGATTAACCCGATCACCAAGAAGGGCGGCAACTCGCCCGCGAACTTCATGGCAACCGCCAAAGAGGACGGCACTTTTGAGGTTGAGGTGTCCCTGCCGACCCCCGAAAACACCGGTCTGACCGCTGAGCAGCTGAAGAACAAGGGCTGGACCGTGGAGGGTACCAGCCACCGTATTCAGGTGCTTTCCGGCTCCCTGGGTGGTACGGATGCGGACGGTAACACCTACGACCGTCGTGCATCTGTGTCGCAGAATATTACGCTGAGCGACCCGGCTCCGAGCCCGGCACCGACCGCAGAGCCCACCGCTGAGCCCAGTGCAACTGCAGAGCCTTCTGCAACTGCAGAGCCTTCTGTGACTGCCGAGCCTACCGCGGACCCCTCTGCTACCGCTGACCCTAGCGCAACTGCAGAGCCTTCTGCGACTGCCGAGCCTACCGCTGAGCCCAGTGCAACTGCAGAGCCTTCTGCGACTGCCGAGCCTACTGCGGAGCCCTCTGCTACCGCAGAACCCACCCCCGCACCTACCGCTGACCCCAAGCCCGCGAAGCCCGTGAAAGCGAATGTCACCATCTCCACCGAAAAGTGGCGCGAAGGCAAGATTGTGGTGCGCGGTGAAGGCTTCGTGAGCAACGCCCCCGGTCGCGGCGCCGTATTTGCGGTCAAGTTCCTGGATGCCCTCCCCGATGATGCACACCAGGCCATTAACCCCCTGACCAAGAAGGGTGGCAACTCGCCCGCGAACTTCATGGCAACCGCCAATGAAGACGGCACCTTTGAGGTTGAGGTTCCCCTGCCCACCACTGAAAACACCGGTCTGAGCGCTGAAGATTTGGCTAAGGCAGGCTGGGCTACCGAAAATTCCGAGCACAACGTGCAGATCCTCTCCGGTTCCTTGGGCGGAGCAGATGAGCAGGGTAAAAACTACGACCGCGGCGTGTCTATCCGACAGAAAATTAAGCTCAGCGACAAGGCTCCGGAGTACGCGCCCGTTGACGCGCCCGAGCCGGTCAACGCCTCCGAACTGACCAACGGCAATGGTGTGCAGGTGAGCCGTGACGGCTCCACCGTGACCGTGACCGTGCCGAATGCTGAACCGGGCACCTGGGTGTACGCCGCGACCTACCTCGGCAACTCCCCGCAGACCCTCTACGGCTCCGGCTGGAAGCGTCTGGATGGCAACCGCAGCTTCAGCTACGAAACCAGCGTGAGCATGCCCGCCGCCACCTACCGCGTGGTTGTGCACAACGGCAACCAGGGCGCTGAAAATGCGGTGCTCGGTTTTGCTGACATGACCGTGGAACGCGCTGTTACCCCTCGTCAGGACGTTTCCCGTGATGAGCAGGACGCCACCGACCAGCTGGTTGAAGAGCTGAACGAGAACCCCGCAACCAGCACCTCTACAGCGCCTGTTCCCATGCGTAACGCGGGCGGCCGCATCAGCACCCGCGCCACCGACGTGGACGCATCCCTCGCCGCGCTCTCGCAGAGCACCGCTCCGGTCGTGAACCGTGTGCAGGCTAAGGCGAAGGTTCAGAGCGCGCAGAAGAACCTGGCAACCAACCTGCAGAAGACCGAAGCCAACGCGAAGAAGGCAGTGAAGGCTGCCGCCGGTTCGCAGAACTCGCAGAACACGCAGGGCTCGCAGAACTCCGCCGCTGGCACCAAGGCACAGGGCCCGATCGTTGAGGGTACTGAGCTGACCGGTCTGACCAAGTGGCTGGTCAACAACGCCAATAACCTGCTGCTCTCGGCGGCTGGCCTGGTGGTTTTGGCTGCGGCTCTGCTGCTGCGCACCTCCAAGAAGTAAGCTCTCTGACCACACATTCACATCGGCACCGGTCCACGCTCCACACTTTTGACCCTGCACCCTTGAACAGGGGCGTGGATCGGGTGCCTCCAACCATTCGGGTCACGACCTGCTGAATTGCACCTCCACGAACCCGGTAGCGTTCAGCTTTGACCCCGGTAATTTTGAAAGGACCACCATGCGTGCACCTTTTTCGGGAGCCCCGAAGGCATCCCTGACCTCTAAGGCGCTGACCGCCTGCGCTGCCGCAACCCTGGCGCTGGGCTTGGGAGTTGGCACCGCATCCGCTCTGCCTCCGGGCGGTGCGAAGGCATCGACTCCCGGCACCTCCTCGACCGTTTCTTCGTCTGTGAGCGAGCACGGCGTGATTTCCTTTAGCGTGAGCGGCTTCCCCGCGAACACTGTGGTGTCCGTGAAGGTGGACGACGGTAACCTGTGCCCCTCCGATGCGGCACAGGGCGCTTGCGTGGTGCACCAGCAGAAGACCGATGGCAACGGTAACGTCTCCGGTTCCTTCGTTCTGCCGGATGTTGGCGCTGGCACCCACACTCTGCGTTTCCTTGCAACTGGTGAGAAGCGTGACAAGGACGGCAAGTACCTGGGCACCGAGGCGTACAGCAACCGCAGCCCCGAGTTCACCGTGGTGGGTGAGGGCGGTTCGGATAATTCCTCCTCGAACTCTTCGGGTTCTTCCTCGAACCGCGGCTCTTCCAGCTCGAAGAGCAACGGTGGTTCCTCGAACGGCGGCTCGAACTCTAACAACTCAGACTCTGCAGACGAGGCTCAGGGCTCTAACGATTCCAACGAGTCCTCGTCCAATGGTGGTTCGAACGGCTCCTCGAATGGTTCTGCAGGTGGCGCGGCTGAGGCTGAGACCGTGTACACCGACGCTGACGGCAACACCATCACCAAGGAGGAGTACGACCGCCTGAACGCGGAAGCTGACTCTTCCGGTACCTCCGGCACCTCTGGCTCTTCCGCTGCGCCTGCTGCTTCGGCTTCTGCAAATGCCCAGAAGAAGGCGACCGCTTCGGCGAGCGCATCTTCTTCGGCTGCTGCGCGCGGTACTGCGTCGAACCCGAGCGCTTCGGCTTCGGGCGCGGCTAACACCGCATCCACCGTTCAGACCGTGACTTACGGTGCTGCGTTCCCGTGGATTGGCGTGGTGGTTCTGGGCGTAAGCATTGTGGGTGCCGCTGCGCTGCTGCTGACCCGTAAGCGCTAAGACTTAACGTCGGATGCGGGTGGGGGAATACCCGTCCGCTCCGGCGTTTCTCTCGTTATCTACCGGTGTGCCGGGTGCCCCTCGCGTGGTGTGGGTGCGCCGGGTGCGCCTCCCTGTTTTCTTGTATCGAGCATAAGGAGCATAGTGGCCCGCACGAGCTCATTGTCCCGAGATGTTCAGCAGGAGAGTACGTCCCGTCAGGGTTCTGTGATTCAGGGGCAGAAGTTGGGTAAGCGCCTGGCTTTTCTGTTCTTGTTTGCGGTGCTTTTGGTGGGGGCTGTGGCTGCTTCTTTGCTGTTCGGGTCGAATAATCTTCCGCCGGATCAGGTTCTGGCTGTTTTCAATGGCACTGCTTCTGAGCAGGCGCAGACGATTGTGATGGAGCAGCGTATTCCGCGTACCCTGGTGGGTCTTGCCGCGGGTGCGGCGTTGGCTATTGCCGGTTCTTTGATGCAGTCGTTGACTCGTAACCCGTTGGCTGAGCCCGGCCTGATGGGTGTGAATGCCGGTGCTGCGGTGGCTGTGATTGGCTCCGTGGTGGTTTTTGGCGTGATGGGTATTTGGCAGTATATGGTTGCTGCAACGATTGGTGGCGCGTTGGCTGCGGTGCTGGTGTACACGCTGGGTCGTGGCCGTGACGGGTCGATTGTGAAGCTCGCTTTGGCGGGTGTGGCGATTTCTGCGGCGCTGTCGGCGATTGCGCAGGGCCTGATTTTGGCTGATCAGGATGCGTATAACGAGTTCCGTGTGTGGGTTGCCGGTTCGCTGGAGGGCCGCGGTATGGATATTGCGTCGACGGTGGGTCCGGTGATTGTGCTGGGTATGCTGGTGGCGTTCTTTGTGGCTCCTGCGATTAATGCTCTGAGTATGGGCGAGGAGGCGGCGACCAGCCTCGGCGTGAGTGTGCGTACGACCCAGAATTTGACGTTGCTGGCGGTGACGGTGCTTGCCGGTGCGGCGACTGCTGCGGTGGGTCCGATTGGTTTTGTGGGTTTGGCGGTGCCGTTTGTGGTGCGTGCCCTACTCGGTAATGATGTGCGCTGGGTGAATTATGGTTCGGCGCTGTTGGGTCCGGTGTGGCTGCTGTGTGCTGACGTGTTGGCGCGTGTGCTGGTGGCTCCGCAGGAGACTCAGGTGGGTATTGTGGCGACTCTTGCCGGTGCCCCGGTGTTCTTGTTCTTGATGACTCGTCGTAAGGTGGAGGCTCTCTGATGTCGAATTCTTCCGCTGTTTCGACGGCGACTGCCACCAGCTCCGCTAATCGTTCTGCGCGTCGTCGCGGCCGCGATTTGGGCGGCCGCCCGGTGTTGACTGTGCGCGGTCCGCTGAGTGCTCAGGTGCCGTGGCGTGTGCTGATTTTGAATGTGGCGTTGGTGGTGCTGATTGCGGCGCTGGCGTTTTGGGGCATGTTGCAGGGTGACTACAAGATTGCCTCGGATAAGGTGATACCGGCGCTGCTGGGTGAGGGCAAGCAGATTACGGTGGCTTTCGCTCAGCAGCGTGCGGCGCGTATTGTGGCGGCGCTTCTGGTGGGTGCGGCGCTTGGTCTGTCGGGTGCGATTTTCCAGGTGATTTCGGGTAATGCCCTGGGTTCGCCGGATATTATCGGTTTCACGAATGGTGCTGCGACCGGTGCGCTGTTGCAGATTATTGTGTTCAATTCCGGCCCCGTTGAGGTTGCTCTGGGCGCTGTGGTTGGTGGCTTGGCGACTTCGGTGCTGGTGTGGCTGTTGACGCGCCGCACGGGTTTGCATGGCTTCCGTCTGGTTCTGGTCGGTATTGGTGTGGGTTCGACCCTGGCGGCGTTCAATGCGCTGCTGGTGGTGCGTGCTTCGCTGACTCAGGCGCAGACCGCGGCGTCATGGCTTGCCGGTTCGCTCAATGACATCACGTGGGAGCGCACCTACGCGCTGATGGGTCTGCTGTTCGTGGTGACTCCGCTGCTGCTGATGCTGGTCCGCCCGCTGGGCGCGATTCGTTTTGGTGACCAGGTGGCATCCGGTTTGGGTGTGAGCGTGAACGCGTACCGTGTGGCGGCTCTGTTTATCGGTGTGCTTCTGGTTTCGCTGGCGACCGCGACGACCGGCCCGATTGCCTTTGTCGCCCTGGCGGCACCGCACATCGCGAAGACCCTGTCTCGCAGTGGCGGGGTGGGCTTCACCTCCGCGGCACTTATGGGTGCGCTTATGGTGCTCGGCTCTGACCTGATTGGCCGATTCGCTGTTCCCGGACGCATCATTCAGGTGGGTGTGGTGACCGGCGCGATTGGCGGCCTGTACCTGATTTACCTGATTTACCTCGAAAGGAAGAAGAGCTAGTGAACACTAGTGTGACGACCCGCCTTGAAGGCGAGAACATGGTGGTTGCCTACGGTGAGCATACGGTGCTCAACGGGGTAGATTTTCAGGTGCCGGAGGGGGAGCTGACCGTTATCCTAGGCCCGAACGCCTGCGGTAAGTCGACCACCCTGAAGGCTCTTGCCCGCGTGAACCCGCTCAAGAAGGGCGAGGTTCGCCTGGACGGCACCCCACTGCCGCAGATGAAGTCCCGCGCTATCGCCAAGATCCTGGCGATGCTGCCGCAGACCCCGGAGGCGCCTAGCGGCGTGACCGTGGCGGATGTGGTGGCGCGCGGCCGCTACCCGCACCAGTCGCTGCTGCGTTCTTGGTCTGATGAGGACGAGCGCGCCTGTGTGGAGGCGATGCAGGCGGCGAACGTGCTGGAGCTTGCTGAGCGTCCCATTGAGGCGCTCTCGGGTGGTCAGCGTCAGCGCGTGTGGATTGCCATGACCCTGGCGCAGCAGACCCCGCTGATTCTGCTCGATGAGCCGACCACCTACCTGGATATCACGCACCAGATTGAGGTGCTGAACCTGACGAAGAAATTGCATTCCGAAGGGCGAACGGTAGCCGTGGTGTTGCATGACCTGAACCTCGCTTTCAGGTATGCTACTCATGTTGTGTTAATGAAGCAGGGCCGGATTATCGCTCAGGGCGATCCGCGTGCGATAATTACACCGGAACTTATCCAGGAAGTTTTTGATCTGCAATCGGTCATTATTCCTGATCCATGCACTGGCACCCCTTTGGTTATTCCGAAGGAGAACCAAACAATTCATATTGCCGCTGACGCTATTTCGGCGGCCCGCGAAAGCGAATAGTTTTCGCCCCTAAGCCGCGTGGGAGTTAGCACCAACCGTCTCAGTACGGGTGGAAAAGCTCGGCATTGCGCCAAGCAGCGAACGCTAGGATCTGAGGGACCCAGGATCCCCTGCGCGTAGGGCGCCTACCCGGTGCTCGCCCGTCTTTGACGCATGAACGGATCCGAGCACTGGGTAGGTTCCATTTTGGGAACCCGTAGATGAGGCACCGAGACTGCCGCATGAGACTTTGAAAGTTGCGACTTGAGAGGTTTGATGCACGGTCTCGGTGCCTCATCTCTTTTAACTTCTGGGATGGGCTGGGCTGGGTTGGGCTTAGGTGGGGTTGTGGCGGCTTTGCGCTTGGGTTTTAGGAGCCCGCGCTCGCTGTCATGAATGTCATGTTTTGGTTCTTTCACTTTTTCCTTTGGCGGGAGTTTGGGTAAGGGATACCATAGAGTGAGGTAGTGGAGGCTAACTAACGATAATGCGCCTCCTCACCGATTTTCACCGATTGAGTGTTTCCACAGACCAAGGAGGAACCGTTGGGCGAGCACGAACCCACCGCGACCGTTCCCGCGCAGAGTATTTCTGTGCAGAACACTTCTGAACAGGCTACTTCGGCGCAGCCGCGTACCGTTGCGCCGACCGTGCGCCCGGCCCCTCCCAAGATCCCGCGCCCCGTACCGGCACCGCGCGTGGACAGCCCCCTCATCAGCGCCCTCATCGCCGAGGCGGTCAGCCCCGAAGAGCTGAATGCCCGCATCCTTGAGGTCGTCTCCGAAGGCACCCCCATTATCGAGCCGGTGCACCGTGAAGACGGCAGCATCAGCGAGAACGAACGCATCGTTACCTTCCTGTACCACAACGAGCAGGCGGAGCAGGTGCTCATGTTCATCAACCGCCTGACCGATGAGAAGAACCTCGACCGTTCCCTCATGGCCCGCATCGAGGGCACTGACTGGTGGCAGCTGAGCATGCAGATGGAAACCACCTGGCGTGCCTCCTACAACTTCTTGCCGGCGCTGCCCGGCGAGCGCCCCGCTTGGCTGGGCGATGACGACCAGGTGCGCCTGCGCGCCGCACTGGATTCCGGCGAGGGCGACCCGCTGAACCCCGAGACCGCGTGCAACCGTATCGGTCGTTGTATGGGTGTGGTGCAGCTTGAGCATGCGCCGGTGCAGGAGTTCATCCTGACTCAGGAAGAGATTGATGCGCTGCCCGCCCCCGAGTGGATGCAGACTTCTGACGGTCACCAGTACGTGCTCGGCCGTGTGGGTGACCCCGCCCCGGATGCGCCGCTGTTCATCCAGTTCGACGGTGAGATGTGGTTCAGCCAGGGTATGGAGCACACCCTCAACCGTGCCCACGAGGCGGGCCGTATTCCGGCGATGCACGTGTTCTTCCTGCACTCTGGCGGTCGTGAGAACCGCTGGAAGGAGCTGAACGGCGACAACCCGATTGCCGACTACCTGGTAGAGATCGCGTTCCCGCACCTGGAGGCAGTGCACGGCATTAAGACCGCGCCGCAGAACATTGTGATTAACGGTCAGTCGCTGGGCGGTCTGTCCTCCCTGCTGGCGGTGTTGAGCCGCCCGGAGGCGTTTGGCGGCGCGATCGCGCAGTCTTCGTCGCTGTGGCAGCCGCAGGTCATGGATCGTCTGGACGAGCTGGAGGCGGCGGGTGAGATCGACCGCCTGCGCCACCTGTACCTTGAGATTGAGGTGGGGGAGCAGGAGTGGGTTCTGGTGCCTCCTCACCGCGAGCTGAAGGAGCGCCTGGAAAAGCTGGGCCTGAAGAATGCGCGTTGCACGACCTTCAACGGCGGTCACGATTATGCGTGCTGGCGCGGTGCGATTGTGCCGGCGTTGGAACGTATTATTGCAGCCCGCCGGGAGGCTGAGCGCGCCGAACGGAGCTTAGCTGAGGAATAGCGAGAGGTCGCCTAGGGATCCTGCACGGGTAGAGCACACCCCGCATGGTGGGCGTGCGGGGGTCCCGTTAGGGTAAACACCGCCGCGCCCGTATCCTAGAGAAGTACAGCCTAAGAGAAGTGCAACACTACCGCGCCGCGAGGGGTGCCGAAGGGTACCCGGCGCAGGTTGCGCACCCGCCCTCATTGACGAGATGGCATCACGCTGCGAACGCACGCAGCACGTGAGCGCTATAGAAACCGCAAACGACACAGAAATCGAGAGAAGATGACCGTAGAACGTAGCCCCCTGGCCCCCACGCCGCTCATCCCCGAGTCTTTTGCCGCGAAGTACCGCGAAGCCGGCTACTGGATCGACCAGACCATCCCCGAGTTCCTGCTGGATGCCTGCCGCGCAAAGCCGCACTTCCCGGCGCTCGTGGCGATTTCGCACGCGCAGCTCGATGAGGACGGCAAGCCGCAGCAGATTCGCCTCTCCTACGGTGAGCTGGAGGCGGCAGGTCGTGCCGCTGCGGCGCGCCTCATTCAGGCTGGCGTGCAGCCCGGTGACCGCGTGCTGCTGCAGCTGGGTAACACCGCCGAGTACCTGGTGTACCTGCTGGGTATTTTCTGGGCGGCAGCTCTGCCGGTGTTCTGCCTGCCGCAGCACCGCACCACCGAGCTCGTGCACTTTGCGACCCGTACCGACGCGGCGGCGCACGTGTTCTCTTCGCTGACCCCCGGTGCAGATTTTGCCTCCCTGCACGAGGACGTTGCCGCCGAACTGCGCAAGAACTCCCAGGAGCCGCCGGTCGCTATTGACGTTGCCGAGCCGCTGACCCCGCTGACCGAAGAGGAGCTCGCTGAAGAGTTCGTGCCCGGCGTCGTTCAGAACACCGAGAACCAGCGCGCGAGCGAGCAGGTGGCGTTCCTGCAGCTTTCCGGCGGTACGACCGGCATTTCGAAGCTGATTCCTCGCACCCACGCCGCCTACCTGTACTCGGCGCGCGGCTCGGTCGATATCTGCAAGCTGAACAACAACACGACCATGCTCGTGGTGTTGCCCGCCGCGCACAACTTCACGATGAGCTCGCCCGGTATTCTGGGCGTCATGTGCGTCTCCGGCAAGCTGGTGTTTGCGGCGGACCCGTCCCCGCAGACTGCATTCCACCTCATTGAGATGGAGGGTGTGACCACCTCCGCGCTGGTGCCGCCGCTGGCTCAGGCGTGGG